>ERZ1673753.235-NODE-235-length-78137-cov-7.011001_pt1 | contig 78137 bp, 73 predicted proteins | sample MGYA00580201_ERZ1673753 | MGnify/ENA primary metagenome ERZ1673753 (study PRJEB41218, sample SAMN15661747) | gut metagenome | host: Homo sapiens | place: Canada: London | collected 2015-08-20/2019-03-30 | study: EMG produced TPA metagenomics assembly of... | reverse complement strand
ACGTGATTTGTAATCTCGGGGTCGTTGGTTCGAATCCGACAAGAGGCTCAGGAAGAAAGGGTAGGGAAATAAAAAGAAAGCGGATAGACGGAGTCCATCTGCTTTTTTACTCGAAAGAACAGGGTATGTGTTGTTGAACGTTTTCTTCGTTTGCTGTTATAGCTCAGGGGTAGAGCACTTCCTTGGTAAGGAAGAGGTCGTGAGTTCAAATCTCACTAACAGCTCTTCGTCAGCCTGCATAATACGCAGGCTTTTTTATTTAGTGACAAGGGGACGGTTCTTTTTTCACCTGATTTCACAAAAAGAGTTCGTTCTCTTTGCGAAAATTTATAACACAATGCTATGACAGAAAAAGAAAAGGCTACCCGGGGTTTATTATACGATGCCAATTACGACCCTGGTTTGTTGGAGGAGCGTCTTTTTTGTAAAGGAGTACTATACGAGTATAATCGTTTGCATCCTGCTTTACTGGAGGAGAGGGAGAAACTTATCAAAAAACTTTTGGGAAAGACCGGAAGGAATTTAATTATAGAACAGCCTTTTCTGTGCGATTACGGGTATAATATTGAGGTAGGGGAGAATTTCTATGCCAATACTCATTGTACCATTCTGGATGCGGCTAAAGTAACTTTTGGAGATAATGTATTCATCGCTCCGGATTGTGGTTTTTATACGGCGGGGCATCCATTGGATGTAGAGCAGAGAAATCAAGGTTTGGAATACGCTTTTCCCATAACGGTTGGAAATAATGTATGGATAGGAGGGCAGGTTGTCGTTTTGCCGGGAGTAAGCATAGGAGATGATTCTGTTATCGGTGCCGGTAGTGTTGTATGCAAAAACATTCCTGACGGGGTTATTGCAGCCGGTAATCCTTGTAAAGTTATCCGGGAAATTACCGATAAAGACCGGCAAAAATACCGCAAAGCGTGACAGGGGGACGGTTCTTTTGTCACCTGATTTCACACAAAAGGTCCGTCCCCTTGTATTGTTTATTCTTCTACCGGTTCGAAATCTTCTTTTCCTACTCCGCAAAGGGGGCAAACCCAATCATCCGGAAGATCCTCAAATGCTGTTCCCGGTTCTATTCCGCTGTCCGGATCCCCTTTTGCCGGATCGTAAATGTATTCACATACGGTGCAGATGTACTTTTTCATAGTCACAATTTTTTAGTTTTTAAAATGATCTGTCTTTCCAAGACAAAAATAGTATTTTAAAAGATATTTTTGCCTTTTTCTGAATTTATACGTGCTTTTTAAAAGAATGTTTATATATAAAATACCCCCAAAAGCAGCTTTTACTTTTGAGGGTATTTTATTTTTCCGATGAATTGATAACTTGTCTGAAATTGAATATTCAACTTTTCTTTGATTGTTGTTACAACGGTATCTCTATTTTCGTCCGTTAAGATCGATCCGGAAGGCAAGCACAGGCCTTGATTAAAAATGGCTTCGGCCGGATTTTCTTAAGTTTAGGTTATGTAGGACATTGTCCGTTTAGGCTTCAAGTCCTCTTCGTTTAGGAGTGTCCATCGTGAATGGATAGACGAGAATAATAAATCAAATGAAACCAACTTCATTTTATTGTTTTATTTAGGCCTTATCTTATGAATTATTATAGAGTGAATATAGGAAAGATATTTGATTACTTCAGTATACAGCGCTTTATTTCCTCTATAATATACGTTACATCCTCATCCGTCACACAAGGACCACTTGGCAAACATAAACCACATCTGAAAAAGGCTTCACTTACCCCATTGACATAACACGGGTTACCAGCATATACCGGTTGCAGGTGCATCGGTTTCCAAAGCGGACGACTCTCTATTCCTGCCTTATCCAACGCCAGTCGCATCGCTTCTACATTCCGGTTCGGCTCACTGGAGGTATGTAGCGTCCTGGAAGCATGCGTAACTCCTGCCGCTCCACCCACTGCTCCCTGAATGGCTGTCTCGTAGGCATGTTCTTCACCGGTGACAGGCAGGGAGGGATCGAGTAGAATGGTATTCAGCCAATAGTTACTGTCATAACGGGGAGAGGGATTTTCGTGAAGCGTGATCCCGTCAACGCCTGAAAGCAATTGTTGGTAGAGGGCACAAATATGTTGGTGATGGGAGATATGGTCACGAACCACGGTCATCTGACCGCGCCCTATTCCGGCACAGATATTTGACATCCGATAGTTATACCCGATTTGCTCGTGCTGGTAATAGGGATATGCCTCACGTGCCTGCGTGGCATAGAACATGATCTCTTTTTTAGTTTCTGCATCGGGACAGATCAGGGCACCGCCTCCGGAGGTGGTGATCATTTTGTTACCATTGAACGAAAGTACTCCGAACCGCCCAAACGTTCCACACACCTGACCATCGAAACGGGAACCGAAGCCCTCGGCTGCATCCTCAATCACCGGAATATCGTATTTATCGGCAACAGCCATAATTTCATCAATCCTGGCCGGCATACCATACAGATAGACCGGTACGATGGCCTTCGGCTTTTTACCGGTTTTGACAATACGGTTACGAATCGCCTCTTCCAGTAGTTTCGGGTCCATGTTCCAGCTGTCACGCTCCGAATCTACAAAAACCGGAATCCCCCCCAGATAAGTTATCGGATGCGAAGAAGCACAAAAGGTAAAGCTCTGGCAAATCACTTCGTCTCCCGGACCCACTCCGCAAGCCAGAAGTGCCAGATGCACCGCTGCCGTACCGGCAGACAAGGCCACCACCTGTTTATCTTCCCCCACAAAATCCTCTAAGCACTCCTCAAAAGCATTTACATTAGGTCCCAACGGTACCACCCAGTTCGTATCAAATGCTTCCTTGATAAAATCCTGTTCCTTGCCAGACATGTGTGCCAGGCAAAGGTATATGCGTTTCTGTGACATATTTATTGGAATTTAAGATCGATTCTTAATTAAAATATACTCCATTCATTCTTACTGGATTCTCTACTTGCGATTAATATATTATCACAAAAAATTCCGTAATGAAATGAAAATATACTTCCCTTAATGGAATTTTATTGGTTTTGCAGGAACTCCAACAGCTGTACATCTTTCAGGTAAAGATTTTGCAACAACTGCTCCTGCACCAACAATTGTCTCTGAGCCTATTTCTAACTGATTAATAATTTTTGCTCCTGTTCCGACATAAACAGAGTTACCAATATTAACCTCACCGGAAATATTAACAGATGGCATAAAGGATGAATACTTGCCAATAACAGTATCATGTCCAACGGTACAACCTAAATTCAAAATAGTAAAATCACCTATTTTTATATTGGTTGTTATTATATTCCCTGCACATATTATACATCCACAGCCTATTTTTATATCATTTTTCCCCATTATTACAGTTGGATGTATAAGCGAAGGATATTCTATATAATTATTTACAATCTTTTCTATAATATCTTTTCTTGTTTTAGGAGAACCTACAGCGACTGCCAGAGATAAATTACTATGCCAGGCATTCAACTCTTTCATACCACCCAACACAGCATAATCATTCACTAGTTGACCTTTATCGATACCATCGTCAAAAAAACCAATGAAGTGAAATAAATGGGTCTGGGAATTGATATCATTAATTAACTCAAGTATTTCTCTTCCCAATCCTCCGGCTCCATATATTGCTATGTTTTTGTTTTCCATAATCTTTAATTATTAATACAAAATATCCTTTATATGATTCTAAAATTTTATATGGTAAGAACATAAACTGTATATCCTTTCCCACAATATTCCTAAACAATGTTTATATCAAAAAGTAAGGTTATTCAATATATAAATGATTATCTCTCTTGGCATGACCACTAGCTCCATACAAATATATAATGTTATCAATTATTTCCTGTGAAAGCTTCCATGGTAACCGAAGTCTCCGAAGAAATACCTTCGCGTACAAATACTTTTTTCGCTGTAATGAAAATGATCTTTAAATCTAACAGAAATGAACAGTGATCTACATACCACACATCCAGTTCAAATTTTTTTGTCCAACTAATGGCATTGCGTCCATTGCACTGTGCCCAACCCGTAATTCCGGGACGAACTTCATGCCTGCGAGCCTGTTCCTTGCTGTATAGTGACAGATATTGTACCAACAGTGGACGAGGACCAATCAAAGCCATATCGCCTTTCAATACATTAATTAGTTGAGGAAGTTCGTCAATGGAGGTAGAGCGAATGAAACGCCCTACTTTTGTTAAACGTTCGGCATCCGGCAACAAATTCCCATTTACATCCCGTTCATCCGTCATCGTTTTGAATTTGATCACTTTGAAAATCCGCCCATCCTTCCCCGGACGTTCCTGTAGAAAAAAAGCTCCAGCCCCCTTATTGGTGAAGTGTAGCCAAATAGTAATGATTAACAATATTGGCCAACTAAAAGCCAACACAACAAAGGCTATAAAAAAATCAATCAGTCTTTTGAAAAAGTATTTATACATAGAACTATATCCTTGCTACATGTGAAATAATACTTTGATAAGTATTGACAACCAAATAATTATTCAATAGAAATTGGAAGCCCCGTTTCCCCATCTCTTTTATAGAATTCGGATGGTTAACATATCGATTGATACATGTCGTAAAATCATTCGTAGAATTACTTTCGCACCAATATCCATACCCATTTTTTTCTGCAATGGAACCTATATCCGTATGTACATCCGTAGCAGCTATGACAGGCATTCCGTATTCCAGATAAGAAAGCAATCTGGAAGGATAATTCGGAATTGTAAAACGATGATCTAAAAAAATCAAACCAACATCACAGGATTGGACCAATAGATCATAATTTTCTTTGGATAAACGAGCAAACAAGGATACATTTTTAGGCCTATTGGTTTTGTACCAATGTTCAATTTTATGATATTCCGTTCCATTGCCAACTATAACAAAATGACAATCATTTCTTAGTTTGTTTTTATCCAAACACTCTATAAAAAAATCAATTCCCTGCGGTCTTCCCAAATTTCCTCCATAAATGAATATTGGCTTGCTGTTTGGAAGATTATATTTTTGACGGATACCTTCTCTATCAAAATCAATTACCCGATCAGTCAATTCAATACTATTGGGAGCTACCTCTATATGCTCGGATGATAAATATTTATTATGTTCCAATACATATGCTACATTAGCAGGAGACATACAACCGATGTAATCCGAATTCCTATAAAGATTGATTTCCTTATTCCTAAAATATCGATATAGAATACTACTCTTAGAAAACATACCCAAATCCACAGCATTTTGGGGAAAGATATCTTTTAACAAAAGATAGGAGGTGGCATTTGGATTTTTTCTTTTTAAGAATCTTACCACGTTGGTGAAAGTAATCGGGGGGGTAGAATAGAGAATTAAATCGAATGAAACATGATTCAAATATTTTTTTATGGCTTTTTTATATTGAAATTCTAATAGGATGGTACCTATTCCCTTTTCTACGACATTCGTCTTTTGTAGATTAAGGCTTCGGACGCCTAATACATGAACCTTATCAATTTTTGATAAAGATGTCGGTAAGGTGAATTGCCTTTCATACGGAGTCACAATATAAACGTTATGTCCTTCATCACGAAATTTACGCATCAAATCCGTATAAATACCCCTCGATGCTATTTCTCTTATTCTACCAATTGTTAAGAATATTACATTCATATTTCCATTTTAACATTACATTATGTAATGTCCTTATTTATTACTAACTTCAAATTAATATTTCTTCCACACCATCTTGTTCACCACTCCCGTATAACTCTGAATCAACTTTACCACCTTCGTCGACACATTCTCATCCGTATAGTTCGGTACGGGCAATCCATGCTCTCCCCTGTTATTCATCTCTACAGCCGTCTCCACAGCCTGAAGTAACGACCCCTCATCTATACCGGCAAGAATAAAGCAACCTTTGTCCAAAGCCTCCGGCCGCTCCGTACTCGTACGGATGCAAACTGCAGGAAACGGATGTCCCACACTCAGAAAGAACGAACTCTCCTCCGGCAACGTACCAGAATCCGATACCACCGCATACGCATTCATCTGCAGACAATTGTAATCATGGAAACCCAGCGGCTCATGTTGAATCACCCGACCGTCCAACCGAAAGCCGCTCAACTCCAGCCGCTTTCGGCTGCGAGGGTGACAACTGTAAAGTATGGGCATGTCATATTTCTCCGCCAGGACATTGATTGCATTGAAAAGAGATGTGAAGTTCTTCTCCGTATCAATGTTCTCCTCACGATGGGCTGACAAAAGAATGTATCTGCCCCTTTCCAACGCCAATCGCTTGTGAATATCGGAAGCTTCGATCTCCGCCAGATTTTCATGCAGTACCTCTGCCATCGGCGAACCCAAAACATACGTCCGCTCCTTGGGCAGACCGCATTCTGCCAGATATCTTCTGGCATGCTCCGAATAGCAAATATTCACATCCGAGATGATGTCAACGATCCTGCGGTTCGTCTCTTCCGGCAGACATTCGTCCTTGCAGCGATTCCCGGCCTCCATGTGAAAGATCGGGATATGCAGTCGTTTTGCACCGATTACGCTGAGACACGAATTGGTATCTCCAAGTACCAGTACCGCATCCGGTCGGATCTCTGCCATCAGCTTGTACGACGACGCAATGATGTTTCCCATAGTACTCCCCAGATCATCCCCCACGGCATTCAGATACACCTCCGGATCCCGGAGCTTCAGGTCCCTGAAAAACACCCCGTTCAGGTTATAGTCATAGTTCTGACCTGTATGCGCCAGGATCGTATCAAAATATCTACGGCATTTGTTGATCACTGCGGCCAAGCGGATGATTTCCGGACGAGTACCTACAATGATCAAAAGCTTCAGTTGACCATTCCCGGCAAACTTTATGTCGGAATAATCAGTTCTTGATTCCATCATGCAAATCTTATTTTTCCGTTTTGTGTTCTACTTCTTCAAAATACGTATCGGGATGCTGCGGATCAAAGCATTCATTACACCACATGAACGTTACCAGATTCTCTGTCTCCGAAAGATTGATGATATTGTGCGTATAACCAGGAATCATCTCCACCACTTCCATTCGTTCTCCGCTCACTTCAAGGGAAACCACCTCCTCCGTTCCCATTTTCCGCAACTGGATCAGACCATGACCGCTCACCACCACGAACTTTTCGTTCTTCGTATGGTGCCAGTGCTGCCCCTTCGTGATTCCAGGCTTCGAAACATTCACAGAAAACTGTCCCCGGTCTGGAGTACGGATAATCTCCGTAAAGCTTCCCCGGGCATCTATGTTCATCCTAAGCGGATAACTGAACTTTTCCCTGGGGAGATAAGACAGATAGGTAGCATATAGTTTTTTAGCAAAGGCATCGCCCAAATCGGGTACCGACAGATTGGACGGCATCTCCCGGAATGTATACAGCAATTCTACAATCCCCCCTAACGTAATGGTATGTACCACGGGAACCTCGCAGAACTCCCCCGACCGGTGTTCGCATCCACACAATGCTCCGATCAGTTCGTCCACCACATCGTCTACATACACCAAATTCATCACCACGGACGGATCATTTACCCGAATCGGAAGATCGTTAGCGATATTATTACAGAATGTGGCCACGGCACTGTTGTAGTTGGGACGGCACCATTTCCCGAAGACATTCGGGAAACGATAGACCAGTACTTTTGCTTCTGTTTCTTTAGCATAGTCAAACAGTAATTGTTCGCCTGCCCGCTTGGATTCTCCATAGGGATTATCCAGTGCTGCTTGGGTGGAGGACGAAATCATGACGGGACAAGCATTGTCGTGTCTTTTCAGAGTATCAAGTAGAATCGAGGCAAAACCAAAGTTTCCTTTCATGAATTCGGCAGGATTCTGAGGACGATTGACACCTGCCAGATTGAACACAAAGTCGGCCTGTTTACAGTAGACTTCCAGTTCGGCAGGATCACTGTCGACGTCGTATTCAAAGACGGTCAGGCCCTCTCCCGACAGTTCATAATTTCTGGCTTTGCCTGATTGGATGTTGTGGAGTTGGGACACCAAGTTGCGACCGATAAAGCCCCTGGCTCCGGTTACTAGAATTTTCATAGAATTTCAAATGGAAATGAAAAATCGCTAGGGAATGTAAAATTCTGTATGCGATAAAGAGAAAACGATTGGGAATTGGATTATTCACTTTTAATTTCGGAAGTTTTTTTCCTGGCTTCCAAACCCAGATCTTCCCGAATGAAGCGAAGCTTGAGCAATAATTGCTTCATGCCCTCTACGTCAAGACGACTAGTGTTATGGGAATGATAGTCCTCTATCCTGGCCACATCCTCATTGCCTTCTGTGAAGAACTTGTCGTAGTTCAAGTCACGCGTATCACAAGGAATACGATAGTAGTCGCCCATGTCGATGGCCTTTGCCATCTCTTCGCGGGTTACTAGGGTCTCATACAGTTTTTCCCCGTGGCGCGTACCAATGGTCTTCACCTCCGTATCCGAATGATACAGTTCCTTCAATGCCTGTGCCAGTACATCCAGGGTTGCCGCCGGAGCCTTTTGGACAAAGAGGTCTCCGTTGTGACCGTGCTCGAAGGCATACATTACCAAATCCACAGCATCATCCAGGGTCATCATAAAACGGGTCATATTGGGATCGGTGACGGTAATAGGTTTGCCGGTCTTGATCTGGTCTACCCAAAGGGGAATGACGGAACCACGGCTGGCCATAACGTTCCCGTAGCGGGTGCAGCAGATGGTGGTTGGCGCTCCCTCTCCCAAGGCGCGTCCCTTGGCGATAGCCACCTTTTCCATCATGGCCTTGGAAATACCCATGGCATTGATGGGGTAGGCTGCCTTATCAGTGGAAAGAACCACGACGTTTCTTACTCCGTGAGCTATGGCGGATTCCAGTACGTTGTCCGTACCGATGACGTTGGTCTGTACGGCCTGCAACGGAAAGAATTCACAGGATGGCACCTGTTTCAGTGCCGCTGCAGAAAATACATAATCCACTCCTTTCATGGCAACATCCACCGACGATTTATCTCGTACATTGCCGATATAAAATTTCACCTTCGGATTTTGTAGGCGGTGCCGCATATCATCCTGCTTCTTCTCGTCCCGGCTAAAGATCCGGATTTCCCGGATGTCAGAATCAAGAAACCGCCGTAACACAGCATTACCGAATGAACCCGTGCCGCCGGTAATCAAAAGCGTTTTATTATCAAAAATTGACATTATAAAGAATTTTTATAAATAACCTATATCTAAACTACCTTAAAATAAAATGTACAAGGCCATAAATCTAGTTTCATAAAGCAGATGACCATATTTTCTCCAGCACACCTTATAAACATTGATATAGCCCCTTCAGACTAAATACAAGCAAAATCTTCGAACCACTTCCATAATATCCTAATTTACATAACCCCAGGATCGGGTCATTGTACCCAGACTTTATAGTATTGAAGAAAGATTGTTTTTAAATTATATTCTTCTAAAATCTTCCGGTTTCCGTTTTTGCCAAGTCGGACGGCTAGATCTTGATCGTCAATCAATCGTTTTAACGCCTTACGAATACTATCCGTATCTCTAAGTTTCACCTTTAGCCCGCTTGCTATTTCCGTATCAAAATTCAACATCTCCGGAATAGCTCCAACACATGTAGCAACAACTGAACACGACATAGCCATCGCTTCCATCACTGCGTTAGGGAAGCCTTCAGTATAACTAGGAAGACAAAAAATTAAACTGTTTCTGAGTTCGTCAATTACTTTTTTATGTTCGACCTTTCCTAAAAAAACAAGCCATTGTCCCTGATCTCTTACAGATGCAATCCGAGTCAGTTGTTTTTTCGTATCTTCCAGATAAGGCCCGCATACCACCAGTTGCTTCACTTCTTCTAGTTCTGAACAAGCATAAACTAACTCAAATATTCCTTTAGCAGGCACAACATGTCCAACAAATACTACTTTACCTTCTATCCGCTTATTCCGGGATTCGCTCATTAATTCAGCTAAATCAAAAATTTCCTGAGATACCGGATTTGGAATATAAAAAACTTTATCCGATCGATTCTGAGCTTTCATTATTTCATAAGAAGCATTGTCAATTACAATCACTCTATCAGCAAACCTGCACACCCGCTTTATCCATTTCCACTCCCAATTATTCAATTGGGATAACTCAGGTATTCTTCCAAAATGAAAATGTACGACAAGTTTAGTATGAAACAACCGACAAATACCGGCAACTATGTAATCCTTAAATAAAGCTATCGAGGCGCTCGATGTATAATGTACAACGTCCGGACGAAATACCAGAATATGATAAAAAGTATTCAGAATAATAAGCAGTGAATCTATAGCTCCCCAGAATAACCTACTGAATTTACCTCTGCTTATACTTCCTTTGATAGCCATAGCAGTATTCTGAAATTTCAGAATAATCGGTTGTGGATTCTCCGCTATATAGTTAAGAAGATTCCGAGTCCAGGTTGCAATACCTCCTACTTTTTTTAAAGACAACGGGGATACCAATAAAACTTTTAATTTTTTTGTATTTTGCATAATACTTCTTTAAAATTACGCTCCAGTTCTTCCCGTGTCATTTGCTCTTTCTCCTGATACAATGCCATTTCATGTTCTAGAATCTGTTCCATATTCCATTTGAATTTAATAAACCTGGCAGGTACGCCTCCCACTATAGAATAAGGAAGGACGTTTTTAGTAACAACTGCTCCTGCAGCCACAATAGCCCCTCTGCCAATATGTACCCCCGACAACAAGGTTACATTACATCCTATCCATACATCTGATTCCACTATCACATCTTTATCATATCCCCCGGGTTTATCTGATTCCGTGATTGAAGAACAAAAACGCCCTACTACCATTGCATGGTCGCCTGTATGGACTGTCAATCGCTCGGCAATACAACAATTCTTATTCACAATAAATTTTGCATTCACAGCAGATATAAAAGAATGAGCAGCAAGACAGGTATTTTCATGAAGATAAATATTCTTCATGTTTCCCAAAAACAACGGAGGAGTAAGGATAACATCTTCAGCACAATAACCGAACTTGCTTTTCCTAATTCCGAAATAAGATTTATAAAACACATATAGCCCTCGTAGAAATGTGTTATTCTTGATTTTCCGTTTCCAATTCATAGCCCTATGACTTTCATCCATTGATTTAAAATTCTCTCTTTTCCAAACAATAGTGCAGCCTTTTTAAACGAGTTTTCCCCAGCAATCAAAAACTGTTTATCGGACCATTGGCTTAATAAAACATGCAAAGCATCCTTTATAGAAACAATATCATTCCCGTTGCACAAAATACCGTTACCTTCATCCACTAAAATAGCGTAATCAGATACCCGGCTCATAATAATCGGTTTACACAAAGTCATCGCCTCACATATCGTATTCGGTAATCCTTCCAGCTTACTAAATAAACCTACTACATCAGCTTCCTTCATCTTTTCTGCCACCAGTGAGGTCTGTCCATTCAAATGGATTACTTCCTGCAGACCATACTGTTCCACCAACTTGACTGCTTCCTCATAGGCTCTGGTTCCACCCTGTGAAACTTGTTTCTTTCCATACCAATCTAGGATAAGCCTGCTCTTTTCATCATTTCCTAAAAGATTTACAGCTTCAACGACATTACCTGGATTCTTCAGGTATTGATAACTGGCAACAACAACTATATGAGTTTTACCATCCTTGCGAAGCACATATTCAGAAGTAAAAGAAGGCAGAGTAACAATATTATAAATCACTTTTAATTTATCTTCATACTGAGGATAATACTTCAACCACATTCGCCGGGCATTTTCCGAGTTGCACACGATAGAATCTGAATAACGTTTCATCCATCCTGTCAGTTTCCCTCGCCAAGTAGTAAAGACATCCTCCTTCGCACTTCGTTCACTGGTAATCACCTTCCACTTATGCCTCCCTATAGCAGCCAGACAATTCAATAGGTCAGGTGTCTCCAAAAAAGAAACAACCGCATCGTAATTCCCCTTGCGAATAAACGAGCGGATTCTCCAGATTCGCAAAACAGGATTAGATGTAATGATCCAATGAACATTGATATCAACCTCATCCAGTAATCCCTTAAAAAAAATATCCCGATGATAACACAAAAACTCCACCTGTATTCCCCTCCGTTTCATTAACGGAGCTATTGTCACCATTTGACGCTGAGCCCCGCCTGAACCGAGAGAGTCTATAAAGAAAAGTAACTTCATTTAAAACTTAATCATTAAATACAAAAAACACAATACCAAATACAATATCCATCCTTGCTTAATATTTTTCCTTATATAGAGGGAATATTTTTCTTTTGCAAGACAAAGAAATGTGAAATCAAAAACACATCGGGAAGTTTTATAAGTCCATGGACTTAACTTTAAAAATCGAAAAGAAAGATTCAGATATTTTCCTAATACCATTTCACCGCTTCACACAAACCCTCCTGCATGGAATAACAAAGAGCATATTGTAATAAATTCACTGCTTTATCGATACAAGCCAGTGAGTGAGGTATATCTCCCGCCTGGTTCTGACCATGCAAAACCTTTATTCCAACAATCTCCGGATCGAAATCACTCAGAAATCCTTTTAGATATTTATTCTTAACATACTTATCGAGTATAACTCCACTAAAATCAATTCCCTGTGGAATTACTGCTATCTTATCTCTAAATTCTTCATAATAACCGGCCTTTCCGTTTTCAATAGGAATTACAATATAGTCTGTTTGCTTACACCAAAACTTCTCAATGGGTTTCAAAAATAATTTCCATCTAAAAGTATCCAGATTTCCCATAAAAGGATCACCACAATCAGAAACCCATACTTTACATAACCCGTGATTAATAAATCTTTTATAATAAGAAGCTCCCCAATGAATACTAAAAGGATGCGCTATTGTAGTCAGATAGTCTATATTCTTTTCTTTTTTTAATGCTTTAATAATTAAAAAAATACTCTATTCGTGGATAATCGATTACATTATACAATAATCTAGTTAAAACTTTATCTAAAAAACTTCTATATGCAATTCTATCGCTGTCGATATTACAAAAATAAGATTCACCTAAATCTCTGACTTTTATTTTATTATATTTCTCAAATCCACTATAATCATACCTTCCTAAAATAGCATTAATCGTTACATTATGTCTTAATTTTGCCAAACCTCTGGCTAATTCTGTCGACCTAAAAGAACGTGGTGAAATTTGAGGATATATTACACCAGTTATAATAATAATAATATTCAATGATTTCATACCAACAACAAATATCTGATTATTAAAATCAAGGGACTTGAAAAATAAAAAGAAAAATCTAATACTGATATATAGAGTTCTAAAAGACTATATATTCCCATGAAGAAAACTAAAGGGATAGCATATATCCAATATCGATATTTTGTACCATTTAAATTACCAAGCCATAAATATGCAATAATCGGATAAGCTAATATTATAAAACGGTTCCCTAATGAGGGAACAGGCATAACAAAGTTTACAAATGTCATCCATACTAACAAAAAATGATACAGGCTTTTATTCTTTATATTTTTTATTGCAGTATTATTTTTAATTAAAAGACAAACTAATAAGTTTATATACACTTTAACTGCAATATTAAATATTTTACCAACCATCCAAAACCCTGTTCCTTCCTGCTGTCTTGATAATATTGCTTCATAACTAGTATAAGAACCTACTAATCGAGCTAAGAATGGAGGCAAATAATCTATTGTATTCTGAATTAATTCAATTGCAAAACTTGAGAATATAAAACTTATAAAAAAAAGAACAATCCACGCCTTCTCATATTTCCTTACTAAATATGCCAATACAATCACTGCAATATATACCCAAAATGAACCATGAAAAAAAGGCGTACAAAATACTAAAAGAAAATATTTTTTATTATTATTAAAAAAAATCTGAAAGATACAATACACTCCTATCCATGCTGCTGTCCAAAATCGCATTCCATTTATATTAAATATCTGATTATAAGTGAATAAGAATGCTAACAGTATGCATATCAACGAATTATTGAAATTTTCTTCAGCTGTAAAGAATCTAAATGTTTTGAGTTGGAAAAAAGCAAATACAACAGCAAATAGCATAAACATCACATGATAATTATCCGTGAATCTTGAAACATAAAATGCTACCGTATTATAATAATAATCCTTATTCTCATCATCAAATGCAAGAAATTTTTGAAATTCATTATAGAAATATTCATTACTCATACTTGCAAAGACGGGCATTTCCTCAACATAATATTGTCCATCGATATATGCTTCTGCACCTCTTTTGTCTGGACTAAAAGCCATACCGAAACAAAGGGCAAACATGAAAAAGATAACAAAAGAAGATTTGGTTTTTATACGCTTTAAAGCATATAAAAATCCGCAAAACGGGGAAATCAAAAACAACAATACCTTAATTTGTACATCAATTTTAGTTTCAGGTAACCAAACTAAATATCGCATTTTAGCAGAAATATTCATTTTACGTTTTATCTATCGGTAACTTTATCCAATCTCCTAAAATTTTATTATACTTTACCGGAATAAATGAGCAAAAGCCTCCTCCATCGAAAAAAGTTAATTCTCCACAATATAATTTGCCTGAAACTTCATAAAAGTCTACTCTTAAATGATAAGTATTTTCTGCCAATTTCTTGCTGAAATTTAACATTTTAGATAAGTTTTTTGGTAGTTGAGGAATCTGAGGATTATTATAATATCCTTTCTGATTTAATTCCATTAAAGTTCCGTCCACATCAAAAAAATCTTCTTTCAAACCACCAATACCATTCCTATTAGAAGTAATGTAAAAAAATTTAGGCTCACTATTAAACGTAAAAAATTTATAATCTGTTAAATATTCTTCTTTGCAATCTTTCAATAATGGTTCTGCAATAATTCTTTGTTTTAAACCTTTATATGGCCATTCTCTACTCCAAATATAATAATCTTGTCCCCATGTTACTAATAATCGTTTTCTTGCTTCTTCGATATTGAATGTTCTTTTGTCTTTACAAAGACAATAAGTACCGCTATCAAATGTACCTTTTAAAATAAACTGATTGGGAAGAGACTCAAAATCTATTTCATCAAAACTATTCCAAACCCCCAAAGTAGGTATGACATATTCTTCACCAATTTTATTTGCAATAAATTTTTTTACTTCAACTTTATCCACCATATCATGATAAATTGGCTTTCTATCATTTAATTTAATCCATTGTAATTTTTCTTGAAAAGTTTGTGGCCTATTTAAATTAGGAAGTTTGTGAAGATTAAGTAGATATTTAATTCGGATATAAAATCTATCATTAAAATGAGTAGCCATAAACTCCCATGTCCGACGGTAAACTACTAGCAATGCTTTTTTTATGTATTTCTCCATTCTAACTGTTTATTTTATTGTAATATATATTAGTAAATTTACGTGCTACATTTTCAATATTGTAGTCATCAATGTTTTCAACTAATGTTTGGTGTGTATAATCTCTTTTTAAAAATTCGTCAAAAGCTGTTCTTTCATCTGAAAGAAAGTCTGATGTAAGAGTTAAAATAGGACGTTTTGTCATCGCGTAATCTATCAACTTACTTGGCTGTTGTATTTCTGATTTATTTTTGATATTAATTAAAAAATCAACTTTTGAAAGTTCATATAAAAGTTGATTCCTTTCCACGTACGGTCTTATTTCCATTTTATTACCTAATTGCTCACTAAAATTTTCAAAAATAGTTCCCCCTACTGAATATACTATAAAATGAAATGGAAAATCCAATATGGTTAAATATTTCAGAAACGCAGAAGGATCTCGTAAATTTTTGTATACAGCACCGGAATAAACAAATGTTGGAATAATATTAACTTTATACTCTGCTAATTTTATATTTCTAAAATCAAACCCTTGAGGTATTACTTTTATCTTATTTCTAAACTTCTCCAAATATCCATTTTTAGCTGCTTTTATGGGAACTGTGATATAGTCTGTTTTTTTACACCAATATTTTTCAATATACTTAAAATAAAACGGCATTTTATGAAACGGATTTCCTGTAAAAGGGTCCCCACAATCCGACACCCAACATTTGGCATCTAAGTTTTTACATAAAGCAACCCCAAAATGATCGATATAAGGAACTGCTATTGATATCAGTAAATCTATATTTTTCTCTTGACGTAATACGCGCTTAATCATGGGTACTAATTCTATATCTGGGAAAAGACATACTTTCCAAAATAGTTTTTTCAGTCCTCTATTGAGTATTGTATGTTTAGAATTATTATCACTATCACTCATTCCCCAACGAGAAACACCTAAATTTTTAAATGTAAGATTTCTTTCTTTTTGTAATTCTGAATAATCATATTTACCCAATAAGGCATACACTGTCACATTATGTCCCATATCAGCTAACCCTATTGCCAATTGGGTAGATCTATGAGAACGCGGATCTAACGCTGGATAAACTCCTTGCGTAATAATAACTATTTTTAAAGGTTTATTATTCATAATTGCAAACCTAAAAGGATATCTATTATTCTTTCGCTTGTTTTTCCATCCCATAATTCAGGGATATTGCCTTTTTTCCAATTACCGGAAAACAATTTATTTAAAATCGGCTTGATGACTTTGGGGGTATTACCCACCAATTCGTTGGTACCAATTACACAGGTCTCAGGGCGTTCAGTGTTATCCCTTAATGTAATACAAGGTATTCCCATAACAGTAGTCTCTTCTGTTATTCCGCCCGAATCAGTGATAACAGCTTTACAATGTTTAACCATATAATTGAATTCTAGGTATCCCATAGGAGCAACGATATGTAAATTATTAGCTTGAATTCCAAGCTCAGAAAAGATTTTTGCAGTTCGAGGATGTATTGGAAAGATTATTGGCAAGCCGCGTACATTATTTACAATTTCAGACATCAGAGCTTTTAATTTTTCCGATTCATCCACATTAGCAGGGCGATGTAAGGTGAGCATTAAATATTTTTTTTCTTCCAATCCCAACGAATCAAAAATTTCTGGTTTCTTTAATCTTTTCATGTTGGCTAGTAAGGTATCGATCATTACATTTCCAACAAAAAATATCCTATCGGATTTTACACCTATATTTTTTAAATTTATATTTGCTATTTCAGAAGTCGTGAAATAATAATCAGCTAGTACGTCTGTTACCATACGATTTATTTCTTCCGGCATAGTTAAGTCCCAACTTCTTATACCAGCCTCTATATGTGCCACTTTTATATTAAGTTTTTTGGCTACAATAGAGCAAGCCATTGTAGAGGTTACATCTCCAACAACAATAACTAAATCTGTGGGATTTCGTAGTAATTCCTTTTCGAAAGCGATCATGATTCCAGCCGTTTGTTCGGCTTGTGATCCACTCCCGACGCCAAGATTCACATCTGGTCTAGGAATATTAAGTTCTTCAAAAAATGTATCACTCATATTCTTATCATAGTGTTGACCAGTATGGACTAAACGATAAGAGATATTTCTTTTTTTATCCTGTGCTTTTTGAATAGCATGAATAATCGGAGCAATCTTCATGAAATTAGGTCTTGCTCCTGCAACAATTGTTATTATCATTTGCTTATAATTTTTTGAGATATTATTTTGGCTTTATTTATAAATCGTATTTCTACATATTTATATAAGAAATGAGACATTATAAATGTTAAAGCAAAGGTTCCAATTAAGAGTATCAAAAAAGAATCTATACTAAATTGGTATAACAAAACTTTTATTACTAAATTATGTATCAAATAAATGGAAAAAGAGATATCTCCCAAATACACGATAAATTTATGAACCTTCTCGTTTGTCCCCTGCTTCAATTTTTCATTAGCTAACAACCATACAACAAAAAATAAAGAAGATGAGAGAATAGCTATAAATAGATTATTATATTTTGAAAATAAAACATATAGAAAGAAAACTTGAACACCCACAAATATCACCCTATATAAATTATTATGAATATTAATTTTTTTCAAACTATTATAAAACATAGCAAACAATATACCGATACAAAACTTAAAGATATGTACAGATACTATTAAACTATAAATATATTTGCCAAAACCACATTCAAATCCTCTCACTTTATTTAAAATAAAACCAAAGATAAATAGTACCGACAATAGAGGTATTATATATTTTTTTGTAACACCTAAATATAATAATACCCCCATTGTAAAATAGAAATACAATTAATAGCAAGTAGACCAAGCTTGACCAACAATTAAACTCCTATATCCGATAGTGTTCCCCCAAGGGCACATTAATATATTTTTAATTACGGAAATTGAAGTAAGTTGAAGTGAATCATAGCTGTATATTCCATATAATAGCAAAGCAACAATGTATACCGGATAAATTCTAAATAATCTTTTTACAGTAAATACTTTCCAATTAGAATCTGCTTTTGTTGTCAAATAAATAATAAAACCAGACAGAATAAAAAAAACATCTACTCCATATTGTCCGGATAATAAATAACCCCAAGGTTTAATGTTCAAATGTTGCAACACATGTGTAATCAGAACCCATATGGCAGCAAATGCACGGATATATTGTAAAGAATCTAATTTATTCTGATTGCTCATTCTTATTTAGATATTTATTATTCCACAAGTGCTTATTAGAGAATTTACGAAATTTATTTTTAGGGATAAAACCATAATACTCTGTTTTAAATTGTGTTGCAACGAACTTATCCTTATCAAGATTTTTGATTATTTTGGCAGGATTACCCGCTAAAATACAATATCCGTCAGGAAAACTTTTAGTAACAATACTTCCTGCACCAACAATTGTACGAGTCCCTAAGACTACTCCTGGTAATATAACCACATTCATACCAATCCAACAATAATCTCCTATTCTTACTTCTCTATTTACATGTTGCATTTGGTTGTACACATCATGATTTCCACTGATAATTCCAATATTAGAAGCAAAATGAACATAATTACCAATGTATATTCCTCCATTCCCTTGTAAATAACATCCAGGTCTTGTACCCGCATTAGAGTTTATTCCGACAAATATATTTTGAGGATGCGTAACTTCAGAATTTTTATGCAATGGCCAATATACATTTTTGTCTTTTCGGAATCTAAAATGAACAAAATCCCATAGTGTTACCTTATTTGTTATAGAATAAGAAAAATCAACATATGCTTTTATAAGGGGAAACAAGTAAAATAATATTTTCTTTAGAATTGTTTTCATGCCAACCTGTGCATTCTTAATGGTTTTATAAGCGACAAATAATCCAATTTAATACAAAAAGCATATATAGAATACGACACTATATATAAAAATGAACTAATAAGAAACACTGTAATATCATTCATATCAAGTACATTTATTAATATATAATGTATTATGAAAAGAAATATTGTAGACGGCAGCAAAATCAAAGCGATTAATTTTACAGGAAAGAGTTGATAAATCTTCAAATTAAAGAACTTGGCAACCAAACTTAACATACAATATATTCTTCCTAATAAACAGATAAGAGAAATACCGGCTATAGTATAGGGAGAATCAACAGTTCTGATACTTAAATATTCTAAACAAACTAATACTATAGCGCCAAACATATGAACATTAGAATAAAATTTCACTTTCCCTATATTAATTATCAAAGGAGCATATACAATTAATGTAAAAAAGTTTGCTATCAGCTTAATTCTAAAATAAATATATGAATTTTCATATTGTTGACCATACATTACAATCATTACAGTGTCTGCAAAAACCCAACAATATGCAATTAATGGATAAATCAACATTGCTGTTTTCTTAAAAACAGAAGCCCATATAGGAAAAATCTCTGATTGGGGGTCCAATTTCTCATGATTCATCCTTGCAAAAATTGGAGAAAGAACAGTTGCACAGGCTCCTGTTAGCATGCCCACAAAAGGTAATTCCATGAATCCATTGCTAAACTCAGCAAAAATTTCATTTCCAAAATATCGACTTATAAAGAATTGATCGGAAGAAGCAATAATAGTTCCCCATAGACTAGCATATAATAAAGGCAATGAAAATTTAAATATTTCAATATTGGTAATATTACATTTTTCATTACCCTGTCTTTTTACAGGAAAATATTTAAAATTTAAAGCAAGTATAAAAGAAACAAATGATGCGATGACAAAACCAAGAATAGCTCCTATATAACCAACCCCAAATACCATAACAGGAATAGCTACACACAACAACATTACCATACGCGTCACTATGGTATATATCGCCATAAATTTTGTTTTTTTATACGTTGCTAATATTCCCTCTAACCCCATGGTTGGTAACATTAAAAAAGGAACAATTGCAAATATCCTTAAAGCTAAAACTAAATCAGGATTTTTCAGGAATGAAGCAATTTGTGAGGAAAAAAGAAATAGTAATGTAGAAAAAAGAAATCCTAGAATAAAAAATAAATTAGTAATTTTTTTTATCAAACTTTTGGCTTGTGATATTTTCACTCTTGGTAAAAAATAAGAAAAAGCCTTAGGTAATCCTAAAGTAAATACAGTTAACAATGTATTGTAAACATATAATACTTGTTTATAAGTTCCATAATCAGCCTTATCAAAATAACGACTGAGAATCATGGAACTAACTATTCCAAAACCAAATGAAAACAAGCTACCTAGTGCAATCCAAGCAGCTTGCCTGGTGTTATTTGTTTCTACCACTTTTACAGTCTCCCGTCTATAATTTTCTTATTCATAAATCCCTTTACGTCAAAAACGACATGCTTGTCGTTTACAAAAGACTCAACTTCTAGCGTCTTAAACTCATTGTGAGCCACAGCCATAATTACGGCATCAGCCTTTTCGATGGAAAGTTCATTGATCACATGGATTCCATATTCACGTTCCACAATAGCCGGGTTCGCCCATGGATCATAAATCGTAATATTCAGATTATACTGCTTGAGTGCCTTATAGATGTCTATTACCTTGGTATTCCGGACATCCGGGCAATTCTCCTTAAAGGTAAAGCCCAGAATTAAGATATTTGAATTCAACACCTGTATTCCCTTTTTCAGCATCAGCTTGATCACCTCGTTTGCCACATATTCACCCATACCGTCGTTCATGCGGCGACCGGCCAGGATGATCTCTGGATTGTAGCCATAGCGCTGGGCACACTGTGCCAGATAGTAAGGATCCACACCTATGCAGTGTCCACCGACCAAACCTGGTTTGAAAGGCAGGAAATTCCATTTGGTGGAAGCCGCTTCCAGCACATCCTGGGTATCGATGCCCATCCGGGTAAAGATCTTGGACAACTCATTGACAAAGGCAATGTTGATATCCCGCTGAGAGTTTTCGATGACTTTCGCCGCTTCTGCTACTTTGATCGATGGTGCCAGATGTGTTCCGGCAGTAATGACGGAAGCATAGATTTCATTCACTTTTCTCCCGATCTCCGGAGTAGAACCAGAGGTTACCTTTTTGATGTGTTCAACCGTATGTTGTTTGTCCCCGGGATTAATCCGTTCCGGAGAATAGCCGGCATAGAAGTCCTCATTGAATTTTAGTCCACTAACCTTTTCCACCACCGGGATACATTCATCTTCCGTTACCCCGGGATAAACCGTAGATTCATAGACTACGATATCGCCTTTGGAAATAACTTTCCCCACCGTTGTACTGGCTCCGTAAAGCGGTGTGAGGTCGGGATTATTGTTTTTGTCAACGGGTGTCGGAACAGCTACGACATAAAAATTACAGTCTCGAATATCTTCTATCTGGCTTGTACAGACAAAACCATGCTGAATAGCGCTTTGTAGAAGCTCATCGCTGACTTCAAGCGTAGCATCATGACCGTCCATCAGGGCTTCCACTCGAGAGGGATTCATATCAAAACCGATAGTTTTATATTTCGTTGAAAACAGGCGAGCCAGGGGCAAACCTACATACCCCAGACCAATGACACAAATTTTTGTTTCTGACATAACAATGTATAATTAACTTAACTGAATATTATAGATTTTCCCAATACCACTTTACGGCTTCCTTCAAACCTTCCTTCATGCTGAAGCGGGGAGCATAACCCAACAGTGTGCGGGCTTTGTCGATACAAGCCAAAGAATGGGGTATATCACCTACCCGATTTGGACCATGGAGGACTTCAACATTACCGATTTCAGGATCAAATTCACTTAAGTATTCTTTTAAATATTTTACCAATTGGTTTAAAGTAGTACGCTCACCGTAGGCTGTATTATAAACTTGATTTACAGCCTGGGCATTCTCTGTCGAAAGAGCCAGCAGATTCATCTGAACGACATTGTCGATGTAGGTAAAGTCACGGCTGTATTCCCCGTCCCCGTTGATGACAGGACTCTCATGAGCCATAAATTTCTTTACAAATAGGGGGATAACAGCAGCATAGGCACCATGCGGATCCTGACGGCGACCGAAAACATTGAAATAACGCAGGCCTATGGTTTCCATCCCATAGGTACGTGCAAATACATCGGCATAAAGTTCATTGACGTATTTGGTGATAGCATAAGGGGAGAGAGGTTTGCCAATGATGTCCTCCACCTTAGGCAGAGTTTTACTATCACCGTATGTAGAACTGCTAGCGGCATAGACAAATCGCTTTACTCCTGCATCCCGTGCAGCTATAAGCATGTTTAAAAAGCCACTGATATTAGTGGCATTAGTGGTAATTGGGTCCTTGATGCTACGAGGTACGGAACCGAGGGCAGCTTCGTGCAGGACATACTCCACTCCATCAACGGCCTTACGACAGTCTTCCGGGTTGCGTATATCACCGACGATAAGTTTGAATGTGATCGGATACTGTTGGATCAAGGGAAGTAAGTTTTCAATGTGACCGGTAGCAAAGTTATCCAGACAAACCACCTCATGATCCTGAGCAAGCAATGCCTCACATAAATTGGAACCGATAAAACCGGCTCCTCCTGTTACTAAAACTTTCATTTGATTATTTTATAGTGAATTCTTACTTTTAACAACTTTACGTTTCTTTTACTTCTTTACTGCAGAAGAAGGACTGTTAAACTCTTTTAGTTTCAGATTCGTCGCCTATTGTAGAAAATTGCGACAAGTAAAATGTGTAAGGTTGTAAAAGGAAACTAGCAGTACCTCCAGAAAACGCCAAGGGTGCAGGTTGAGACTGCCGGAATGCCCGCAGATGCTTACCAGCGAAAAAATTCGGGCACCACCGAGAATGGAAGCAACAGACGCTACCAACATCGTGGGGGTGAACTTCTTATAACGGCGGATGAAATAAAAAATCATCCAGCCGACAACCAAACCGATCAGAAAAGGAGCTATATTTTCCAGCATAATTGCAAATTCGAGGATGTTCAGCGTTTTATACACACTCTCTGTATCTCCGGTATATACTTGCACCTATACAACGTTCAACTACTGATTCGCATGAATTATAATTATTTATTATATCTTATTTAAAGTGAAGAAAGAGAAGAAATTTATTGAAAATTTAACTAAAATAAACGCTCGTTTTTTAAGGGGAAACGAAATCTAAATGTGAATCTTTATTACAAGGAAATTTAAATGAAATATTTTAAAGTTTATTTTATAACCTTCCAACTTCTAAAATTTAATTTTTACCATAAAAGGAATTGAAAAGATATTTAAATGTTATATATGTTAATAATTGTAGGAATATTATGCCTTAAATGACTTTGAAATTTGTTTTTTATATGTAATTTTGTAGCTGAAATAGGTAGAGAGACTATTCTGACTCACAAAAGGTGGGACTTACCGGGCGAAGCCATAAATAATAGCTTTAATTTTTAGATTTCAATTCCATTCCGTATTAAATTTGCTTCTATTAAAATAAATGGCATTCAGTATAGAAATGTAAAATTTCTGTAGACAAAATTTTTGACAATAAAAACGAGCGTTTTTTTTGGTAAATTTGAATTTAAATAAAATTGTTTTTTACTTTAAATAATTTTATTTAAATGTTTGTAAATTAAGTAGAAGGCATGTTTTCCCCTGAATTTTCCGGACTGTTTTATTTTATAAATAGTATATATCTGTTTTTCACTAAATATGTTGAATATAAACAAATTCATAATTGATCATATTACCTGTCGTCCGGTCAGCCTGTTTGTTTCTGATATAGAAGCAAACCATGAGCAACTGAAACAGGAAATTGAAGGTAAAAAAGTGTTGGTTATTGGAGGAGCAGGGACGATCGGTTCATCCTATATACGGGCTCTCCTTCCTTTTAAACCGTCGAGATTAGTTGTAGTAGATATCAGCGAAAACGGATTAACGGAACTGACCCGTGATTTGCGTTCTACATACGGACTCTATATGCCGGAAAATTATAAGACTTATCCGGTCAGTTATGCGGATCCGATTTTTGAAAAAATTTTCCGGAAGGAAAAAGGTTTTGATATTGTAGCTAATTTCTCTGCCCACAAACATGTCCGGAGTGAAAAAGATCAATATTCGGTAGAAGCTTTAATTGAAAACAACGTTATAAAAGCCAGGAAATTATTGGATCTGCTGGTAGAATTCCCTCCCCGGCATTTTTTCTGTGTTTCTACGGATAAAGCCGCCAATCCGGTTAATATTATGGGTGGAAGCAAGCGGATCATGGAGGATATGATCATGGCTTATGCAGATAAGTTTAAGGTTTCTACGGCCCGTTTCGCCAATGTCGCTTTTTCGAACGGCTCTTTATTAGCTGGATTCATCGAACGTCTGATGAAACACCAGCCCCTTGCAGCTCCTTGTGATGTGAAACGTTATTTTGTTTCTCCGGAAGAAAGTGGACAGATCTGTATGCTGGCTTGTATATTGGGAAAAAATCGGGAAATCTTTTTTCCGAAATTAGGTGAAGAGCAGATGATGACCTTTTCGGCGATTTGTGATAAATTCTTACGAACGCTGGGGTATGAGGTCAGGTATTGTAAGAGCGAAGATGAAGCAAAAGAATTTGCTGTAAAAATGGAGGAGAATCCGAAAATATATCCTGTTGTTTATTTTAAAAGTGATACGACAGGAGAAAAAGATTTCGAAGAGTTTTATGTACCGGGAGAGAAATTGAATTGGGATCGTTTTTCTTCTTTGGGAGTTATTGAAGAGGTTAAATCCCGTTCCATAGAAGAACTGGATCTCCTATTTTATAATCTGAATAAAACGTTTTCAAAGCCGGATTTTACCAAAGATGAGGTTGTGGCTATATTAAAAGATTTCATTCCCAATTTTGAACACGAAGAAAAGGGAAGGAATCTGGACCAAAAAATGTAATTAATCAGAGTGATCATGGAATATCAAATTCCTTTATTTCAGTTAAATTTCGACGAAGAAGAAATTCAGGCTGTAACACAGACAATACGTTCAAAGTGGATTTCAACCGGTCCTAAATGTGAGGAATTAGAAAAACTGTTTGTTGAAATGATGAGGGTGAAATATGCAGTAAGTTTATCTAATTGTACGGATGCTTTGCATTTGGCCTGCTTAACGTGCGGTATTGGACCGGGGGATGAAGTGTTATGTCCTTCTTTAACTTTTGCAGCTTCGGTAAATTGTATCCGATATGTAGGTGCGACTCCTGTTTTTTGTGATATTGTTGGACCGGAACATATAAATATTGATCCGGAGGATATTAAAAAGAAGATAACGTCTAAAACGAAAGCTGTGGTTGTTGTCCATATGGCAGGATTTCCTGCAAAAATGGATGAGATAATAAAAATAGCAGAAGAATACGGTTTGAGAGTTATTGAAGATGCTTGTCACGGGCCGCTCTCCGAATACCATGGGAAGAAATTAGGAACCATTGGGGATGTGGCTACATTTAGTTTTTTTTCCAATAAAAATATCAGTACAGGTGAAGGGGGGATGCTGATTACCAATAACGAGGAAATTGCTTCTAAGGCCCGTTCCCTACGTTCTCATGGAATGACAACAATGTCCTATCAAAGGGCAAAAGGACATGCGACTTCTTATGATATTGTCGATTTAGGATATAATTTCAGAATGGATGATATACGGGCTTCAATTGGTTGCGTACAAATGAGAAAATTGCAGGCTGATTTGGAAAAACGAGTTCACGTAAGAAGTAAATATATCGAAGAATTATCAAAAATAGAAGGGATTGTCGTACCCTTTGCGGCTAACTCAGAATTTGTTTCTAATTATATTATGCCGATCGTAATAAGCGGTTCTACAAGGGAGAGAAGGGATAAAATCAGAGATGAAATCCATGCTGCCGGCATACAAACAAGTAATCATTATCCTGCGGTTCACCGTTTTTCTATATACAAAGATTATGGAGCTGTATTGCCACAGACAGAATACGTGAGTGATAATGAGATAACCCTACCGATGTATGCGGCATTGACTGATGAACAGATCGAGTTTATTGCCTGTACGGTAAACAACGCCATTCATGGATAAGAAAGTCATCTTGGTAGGAGGGTTCCATGAAATTATTGAACTTTGTGAAGAAAATAAAGTTCAGATAACCGGAATAATCGATCCTCATCTGACAGAACAAACCTATTGGGGATGTCCGGTTTTAGGGAAAGACGGGGATGCGGAACGATTGTATGATTTCTATAAAGAAGTACCGGTTTTAATTACTCCTGATCTGCCCCGTATCCGCTTTAAGTTGTACAATTACTATGCACAGATTGGTTTTAAGGTGGCATCTTTGATTAGTAAGGATGCTTATGTCTCCCGTAGTGCAAAAATAGGGGAAGGAACAATTGTGCAAAGGGGTGTCCATATTTCTTCCAATGTCAATGTGGGGAAAATGGTAAAGCTGAATACTAATGCTAATGTTATGCATGATTGTCAGGTAAAAGATTATGCTACCGTGGCCCCCGATGCTGTATTATTAGGAAAGGTTATTGTAAATGAGGCCTCTTATATTGGTGCCAATGCGACTCTTTTACCGGAAATTGTCATTGGCGAAAACGTTATTGTAGGCGCCGGGGCAGTTGTTACTAAACGAGTGCAACCGAATACAATAGTAAAAGGAATTCCTGCAAAATAATTATAATGAATAAATCAAGGGTTATTCAAAGTTCTTTATCCATTATTGAAGCGTTGAAAAAAATGGATGAAGAGCGGGTAAAATCTTTATTGGTTTTCTCGGATGATAAATTTCTTTCCTTATTGACGATAGGTGACATTCAGAGGGCCATTATTTCAGATTGTGATTTGAATATGAATATTGAGCATATATTGGATATTCATAATAAAAAGTATTGTTCAGCGCAAGATCCGATTGAGGTAATTAAGGCAAAAATGTTAGAATTACGGGCCGAATGTATGCCGGTTATTTCTTTAGAAGGGAAATTAGAAAAAGTTTATTATTGGGAAGATTTATTTTTATCTCAAACTGTTGATCAGGAAAGAGAGAAAATAAATTTGCCTGTGGTTATAATGGCTGGCGGTAAAGGGACACGGCTGAAGCCTTTAACGAATGTAATACCTAAACCCTTAATTCCAATAGGGGAAAAAACGATTCTGGAAACAATAATGGATCAGTTCGAAACCATTGGTTGTAATCAGTTTTATATGTCGGTAAATTACAAATATGATATTTTGGAATTTTATCTGAATCAATTGGTCCGAAAATATAATATTCGTTTTTTTAAAGAAGACAAACCTTTAGGTACTATCGGTAGCGTATCGCTTTTAAAAGATAAAATTAAAACTCCGTTCTTTTTATCAAACTGCGATATAATTATAGATCAGGATTTCCGGGATGTTTACGAGTATCATCGCGCCAACCGGAATGATATAACTCTTATAACTTCACTGAAAAGTTTTCAAATCCCTTATGGAGTCATTGAGACGGCAAAGGACGGAATCATGACGGGTTTATCGGAGAAACCGGAATATACCTATATGATTAATACCGGCGTTTATCTCTTAGAACCGGGATTAATAAAAGAAATACCTGAAAATGAATTGTTCCATATAACAGATTTAATAGAAAAGATCAAAAATAAGGGAGGGAAAGTTGGGTGTTTCCCCGTCAGTGAAAAATCGTGGACCGATATCGGGGAATGGAATGGCTATTTAAAATTGATTAACGTATGAATCGAATAAAGGTTGCCTGGTTATGTCATTTAACCAGTCCTGAATTGAATCAATACTATGGAACAGATAAGAAAGAAATTGCAGCTTGGATTCCTCAGTTTATAGATGTAATTAAAAATCAGACAGAGCTGGAAATTCACATTATCGCTCCTAATTATTATACAAATAAAAACGATGATTTTGAGATAAATAGAATACACTATCATTTATTTAAATTTTATTCGACAATCATTCCCAATCATTTAAGTACTTTATTTTTTATTTTAAATAAGGGACGTAGGGTTAAGTCTGAAGTGAATCGTATTGTAGAAAAGATAAATCCTGATATAGTTCACTTATATGGTTCTGAAAATTTTACTTATTCAGAAGGTATTTTACCCTTATTGGGAAAATATAAAGTACTGATAAGTATACAGGGATTGATTAGTGATGTTGCCAATAAAGGAAATCTTTACAGACGTTATATCATTAATCAAAGGATACAGATTGAAAATGAAATAAATTCTGAATTTAAAAACTTTACATTTTCTTGTACGGACAATAACTTTCTCCGGAAATTTCTGGATAAGTATCCCGGTAAAAATGTTTATGAACTGATTTTTCCTACGAAGATACCGTCTATAGATGCGACTACTGTAAAAAAAGAATTCGATTTAGTATTTTGGGGCAGGATCTCTGTCAATAAAGGTATCGAAGATTTTATTCAGGCGGTAGCTATTTTGTCTAGAAAGAAAAATAATTTTAAAGCCCTTATCGTAGGAAGTTGCTCAGAACAATATTATAAAAGAATTTCCCAGTTCATTTCAAATTATAAGATTAAAGAAAATATTGTTTTTGCTGGTTATCAAAAAAGTGATAATGATTTGTTTGCGTGGGTATCTAAAGCAAAAGTATACGCTTTACCAACATATTTTGATGCTATGCCCGGTAGTATCAGGGAAAGTATGTTTTTAAAAATTCCAGTTGTCTCTTATCCTGTTGGATTAATTCCCGAGTTCAACAAGTCTAAAAAATGTATTTTGTTAGCGAAAGAGAGGGATATTGAAGACTTAGCTGAGCAAATTTGGACACTGTTGAACAATAAAGCTTTGTATGGGGAAATTGTTGATAATGCTTATGACGAAATAAAATATAGGTATTCAAATGAGCGTATTTACGGGCAATTGATGAAATGTTATAATGACATTTTGCATATCGATTCTAAAAAAGTATAAACAAATTTAAAATTCATTCTTTTGAGTTTCGTTAAAAATGATTGATGGCAGAAGATAGAAATTCATACAAAAATATAACGAAAGCCATTTCTTTATTTGGGGGAGTACAAATCCTTCAAATTATTGTGAGCATTATAAAAAATAAATTTGTTGCCCTCTTAATTGGCCCGGTGGGAGTTGGGATAGTCGGAATGCTTACTTCATCTACTGATTTGATATCTTCGATGACAAATTTCGGGCTGAGGACAAGTGCAGTTAGAGATGTATCTCAGGCATACTCCACCGGAGACACGCCTAAGATAAGTATAGTCATTACAGTCTTACGCAAGTTAATATGGTTTACTGGTATTTTGGGAATGATCATTACCTTTTGCTTTTCTTCTTTGTTAAGTGAATGGGCTTTCGGGAATAACGACTATTCTGTATCCATAAAACTAATAGCTATTGTCGTTTTATTCACCCAATTATATAATGGCCGCTTTGTATTACTTCAGGGTACATTTCAATATAAAGCGATAGCGAAGTCAGCATTAATCGGGAACCTTATAGGATTGTTTATTATAATCCCCCTTTATTATATATGGAAAATTAAGGCAATTGTTCCGGTTATTATCGTCACTTCCTTATGCAGTTATTTGGCCGTATGGTTTTATTCCCGGAAAATTTCATTTCCTAAAATAAAATTGAGCATCCGGGAATTTTGGAAGGAAGGTCGGTTAATGTTAGTTTTAGGAATGGCAATAGCTCTTTCGGGGGTCGTAGGGACGGGTCAAATTTATTTATTAAGGGTCTATATTTCTAATTATGGTAATATTCTGGATGTCGGATTATATACTGCTGGGATTGCAATAGCTTCCTCTTATGTCGGGATCGTATTAAATGCGATGAGTTCGGACTATGCTCCCAGATTATCTGCTGTAGCCAATGATGCCAATCTCTTGTCGTTGACAATAAATAAACAAGCTACTCTTTTGATAACCATTTTATCTCCCTTGATTGTTGCTTTTATTGTCTTTATTAAACAATTAGTTATTTTGTTATACTCGACTAAATTTATAGCTATTACGACTATGGTGGAGTGGATTATGTTCGGCATGATTTTCCGGGCATTAAGTTGGTCCATTTCTTTTTGTTTTATTGCAAGAGGTGAACCAAAAACATTTTTTCTGAACGAGTTACTGACTTCTTTTTATTCACTGTTTTTTTCCGTTATCGGTTATAAACTGGCTAATTTCACCGGGATGGGGATTGCATTTTGCTTGACTTATTTTTGTTATACCATTCAAGTGTATATCTTATCTCGAAAAAAATTTAGTTTTCATTTTAACCATGATTTTTTTAAAATGGTTATTCCTCAAATACTTATATGTACGTTTCTTTTTATCTTATTTAGAATATTAGGGTATTCTGTATACAGATATATTATAGGTGCAATTGCCTTAACGGGTATTCTCTTTTTATCTTATTATTATTTAGATAAAATGATAGGAATACGCCACATTATCCGGAATCGGATAAATAAAATCAGAAAATGATGAAGGATATTACTTATAAAATTACAGTAATAATAATTACATATAATCAAGAAAAATTGATTGGCCGGGCACTTGATTCTATTTTAATTCAGAAAGAATGGGGGCTCTCCGAAATCATTATATGCGATGACTGTTCTACTGACAATAATTGGGACGTAATTCAGGACTATGCACGGAAATATCCGGATATTATCAAGCCGTTCCGGAATGAGAAAAATTTAGGGATTTTTAAAAATATAGAAAGTACATGGCAGAAAAATATCAATGGCGATCTCGTCTTGTATGTTTCCGGAGATGATGCTATTGTGGACGGACTTTTCGTAAAGTTGTACGATTCCATTCAGGAACAGCAAATAGATGTCAGCAAAGGTTCTTTTTGTATTTATTCAGATCAGAAGGTGATTTTTCCCAATAGTAAGGAATTAATTTTATCCAATAAATTGATAGCAAAAGGATACGATGCTGTCAGTTTGAAAATCAGGGGCCTCTTATTTTCGGCAAGAGGTATATTTTATAGTAAAGAATTGTTTTCCAGATTTTTGCCTGTAAAAGAGATCGGTATATTCACAGATGGGTTGATTGATATACAAGTCCAGTTATATGCTGATAAAAATTATTACTTTGATTTTATAGGGGGCATTTATTATTCGGGAATAGGGGCTTCTTCAAAAATTGGTAAAAAGGAGTCTTTAGAATCTTATATAAAACTGTTTTCTGAATACGAGAAAATACTTTCGTTATCACCCAAAGATAAAAAATGGTTGAAATTTGAGATCGCAAAGTCTAAATTCAGAATTCAGCCCTCATTTAAATTATTTTGCCTGTCGGTCATGTATTTTATGGGTAGTATGGATTTTAGGTACGGGGTGAATTGTAAAAAATATGGTTTGGAGTTCGCTTACATGGCAAAACAATTATTTATCAGGCATTAACCCTATGATCATTCTTAAACATTTGATATGAAAGGAATTGTTTTAGCAGGAGGTTCCGGGACACGTTTATATCCGATAACCAAAGGTGTTAGTAAACAGCTACTGCCTATTTACGATAAACCCATGATTTATTACCCTATTTCGGTCTTGATGTTGGCTGAAATTCGAGAAATATTAATCATTTCCACTCCACAGGATTTGCCTGGGTTTAAAAGGTTGCTCGGAGACGGCAGTGCTTACGGAGTTTCTTTTGAATATGCTGAACAGGCTCGTCCGGAGGGGTTAGCACAAGCTTTTATTATAGGAGAGGAATTTATTGGTAATGATGCAGTTTGTTTGGTATTGGGTGATAATATATTTTATGGTCAGGGTTTTAGTCCGAAGCTCCAGAAGGCGGTAGCTGATGCAGAATGTCATCAGAAAGCCACTATTTTTGGTTATCATGTAGGAGATCCGGAAAGATATGGAGTTGCTGAATTTGATAAAGAAGGGAATTGTCTTTCTATAGAGGAAAAACCTCAGTATCCAAAGTCAAACTATGCGGTTGTCGGCTTATATTTTTACCCCAATAAGGTAGTTGAAGTAGCCAAGCATATCAAACCGTCTTTGCGGGGAGAACTGGAAATAACGACAGTTAACCAACAATTTTTAGAAAATAAAAACTTGAAGGTTGAAATCTTGGGTAGAGGCTTTGCTTGGTTAGATACGGGTACACATGATTCGCTTAGTGAAGCCTCTACGTTTGTAGAAGTGATAGAAAAACGTCAGGGGTTAAAGGTGGCCTGTCTGGAAGCAATCGCTTTCCGAAAAGGATGGATTTCTGAGAAACAAATGAGGGAATTGGCTCAGCCGATGATTAAAAATCAGTATGGCCGATATCTTTTGAAAGTAGTTGATGAAGTAAAAGAAAACTGAAAATACATGGATTTTAAGCGAAGTATACTGATTACCGGTGGAGCTGGGTTCATTGGTTCACATGTTGTCCGGTTGTTTGTAAATAAATATCCCGAATATCACATTATTAATGTTGACAAACTGACTTATGCCGGAAACTTGGCAAATTTGAGTGATATAGAAGAACAGGTAAATTATACCTTTATCAAAGAGGATATTTGTAATTTCGGGAAGATCTTAGACTTATTCGGGAAATACCATGTAGATGGAGTCATTCATCTAGCCGCTGAAAGTCATGTAGATAGGAGCATAAAAGATCCTTTTGTATTTGCGCAAACCAATGTTCTTGGGACCCTTTCGTTACTGCAAGCTGCCAAACTTACCTGGGAAGCTACTCCGGAGAAATATGAAGGGAAACGGTTTTATCATATTTCTACAGATGAAGTTTATGGGGCATTGACTTTTGACGGCTCTCTATTTACAGAAATGACAAAGTATAATCCACATAGCCCTTATTCTGCCAGCAAAGCATCCTCAGACCATTTTGTCAGGGCTTATCATGATACGTACGGATTACCTACCATAGTGACAAATTGTTCTAATAATTATGGTCCCTATCAATTCCCGGAAAAATTAATTCCTCTGTTTATCAATAATATTTGTCATAAAAGACCCCTGCCGGTTTACGGGCAAGGGCAAAATGTACGGGATTGGTTATATGTGGAGGACCATGCCCGTGCAATTGATATCATTTTTCACAAAGGTAAAATTGCTGATACTTATAATATTGGCGGTTTTAATGAATGGAAAAATATAGATCTTATAAAAACAATTATTAAAACGACAGACCGTCTTTTAGGAAATCCGGAAGGCTATTCGGAATATTTAATCACGTATGTTACTGACCGTGCAGGTCATGATTTGCGTTATGCCATAGATTCCGCTAAATTAAGTAATGAGTTAGGTTGGGAACCTTCTTTACAATTCGAGGAAGGAATTGAAAAAACCGTAAAGTGGTATTTGACGCATCAGGAATGGATGGACCATATTACTTCCGGAGCGTATGAAAAATATTATGAGGGTATGTATAAAAATAGGTAATATGACACTTGATGAGGTAAAAATAATAGATCTTCCAAAATTTCTGGATAAACGAGGGAATTTGTCTTTTGTAGAAGAATTTATACATATTCCTTTTAAAATAAAACGGGCCTATTGGCTTTATGATGTCCCGGGAGGCGAGAGCCGGGGCGGTCATGCTTACAAAGAGAATTGTGAATTTATGATTGCCCTTTCCGGCAGTTTTGATGTCATACTGGATGATGGCAACAGACGTGAAATATTTTCTTTAAATCGTTCTTATTACGGTTTATATATTCCTAAAGGTTTGTGGAGAGAAATGACTAATTTTTCTACCAATTCTTTGGCTTTGATACTAGCATCGACGAAATATGATGCGAAGGATTATATCCGCGATTATGATGAATTTAAAAAATATGTGGCCGATGAAAAAGAATAGTGTTTACGATTGTACGATTATCGAATTTGATAAACATCATAGTGAACGGAAGGGAAATATTTCAGTTGTAGAGAATAATGATACCATTCCTTTTGAAGTGAAACGTACTTATTATTTATACGATGTCCCGGGGGGAGAATCGAGAGGGGCGCATGCCCATAAAAAATTAAGTCAATTAATTATTGCAGCCAGTGGTTCATTTAATGTGATCCTTGATGATGGAAATGTAAAAAGGACATTTACACTCAACAGACCTTATCAAGGCTTATATATCGTGCCCGGAATTTGGAGGGATTTAAATGATTTTTCTGCAGGATCCGTTTGTATGGTATTAGCGTCAGCAGGATACGATAAGAATGATTATATCAGAGATTATACGGAATTTTTAGCGTTTCGACACAATGAGTAATATCAATCCGTTAGCTGATGTGAAAAGTGAGCATATCGGTGAAGGGACGAAAATATGGCAGTTTTGTGTCGTATTGCCCGATGCAGTTATAGGTAAGAATTGTAACATATGTTCCCATGTACTGATAGAAAATGAAGTGGTTATTGGAGATAATGTGACTATTAAATGTGGTGTGCAGGTTTGGGACGGTATACAAATAGGAAACAACGTTTTTATCGGTCCGAATGTCACTTTTACCAATGATTTAATCCCTCGCTCTAAAAAGGATTACATCAGAAGAAACACCGTTATAGAAGAGGGAGCTTCAATCGGAGCCAATGCAACTATAATTGCGGGGCATACGGTAGGAGCTTATGCCTTTATCGGGGCAGGAAGTGTTGTTACGAAAGATATCCCCGCCAATACTGTCTGGTATGGTAACCCGGCCAGACAGAAAGGATATATTACGAATAAAGGTATTTTGCTCGGTATGGATAAAAAAGATAAAGAAGGAAAGCTATACGAATTATGATTAAGTTTTTGGATCTGCAGAAAATAACAGCCAAGTATGCAGATGAAATTCAGGAGGCCGTTTTGCGTGTCACGAATTCGGGCTGGTATCTCCAGGGAGGAGAGAACGATAAATTTGAAGCCAATTATGCTAAATATATTGGTACGAAATATACGGTAGGTTGTGCTAATGGATTAGATGCTTTGATATGGATTTTCAGAGCATATATTGAAATGGGAGTCATGAATCCCGGAGACGAAGTAATTGTTCCGGCTAATACCTATATTGCTTCTGTTCTGGCCATTTCAGAAAATGGTTTAAAGCCGGTATTAGTAGAACCTGATATCGATACTTATCAGATAGATGATTCTAAAATCGAAGAAGCGATTACTACACATACAAAGGCAATCCTGATTGTTCATCTATATGGTCAATGTGCTTATACGGAGAAAATAAAAGAATTATGCAAAAAATATAATTTAAAATTGATAGAAGATAATGCACAAGCGCATGGTTGTTTCTATCAGGGGAAAAAGACAGGATCGCTTGGGGACGCTGCCGGACATTCATTTTATCCCGGAAAAAACTTAGGAGCATTTGGGGATGCAGGTGCTGTTACAACGGATGATGAAGAATTGGCTAAAATCGTAAGAGCTGTTGCAAATTACGGATCTACAAAAAAATATGTTTTCGAATATTGTGGCCGAAACAGTAGATTAGATGAATTACAGGCAGCAATTCTGAATGTCAAGTTACGGCATCTGGATGAGGATGTGGCCATCCGGCAGCAAATTGCTAAGCGTTATATAACCGAGATAACAAATCCTAAAATTATTTTGCCCTTTATCAGGGATTGGAAAGCACATGCTTTTCATTTGTTTCCGGTTCGTTGTAAAGAACGCGATAAATTACAGCAATATTTGACCGGTAATGGAATTCAGACAATCATACACTATCCTATTCCTCCTCATAAACAGAAATGTTATAGAGAATGGAATAATTTGTCATTTCCTGTTACCGAACAGATTCACCGGGAAGAGTTAAGCTTGCCTATTAGTCAGGTTTTAACTACCACTGAAACAAATACAATAATAGAATTACTAAATGAGTTCTAAAATTAAATCTTATTTTCGTATAGAGTATTTATTGCTTTTTTTATGCTCTATCCAATTCTTGTCCTATTTCAATCCCATTATATATTTATTATTTTTATATTTAATTTTTAAAAATAAAATAGATCTTTCCGCTTGTAGGACAGTACATTTTTTAACAATAGTACTTTTTGCCGTTTTATATTTTCTGTTTATTGTTGAAAATGCTGTAATTACAGATTATATCACATGGATTGTTTCCTATATAATTGGATTTTCCTTAGTTAAGGATAAAAAATCAATGCTGATTGTCCTATTAATTATGGGGCTGGGAAATGGTTTTTATAGTACCTTGATTAGTATTGATAATTATATACATTACGGATTAAATGTAGGGGCAAGGGTATTATCGGCCGTTTGGTGGGATGGGGAGGTTTCTGCAACTGCGCATTCTTGTATGTTTTTGATATTTAGTGGTTTATTGTATCCGATGTTGTTCATATATAAGTCTTCTTTCTCGTTTAAAATCCTGATGGTTTTATTTTGTATCTCTCTTTGCCTGTCAGCTATAATGTCCGCTTCCAGGTCTGAGTTGCTTTATCCTCCGGTTATTGTTGTATTAACCGCTATATTTTATGGTATTAAAACTTCAAGTGTAAAGCATTTTAACTATTTAATTTTTATTACTGTTATTTTAGTTATACTCTATACGTTTGACATCTTTCATATCAGGACCTTTTTTGAAAATCAATTTATTTTTGTCCGGTTTACCGAAAAATATGACGGGGGTATAGTTGAAAATGCCAGAGTTGGTAGCTGGCCCTTATTTTTCAATAATTTCGGCAAATATCTTTTCGGGGGATTAAATACTATAAATCCTTTGCTCTACATGCATAATATGTTTTTGGATACATTTGCTTTTACAGGTATATTCCCCTTTATGTTGTTGATAATAATTGTGTTTCAAAGCTGTAAGTCATTATATAAGATTTCGAAAATAGGAGATGCTTTTGAAGCGGATTTGTTTTTTGGAGTCATGATTGCTTTTTTGCTGATTTTTAATACTGAACCTATATTGCAGGCTTCAAGCTGGTTTTTTTCTTTTTACCTGATCGTATTTGGAATGCTGGATAAAAGATTAGTTTTATTGAAAAGGAATAAAATGAATAGGGCCACTTTAGTTGTTTCATGACTTTTCTGCTATAGATAATATTTAATTTAAAAATTTATAAGCAATTTTAAATAGAATGAATATTCTTTATATATCCACTTCCATGGATGAAGATTTAATCGCTAAAATCAAATTAAAGAATTCTAATTATTCCATTGCTGCTATAAAATATGCGGACTTAATTCGGAAGGGGTTGGAGAATAATAAAAGTATTGTTTTAACTAATGTATTTTCTCCGACTTTTACCACCTGGCCTCATGTAAATACATTTTTATTTTTCAATCACCGTCAGTTGAGCGGAAAATATATTTCTTTTATTAATCTACCCTTTCTAAAACAGTTCACAATGTCTTTTAGCGTTTTTGTTAAAACATTGGGCTGGGTCCTGAAAAGTAAGAGAAAAGAGAAGAATATAATTATTTTAAGTTCGATACAATTGCCTTTTCTCTTAGGTACTTTTTTTTTAAAGCTATGGGGTGTTAAAATTGTATCTTTTGTTCCCGATCTTCCCCAATATCAATATGGGTATACAAGAGATCGCAATATTATAAGACGTTTTTTTACGCCTTTATATATTAAAATTTGCAATATTTTTATCTATGCAATAGATTATTACGTGTTTATCACTAAACAAATGGTGACTCTGTTTCCGCATAGACCTTTTACGATCATGGAGGGCTTGGTGGACCTGAATGATTCCTCTTCCATAGAATGTCCGGAAGAACATGCTTTTATTGTAATGTATGCCGGTAGTCTGCATGAGACTATGGGAATAAGATTATTATTAGATGCTTTTGAACAAATGGAGGAAAATATGGAATTATGGATTTTTGGTACAGGTGATTTGCAAAGTTTAGTCGAGGAGAAAGCAAAGATTTGTAAAAAGATAAAATATTACGGGAGAGTATCTAACAATGATATTATCCGGTATGAACAAAAAGTTGATTTATTAATAAATCCCCGTTTCAGTAGTCAGGAATTTACTAAATATAGTTTTCCCTCCAAGTTGATGGAATATATGTTATCCGGTACTCCGGTGTTAACAACCAGATTACCCGGAATATCTGAAGAGTATAATGACTTGATGTATTTTATTGAGGATGAAACGGTAGAAGGTGTCCGGAAATCGATAATAGAGTGTTATCGAAAAAAACCGGAGGAATTCCAGAGGAGAGGAAGAGATACGAAAAAGTATGTGTTGGAAAATAAAAATTGTAATGTCCAGATAGATAGGATTATTAATCATATTGTTCAGAATCTATAAATCGTAATTATGTTAAATAAAAAAATAGCGGTAATAGGACTCGGTTATGTAGGACTTCCTTTGGCAAGATTATTTTCTACTCAATATCCCACCGTAGGCTTTGATATGAATCAAAAACGTGTTGACTCTTTAAATAAAGGATATGATGTAACACTTGAAGTCAGTGATGAGCTTTTACGAAATGCAATTAATAACGGATTTAAATGTACGAGTAATATTGAAGATATACGGGATTGTAATATCTATATAGTCGCCGTACCCACGCCTGTGGATAATAATAACCGGCCGGATCTGACACCATTGATCGGAGCGAGTACGACTGTAGGTAAAGTTATTTCCAAAGGAGATATTGTTATTTATGAATCGACCGTTTATCCGGGAGTTACAGAAGAAGAATGTCTGCCCGTAGTAGAAAAAGTATCGGGCCTGAAATTCAATGTTGATTTTTATGCGGGATATTCTCCGGAACGGATTAATCCCGGGGATAAAGAACATACTGTAGAAAAAATAAAGAAAGTCACTTCTGGCTCAACTCCTGAAATTGCAGATATTGTAGATGGTTTGTATAATGCTGTGTTAGTCAATGGAACGCATAAAGCCCCCTCTATAAAAGTTGCGGAAGCATCAAAAATTATAGAAAATTCACAAAGAGATGTAAATATTGCATTTATGAATGAGCTTTCTAAAATTTTTCATGCGATGGGCATTGATACAAGTGATGTCATTGAGGCCGCTGCATCCAAGTGGAATTTTATTAAGATGAAACCCGGGTTAGTAGGAGGACATTGCATTAGTGTAGATCCGTATTATCTGATTCAAAAGGCCCAGGTCTATGGCGTGCTTCCGAGAATTATGTATAATGCGCGCAGATTAAATGATGGCATGGGTGCTTATGTAGCCAATCAGGTGGTTAAATGTATGAATAAAAAAGGTATTTTGGTGAAAGATGCAAAGATTTTGATATTGGGAGTTACCTTTAAGGAAAACTGTCCGGATATTCGGAATACTAAAGTCGTCGATATCTATACCACTCTGTCTGAGTTTACGAATAATATCGTTATTTATGATCCTTGGGCTAGTCCTGATGCAGTCAAGGGCGAATACGGGATAGATATTGTGAATGCCCTTCCCTCCGAAAAGTCGGATGTTGTTGTTTTAGCTGTCGCTCATAAAGAATTTGAGAATTTGAATATTTTGTCTTTAGTGGAAGACAGGCATGTAATTTATGACGTGAAAGGTTGTCTGGATAGGGATATTATTGACGGTAGATTGTAAGTTGTTGGCTGATGAGAATTTTAATTCCCTCTGTTTCATTTTATCCGGCCCAGGAAGGAGGTCCTTCTAACGCTTTGTATTGGCTTGCCAAAGGCTTTGTGAAAGAAGGTATCGACGTTTCTGTGGTAACAACAGGCAGGTATATAGAAGACAATAAAGTTATCCTTGACAGGTGGCATTGTTTCGAAGGTATTCATATCATATATCAATCTGTAAAGCACTATAAGTTTTCAATTCGTTTGTTACGTACGAATCTGAAAGAAGTGAGGAATTGCGACGTCGTTATTTCCAATGGATTATGTTATTTACCAGGTTTTGTATTAAATACTTACGCTCTTTTTAAAAATAAGAAAGTAATAATTTCTCCCCGGGGAGAAATGTTTTCAACAGCTATTGCAAATAAGGGTTTTGGCAGTAAGATTTTAAAAACCTGTTATTTCAAATTTATTAATCTGATTTATAATAAAAAGGTTATTTATCATGCAACTTCTGTAGAAGAAAGAGATTCTATAATAAAAATGTTTGGAAAAAACCGGAAAGTGGTCATCATTCCTAATTATATGGTTTTACCCAGACACATTCATCTTTCTTCTAATCCCTATTCAGGTTATTTGTTATATGTAGGAAGGATTGCTCCCATAAAAGCGTTGGATAACCTGATTAGAGGATTGTCAAAGTCAAAAAAATTTATGGAAAGTTCTTTGCAACTTTTACTTGCAGGAGAGATTGCAGGAGATTATTATAAATATCTGCAAACAGTTATTGCTGATAATCAAATGCAACATAAAGTTAAATTTTTAGGATTAGTAACGGGGGAAGCTAAGAATGAATTGTATGCGAAAGCAAAATGTTTGTATCTGGTGTCTAAATCGGAAAATTTTGGAAATGTTGTTATAGAGGCCTTGGCTCAGGGTACGCCTGTAATAACATCTAAAGGAACGCCTTGGGCTAGTTTGGCATCTGATGGTTGCGGATGGTGGATTGATAATGAGCCTGCTTCAATAGCTAAAGCTACAGATGAATTGTTGGATATGGAGGAGATTGCATATAATTGTATGCGGCAAAGGTGTTATGATCGTTGTATAAATGATTATGATATTTATAACAATATTGATGATTGGATTAATTTAATAAAATAATAAGTATGTCCATTTTTAAAGATAAAATTCTTTTAATTACCGGAGGCACTGGTTCCTTTGGGAATGCTGTATTGCGTCGTTTTCTGGATACGGATATTAAAGAAATCCGCATTTTCAGCCGGGATGAGAAAAAACAGGACGATATGCGTCATCATCTGCAGAATCCGAAAGTCAGATTCTATATCGGTAATGTGCGCGACCGGCAGTCTGTCGACAGCGCTGTGCGTGGAGTGGATTACATTTTTTCGGCAGCAGCATTGAAGCAGGTGCCTTCCTGCGAGTTTTTTCCCCTGCAAGCCGTCCAGACCAATGTCATCGGCACGGATAATGTTCTGGAATCAGCTATTGCCCACCGCGTAAAAAATGTGGTTGTCCTTTCGACCGATAAAGCTGCTTATCCGATTAATGCCATGGGAATCTCAAAAGCCATGATGGAAAAAGTGTCTATTGCTAAAGGACGGGCCCTCGGAGAGAATGCACAGACAACCATCTGCTGTACCCGCTACGGGAATGTAATGGCCTCCCGTGGTTCGGTTATTCCCCTATGGGTAGATCAGATTAAAGCAGGTAAACCCCTTACGGTTACGGATCCCAATATGACCCGTTTTATGATGACGTTGGATGATGCCGTGGATCTGGTCATGTATGCATTTGAACACGGTCATAACGGGGATTTGTTCGTTCAGAAAGCTCCCGCAGCTACCCTGGATGTTCTGGCTGAAGCTTTGAAGCAATTGTATAAGACTGAGGTGGAAGTGAAAACAATCGGTACCCGTCACGGTGAGAAATTGTACGAAACCCTGGTTACTCGTGAAGAAATGGCAAAAGCAATCGATATGGGAAACTATTACCGTATTCCGTGTGATACCCGGGATCTGAATTATGATAAGTTCTTTACCGAAGGCAATGAGGCCGTGGCGAAAATAGAAGATTATCATTCCCATAATACAACCCGTTTGGATGTGAACGACATGAAGCAATTATTGCTCAAGCTGCGATTTATACGGGAAGATTTGGGTTTGGAGGAGAAATTAAAGACAACTGAAATCAAAAGCGAGTAAAATCCGATACAGAGCCGTTTTATACTTTTCTTTTTGACCGGCATCCTGCCTCATGTACAACGGCTGTTTAATCAACTGATATGTTATGAATATTCTTGTAACGGGAGCCAGGGGTTTCATTGGCAGAAACCTGGTGGCTCAGCTGCATAATATACAATCGGGGAAAGCCAGGAATAATGCTGTTCCCGACGGCCTCAAAGTATTCGAATACGATATAGACAGTGATCCGTCCGAATTAGAGGTATATTGTAAAAATGCAGATTTTGTATTTAATCTGGCCGGGGTAAACAGGCCTAAAGAGCAGTCGGAATTCATGAAAGGTAATTTTGGCTTTGCCTCTACCCTGCTGGATACGCTCAGGAAATATAACAATACCTGCCCGGTAATGATTTCCTCCTCTACCCAGGCGACACTGGACAATCCCTATGGGGAGTCCAAAAGGGCAGGGGAGCATTTGATGCTGGAATATGCAAAAGAAACCGGGGCGAAGGTATTGATATACCGTTTCCCGAATGTATTCGGGAAATGGTGCCGTCCGAATTATAACAGCGCGGTAGCTACCTTCTGCAACAATATTGCCCATGACCTGGCAATCCGGGTGAATGATCCGGCTGTGATGATGAATCTGGTGTATGTGGACGATGTGGTAAATGAACTGATCGCTGCCTTAACGGGAGGGGAAAACAGAAAAGGGGATTATTGTGAAGTACCGGTAGTCTATAGCGTTACTTTGGGTAAGATTGTAGAACTGCTTTATTCTTTCAAGGAAAGCAGGAATAATCTGAACGTTCCCGATGTAGGGGATGCCTTTACGAAAAAGTTGTATTCCACTTATCTTTCTTATCTCCCTAGTGACAAGTTCGGTTATCCCCTGAAAATGAACGTGGATGCAAGGGGGAGTTTTACCGAAATCATCCGGACACCGGACCGGGGACAGTTTTCGGTAAATATCTCAAAGCCGCATATCACGAAGGGAAATCACTGGCATCACACCAAGAATGAGAAGTTTGTTGTGGTGAGTGGAAGAGGGGTTATCCGTTTCCGCAATATGAACGGAGAAAATACAGAAGTAATAGAATATTTTGTTTGCGGGGATAAGATAGAGGTTATCGATATCCCTACGGGTTATACCCATAATATTGAGAATCTGGGGGAGACAGATATGGTAACATTTATGTGGTGCAATGAATGTTTTGATCCGCAACATCCCGATACTTTTTTTGAGGAAGTTTAAAAAGAAGAAAATGGCAAAATTGAAACTTATGACGGTAATCGGAACCCGTCCGGAGATTATACGGTTATCGGAAGTTATAAAAAAATGCGACCGGTATTTTACTCAGGTATTGGTACATACGGGACAGAATTACGACTATACCTTAAATCAGGTGTTCTTTGACGATCTGGGACTCCGCGCTCCTGATCATTATTTGAATGCAGTGGGATCCGATTTGGGAGAAACGATCGGCAATATTATAGCCCGGTCTTACAGCCTGATGGCAGAGGTAAAACCGGATGCCGTCCTGGTTCTGGGTGATACAAATTCCTGCCTTTGCGTAATCGGTGCCAAACGTTTACATATTCCGATTTTCCACATGGAAGCCGGTAACCGTTGTTTCGACGAATGTCTGCCGGAGGAAACCAACCGCCGTATTGTAGATGTGACGGCCGATGTCAATATGTGTTATTCGGAGCATGCCCGTCGCTACCTGAATGCGGCAGGCACGCCCCGGGAACGGACTTATGTGGTGGGCTCTCCCATGGCAGAAGTACTTTCTGCAAATCTGCAACAGATCCGGGCCAGCCGTATACTCGAAACATTGGGATTGGAGAAAGGGAAATATATTTTACTTTCAGCTCACCGGGAAGAAAATATCGATATTGAAGCGAACTTTTTCAATCTGATGAATGCTGTAAATGCCATGGCAGAAAAATACGATATGCCGATATTGTATTCCTGTCATCCCCGCTCAAAGAAATATATAGAACAGCGCGGATTCCGTTTTGACCCCCGTGTGATACAACATCAACCGCTGGGTTTCCACGATTACAATCATTTGCAGATGAATGCTTTTGCGGTCGTATCCGATTCGGGAACCCTGCCGGAGGAAAGCAGCTATTTCCTGTCGGTAGGCAATCCGATACCTGCAGTCTGTATCCGTACCAGTACGGAGCGGCCCGAAGCATTGGATAAGGGAGATTTTATCCTGGCCGGCATAACGACAGAGCAGGTATTACAAGCAGTAGATGTTGCTGTAGAAATGAATAAAGATGGAGCATTGGGGTTCCCCACACCTGATTATAAGGACGAGAATGTGTCTGTAAAAGTGGTTAAGCTTATTCAAAGTTATACGGGTATTGTTAATAAAATGATTTGGAGAAAATATTAATACAGAGAAATATATGATAATCATTATTGGTGCATCCAGTTTTATCGGTGTTCATACTGTAACCGAATTTTTAAAAAATAATTCTTCAGTATTGGTAACGGGACGTAATAACAAGTTTAAAAATTATTACGATACTTTAGGAGTAAAGTATGTAAATCTGGATATTACAAATAAAAATGACTTTGAAAAACTTCCGTCAGAAGGGGTGGAAGGAGTGATATTGCTGGCTGGCTTACTACCGGCTAATGCCCCGGTAAATTTGGATGTAGATGAAAATGCCGACGATTATTTTAAGATTAATGTACTGGGGACTATAAACGTTTTGGAATATTGCAGAAAGCATACTATTAAACGTGTCATTTCGACTTCTTCTTATGCTGATGTCTATAATTCCTGGAGCGGCGAAAGGGCTGTTACGGAAGATGAACCGAGGGGATTTATCTATAAAGGGGATCATGCCGTATACGTAATTTCAAAAAATGCAGCAAATGATGTACTGGAATATTATAATCAACAACATGGCATGAAGAATGCCGTTTTCAGGTTTCCTCCGGTTTATGGGGTTGGTCCTCATGGCTCCTTATTTATCAATGGTAAATATTTAAAATCCGGATTACAAATTTTTATCGAGAAAGCCCAGAAAGCTGAAGATATTACCGTTTTTGGAAGTAAAGATTTGAGCCGGGATGTTGCCTATGTGAAAGATGTGGCACATGCTTTTTATCTGGCGATTACAAATCCAAATACTTATGGCCTGTATAATATGACTTCTGGAAAAGGGGTAACTCTTCAGGAACAGGCAGAAATAATTGCTGACGTTTTTGCTCCCCGGGACGGAAGAAAATCAAAGATCCTTTATAATCCTGATATAAAAAATAATACCCCTTCCTATTTGTTCAGTATGGAAAAAGCTAAAAAAGATTTTAACTATGTTCCGGCTTATTCTGATTTTCGCAAAATGATGGAAGATTTTAAAAAGGATATGGACGACAACCTTTACAGAGATCTTTTTAATTATTGATGTATGTATAAACATTTTTTCAAGAGATTCCTGGCTATTTTATTCTCTTTTATTTTATCCCCCTTCCTGTTATTGGTATTGGTTATATTCGGATTAGCGATAAAGATAGAAGACGGCGGTCCTTTATTTTATTGTGCTCAAAGAATTGGTAAAAAGGGGAAAATTTTTAAGATGTATAAGTTGCGGTCGATGAAGGTAAATGCTCCGGATATCCGTTTGGAAGATGGTTCCACTTATAATTCTGCAGACGATCCCCGTGTTACGAAAGTGGGAAAATTTTTGAGAAAAACCAGTATTGATGAGATTCCTCAATTGATAAATGTCATGATAGGAGATATGAGTTTTATTGGTCCCCGTCCCGATTCAGCTATGTATTTAGATAAATATACAGAAGAAGAACGTATTATTCTAACTGTACGGCCCGGAATTACAGGTTATAATCAGGCAATAAACAGGAATTCCGTACTTACAAAAGAAAAATTGAGAAATGATATCTATTATGTAGAACACCTCTCATTTTTATTGGATGTCATGATCATCTTTTGGACGATCCGGACAGTATTATTTTCTGAAAATGTGAATAGAAAATAATAAGTGATGAGAATACTGATTTTTAGTGCTTATTATGAACCAGAATTTGCGGCCAGTTTATATTTGTCGAAACAGTTGTATGAAGGGATGGCAGAGTTGGGATGGACTGTAAACCTATATGTCCCCTTGCCGACACGGGGGATTGATACTTCAATCAGAAATTATTATAAAAAGCAGAAAAGAGAACAATTAATAAATGGACGATTGACGATTCACCGGTTTTATGCACCGAAAGAAGGAAAGTCTGTTCTAGCAAGGGCACTGAGGTATTTTTATATTAATATGGTTTTTGCAGGTATCGGTCTTTTCAAAAAACAGGATGTCCTGTTTTTACAAAGTACTCCGCCTACACAGGGATTAGTAGGGGCTTTTATCCGTTTTTTCAGACGCAAACCTTTTGTCTATAATCTTCAGGATATATTTCCGGACTCCTTAGTAGCGTCGGGATTGACAAAATATAATTCTTTTCTATGGAAAATTGGAAGAAGGATAGAAAATATCACATATAAAAGCGCGTCCAAGATTATTGTTATTTCTGACGATTTTAAGAAAAATCTGTTATCTAAAAAAGTAGCGAAAGACAAGATCAGAGTTATTTATAACTGGGTTGACGAGAAAGTCGTTCATCCGATAGCTAAAGAAGACAATTTTTTATTTGAGGAATTTCAGTTAAGCAGAAATAAGTTTTATATCGTTTATGCGGGGAATTTGGGAAAAGCTCAGAATATCAATATTATTATAGAAGCTGCAAAACAATTCCTGGAGTATGAGGATATAGAATTTTTGATTTTTGGAACGGAGCAACAGTCTAAGCCTTATATCGATTCTTTAGACAACATAAAGATTACAAATTTACGATTTCTGCCGTTGCAATCTTATGATAAGGTTTCTTATGTATATAGTTTAGCCGATGTTTCTGTCGTTTCCTGCAAAAAAGGGTTTGGGGGAAGTGCAATGCCCAGTAAAACTTGGAGTATTCTGGCTAGTGGCACACCAGTGGTTGCAAATTTTGATTCTCGTTCTGACTTACAAAAAATTATTGAAGATAATCAGGTCGGATTATTTTCGGAGGCAGAAGATTTAAGGGCTTTCGTTTCATCTATACAGACTTTATATCAAAATCGGGAATTATGTAGTCAACTGGGGAGAAATGCCCGGAATTATATTGTTGAAAATTTATCCAGAGAAATTTCTGTTTCCAGATATTTGAAAGTAATAGAGGATTTAGTCAGAAATTAATGAAATCGTTGTTAATATTAGGTGCCGGGATTCTTCAGGTTGCTGTGATTAAGAAAGCAAAGGAGAAAGGTATTTATACCGTTGTTGCAGACGGAAATCCTGCTGCCATAGGATTACCGTTGGCTGATAAATCACTTGTAGTCAATATTGTAGATCCGGAAGCTGTATTAAAGGCATTGGGGAATGAACATATTGATGGTGTGATTCATCCCTGTTCTGAAGTGGCTATGAATACGATGGGAATTGTCAACGATGTATTTCATTTATCTGGTATAGGAGTAAAAACGGCTATTCTTGCCACGAATAAGGAGAAGATGCGGGAAGCTTTCCGGTTGGGAAATGCGCCTTCTCCCCTGTCTTTTGGTGCCGGAACTTTTGATGAGTTTTTACAAAAGTTATATCGGATCGAAGGTAAAGCTATTGTCAAACCATCACGTAATAGTGGAAGCAGAGGAGTTTCTTGTATAAATCGTCAGCAAGATAGAGCCTTTTTGGAAAAAGCATTTGATACAGCTTTTATGAATAGCAGAGATAAAGCTGTTGTAGTAGAACAATACATTGAGGGACCGGAATTTAGCGTAGAGATTATTATTTGGAATAATGAGATTAATGTGTTGACGGTTACCGATAAGTTAACGACGGGCGCTCCTCATTTTGTGGAATTGGGTCATAGTCAGCCAAGTAAGTTTTCTCCCGTTGAGGTTGAATTAGTTGTGAAGGCTGCAATTTCTGGCTGTAAAGCTTTGCATCTTACTAATTGTGTCGCTCATGCTGAAGTTAAATTACAACAGGGGAAACCTTATATTATGGAAATCGGAGCCAGACTGGGAGGGGATTTTATTTCAACAGAATTGGTACACCTGTCTACAGGCATTGATATGGTGGGTGCAGCAATACAGGTAGCTTTAGGAGAAGAACCCGATTTAACACCTAAACACGCTCCCCAAGGTGTGGCAATAAGGTATTTTACTCCACGGCCGGGAGTATTGAAATCAATCGATTTCAGTAAATGTCATATAGATAGTTCCGTTTATCAACTGGAAGTGTACAAGAAAACTGGTGATATTATTTCTGAAGTAACTTCCAGTCTTGATCGCTCTGGACATGTTATTACTATTGGAAAAAATGTGGAAGATGCGGTTGCTTATGCTGATAATATCATAAGTTCAATCGGATATGTTATGCAATAATTCAATCTAAAATGAAAATTTTATTCTCACCCCCTGATATGGGGATACAAGAAGCTGAAGAAGTTACTAAGGCGATTTGTTCAGGATGGATAACGACGGGGCCTCGTACAAAGGAATTTGAAAGACAAATAGCAGCGTATTGCCATACAGAAAAAGCAGTTTGTCTGAATTCTGCTACGGCTTGTATGGAATCAATCCTGCGCTTGTTAGGGGTAGGGCCTGGTGATGAGGTTATAACGAGTGCATATACTTACACCGCAACGGCAAGTGTCATTGCCCATGTGGGAGCTAAAATTGTTTTGGTAGATACTGCTCCGGACTCTTTTGAAATGGATTATTTTAAACTAGCAGATGCGATTACAGAAAAGACAAAGGTTGTTATCCCTGCAGATTTAGGGGGCATAGTCTGCGATTATGAGAAAATATATGCCGCTGTCAAAAGTAAAAAAGCTCTGTTCAGGCCAGCCAATGGATTACAAAAAGCCTTTGGAAGAGTAATTATCATGGCGGATGCCGCCCATGCTTTCGGAGCACAATGGCACGGAAAAATGTGTGGAGAAATTGCAGACTTCACTTCCTTTTCATTCCATGCTGTAAAAAATTTTACGACAGCAGAAGGGGGTGCTTTGACTTGGAAGAATATCAAAGGCGTGGATAATGAATGGATTTATAAACAGTTTCAGCTTTTATCACTACATGGCCAAAGTAAAGATGCTTTGGCAAAAACACAATTAGGAGCTTGGGAGTATGATATCGTTTCTCTTGCATACAAATGTAATATGACGGACATAACAGCAGCTATTGGTTTGATTCAGATGAAACGTTATCCGGGAATGCTGGTCCGCCGTCAGGAAATGGTTGCTAAATATAATGATGTCTTAAAGAACTGTAATGTACAGGTATTGTCCCATTGGGGTGTAGATTATTTGTCCAGTTGCCACTTATATTTGGTACGGTTACTTGATAAAGATACAGAATTCAGAAATAATGTTATTATTGAAATGGCTAAGCGGGATATTGCTTGTAATGTTCACTATAAACCATTACCTATGATGTCTGGATATAAGGCTCTCGGTTTTGATATTAAGGATTATCCCAATGCTTATAATCAGTATAAAAATGAGGTAACATTACCTTTACATACAGGTTTGACAGATGTACAAATCGAATTTTTATTAGAGAACTTTGTAGAAATAATAAATAATTAGAATTTCTGGTGAATGTATTATAATTATGTCCTTTAAAAATAGTTTAAAATTTTACGGCATTTCATTGGGATTTGATATAAAGCTAATATTTTGTACTTTGCAAACTGTTGTAACAAGGTAAAGTATATATGTTGATAGATAAGATTTTATTAGATAAGGTGAGCGGGCAAGCGAAAGAAAGCCCGCGCTTACGGATGAATTTCAATCTGCACGATTCGCTGGAGGCTAAAGCACAGCGATTACTGAATGCCTTGGAGCCGGGTACGATTCTGCCTATTCACCGTCACCGTCAAACAGCAGAAACATATATGGTAATAAGAGGTAGGATACGGGTGATGTTTTATAATGAATTGGGAGGAAGGACAGCGGATTTTCTGTTGGATCCGTTAGAAGGAAATTATGGAGTACATATACCGAAAGATCAATGGCATACGTTGGAGGTGCTGGTAAGCGGGACCGTAATTTTTGAAGTGAAAGACGGGCCTTACATGCCGATTGAACCGGAAGATTTGTTATATTAGATTCTATCATCAGCGGAATTAAAGATACCTTGTTTTTTGCAGGTTATTTTTAGTAGGGAGGGCTAGGTTTGTGTATTTTTTGATTGAAAGAGGTGACAAAAGAACCGTCCCCCTGTCACCTATATTTTTTCTATCCAGCCGAGGGGGATTGTGGTGAGGGCACAGCCGAAGTATTCGATCCGGATGGCGATTTTGTATTTGCCTCGCATTTCCACTAGTTCTCCGACTAATCCTTGAAGGGTACCGTGTTTAACTAAAATTGTATCTCCGACAGAAACAGGGGAGGTGGTGAATTCCACTTCGTCAAAAGCATGTTCTACCATCAGGCGGAGACGTTCTATCTGTTTGTCAGGAATAGAGGCTGGGGCAGATTTTTCTTTGAGAAATGTGACGACTCCGGGTATATTTAAGACTTTCAATGTTTCCTGCATGGGAATACGAACGAAAATATAGCCGGGAATTAATGGAAAAGATACTTTTTTCCTCCGGTCACTCCACATTCTATATTCAGTACGCAATGGTAAATAGTTATCCACTTTGGCTTCATCCAAGCGGGCTTTTACTTTCTTTTCACTACGGGAGGTTGTATAAACGGCATACCAAGAGGAGCGTAATTCCATGTTTCAGTTTATATTGTTTGTTCTTACATCACTTTTATCCTATCGTTTTATATCAAACTTTATAATCCTGATGGGATAAAGCACTTTCCTTTTGCTTATCCAGTTCTTCGAAACAGGAATTTTTCGATTTGAATTCGGGTATAATTTGTTTCATGAGCCGTACCGTTTCCATAACTTGAATTTGACGGGCTACGGAAGCCAGATGCTCCATTTCGGGCACAATGTCTGCATATTTATATTCCCGTACTTTTGCTACTTTAATTTTTTGATGGGTTGTCGGAATGGTGTTTTCTTCATTACTTAATACTTCTTCATAAAGTTTTTCACCTGGACGCAAACCCGTATATTTGATTTTAATATCTTTGTCGGGTTCATAACCGGCTAGTTCGATCATTCTTTTCGCCAAGTCTGCAATTTTTACAGATTCTCCCATTTCAAATACAAAAATTTCATTTCCATTGGACATTGTAGCTGCTTCCATCACTAAGCGGCAAGCTTCCGGTATTGTCATAAAAAAACGGGTAATTTCCGGATGAGTAACGGTTACCGGACCTCCTTTTTCGATTTGTTTCCTGAAACGGGGAATAACACTTCCGTTACTTCCCAGCACGTTTCCAAAACGGGTAGTGACAAATTTGGTCTTTCCTTTCACCTCCCCTTTAGCGATAGCCATTCCCAAACTTTGTACATAAATTTCCGCCAGACGCTTGGAGGCTCCCATGACATTTGTGGGATTGACAGCCTTGTCTGTTGAGATCATAACCATTTTTTCTACCTGATAACGTACTGCCAGCTCAGCTATGTTTTGGGTGCCGTATACATTTGCCAATACAGCTTCACAAGGATTCTCTTCCATTAAAGGCACATGTTTGTAAGCAGCTGCATGGAAGATAAACTGAGGTTTATAGCGTTCGAACACCATGTTTACACGCTGGGAAATTCTGACGTCTCCGATAATAGGTACAAATTCCATTTCCGGAAAACGTTCTTCCAATTCCAGGCGGATGTTATGCATAGGGGTCTCCGCAGAGTCGAACAGAACAAGCTGCTTCACCCCGAATGTCGCCAATTGCCGGCAAAGTTCGCTTCCAATAGAACCGGCAGCACCGGTTACCAGAATCGTTTTATCCTTAAAGTTGGCGATAATTTCATTCATATTGATCTTAATCTCTTCCCGTCCAAGCAAATCTTCTATCCGGATCTCCCGTATATTCGCCCGCATTAATTTGTCTCCGCTTACTTCATCTACAGGAGGCGCAATCAATACTTTTATTTTATTCTTTTCACAATAACGGATCAACCGCTCCTTTTCTTCCTGAGCTGTAATATAGTTGGGGAAAAGTATTCCTTCCACATTATAGCGGTTGGTGATGTATATAAAATCGTCTTCATTATTAAAATAATATACCGGAAGATCGGCCAGCCGATAAGATTTGTAGTTTTGTCCGAATACATAGAATCCGGCTATATGGTAATGGCTGCTATTTCGTAAACGGGTTTCCAGAGAGACACTTTTATCCGTAATTCCGTAAATTAAAATTTTGCTATTTTGTTTGGAGAACTTACTGGTTAAAATATCGTACATCAGAATCATGGCAATCCGGACGGCTACTAAAGAAATACCGGTAAGCATTAGATCGAATAAAGAGCCGATAAGTAATTGCTTGTCACTTACTATATGATAAAAAGAGAGGGTAATATAAATCAGAAGAATCTTACCTAAAGTAGCGCAGCCTATTCTCCACAATTCTTTTAATGTAGAATGCCGGATAATATTCCGGTAAGCTTTGAATATATAGAATGAGATGGCACTGCAAATCAAGGATAATACCATGATTTTCAGTATTACTTCAATCGACATTTCAGAATTTGTAGATTGCCATACTTTATCGTGAATCAGATTAGAAATTGATAAATTCCCCTCGGATATTTCCAATTTCGTAAAATGCCGGGCTAATAAACAAGCTAGAAAAGTACAACTAACAGAAATAATAAGGTCAACAACTAAAATAATCCAGTAACTCAAATATTTAGCGTTGATAATTTTATTCAGTAATTTTGATTTCATCACTCATTAACGTTTTAAGGTTAGTTGAAAAATCCCGATCGTAGTTTATTGTGCTGAATGCGATCTTTCTGTTTTTTCAGCTCTCATTCCGATAAGATTCTTGATAGAAAAAATTTTACTTTTTGTTCTCTTTTTTGATTGAAAACAGTCGGTAAATTTGTTTAACCTTCTACGCATTGTCCGCCACAACGCTAATTTTCATTAAACTCATTTCGTTATTTTTTCCTCTACCAAAGAGGAAGATCGCACACTTCCTCTAAACTTATCTTGCTATTTTCCTTCCTCTACCAAAGAGGTATACCTGTTTTTACAAGAACATAACAGTTATATCTTCTCGTATTTGTAACTTTTACAGTGTATTTATCGTTGTTAAAAAAGGATTTATAAAAAGAAAATATTAAATGCTAAAAAAATTCAACTCTTAAATTTTCGAATCTCTGAGTGATAAAATAAATTGCAGTATAATTACTTTTTTATATTATGATAAATTAAAATCAAAGTAGATATTTATTTAAATATTATATTTAATAGCTATGGAAATAATTATATTCTTCTGAAAGTGATAGAATTGCAAGACATTGGAAAACAACGCTTGCTCCCTGTAACCAATAATTAAATTGACATTTATTTGCATTCTAAATTATATATTTATAATTTTGCCTAACGAAATTTTGTTATGTACCTCTTTGGTAGAGGAAGAATAACAAAATGAAGTTTTGTTTAAAAGTCATTCAATTCAATCGCAAGTAAAGAGTAGAAAGGTCTTTATAAATGTCTTTTATAAAATAGGGGACAAATAGGAATGGTTTGTACTTTATTTAGATTTTATAAATTATAAATGCTTGATAATAAGGAAAATTGGATTTGTGCACGGACGCGATGTAATCAAGAGATCTTGCTGAAAGAGCGTCTTATTAAAAACAATATATTGTATTTTATTCCAACCGTTCAAAAAATTATCAAACAAGGCAATAGCGTAAAAGAAAGCGAAAAACCTCTTATTCCGAATTTAATATTTTTAAAAACAAGCTGGAAGGAGGCGTTTGATTTTCTACTGACTCATAAAACTAAAATCAATTATATACGGCAAAAAGACAATAGAATTCTGGTTATTCCGGAAAGGCAGATGGAGGATTTCATACGTTTGACAACAGAGATGGGAAATAAGATAAAAATAAATCCCAATTGTTATGTTGTAGGGGATAGGGTGATGATTAAGAGTGGGACTTTAGCTGGAATGGAAGGAATTTTGACGGAATGCGAAGGAAAGAAGGAATTCACATTACGTCTTGGAACATTTTTATCGGTCAGTGTCCGTATTCCGAAAAGCAATTTAATTAAGATTTCCATACCGAAAGAATGTAAAAAAAGAGAATAATTGGAAGTTAAGTATAGCGAACGATTACGATTCAGAAAAATGGAATTTTAGAAGTTCATTTTAGAGTTCCCAGGGCCGTAATTATAAATCACCTTCCCCATGGAATTTTTCATGATTATTTTTTTAAGTGTAGTACTTTCGACAATACTCGTGTCGTTGGTACATCCTCGTTTAGTCAAAATTGCCCGGATTAAATCTATTGTAGATAATCCGAATGCACGAAAACTGAACAAAGAACCAATACCTATATTGGGGGGAGTAGGTGTATTCTTCGGTATTTTTATTACAGTCGGTTTGTTTTATTTTCATTACGATTGTTCTTCTCTTTTTATTGTATTTATAGCTATGTTATTGATGCTGTTTACCGGAGTAGCTGATGATATATTGAATTTAAGTCCTCACATAAAGTTTTTATTACAGGTTATTGCTGTCTGTTTCTTAATGGGAGAGGGTTATATTTTGGATAATTTACATGGTTTATTTGGGATTCATTATTTACCGGCATCTGTTGCTTATCCCTTGACGTTAATTGCTTGTGTGGGAGTTATTAATGCAATTAATTTGATTGACGGGGTGGACGGTCTTTCTTCCGGTTATGGTATTGTCGTTGCAACTATTTGCGGAATCGTTTTTTTGCGTTATGGAGATATGCCATACGCTATTTTAGCGTGGGTCATCGTAGGAGCTTTGTTCCCTTTTTTTATGCATAATGTTTTTGGACGCAAATATAAAATGTTTATTGGGGATGGAGGATCTTTAGTATTAGGAGTTGTATTCAGCGCTTTTATTTTAAATATTTTGCAATACGAAGGTCCTACTAATATCGGAGCCTATTCCGTTAGTTTTTTAATGGCAGTATTTGCTGTTCCGGTCTTCGATACTTTACGGGTGATGCTTGCCAGGATAGCTAAAAGGCGATCTCCTTTTTCTGCGGATAAAACTCATTTACATCATATGTTTATCCGATTAGGGTTTAGTCATGTGCTGACCACCATACAGATTATTATGTTGAATCTTTTCGTGATTATGCTTTGGTATATTACGGCTTTTGTACTGCATATTGCTCCGGAACTTCAATTTCTGATTGTTTTTATGGCCTGTTTGGTTGTTACATATGGAATTTGGCATATAGTGGCTTATTTGGAAAAATACAGGCCACAAATCTATAATCGTGTTCAACAGCATATAAAATTACATTATCCTCAACGAAATAAGTTTTTTCTCAAAATCCAGAGAAAATTGGATCGGTTGTAAAAAAAGAACTGTATGATAAGAGAATAACTGAGCAATTCTTATATAAAGATTAATCAATAAAATTATGAAAGCATGTTTTATGGGGTTGGGCTATATTGGCTTACCTACCGCTATCATTGCAGCTAAGCATGGTATAGATGTTATCGGAGTGGATATTAATCCGCAAGTTGTGGAAATGACTAATCAGGGCAGGTTACATATTGTAGAACCTGGTTTGGAGGCTTATTTGCAGGAAGTTGTAAAATCCGGAAAGTTAAAAGCTTCTGTAAAGCCGGAAGTTTGTGAAGCTTATTTTATGGTGGTGCCTACCCCTTTTAAAGGAAATCATGAACCTGATGTGACGTATGTGGAAGCTGCAACCCGGGCTGTCCTCCCTCTTTTGAAAAAAGGAGATTTATTTGTAATTGAATCTACTTCTCCGGTCGGAACTACAGAAATGATGGCTAAATTAATCTTTGAGGAACGTCCTGAGCTTGAGAATGAAATATTTATAGCTTATTGTCCGGAACGAGTATTACCAGGAAATGTAATTTACGAATTGGTACACAATGACAGGGTAATTGGAGGAATTAACTCAGAATCAACAGAAAAAGCAATTGCTTTTTACAGTCAGTTTGTTCAGGGTACTTTACATCGTACGCATTGTCGTACAGCAGAGATGTGTAAATTGACTGAAAACTCTTCCCGTGATGTACAGATTGCTTTTGCCAATGAATTGTCTCTGATCTGTGATAAGGCGGGTATAAATGTTTGGGAATTGATACAGCTGGCCAATAAACACCCGCGCGTGAATATACTGTTGCCCGGCTGTGGAGTAGGAGGACACTGTATTGCCGTAGACCCTTATTTCATTACCGCTGAGTTCCCGATGGAATCCCAGATTATAGCTAAAGCCCGCGAAATTAACAACTATAAAGCTTTCTGGTGTGCCGAAAAAGTAGAAAATGCGATGTTGAAGTTTGAGCTCGAACATCAAAGAAAACCAGTCATTGCTATGATGGGGCTTGCTTTCAAACCGGATATTGATGATTTGCGTGAAGCTCCGGCTAAATATATCACAACTAAGGTAATGCAAAGTTGTAATAATGCGGACATATTGGTCGTGGAACCCAATGTGTCAGAACATAAAGTTTTTAAACTGACCTCTTATACAGAAGCTTATGAAAAAGCTGATATCGTTGTATTCTTGGTAGCTCATAAAGAATTTAAAACTTTACCTTACCGGGATGACAAAGTGATTTTAGACTTCTGTGGTATATATAAAAAGTGAGTTCAGATGAAAAAGATAATGTTGGTCTTCGGAACTCGTCCTGAGGCCATTAAAATGGCTCCGCTGGTAAAAGAATTCCAAAAATATCCGGATCAATTTCAGACCCTGGTCTGTGTCACAGGTCAGCATCGGGAAATGTTGGATCAGGTATTAAATATTTTCAGTATAGTACCTGATTATGATTTGAATATTATGAAGCAGGGGCAGGATCTTTATGATGTTACCGCCCGTGTTCTTACCGGTATGCGGGAGGTATTAACGGAAGCCCGACCGGATGTTGTATTGGTTCACGGGGATACCACAACCAGTACTGTTGCGGCTTTAGCTGCTTTTTACCAGCAAATTCCTGTGGGCCATGTGGAAGCCGGACTGCGTACCCATAATATTTACAGTCCCTGGCCTGAAGAAATGAACCGTCAGCTAACAGGGCGTATTGCTACCTGGCATTTTGCTCCTACTGCTTTAAGCCGTCAGAATTTATTAGAGGAAAATGTGGAAGATAAAAAGATAACTGTTACGGGTAATACCGTAATTGATGCGCTTTATTGGGTAGTAAAGAAAATTAAAGAAGACCTGTCTCTTAACCGGGAATTGGAAGGGGCGTTGGCTGCAGCAGGTTATGATGTTACCCGTCTGTCCGGCGGTAAGAAACTTGTACTGATTACGGGGCATCGCCGTGAGAATTTTGGAGATGGTTTTGTTCATATGTGTACGGCCATTAAAGATTTGACACAGAAATATCCTGATGTTGACTTCGTTTATCCGATGCATCTGAATCCGAATGTCCGCAAACCGATCCATGAAGTATTTGGAGAGAACTTGGCGAATTTGGGCAATATGTTTTTTATCGAACCGCTGGAATACCTGAGTTTTGTTTATCTGATGGAAAAATCGGCGATTGTCCTGACCGATAGCGGTGGCATACAGGAAGAAGCTCCGGGTTTGGGAAAACCAGTACTCGTGATGCGTGATACGACAGAACGTCCGGAAGCATTGGATGCCGGAACGGTGAAATTAGTAGGTACGGCTTATCACCGGATTTTTAATGAAGTGTCTGCCTTACTGGATGACCAGCAAGCTTATGAAAAAATGAGTAAAGCCATCAATCCCTATGGAGATGGGATGGCGTGTGGACGGATAATCGATAAATGTTTGGAATAAGCTAATAAGCTCATGCCAGTATCAGAAGGTAGGTCCTACTGATAACAAGAGGTATAAGTTCATTTGTCTCATTTATAGTCTATAAATATTATTATAAAGTGAAAAAACTCAAATTACTAACAATAGTCGGCACTCGGCCTGAAATTATCAAGATGTCTGCCATTATCAAGAAAGCTGATAAATATTTTGATCACATTTTGGTACATACGGGGCAAAACTATGACTATACATTGAATGAGATTTTCTTTAAGGACTTGGGACTTAGAGAGCCTGATTACTACCTTGGAGTTGTAGGCGAAAATATTGGTCAGACTATGGGAAATGTAATTTCTAAATCTTACGAAATTATGGTTGAAGTGAAGCCTGATGCCATAATTGTGTTGGGAGATACAAATTCTTGTCTTTCCGTTATTGCTGCAAAACGCCTAAAGATTCCAATCTTTCATATGGAGGCAGGAAATCGTTGTAAAGATGAGAACTTACCGGAAGAAGTAATCCGCCGCATTGTAGATGTAACCAGCGATGTTAATTTATGTTATTCGGAACACGCTAGACGATATATTCTTGATTCGGGCGTTAGACCGGAATACACTTATGTTGTGGGTTCCCCTATGGCTGAGGTATTGAAAAAGTGTCAGTTGGAAATTGATAATAGTGATGTTTTGCAACGGTTGGGATTAAAAGACAACCGTTATATACTGCTCTCGGCACACCGCGAAGAAAATATTGACATTGAAGCCAATTTTATGTCTTTAATGAATGCTGTAAATGCTATGGCAACATATTACGATATGCCTGTTCTTTACAGTTGTCATCCGCGTTCAAAGAAATTTATTGAACTACGTGGATTCCAGTTCGATGCACGTGTCGTTCAAGCACAACCTTTTGGCTTCTTTGATTATAATCATCTTCAGAAACACGCATTTTGTGTAGTATCAGACAGCGGTACGGTACCAGAGGAGAGTGCTTACTTCCATTTCCCTGCAGTATCTATACGTACTTCTACTGAACGACCTGAAGCTATGGATAAAGGTGTTTTTATCATTGGCTCCCTTTCATCTGAACAGGTGCTTCAAGCAGTGAATATGGCTGTTGAGATGCATAAGAGCGGCGATGAAGCTTGCGATGTACCCGCTTATATAAACGATAATGTATCTATGAAAGTTATAAAACTCATCCAGAGCTATACTGGCATCATCAATAAAATGATTTGGAAAAAAATCTGACATTCATAATCTATAATTAAGAGAAAAATGAATTCCGTCAACAACGTATTAATTAAAAAGAGAGAAGATTGCAGTGGTTGTGTACTCTGTGCAACTATCTGTATTAACAATGCGATAACGATGGTTCCGGATGTTTTAGGATTTAGTTATCCGGTTGTGGATGTAAAAAAATGTACTCATTGTGGATTGTGTTTGAAAGAATGCTCTTTTCGTCCTCCAGAACCAGTCAGCTTTAAACAGAGGTATTATGCCTTAAGGCATTTTGATGAATCGGATTTACTCAAGAGCCAGAGTGGAGCAGCTTTCGTCATATTTTCCGATGCAATCTTAGATCAGGGGGGAGTGGTATATGGGGCAGCATTTGATGAGAACTTTCGTGTATTACATAAGCGAGCCGTATCGGCTGAAGAACGTGAAGGGCTAAGGTTTTCGAAATACGTTCAAAGCGACTTAAACGATTGTTACATTCGTACACTGCAAGATCTTAAAGACGGGAGAAAAGTAATGTTCACCGGTACTCCCTGCCAGATTGCCGGTATTAAAGCATTTATTCCATCAAAATACAGAGAAAATCTTTTTCTTGTTGATTTGATCTGCCATGGAGTTCCTTCTCCGAAAATATGGTCTGACTATTTGGTATATATTGAGAAAAAGTATGGAAAAATCAAGAAAGCATATTTTAGAGATAAACGCATAGGTTGGAATGTCCATAAAGAGACTTTTGTCTGTGATAAAGAGCACAGTTTTATTACGTTTAAAAAACTCTTTTACTCCAATATTAGCTTAAAAAAATGTTGTTATAGCTGCAGATTTTCCCGGTATGAACGGATTTCAGATTTGACAATAGGAGATTTTTGGGGGTCGGAACGCATTCCCAGTTTACCTAAAGATAATAAAGGAATCAGTCTGGTATTAGTAAACACTAAGCAGGGGCAAATTCTTTTTAATATCGCAAGTAAAGGTCATTTCAGTCAAGAAGTATCCAAAGACGTATGTGTTCAGCCTCAATTACTGGGTCCTGCTGAATATAATGCGAACAGAGAACTTTTTGAGAAAGAATATTCAGGTAAAGGTTTTTTGTATGTTGCAAAGAAATATTCGGATTTGAATATAAAAACTCAAACTAAATATAAATTCAGTAAATTCAGGAGTATTCTTTCAAATTTTTTTAGATAATTCGCGATAGTCAATGAGTGACAAATCAAAAAGATTAGCAAAGAATACGTTAACACTCACCATCAGAATGTTGTTTCTGATGGCCGTAAATCTCTATACATCCCGTATATTGTTGGAAGCCCTTGGCATAGAAGATTATGGTATTTACAATGTAGTTGGTGGGGTTGTTACGATGTTTTCTATTATCAGTAGTTCAATCACTGCAGCAATTAGCCGGTTCATAACCTTTGAACTTGGGACGGATAATAAAGAACGATTGTCCAAAGTTTTTTCGTCAGCAGTGATTATTCAATCCATACTGGCGTTTATAATATTCGTTTTGATTGAAACTGCAGGTTTATGGTTCCTCCGCTCTGAAATGAATATACCTGATAACAGAATGGTAGCCGCTAATTGGGTGTTTCAATTTTCAATCTTGACCTTTGTAATAAACCTCATCAGTATCCCCTACAATGCTGCAATTATTGCGCATGAGAAAATGAATGCATTTGCTTATATCAGCATTTATGAAGGGATAGGGAAATTAGTAATCGCTTATGCAATTCTGGTATCCCCGATAGATACATTAATTTTTTACGGATTATCTATTTGCCTGCTTTCTATATCTGTACGTTTTATTTACACGATATATTGTAAACGGAAATTTGCAGAATGCACTTTACATTGGATATGGGAGCGTTCTTTATTGAAAGAAATGTTTGGATTTGCCGGTTGGAATTTTATAGGCGCGGCCAGTGGAATATTACGCGATCAGGGTGGCAATATAATAATTAATATATTCTGTGGTCCAACAGTAAACGCGGCACGTGGCATCGCTTCTCAAGTAAGCAATGCTGTTCATAACTTTATTTCCGGATTTACAACAGCAATGAACCCTCAAATTACGAAATCCTATGCATCTGAAGATAAGACATATATGATGTCACTTCTCTATAAAGGATCAAAGTTTTCTTATTATATTCTTTTCGTACTATCGCTTCCTCTTTTGTTCAATACTTCTTATGTTGTACAATTGTGGTTAGGGCAGATTCCTGAGCATTCAATTAACTTTATTCGATTGATACTGATATTAAGTATGAGTGAATCGATTTCCAATCCATTGATAACAGCCATGTTGGCTACTGGGAATATAAAAAAGTATCAGATAATCGTAGGAGGAATCAATTTACTCAACTTGCCTGTTAGCTATGTACTCCTGCGTTTAGGCTTTCTTCCCGAGAGCGTGTTTGTTACAGCAATTGTATTGAGCCAATTGTGTTTATGGGCAAGGTTGGTGTTGTTAAAACCTATGATAAAGTTTGATGCCAGACGATTTATCCTGGAAGTTTATTTAAGAATACTATTGGTCTCTGCTGTTTCGTTTATTATTCCATACATTACGTATACTTTTTTATCGAACGATATTACTCGTTTTATAATTACATCTCTAGTGTCAGTAAGCTGTTCTATGCTGACGATTTGGGTTCTGGGTTTAAGTAAAATGGAGAGAAGTAGCATTAGGAAAAGTATACATCAAATAATCGGTAGAATTATAAATCATTAAAAATAGTTGTGTGAAAATTGGCATTATTACATATCATCGTGCTCATAACTATGGGGCAGTGCTGCAATGTTATGCATTGAGTACAATGCTTATAAAATTAGGTCATGAGGTAGAAGTGATCGACTATTATCCTTCCTATTTTCAATCACAATATGCATTGTTTTCTCTAACAACGTTCAAATCATTATCACTTAAAGCAAAAATAGTCTATTTGTCTAAATTTATTTTGTGTATGCACCTAAAAAGACGAAGAGTAAAGGTTTTTAATGAATTTATAAACAAACTTCCTTTATCTCAACGTCGATACGATAGCACCATAGATGAAATTACAGGCTATGATGCTCTAATTTTTGGGAGTGATCAGATATGGAATCCGTTACTTACAGGAGGGGAGGATAAGGTTTTTTCGGGAAAAATTATTAAGAATAAATCACTTTTTATATCTTATGCTGCCAGTACCAATCCTTTGATTTGCGATGAAGCACATAAACCATACTTTACGGGTATACTCAGCCGGTTTAATGCTGTGTCTGTAAGAGAGAGCTCGTTGATGAATTATCTAAACAGCATTGTGCCTGCTTCTACAAAAGTCGCATTGGACCCCGTTTTATTATTGGATAAGCTTCAATGGGAAAAGATTGCACTTCTACCTAAAGAGAATGATTATCTTTTAATCTATACCGTACCTCAGCATAAAAGTGTTAGGAGATTAGCTGATATGATAGCATTAGCTAAGGGGTTAAAGGTTATAGAAATTAGACCATATGTAACTCCGAAACATCAAAAAGGTGTATTGCAAACTACATCGCCCAATGAGTTTTTGGGGTATTTCAAATGTGCTTCATTTGTTGTAACTACATCGTTTCACGGTACAGCTTTTTCTATCAAGTTTAACAAGCAATTTATCACCCTCCGATTAGGAACCGGTGTCGACGAACGTGCTATGAGCCTTTTGAATTCGGTAGGATTAAATGAACGTATGATGTCTTCTGATAAATTATCTGTTCCGGCAAATGAAATAGATTATTCATTGATAGTACCTAAATTGAATATGTTGATCGATGAATCTATAGATTTTATTAAATTGTCATTAAGCAATGAAAGCTAAAATTATCATATTTCTTTTCAGACTTTTACTTTTATTTGAGATTTTATGGGGAGCACATGCTTGGTTTACTTGGGAAATCACAAGTTCAAGAATGCTTCATTATTTTGTTCTTATCGCATTGGCACTTATTGCTTTTTGGTATAAAGGCGAAATGAAGATAAGATTATGTGTTTCACCCAATTTAATGTTTGCTTTCTTATGTTATATTTTGGCAGTTTTATTTAATAACCGATTTAGTATACTCAGTATTCCCGGTATCTTATTGAAAATATTTCCTATATGGGTAGCTCTTAGCGATAAAAGCAATTTAGCAAAAAATCTAAAATTTATTGCAAGAGGAATTGCTTTTATTCTCATACCCGGGATAATTCTCCATATTTTGTTGTTGATAAATAACCTACCGGCTCCTATAATTCAGAAAGGAGATATTAATTCTTACTTTTTTTTCAATTATATATTTTTATTAAAACCGATAGAGGGGCTTTCTTATGCATCTATACGTTTCCAATCCATTTTTCTGGAACCGGGTTACTTAGGTACTATGCTTTCTTTTCTGCTTTTTGCTTTAAAGTTCGATTTTTCTAAAAAATATAATTATATACTCCTGCTTGGCTTATTGTTGAGCCTTTCTTTAGCAGGCTATATAACAACTTTGATTGCATATATAATTTTTTTGTTTATAGAAAAAAAGAGTTTTAAGACATTCATAAAAACTGTCATATTATTAATAATTATATATAGTTGTTCTTTGTCTTATAATGAGGGTAATAATTATATAAATATCACGATTATAGAAAGACTGAAACTGAGTGATGAGAAGGGTATTGCCGGTAATAATAGGACTGGTGAAGCAACAGATTTTTATTATGATCAAGCGATCAGAAATGGGTCAATAATTTTAGGTTTAGGTACAGAACGAGTAAATCAAATTAACGGTGGTACTGCGGGTGCTGCGGGTTATGACGAAAATATCAGAGGTGCTGGTTATAAAGTGTATTTTGTTACTTATGGAATATTTTCAGCTTTTCTTTTTTTCTTATTCTATTATTATTTGGGTAAAAGTATTTGTAAAAGAAATCTAAAAGCCAGATTGGGATTCTTATTTCTTATTATGATGACATTTATACAAGCCGCGTATCCTGAATCCACATCATGGATTTATCCTTATATTCTGGGACTACTGAATTATAATGAAAAGATCGTTTAAGGGAGATTTTTTATGAAAACTATTCTATATGTATATCATGCATCAAATATTGGAGGCGGAACCTATTGTCTGCTTAATATCATCAAAGCCTTGGATAGAAAAGCATACCGTCCTATTGTACTTTTGGGCAGAGATGGCCCGTTGGTTGCTGAACTGAAAGCTTTGGATGTGGATGTTTTGTTTATTTCAAAAATAACAACTGTTCCTTATAACAAAAGCATATTTACATTGCATAATATTGTGCGTATGATGCGTATAGTTCAATCATTGAAATTATTCTGTAATATCCTTCATAAAATTAAACCCGATATCGTTTATCTCAATACGATGATGCTTTATCCATTTCTTCGGATTGCAAAAAAGAATGGAATAAAAACTGTTATTCATATCCGGGAACATTGGCCTGAAAATCAGCATTATATTCAGCGTAATCTGGCTATCAGTCAAATCAGAAAATTTGCAGATGAAGTTATTGCAATAAATTCGTATAGCGCATCAATGATAGAAAATAAGACTCATAGCGTAAATATTATATATGATTGGATCGATTTATCTAATCGTTATGAGGACAGACCTTATAGTAAAATATTTAATGAGGATTGTTCACACAAGAAAGTATATTTGTGTACAGGTGGGTATGATAGGATAAAGGGTACTTTAGAGGTAATCCGTGCTTTTAGTTCAGTTATTAAAGGTGAGGATTCAAGATTACTTTTATTGGGTACTAAGCCCAATAGTAAAACAAACAGATTGAGAAAATTTTTATTTATAAATTCAGAAAAAACTTATATTGAAGAGCTCGATAAAGCTATTTCGTCAGACAATCGGATAAGGATAATTCCGAACACCTATTTTATTAAGCATATTTATGAACAAGCCTATTGTGTACTGAGTTACTTTAAAATACCACATGCAAATTTAGCTTTAGCCGAAAGCATTATTTTACATATACCAGTTATTGCTGCTGAAAATGCAGAATCTTTAGAGTACTCTATTAAAGGAGAGTTAGCAGTTCTTTATAAAGAGAATAATTACAATGATTTTAAAGAACAATTAATGGCATTTGATAGGATTGAACCTTTATTAAAGAAAAAGCTCAAAGAGAAATCTACTTATGTGGAGAAAATGTTTAATCCGGAGGCTAACATAAAAAAGTTGGAAGAAGTTTATCAGAAATTATTAAGCTAAAAGAATATGAGTCAAAGTGGAGATTATCCGTTGTTTACTGTGATTATTCCGACAAAAAATAGGGCAGAATATATTAGGGATGTGCTACGAACATGTATGATTCAGGAATATCCTAATTTCGAGATTATTGTCTCTGATGACGGAAGTGTCGATAACTCGGTTGAAATAGTGAGGGAACTGGCAAAGCGGGATAATAGGATTAAACTCTTTGCACACGAAAAATGTTTAGGCATGAGAGATAATTTTGAATTTGCTTTAAATCAAGTACGTCCCGGATATGTAATGGCATTGGGAGGAGATGACGGACTTGTTGTGGATGGAATTCAAAGAATGTATGAGATTCTTAGAGAGACGAATAAAGAATTGCTTACCTGGACAACGAGTTTCTATCAGTATCCTACTTCGGAAGATCCCAGTGGCAAATTTATCCTTCGAAAAGGACGAGGAATAGTAATTTATAAGTCAGGAGAATATTTGAATAAAATATCTCATACATTATGGTACATATCTGAAGACTGTCCGATGTTTTATATTAAAGGTGTTGTCTCCACTAGGTTGGTAGAAAAAGTAAAATCTAGGACAATTGATCATTGTTTTTATTCATGTCCCACACCTGATGGATTTTCAGGGGTTGTACTGGCAGGGGAAGTAGATGAGTATGTTTTTTCAAGAGAGCCATTATCAATAGGTGGATCCTCTCCGAAATCTCAAGGAAAGGCTTATTTGAGAACGGATCCGGAATCCAGAAAAGAATCTGAATTATTTTTTCGACAAAACGCTGATAGACCTATGCATAGAGAATTAGCCTCACAACCTTATTCTCCTCTTATTGCTTTAATGACGGCTGATTATTTATTAACGGCAAGAGATTTGCCTGGTTGGCCGGGTAAATATACTCCGATCGATTTTGAGAATCTTATCAGAAAATGTTTTGATGAAGTTGCAAATAGATATTTTGAGAAAGAATTGTTAATTAGGGAATTGAAAATAGTTAGAAAAATTGCTGAGCAACATAATTTAATAAAACTTTTTGATAGGCTGATGCAAACAACAAAGAAAAAAATACGACATCGAAAAAAGATATTTGGTTCGGTTATCACTAGAGATTCGATCATTTTTGATGCTTCTGCTGCCGGAATAAACAGTTTGTATGATGCTGCATTCGCGACTAAATATTTATATAATATATATTCTCATATGCCCCTCTCAAGAGTTTTTAATAATATAATAAAAACTATTTTAAAAAATAGAAAATATAGTTATGAAGCTCTTCCAGATATAAATGACGTTAGTTCGACAAAATTCTAATTATTTTATTATTGAACGTTAGGAAAAGTGGTTTTTTGATAAATGTTTAAGAAATAATAGTATTATCAAAGAGTTCTATAAAATCCCTTTTGAATTTCAAAATTTTCTAATCCAAAGAAAAACTTATGTTTACTTTATTTATATGTTGATAATTAAATTTCATTAGAAAATAAAGCTTTATCAGCTAAATTATTAAAAAGTTAGTTTAAGAGTAAAGATTACATAAGCAAGAAGTTTTTATAATAATGGTTCACGCTTAGTTAATAGCCTAAATTATAACTTAAGAAGGAGATCAACGCTTTTCTGGAGGGTCTGTTTTAAAAAAGATTAGTAGAGAAGCGGAAAGCAAGTACATTAAGTTTTCCGCAATTTTGTTTTTTGGCTTGTAAAGTGACATAGTCTCTTATTGCTTCTTTCCCAAGAAATCAACTACGAATTTGATGAAAGTTGTTAATAAACAGTTTTTGTTTTTTTAGATTATCAGATTGACATTGAATGTCATTAATAATTAATAATATGTCAGTATTTAAAGACAAAGTCCTGTTGATTACAGGTGGAACGGGTTCATTTGGTAATGCTGTTCTTCGTCGCTTTTTGGATAGCGATATTAAAGAAATCCGTATTTTTTCGCGTGATGAAAAGAAGCAAGATGATATGCGTCATTCGCTTCAAAATCCTAAGGTGAAATTTTACATAGGAAATGTGCGTAGTCGCCAATCTGTAGATATAGCAATGCATGGTGTCGATTATGTATTTAGTGCGGCTGCGTTGAAACAGGTTCCAAGTTGTGAATTTTTTCCGATGGAAGCTGTTCGTACGAATATTGAAGGAACAGAGAATGTTTTATTGTCGGCAATAGAACATAAGGTTAAAAATGTGGTTGTACTTTCTACGGATAAAGCTGCTTATCCTATTAATGCTATGGGCATGAGTAAGGCTTTAATGGAAAAGGTAGCCATTGCTAAAGGTCGTGAAATTAGCGAAAATGCGGAGACGACAATTTGTTGTACACGTTATGGAAATGTGATGGGCAGTCGTGGATCGGTTATTCCATTGTGGGTAGAACAGATCAAGGCGTATAAATCTATTACCATTACAGATCCGAACATGACACGCTTTATGATGACACTCGATGATGCAGTTGATTTGGTAATATATGCTTTTACACATGGGCATAATGGTGATTTATTTGTACAGAAGGCTCCGGCTGCAACTTTATTTACATTGTCTCAGGCCTTAAAGGAAATATATTCACAGATAAAAGAAGAATATGGGCAAACAGATGTTCAGGTTATTGGTACGCGTCATGGAGAAAAATTATATGAAACTTTGGTTACACGTGAAGAAATGGTGCGGGCTGAAGATATGGGTAATTATTTTCGGATTCCTTGTGATACACGTGATTTGAACTATGATAAATTCTTTGTACAAGGTGACAAACAACTTTCACGAATTGAAGACTATCACAGTCATAATACCAGAAGATTAGATGTGGAAGGAATGAAAAAATTGTTATTGAAATTACGTCTTATTCGTGAGGATCTGGGATGGATAGAACAGGCTAAATCACGTGAAATACGCAGTGAGTAAAATCTAAGTTTAATTCAGACAAATTATTTCAGATGAAGATATTAATATTGGGATCCAGTGGTATGGCTGGACATTTGATTACAATATATTTTAAAGAGCAAGGAAATTATGTGGTAGCCTATTCACAGACTCCTTTTTCTTATTGTGATAAAAATATTATTGGCAATGCTTTTGAAACCGAGAAATTTAAAGAAATGTTGTTGGCAGATGACTATGATGCCGTTATCAATTGTATAGGTTTACTAAATCAGATTGCTGATAAGAACCCAGATAAAGCTGTTTTTCTTAACAGTTATTTACCGCATCTTATTGTTGATACATTAAAAGATAGGAATACAAAGTTGATACACATGAGTACGGATTGTATTTTTGCAGGAAATACTGGACCTTATTTTGAAGATAGTTTACCTGATGGCCGAAGTTTCTACGATAGGACAAAAGCTATGGGCGAGATTGATGATGAAAAAAACTTAACTTTTAGGAATTCTATTATTGGTCCTGATATGAATGAAAAAGGTATAGGACTTTTTCATTGGTTTATGAAGCAATCTGGTAAAATTAACGGTTATACGGGTGCGATGTGGACTGGTGTAACGACTTTGACACTTGCTAAAGCAATGGAACAGGCTATAAAAGAGAATTTATGCGGATTATATAATCTTGTAAATAACGAGAATATCTCTAAGTATGATTTACTTTGTTTATTTAATAAGTATTTTAGAAATGATGAACTTACAATTAATAAATCAGATATATTGACTGTTGATAAGTCATTATATCGAAGAAGACACGATTTCTCTTTTATTGTACCTTCTTATGAACAAATGATTATTGAAATGAAAGAATGGGTGGATAAGCATAAAAAATTATATCCTTTGTATGAGAGTTTATAAGAAATGGAGAAACTAGCATTAATATCAATCGTCGGTACACAGCCCTGGACAATAAAAATGTCTGCTATTAGTAAGAAATGTAATTATTATTCCGACTATATTATGATGCATACTTTTCAAAATCAAGATCATACATAAAATATTCTTTAAGTAGCTTAATATTAAAAGCTTCTGGATCATTCTTTAAGAGTTATCGATGCTAACTTTAGTAAAACGATAAGGAATGCTATTTCAAAATTTTATAAACTGAGGAAAAATATGATTAATTTAATTTTAAGTCTGCAAATAAATGAAATTAAAGTCATGTTTAAGAAATAATTTGATAATAAGTAATTTATACTTGAATTATCTATATTATAAAAGATTGGTTTTATATAAAATAAATCCACGGTTTTCTGCAAATTATCTTTTTAAAAAAGTTTTTAAAAGAAAAATTAATTGGAAACATCCTAGTAATTTAATTGAGAAAATTGTATGGTTAGAATTTAATTCGGATACGTCTTTATGGACAAAATGTGCTGATAAATATTTAGTGAGAAATTATGTGCGTGAAAACGGTTGTGAATACCTGTTGAATACTCTTTACGGGTATTGGTATTCCGTAGATGATATCGATTTTGATTCTTTGCCGAAGTCATTTGTGCTTAAAGCCAATAACGGTTGTGGTACAGTGATGAAGGTTGAGGATAAAGGGGCTTTAGATATACAATTTCTTAAAAAGAAACTAAAGAGATGGATATCCCGTCCGTATGGTTATCATGGAGGACAAATACATTATTTAAAAATTAGACCTTGTATTATAGCTGAAGAATTATTATTTCAAAATAAGGTGGCGGAAAAAGTTTCTACCGATTCTTTGGTTGATTATAAAATCTGGTGTTTTAATGGAATGCCTGAGTCGGTTTTAGTGATATGTAATCGTAAGAAGTTTACTTTGGATATGATCCTTTATGATCTTGAGTGGAATAAAAAAAATGAATTCATTTTACCTGGCAATCATTATCATTGTAATGCTGCAATAGATATCCCTAAGCCAAAATCCTTTGATAAAATGATTGAGGCATGTAAAATACTCGCAAAACCTTTTAAACAAGTAAGAATGGATTTTTACGAAATAGATGGGAAACCTTATCTAGGTGAGATGACCTTTACAACGGGTTATGGTTATTTTACTGATCAATATTATGATTATTTGGGAAGTAAGATACAATTGTAGAATAAAAGAATGAGTTTATTATAATATCAGAAAGCTGAGAAAATTCAATTATACTCCGGTTTTGTTTTTTACTTCTTCTTTTAAATATTTTACAAAAATTGTTTTAAGAGCGATTTTTATCTATAGGGGGGACTATCATCATTTGATGTTCAAAAGAGAATGCTTAATATTATTTTATTTTTAAAATGTGGAAATTTTTGTTTATAAATTAGATACGGTTCTCCATTGTAATATTCTCTCTTCACTTTTATTTTTTTAGAAAGAAGATATTTGTTGACATAACGTATTATATTCAACAAATGGATTTTAATTATAAGTCAACTGAATTTGAGGTTGTAGATACCCTTGAAAATAATTCTCAATCCTATTTTGGATGCCTTTCTTTTTTCACAAAGGTGGATAATGATTATATATATGTAATGGGTTTGAAGATTTAATATATATGATCTTTAATTAAAGAAGGAATACTACTATTAGTAGTACGAATATTTTTGATGTCTTTTCAAGAATACATACACTAAAAATATCAGGAAATTTTTATATCGGGGAGCTACCCTCTGGTATGTATAAAACAATTATAAGAATTTTATAATGATAAAGAAAATAGCCGTTATACTTCCAACTTTACCTGATTACAGGAAGGATTTTTTTGAATTATTGAAACGGAAATTATCAGTAAAAGAGGTGGAATTTATTGTTTTCCACGGGACAACAAATACGAAGGTTGTTAAAAATTCCGTTGATAATCAATTTCAGGAGCAGTGTTTTGAAACTCAAGAAGATAGGTATTGTGGATATACTGTGACTTATTTAAAAGGGATGGTATCTGCTGTCAAAGAATATCAACCGGATGGGGTGATTTTTTTATTTAATCCTGCTATTTTATCTTTTTGGTCTTTGTTAGGATATTGTAGAAAAAAGAGGATTCCTTATGCGATCTGGAGTTGTGGATATGTGAGACCTGAGCTTTCAAAAATGGTAAGACAATTGAGGGAAAAATTATTAGGTTTTGTCTTGAGAAAAGCGAAGGTACATATTTGTTATGGTCATTTGTATAAACAATATTTACAACATCGGCATATTCCTTCAGAAAATATTTTTATTGCTCAGAATACGATTGATGTTGAAAAAATTTTGGAGCGGAGTTTTTCTCCTGAGTTCAGTAAAGAGGAAGGCCATATTAAAATTTTATATGTAGGTGCTCTTATAAAAAATAAGAAATTAGAAGCTGCCATGTTGGCTGTACAAAAAATAAAGCAAAAAGGGTACTTTATTGAATTTAACATTGTAGGAGGAGGACGGATTCTAAATGTATTACAAAATTTTGTTGCAGAGCATGAGATGGGGGAATATATAAATATTGTGGGACCTAAATATGGAGAAGAATTAACAGCTTATTTCCTTAACGCAGATGTTTTTTTACTGACAGGGAGCGGGGGATTAGCTATTAATGAAGCTATGGCTTATGGTTTACCTATTATATCTACTGCTGGAGATGGTACTGTATATGATTTGGTGGATCAAAATGGATTTCTGCTAAAACAATTTGGAGATATTGATGAAATTTCAGACAAGTTAGAAATGTTTATTCGTTTAAGTCCTGAAATTAAAAGGAAAATGTCTCTGCGAAGCAAAAATATAATTCGGGAAAAAGCTTCTTTACAAAATATGGCAAATCATTATACTCAGGCGTGTATAAAATTGTTGAAAAATTAAGAGTATGCTGAGGACTGTATAATTTTTTAATAGAATTATTATTTTACGATGAAATCTGTATTAGATTCTTTTAATTCTTTGCGAAAATATTGTGAATCTGAACATTTTAAAGGTTGGGATCCTTATGATGGGTTAAATTCCAAAGTATTTCAGGCGATTCCTTTTTTTAAAAAATCAGCTTTTTGCAGATTAATTATGATTCAGGGATTTAAACGTTGTCCGGTAAATTTGCGTTCACTGGCTTTCGTTCCGAAAGAGTATAATGCGAAAGGAATTGGATTGTTTTTGCAAGGATATTGTAATCTGTACAAAGTTATGTGCGATTCTTCAGAGTTGTCGAGAGGTCTTGGCACAAAAGACGTGATTTTAAAACAGATTCATGAACTGGCCCGATTGCTGATTAAAATGCAATCGAAAGGATATAGTGGAGCTTGTTGGGGATACAATTTTGATTGGCAGGCACGTCGTTTATTTCTTTTTCCTAAAAATACACCAACAGTAGTTGCTACAAATTTTTGTGCGACGGCCTTGATAGAGGCATATGAAATTACTAAGAATCAAGAATATTTAGAAGTTGCGCTTTCAGCAGCAGAATTTATCGTAAAGGATTTACATAGAACTCCCTGTAACGAAGGTTTTTTATTTTCATATAGTCCCTTACCGGGGAATGATACGGTCTATAATGCTTCATTATTAGGAAGCAGATTATTGAGTTATTGTTATCATTATACCAAAAATACTCTTTATAAAGATCTGGCGCAACAGTCTGTGTTAGCTTGTTGTAATGGGCAGGCGGAAGACGGAAGTTGGGTATACGGATTATTACCCGTTCAATCATGGATTGATAGTTTCCATTCTGCATACAATCTGGATGGGTTAGTTGCTTATCAAGAACAGACGGGAGATAGTTCTTTTCAGAAATATCTGGAAAAAGGTTATAATTTTTATATGCACCATTTCTTTGAAAAAAATGGTACTCCAAAGTATTATTATAATCAAATTTATCCCATAGATATCCATTGCCCCGCTCAGTTTTTGGTTACGCTTTCCCGTTTACATAAGTTTCAGGAAAATCAGGAAATGGCACAACAAGTGTTAAACTGGACAATTCATAATATGCAAAACAAACGAGGCTATTTTTATTATCAGATTAAGCCAGGAATAAGTTCTAAAATATCATATATGCGCTGGAGTAATGCTTTTATGTTTTACGCCATGAGTTATTTTTTATTGGAACAGAATCCTGTCCTATAGAAAATTATAAATGTTGTTTTTTCTTTTATCAATAAATCAGAGAAAATTATTTATATATCGGTATTTCGTCGTCTGAAGGCGAAATAAGAGTTTTGGGCCGCCTTTTCTATCTGAAAAATCAATTGTTTTCTATAAATGACAAACGACAAAATTTCATTGAACGGAGTTGAGGTTTTCCCTTTTGATTCTGAAGAGGAATTATTGAATTATATCAATAAATTCAAAGGTATTCTTGTAGCGATCAATGCTGAAAAAATCTTGCATGCTACAGAAGAAACACGGGCAATTATTAACCGGAACGTAGGGTATTGTGACGGAATTGGGGCTGTTTTGGCCCTTAAAAGAAAAGGATATAAAAATGTTGTGAAGATACCCGGATGTGAGCTTTGGTTAAAGATTATCCATCAACTTTATCAGGAAGGGAAGAGTTTTTATTTAGTAGGAGGAAAGCAGGAAGTGATAGAATTTACTGTTGCAAAGTTACGGAAAGAGTTTCCTGGAATTTCTATTGTGAATTATAGAAATGGGTATATCAAAACCCGGGAAGAAAGGGAAGCCTTGCTAAAGGATGTTGCAAAGAAAAAACCGGATGTCGTATTTGTAGCTATGGGGTCTCCCAAGCAGGAATTGTTGATGGAAGAGATGCAGGAACGGCATATTGCGGTTTATCAGGGGCTGGGAGGAAGTTTTGATGTATATACCGGAGCCGTAAAAAGGGCTCCTGCATGGTGGGTGGAACATGGATTGGAATGGGCCTATCGTTTAGTGAAACAGCCTTCCCGGATTAAGCGGCAGATTCATTTAGTTTATTTTTTATGGCTTTTAGGAATAGGTAAGATATAGACAGTCAGGATGGATAGAAATCTGTTAACAGGAGTATAAGATAAATCTGGTAAAAGAGCCGAAGAATTTGCTCATTTGACTATCAAAATGTCGGGAAAAAGGTTTCGCTAGGAAATAGAGAATTTCCGGTTTATAAATAAGTTTTTTCAATTTTATTTTTGAAAGAGCGAAATTAAAAGAAAAAACGAATCAATTATTTAGTAAGATATGCCAGAACTTAAATTCGTAGAAGGTGGGATTTCAGTTGATTTCAGGGGACAGATTTCCCATGTGAACGATTTGAATATGAGCGAAATTGAACGGTTTTATATCATTCATCAAAAAGATTCCTCCATCATACGGGCCTGGCATGCCCACCAGCATGAGAAAAAGTGGTTTTATGTGGTAAAGGGATCTTTTACTGCGACTTTTGTAAAAGTGGACAATTGGGAAAATCCTTCACCGGCATTGCAAGCGGAAATATTCCAGTTAAATGCGCAACAAAGTAAAGTATTGCTTGTACCGGAAGGGTATGCCAACGGGTTTAAAGCCAATGAACCGGATTCCATTCTTTTGGTATTTTCCAATAAAATTCTTTCTGAGGCAGTGAAGGATAGCTGGAGATATGATAAGGAAATGTGGGTGGATTGGAGTCAGTATGTGTTCTGAAAAATGTTTTATCTTTTTTAAAAAGATAAGCTATTCAAAATCGTTTTTAGTCCTTTCTTTCCTGTCTTTGATAATCTGATTTATATTGGACTATGCCAGAAATAAATATTCTTTTCAATTTTCCAGTCTTAAAGATTATCTATACAATTATTCTTTTTTTCGTGACAGATAATTTCCTTTCTTTTACAAATCCATAAAGATTCATTTTTTCTAAGGGTTATTTCTTTTAGGTGTAGCATTAGGGATACTTATTGGGTAAAAAACACGCTTATTTTCTTTGACGGAAAAGAGGATAATGCAAATATTTGACGGGTGTTTATATTAACTTGCCCAAGTAAACTTTAGACTTGGGCAAGAATGAATATAATTTCTTCCAAAGAAATTTAATCCGGTCTGATTTTTGTATTTGAGAATGTTTTTACAGTCCTTTCAGTACCATTCTATTGGCCCGGTCGAGGAGGGTTTGGTCGAGGGAGGCCAGGTAAATTTTGGTGGTCATCTCAGAGTAATGCCCCATGCCTTCGCTGATGACGGAAAGAGGAATATGCCTTTTGTAAGCGATGGTGGCCCAGCTGTGGCGGGAGACATAAGAGGAGAGACTTTGGTGCAGTCCCAGAAGATGGGAGAGGGTTTTGAGTGAACGGTTGTAATAAGAAAGAGCATTGCGGTACTGTTTGAAAGCCGTGAGCGGGTCAATGCTGCTGATAATCGGAAGTACATAATCCACTTCACTGGAGACATGAGGTGTATATTTGTCCAGAATGCGCTGCATACAGGGTTCCAGCTTGATAGAAAGACGCTGACCTGTTTTACGGCGTTTGTAGCCAATAATGCCGTTACGAATGTCTTTTCGGCGGAGATAAGCCATATCGACAAAAGACATGCCCCGGGTGTAAAAACTGAGCAAAAAGAGGTCGCGGGTAAAGATCAGATTAGGTTGTTTGAGGTCTAACTTTTTCAATTTAAGAATGATGTTTTCATCAATAGCCCTTTTCCGGGTTTTTTCGATGCCGGTATATACATTCTTAAAAGGATCGCGCTGGAAGATTAATTCCTGGGAGACGGCTTTGTTGTATATTGCACGGAGAATCCGCATATAAAAGGAAATGGAATTGAGGGTGACGTTCTTCCTTTTTAACCAATATTCGTATTCTGACATAATGTTGGAATCGATGGCTGTTAATTCGATATCCCGTCCTTCCCGGAAGGCTTTAAAGCTTCTCATGGCGTAGTGATAGGACATGGCGGTTTTGATTTGTCCGTTTTGTTCCAATTGTTTCTGTAGTTCTTCGATAAAAGGGAATAAACGGAGAGCACAGGATTTCCCGTTGAAATGATCCGCTATTTTTTGAAGAAAATCAGGTTCTTCCGGAGAATGGGAAAGAATAAGTAAACGGAGGTGAGTTAACGATTCCTCCAGATAAATCCGCACTTGGCGGATATAAGTACTTCTTTCGTTTGCCGGAAGAAGTACCTGTTGTGCTGTGGAATCCCATTCGTGAGGAAATAACTTGCAGGTTGTTTTAATTTGTTTGGTATTTCTCCCATGGGATAAAACAAAAAAGAGGGTGCCTGGTTTACCCTCTACGACAGATTGACGCAATTTTACATGAACTGTTGCCATACATTAAACAATTTAAGTGAATAAATAGAAACAAAAATGCTATTTTTCACTTAATAATTGGAGGCTTCTGTAGTGTGTTCATCTAAAAGAACTAAAAAATATTGTCGTAAAATAATGCAAATTTGTATCAATCTTGCTTCATCTACAAAATCTTGAAGAAGCGAAAAAAGGGTGGTTAAATTGGGCGTAAAAGTAACACCCGGGGACGGGGGAAGGTGCTATATTTTTGTGCAAATAGGGACGGGGGTAAGTGTGTAAATGGGTACAGGTAGTAAAGCCCAATCGGTTTCCGTCTTTTTGTTTAGAATAACTCCACTTCAGCCCGAGAATTATAGGTGGTTTCCAGGTATTGGCAGTGTGAAAGGTAGGCTGGGTTATCTAATTGTTTGGCGTGGACCGGGCAAATTTTAATACAGGCATTGCATTTGATACAAATCCCGTTAATCCGGTCAACAGCTTCCGGATCGATGGAGCCGAGAGGACAAACGGCTACGCAGCGTTTACAATCAATACAGTCTGTTATTGTAATGGGCTTCACTTTTAGTATATTGACAGGGGCTCCTGTATTCCCAAGAGGCTTATAATATCCTCCATAATTGGGAGCTCCTTTCCCGGGAACATTTACAGGCGTTAACGAACCGATAGTAGATATTGCTTTTATTCGTGCAATAATATTTTCTGCAAACCGGTCAGTCAATTCCAGGTCCTTTGTATCCGGACGTCCTTTAGCTAATACATCGGAAAATGAATGTTGTCCGACAAAAGCTGCTGCGGCAATGGTATGAAATCCGGAATTTTCGAGTAAATCCCGTAATTCAATTAATGCGTTCCCGTATGAACGATTGCCGAACATTACAATAGGCACGGCCAAAGCACCCTGTCCGGTAAAGGCAGAAAGATAATCCAGCATCAGATTGGGCAAACGTCCTGCATAAACAGGTAACCCTATTAGAAAAAGGTCAGAATACACGGATTGGGGGAGTTGCTGACGATGTTTCGGGAGGGTAAAATCCCAAATCTCGATAGGTATCTTCAAATGAGCAGCAATAGCATGGGCCAAACGAGTTATAACCGTACGGGTCGTTCCGGTTGGACTAAAATATGCTGTATATACCCGGTTAACTTTCATGGGACAAAATATTAGAATGACAAAAATAAGTAAAATATTTTATTCAACCCACAAATAGCACTTAGGGACGGGGGAAGGTGCTATCGTTTATCCTTTTATTGCTTTCTTACTATATTTGATTTACTTTTTAGTATTACAAAAATTATTCCTGTAGCGACAAATGGAATACTTAATAATTGTCCCCTATTTAGAATCATACCTTTCTCCAATTTTACTTGTTTTTCTTTTGTAAATTCTATAAAAATCTAGCTAAAAAGATTAAAGTAATAGTTAAACTTATCTACTTCCTAAGCAACTTGATTCCTTAAATTTTTATACTATCCACATCATTCTAAATTTATGAACTAAAGCTTCATAGGTAGGTTAGAATGACGGGGTTATGAAATTTATCCGTTTAAAAATGAAGCCC
>ERZ1673753.228-NODE-228-length-79898-cov-6.328257_pt1 | contig 79898 bp, 69 predicted proteins | sample MGYA00580201_ERZ1673753 | MGnify/ENA primary metagenome ERZ1673753 (study PRJEB41218, sample SAMN15661747) | gut metagenome | host: Homo sapiens | place: Canada: London | collected 2015-08-20/2019-03-30 | study: EMG produced TPA metagenomics assembly of... | reverse complement strand
AAGGTTAGGGTCGCGGGTTCGAGTCCCGTCTTCCGCTCGCTTCCAAAAGGCCTCGCTGTTCGAAAGAATAGCGGGGCTTTTTATTTCTAAAATATAATCGTATCTTTATCTTCAATTAAAGTGAGGGTTATGGAATTACGTACTGCGAATGTTACCCGATATATCATGCCTCTGCGGGAAGGCGGATCATTGCCTGCTTTAGCGGAGGCAGACGATGAGTTTAAATATGTCGTTAAGTTCCGGGGAGCCGGACATGGGACAAAAGCCTTGATAGCCGAGTTGATCGGAGGTGAGATCGCTCGTTGCTTGGGTTTCCATGTACCGGAATTGGTCTTCCTGAATCTTGACGAGGCTTTCGGGCGGTCGGAAGGTGACGAGGAGATACAAGACTTACTACAAGCAAGTCAAGGGCTCAATCTGGGATTACATTTTTTATCCGGAGCCTTGACTTTCGATCCGGTAGTCAATCGTGTAGATCCCAAACTCGCCTCACAAGTCGTATGGCTCGATGCTCTTTTGACAAATATAGACCGCACGGTCCGGAATACGAATATGTTGATATGGAATAAAGAACTTTGGCTCATCGATCATGGAGCTTCCTTATTTTTCCATTTCTCATGGGTAAATTGGCAAAAACATGCGATCGGCCCTTTCATCCATATCAAGGATCATGTATTATTGCCACAAGCGACGCTGCTGGAGGAAGTAAACAAAGATTTCAAACGTATCTTAACTGAAGAGAAAATTCGTGAGATCGTAGGTCTAGTACCCGACGATTGGTTGCATTGGAACGATAGTCCCGGTACGCCTCAAGAGATACGTGATGTATATATCCGGTTCTTAATTGACCGAATCGCCCATTCTGACACGTTTATAAATGAAGCTCGACATGCAAGACAAACACTTATATGAATATGCCGTAATCCGTATCGTACCGAAAATCGAACGGGAGGAGTTTATCAATGTAGGCCTTATCATGTTCTGTAAACGGCCTAAATTCATCAAGGCTCGCTATCATGTAGACGAGGAGAAACTTCGTCTGTTCACATCAGATATAGATAAAGAATCTTTGTGTACGAATCTCCACGTTTTCGATAAGATATGTTCCGGTACGAAGGATGGAGGTCCTATAGCCAGCCTAGATATTCCGGAGCGCTTTCGTTGGCTTACCGCCATAAGAAGTGCCTCTATCCAAACCTCGCGTCCACATCCCGGTTTTTCCAACGATCTAGAACAGACATTTGAGAGATTATTTCAAGAATTAGTCTTATAGATAATAAACATAAATCTCCGTATCACGATAAAAGAAAAAAGACGGATCGTCCAAACAACCCGTCTTTCCTTATAGAACTAATAGATATTATACTTATCCTCTTAAGTCCGCATCCATAGCAGCGGCAGCCTTACGACCGTCTCCCATCGCCAGAATCACGGTAGCTCCACCACGAACGATGTCACCACCGGCATACACATCGCCTAAAGCGGAGCGCATACTGTCTTCCTCCACTACGATCGTACCCTTCTTGCTCACCTCCAAGCCTCCAAAGGCACGGGGTATTAATGGATTCGGAGATACACCGACGCTGACGATCACCTCATCCACATCAATTGTTTCGATAGCGCCCTCGATAGGTACCGGACGACGGCGACCAGAGGCATCCGGCTCGCCCAATTCCATCTTCTGCAAACGCATCTGTTTCACACGGCCTCTTTCATCTCCTATATATTCAATCGGATTATGAAGCGTCAAGAACTCTACACCTTCTTCCTTCGCATGTTTCACCTCTTCCAAACGAGCGGGCATCTCCTCCTCGCTACGACGGTAGACAATCATAGCACGCTCAGCGCCCAGACGGCGAGCAGTACGGACAGAGTCCATAGCTGTATTGCCACCTCCGATCACGGCCACCTTCTTCCCTTGTAGCACCGGCGTATCACTTTCCGGATTCGCCGCATCCATTAAGTTTACACGGGTCAAATACTCGTTGGACGACATCACGCCCACAAAGTTCTCACCCGGAATGTTCATAAAGTTAGGCAGACCGGCGCCACTTGCCACGAACACGCCCTTAAAGCCATCCGCATGCAAATCATCATAACTGATCGTCTTACCCACGATACAATCTTTCTCAAACTGTACGCCCATCTTACGAAGGCCATCAATCTCCACGTCCACGATCTTATTCGGTAGGCGGAACTCCGGGATACCATATTTCAATACACCACCGATCTCATGCAATGCCTCGAACACAGTCACATCATATCCACGCTTCGCCATATCTCCGGCAAAAGACAATCCGGCAGGACCGGAACCTACCACGGCAATCTTGATACCGTTCTTCTCCGCAATCTCCGGAACCGAGATATTACCGCTCTCACGTTCGTAATCAGCGGCGAAACGTTCCAAGTAGCCAATGGCAACCGCTTCCTTACCCATTTTCAAATGGATACACTTGCTCTCACATTGTTTCTCCTGCGGACATACACGACCGCAAACAGCGGGCAGGGCACTTGTCTCCTTCAAAGTCTTAGCTGCCTCCAAGAATTCCCCACGCTCGATATTCTTGATAAAAGTAGGTATATTGATATTTACCGGACATCCCTGCATACAAGTAGGATTCGGACAATCCAGACAGCGCTCGGCCTCTTGCATAGCCTGTTCTTTTGTCAAGCCTAAGTTAACTTCCTCCAAACGGGTACGACTCCGGTATTCCGGGTCCAACTCGTTCATCTTCACACGGGGGATATCCGCACGTTCTTTATTTTTCTTGCTTTTGCGAAGCGCCTCCCGCCAAGGTTCGGCACGACGAGCAGCGATTAATTCTTCTGTTGTCATGATTCAATTACGTGGTTTCATTATTTCTTCTCTATATCTTTATAAGCGCCGAGGCGCATGATCATCTCATCAAAATCCACTTGATGAGCATCGAACTCCGGTCCGTCCACACAAACGAACTTGGTCTTCCCGCCTACCGTGATCCGGCAAGCACCACACATACCCGTTCCGTCCACCATGATCGTATTCAAGGAAGCTACGGTAGGAATCTCGTATTTCTTTGTAAGAGCGGAAACGAATTTCATCATAATGGCCGGACCGATCGTAACGCATAAATCCACCTTCTCCCGGTTGATCACGCTCTCCACACCATTCGTCACCAAGCCTTTCGTACCATACGATCCGTCATCGGTCATGATAATTACCTCATCCGAGTTTTGGCGCATCTGCTCCTCAAGGATCACCAAGTCCTTGGTACGGGCCGCCAATACGACGATCACACGGTTTCCCGCCTTATGGAAAGCCTCCACGATCGGCAACAACGGAGCGACACCTACGCCACCACCGGCACAAACAACCGTTCCAACCTTCTCGATATGGGTAGCCTGCCCTAACGGACCCACCACATCCGTGATATAGTCACCCTCGTTCAATTCACAGATCTTACGGGATGAGCCGCCTACCGCTTGGATCACCAAGGTGATGGTACCTTTCTCGGTATCCGCCCCGGCAATGGTAAGAGGTATACGTTCGCCTTTATCGCCAACCTTCACGATCACGAAGTGACCGGCCTTGCGGGAGCGGGCGATCAAAGGAGCCTCGACTTCCAGCTTCACCACGTTGGCTGAGAAATGTTCTTTACTTACAATCTTATTCATTATAATCGCTACTGTTGATAGTTTGTCTTGTTTTGCTGGCAAAAATAAGATAAAAAAGTGAATATAGCCCTATTTTCCTTAACAAAAGGCTTTATTCAAACAAACCTTCATCACGCACTAACATCAAAATAGCGGAATGAGGGACAATCAAGAACTTTTCGTCATTAAAATTGATCTCGTAAGCGGCATTCTGCAAATAGACAGCCAAATCACCTTCACGGGCTTGAAGCGGCAAGTATTGCACCTCCTCCCCTTTCTTTTTCTCCCAGACCTCATGCTCCTCAGATTGAGAAGGCAACGGATATCCGGGCCCCGTCTTTATGATATAACCCGCTTGTATCTTCTCCCCTTGTTGAACCGAGGGAGGCAGATACAATCCGGTCTTCGTCTGGCTCTGTGGATTCTTAGGCTTAATCAATACTTTATCGCCTATCATCAGGAATTTATCGATGTCTTTTTGATCTATGGATAGTTGCATGATTATAAGATGTTAAATTTTTATTTCGCGAACTTACGGAAAGTTTACCGAACAAAAAACCCTGTTCGTTGAATAAATCCGCTCGTTCACAGATTATATTTTCCTAAGTTTTTCCCTTGATTTACATTTGCACTGTTAGAACTTGTGAAAGCCATAACAATCCGGTTCATCATACAGACCGGCAGAATAGGTAAACATTAAGGAAAAGGGCACTTTCGGGTGCCCTTTCTCATTTATCCCCATCAGAAAACAATCGGATTCTATCAAAAGTTGTTCACCGATAAAAAACACGATTTCACAGAATAAATCCGCCCATTCACTGACTTTTATTGCTCAGACTCTAAACAAACTTTAATATTGAACCTAGTTTACTATACTTTATTAACCTATTTTATTATGAAACACAGACATGCGATCTTTAGAAGCAGGCTGGGACTAGCTTTATGCTTTATGTTGGCAGGCGGTGCTATCATACCGCAAAGTTCCGTATTAAAAGCGGAAACCTCCGTTACGCAACAATCCCGGAAAATAACGGGTACGATCACCGACGCTAAAGGAGAGCCCCTATTAGGTGTTAACGTAGTCGTAAAGGGTACCACGAACGGAACGATCACCGATCTGGATGGTAAATACGTATTAGAAGTAGAGCCGAATGCCATTCTGGTCATCTCTTACATCGGGTACGTAACTCAACAAACACCTGCAAGCGGGAACGTCATGAACATTACCTTAAAGGAAGACACCCAAAATCTAGACGAGGTAGTCGTTGTCGGTTACGGTACCCAACAGAAAAAGGACATCACAGGTTCCGTAGCGGTTATCGATACCGAAGAGCTATTGGCGTCTTCCGGTTCTTCCGCCACACAACAGTTGCAAGGTAAAGCGGCGGGCGTAAACATCGGTACCTCCGGTGCTCCCGGTTCAGCCACGATGGTACGCATCCGAGGTATTAATTCCATCAATGACAACGGACCTTTGTATGTTATCGATGGCGTATCCACTCGTGACCAAGACCTAAGCTCTATCAATCCCAATGACATCGAGAGTATGCAAGTATTGAAAGACGCCTCTTCCGCTGCGATCTACGGAGCGCAAGCAGCGAATGGCGTCATTTTGATCACGACCAAGAAAGGGACAAAAACGGGACAACCGAGATTAACCTATGACGGATATTACGGTTTCTCTAAAACAGGTAAACGCTATGACGTCTTAAACGCTTATGACCGTATTGATGTTGAATGGCAAGCCTCGAAAAACAATCTGGACCTAACGGGAGCTAGCGCCAACGGAGAATTACCTTACCACCAGCAATTTGGAAGCACTTCCGACTCTTGGGTTAATCATCTACCCAATTACATGACCGTAACCGGCGCCGGTGGTAGCACCTCCATCGATCCTAGCGATTACGATCAAGCGAACAACGTAGTCTATGCGCCCGTAGGCGATACGAACTGGTGGGATGAAATCAGCCAACTCGGTTGGATGCAAAATCACCAGTTGTCCTTGTCTGGAGGTACCGATAAAGGGCAATACACCATGAGCATGAACTATTTCGACCAGCAAGGTACCGCTATCGAATCTTATTTCACACGCTATCAAGCACGTGCTAATTCATCGTATAACGTCCGCCCATGGTTGCGATTCGGAGAGAACCTAACTTATAGTTTTAGCAAAAACAACGGACTTAGCTTCTCAGGTACAGAGTCCAACATCTACTCATGGACTTATCGGGCCTCTCCTTATGTACCGGTTTATGACTATGCGGGCAATTATGCAGGCTCCTTATTCGCCGGGACCGGCAATTTCCAGAATCCTGTAGCTATTCGTGAAAGAAATAAGGATAATTATGCCACTACCCAACGTGTATTTGGCAACGTGTATGGAGAAGCAGACCTATGGACCGGGCTGACTTTTAAAACAAACTTCGGTATCGATTATCGTAATGATTATTCTTACTCGATGACCAAGAACAACCCGGAGTTCTCCGAGTCCGGTGGCCAAAATAATTTCTACGAAAGTAATTACTTCAATTATCGTTGGGTTTGGACCAATACGCTATCTTTCAGCCGGACATTCAATGAGATCCATTCCTTGAACATCTTATTGGGAACAGAGGCTATTCGGGATGGTTTAGGCAGATCCCTCAACGCACGTAGATATAACTATTTATTCGAAGACAATACCAATACATACACCTTGGATATGGGCGAGAACAATAGCCAACGTACCAACTCTTCCACTTACAATGGAGAATTCGCGCTATTTGGTATGTTTGCCCGTGCAGACTATGGATATAAGGATAAGTATCTATTAACCGGTATTATCCGCCGGGACGGTGTTTCCCGTTTCTCGGAAAGTAATCGTTACGGAGTCTTTCCTTCTATCTCCGCCGGTTGGCGTATGTCAGAGGAGGCATTTATGGAACCAAGCCGAGATTGGCTGGACGACTTAAAGATACGAGCCGGTTACGGCGTCACGGGTAACTCAGAGATTCCTGTCGCGACTAATTTCGCCAATTTGTTCACGACCAGCACCTCCTATACGAATTACGACATGACCGGAGCGAACAATAGCGAGACAACCGGATTCCGCCTCAGTACCTACGGTAACACTGATACGAAATGGGAAATGACCAAGATGGTCAACTTGGGTCTGGACGCGACCTTCCAGAATGGTAAATTGAGCGGTTCATTCGAATGGTATACGAAGAAGACATCCAATATGTTGATACAAGCGGCCTACACCTCGATGGCCGGAGAATCCGGAAGCCCTTATATCAACTTCGGAGATATAAAGAACACCGGTTTCGACTTCATGTTTAATTACCGTGACCGAAAAGGAGACTGGGCATGGGATCTATCCTTGAATTTATCCCATTATAAAAATGAGGTCTTGAAACTCGCGGAAGCTGACGATTATTCTCTATGGGCTAGCGGTACGCGCATCGAAGGATACGTAACCCGTACGACAAAAGGACATGCCGTGTCTGAATTCTGGGGGTTGAAGCAAAATGGTTTTTATGAGTCCGTAGCCGATGTTATGGCAACCAAGCCATTTGGACAAAGTGATATCACAGAGGCAGACGCTGCCGCTTATGTCGGCCGCTTCCGTTTCGAGGACTTGAACGGAGACGGCAAATTGGATGATAGCGACCGGACCTTTATCGGCTCTCCTCATCCGGACTTAACCGGAGGCCTCAACGCCACGTTAACATGGAAAAACTGGGACTTTACTATGTTCTGGAACTTCTCTATCGGCAATGACTTATATAATAACACAAAATATTTTACCGATTTCTGGACTTTCAACGGTAATAAATCCTCACGCCTCAGAGATCAATCATGGACATTGAATGGCGATAACAGTAATGCTATCCTTCCTATGCTGAATACGGAAGATAACTATTCCGGAGCTTATTCTAGCTCTTATTACGTAGAAGACGCCTCCTTCTTACGCCTGAAAAATCTCGTATTGGGATATTCCTTGCCAAAGGAATTACTCAAGAAGGCCGGTATCCAGAATCTCCGCCTGTACTTACAAGCCGAGAATATCCTTACGATCACCGGATATACAGGCTTAGACCCAGAGTTTACCAACGCTTATTTACGGCAAAGCGATTCTGACAACGATGGAGCCGGACGTGTAGACTTAAAAAGAGGAGTCGATATGGGAGGCTGGCCAACAACCATGCGGTTCTTATTGGGCGTGAATTTTACTTTCTAAATCCATTTTATAATAAAAACGACTAGTATGAGACATAAAATATTAATAGTAAGCGCAGCTGCTTTATTTACCTTGAGTTCTTGCGGTGAAGATTTCCTGTATAAAGCTCCTCAAGGCAGTATTGACCAAGAAGCATTAACAAACGCAGAAGGGGTTGAGTTATTGGTGGTCAACGCTTATGCCGGTTTGACCCGGCCGACCGGATATGACAATATGTTCAACTGGGTATTCGGCGGTGTATACGGAGGTGACGCCAATAAAGGCTCCGAATCCAATGACCAATCCGTATTGAACTCCGTAGAGACGTATGCTGTCACCGCCACAAACGATTATTTACTGAATAAGTGGAAAGACGCGTATTATGGAGCACAACGTTGCAACTTAGCGCTCAATGTGATGAAAGAAGCGGCAGATATGGACGAGACGACCAAGGCCAACCGGACCGCGGAGCTGAAATTCTTACGTGCCCTATTCATGTTCGAAGGGGTAAAGATTTTCGGACCGACCGGCATGCCCTATATCGATGAGACGATCGCCGCTGAAGAAAACGATCCGAAAGTTCATAACGGTACGGATATCTATCCTAATATTTTAGCAGACGTAGAAGCGGCCATTGAAGGATTGCCCGAAAAACAGACCGAAGTGGCACGTCCTACGAAAACAGCGGCAAAAGCGTTAAAGGCTAAAATACTGATGCAGCAAGGTGATATGGCAGCCGCCAAACCCATCTTGGCCGATATTATCGCAAACGGATTAAGTCCTAAAGGAGAGAGATTGGCCTTACAAGATGATCTGGACGCAAATTTTAACGCAACTACCGAAAATGGGAAAGAGTCTATCTTTGAGGTACAATTCTCTGTCGGAGCCAATAATAACGGGAATTACGGATTTTTACTGAATTATCCTCATAACACAGGCCCCGGTGGATGTTGCGGATTTTATCAACCCTCTTACGAATTGGTAAACTCATTCCAAGTAGACGAAAATGGGCTTCCTTATCTTGAGGGAGAGTACAGAAATAAAAAATCCGTGACAGAACGTGTTACCGATTATGATTACATCTCTAAGAATGATAAGACGATCGCCGTAGACCCTCGTCTAGATTTCGCCGTAGGACGTATGGAGATTCCTTATAAAGATTGGGGATTGCCCGCTAATGATTGGGTACGAAATGTAAGCAGCGGTGGGGTATTCCTACCCAAAAAGCATGTCTATAGCAAAGCGGAACAGGATGCCGGATTAGCTGGCTCCACCTATTCATCCGGCTGGGCTCCCGGTTCTGCCATGAATTTACAATATCTATGCCTACGTGATTGTAAATTGTTATATGCGGAATGCCTAGCGAACGACGGAGAATTAAGTGCCGCCATGCAGCAAGTAAACGATATCCGTGAACGTGCAGCCAAACCGGACAATATCATTTATTTGGAAGACGGAACGCCTGCCGCCAATTATTTGGTGAAACCTTATCCATCCAGTCACGCCGCATTCAGCAACAAGGAAACTTGTATCAAGGCGATTCATATGGAACGTAAGCTGGAACTTGCGATGGAAGGACAACGATTTTTCGATCTGGTTCGTTGGGGAGGTGATTATATGAACAAGGAATTGACGGCATATATAAATTATGAGAAGCAATACCTAACTAAATTCTATGGTGTATCCGCTCCAACCGCTTCTAAGACGATGTTCCCGATTCCCGAGACAGAGATCCAGACCGCAGGAAACGATGAGAACGGCCAAGCTTATCTGGTACAAAATGATGCTTGGAAATAGTCCAATCTCATCCTTCTTATAAACAGAAAGGCGGGCTTCCCGAAAGAAAGTCCGCCTTCACGATTCTTTGTATCTACATTAAATAGAACGTCCCTTGAACACATTCGACTCGCTCGAAGGATAGAGATTTCCCGTAAAGGATATACGGTTGCTATTAAAGTTAGGTGATACCGTGGCAGTACATTTATTCGTACCTTTCGCCATACGGAACGTAACCCTAGCGGATACCGCTACACCCTGCACATTCATCTCGTACATAACGTTTCCTTTTTTGTCAGTCTTCATCTGTACACCGGAAGTTGTTCCATCAACCGTTATACCTCCTATTCCGTTAGGACCGGCCGCCGGAGTATTAAACGCTAACTGAATGGTAGCCTTCTCACCCTTCACCGAAACGAAGTTCGTGTTCGGAGTAACATAAACAAAACTACCGCGCTTAAACTCTATACGATCCGCTTCCAATACGAAATCCTTATTCTTCAAAGCTTGCACCGCTTGTTCAAACAATGCGTTAGCCTCGGCTTCCTCCGCAGCTTTCTTCGCTGCCTTCTCTGCTTTCTTTGCTTCTTTCTCAGCCTGCTTCGCAGCTTTCTCCGCTGACTTGTCCTGCTGTGCCATCATCGACCCTGCACCAAATAATAAAACGGCGAGCAATAATACAATCTTCTTCATATTAACTCATTTTTAAAGGTTTGTCTATAAAAGTACTTTTATACATACAATAAAAATACAATTAACATCGACATAAGTTCATCTTTAACCCTTATTTTTCACGTTTTTAACATGATACCATAAAAAGCCCCATGCGGTTACCGCCGCAATGAAATCGGAGAAAGGTTGCGCTAGCCAAACGCCATCCAATCCCCAGATCGGAGGAAATAGCAGGATAGCCGGTATCAGGAATAAAACCTGCCGACTTAGACTCAGAAACATCGCTTTCCATGCGACACCGATACTTTGAAAAAACTGGCTGATCGTAATCTGGGAACCGACAACGAAAAAGACCAGCATCGTCAGACGTAATCCATTGTCCGTAATCGACACCAATTCGGCATCCGTCGAGAATACGCTAACGATCAGTCTAGGGAATAATAAACTGACGATACATCCTACCCCTGTAATCAAGGTCGATACTATAATAGACAACCGCAAGGTAGCCAATACCCGGTCATGATGCCCAGCGCCATGATTAAACCCGACAATCGGTTGCATCCCTTGGGCGATACCGATAATCAACATAACCAGCAGCATGGCGATACTGGAAATAATACCGCTGGCACCAATCGCCAAATCGCCTCCATTCTCTTTCAACGCATGGTTCATGATCACCACAACCACACTGCCCGCCAGCTGCATGGAAAATGGAGACATGCCGATCGTAAATATATTCCAAATAATGGGACCTTTCAACCGGAAATATTTCGTATGGAAACGTACGATACTATCCTTGCTGATAAAATGACTCATCACGAAAGCGGCACCGGCAGCCATGGAGATCACCGTAGCGATAGCGGCACCCTGTATCCCCATATCCAGCCAAAAGATAAAGATCGGATCTAGGATCACGTTCAAGACGGCACCGATCATCATCGTGAACATCGCCTTTTTCGGATATCCGGAAGCACGCATCACGGCATTAAAGCTAAAGCTTAATGTAGCCAGCAAATTACCCGGGATAGCGATATATAAATAGTCTTTCGCATAAGGTATCGTCTGCTCGCTTCCCCCGAACCACATTAACAAATCATCCAAGAAAATCATACTGGGGATAATCGTCAAGGCTCCGATAATGAATGTCAAAGTGAAAGCGTTTCCTAATACGTTATCTGCCAGATCATTCGCCTTACGGCCTAGATGAATGGAGACCCTTGTAGCGGCTCCCGCACCGATCAACATTCCAAATGCCTGCATAAAGAGTAGTATCGGGAAAGTCAAAGTCAATCCGGAGATAGCTAGCGCACCCACTCCTTGTCCGATAAATATACGATCTACGATATTATAAAGAGCATTAACCATGGTCCCGATAACGGCGGGAATCGCATAATGTACCAACAAACGGCCTATATTCTCATTTTCCAGCCGCCATGTAATCTCATTTGACATATATAACTTATGATTTATGAATTATGATTGAGATCATCTCCGCCACACTTCCTACGATTCTCGTGCCCTCTTCCGCAGGGAACTGAATACGCAGGCTATCCGGAGCATTACAATAAACACTTATATAATCCTCGCTAACCGACGAGGGCTTAAAGCCATTCCGGATCAAGGCATTCCCAACCCAATAAGAAGTCATAAAATCCCCCGCAACCCCAATAAGCTTTGTTGGAGCTACCGTATTCAATTTCCCGGTATTCGGATCAAACACGATTCCTTCCTTACTGAAGAACGTCTCAAACGCTCCTCCCATAATCAGGTCTTCCGGCGTTCCGCAAGCCATCGGACGTTTTTTCTCTTGCAGCCACAGGCAATCCCCCAGCTGGATCGCCAAATCAAGATCATGCGTCGATAGCAGAATCGCTTTTTGTTGCTCTACCGCTAAAGTATGTAACAAGACCATAGTCTCTATCCGACTTGTCACATCTAAAAAGGCCGTCGGCTCATCCAACAATATGATGGGGCATTGCTGTGCCAGCGCTTTGGCGATCATGGCTTTCTGACGCTCGCCATCACTAAGTTCCGACACATAATTATAAGCCTTATGAGCGATACCGGCGGCAGCAAGCGATTCCTCGATAATCCTGCGATCTTCCTGCCTTAATTGTCCGAAAAAGCCGGTATAGGGATGTCTTCCTAAAGAGACCAACTCGTAAACCGTTATTCCACCGGCATTTGTCTTCTCTGTCAAGACAACTCCCACCAACCGTGAGAAATTACCTTGTGAATAAGAATTCAGCGGCTTCCCCATTAGCTCGATTTCTCCTCCCAGAGGAGGTTGAAAACCACATAATGTCCTCAATAAGGTAGACTTTCCCGCTCCATTTAATCCGAGAAGACAGGTCACTTCACCCGGATATAGATTCAGATCCAACGCATCATGCACGCGCTTTTTCTGTCCGCCTTTCAATATATACCCAATACTTAAATCACTTGTCTTTATCACAGGGATCCGTTCCATAGCCACTAATTAAAATATTGAATATTTTTCCGGTTCACGATTACGTAAATAATAACAGGCGCCCCAAGCATAGGGGTAACGGCATTCAATGGCAGGATCGTATTACTGCCCGGTACCACCATCAGCATATTACATAGAAGAGCAACGCAGGAACCTGTCAGCATTGTAACTGGCACCAACATCTTATGATTGGAAGAGCCTAACATCAACCGGGCGATATGTGGAACTGCTAATCCGACAAAGGAAATGGGGCCGCAAAAAGCAGTAGTTGTAGCCGTTAATACTCCCGTACACAAAAGAATCGCAATCCGTGTTCGTTTGATCCGGATACCTAAATTAGCGGCATACATTTCTCCCAATAATAAGGCATTCAAAGGCTTGATCAGCAAGATCGCTAATAACAGCCCGATTAACGCACAAGTTCCAAAGAATGGTAATTGTTCCAAGGATACACCGGAAAAATTACCAAGCCCCCACATCACGAACGCATGTACCCGGTCTGTAGATGAATAATAATTCAAGATAGAAATAACCGAAGAAGCTAGATAGCCAATCATGATTCCGATAATCAGAAGCATGACATTATTCTTCACTTTTGCCGAAAAATAGATAATCAGTCCCAGTATCACGCAAGCCCCCACAAAGGCCGCGAGGATCACCGCCATATATCCGCTAATTGGCCAATCCGTGAACCGCCCCAACGTACCACCGAAATAGAGCATGATAGCGGCTACTCCAAGATTAGCGCCATCACTAATGCCCAATATGGAAGGTCCCGCCAACGGATTCCGGAACAATGTCTGTAATAGCAACCCGCTGGTAGCCAAGGAAGCCCCCGCCAATAATGCGGTTATAGCCTGAGGCAAACGAGATTGCAACACAATATTCTGCCATGCGATCTTATCAGATCCCTTCCCCAGCAAAATATCCATCACGTGATCCAAAGGAATCGGTACGGCCCCATACGCCAGCCCCCCAACAAAAAGCCCCAAAAGAACCACCCCTAATAACGGATAAAAAAGTAGCGCTTGTTTGTTCATGGCGCAAAGGTATACAAAAAAGCGGAGTTATACAGTGAATGGTAAATCAATAAAAAGGCCATCCCTTACAGTAAGAGATGGCCTAAATTATTCTTAGTTATCCGATTCTTTTATTTTGAGAATGCCGCATAACCCGGATTCTGTTTTAAGTTCGGATTCACCTGCCAAGCATCCTGCGATACAGGTAACAACTTCAAGTAGTCATCAGCTTTACGCTCACAATTAGATTGCGGCCACATTCCTGTAGTGAAACATCCGAAACGGATATCATCCTGACGGGAATAAACCTCCCACGCTAATTCCAAACGACGTTCCAATTGTACTTCCTTCAAAGTTACAGTCGCATAATTATGGTCGCTATTGCCATATCCTCTCTCACGAATCGTATTCACCAAAGCGGTAGCTTCACTAACACTTCCCCCTCCGCGTAACAAAGCTTCAGCTTTCATTAAATAGATATCCGCCAAACGGAAAATATGGAAATCATTTCCCATAGAACTTGTCAAATCCGAAGCGAACTCCCACTTGAAGCAACGAGCTCCATCATGCTGTTCCACGGCACTCCAATTGGTTCCATCATATTCCATGCCCGGAATCATGTTCACATCGATCGTATGGTTCAATTCGTTGTTATGATCGGTCATAATCGGCTTGCCTGTTGATTTGTCTATCATCAAGCCAGTCAAGAACGTACCGTCCAAGCGAGCGTCTTCCTCATCGAACAAACGTACATACTCCGGTTGAGCGCAAATACCATTCCAAGTACCACTAGCGGTAATACCCAAAGACAGATAATCTTTATAATGCAACGTATTATTGTGCAACTCATTCTTCACGTTTCCATCATTACCCGTATCACTGCTAGAGAACGTAGCGGCCAAGATAGCCTCCTTTGAATTCTCATTTGTCACGGAGAAGTTGTCTTTCCAATTAGGCTCTAAGATATATCCCATAGCCATCACCTTATCACAGTTATCGATAACTTTCTGATAAGCGTTACCGGAGAACGTAACCCCCCAAGCCTCAGCGTTCAGATACAGTTTTGCCAACAATGAATAAGCGGCACCCTGCGTAAATGAACCATAATTCTCAGTTGTAGCCGGAGGACAGATATCCTTGATTTCCTCTACTTCCTGAATCAACCAATCAAATACTTCCTGACGGGAAGAATTCCCCGGGAATACTTTATCCGTAGGGTGGAACTCCGTCAGCAAAGGAATATTTCCCCAATAATCCATCATCACATAGATCCAGAAAGCACGGACACCACGCAAGTCTGCCACGTCTTGAGCCTTCTCCTCTTCGGTAAGGATCTCTGAGTTCTGCAATTTACGGATAGCCTCGTTACAAGTACCAATCGCTTCTGTGGCCGCTTTCCATGCGCTTTTAACTCTTGAGGTCTGAGAGGTCCATGTATGCATATAGATTTCCCGGTATTGACCACCATCATACCAGTCACCACCTCGACGAGTCGGAGTCACAGCCATAGAACCGGAGCATTCGGACAAATGCATATACTCTGTCCAAAACTTCTTCATCGTATTATGTGAGTTACCGATCAAAGCATTCAACTCGGCCGTTGACTGGCCAAAATCATCAGCGGGCAACTTGTCATATACTGTTTCATCCAAGTCCATACAGGAAGAAAGTCCTCCTAATAAAAACAATCCAGTTATAAATGATAATATAGTTTTCCGTTTCATAATAAGCTTATCTTTTTAATTAGAATGTTAAGTTAACACCAAATGTAAATGAACGTGCCTTCGGCATGTAGTTACGAGGTTCAATACCCGGAGACAAACCTGCGTTGTCATCGCTAGCCTCACCACGGAAATTCTCAACTTCTGGATCCAATCCTTTATAACCTGTAATCACGAATAGATTCTGACCGGCTACATATAAGCGAGCCTTATCCAACCAATCGATTTTCTTCGTATTGAATGTATAACCAATCGATAAGTTATCCAATCGCAAGAATGAAGCGTTTTCTACATAATAAGAACATACACGAGAGTTTTCACTTAATGTCAACAGATTATCGTTATCCATTACATTCGTTCCATCGATATATGTATTATTACCGTAAGCTGCCAATGGGTTGTTCAATACCTTATTGCCAATTGTTCCACGGAAGAAGAAACTTGCGTCCCAGTTTTTCCAGTTGAATGTGTTATTCCAACCATATGTCAAATCAGGTTGAGCGTCACCAACATACGTACGGTCATCATCCGTGATCTGTCCGTCACCATTTATATCCTCAATGATAAATTTACCATTCTCATCAAGGCCATTACATTTCAGCATGAAGAACTGTCCGACCGGGCGACCTTCCTCAACTACGTGTGAAGTCACACCTGAAGCACCGCGAATCCAAGGATCACCCACGTAAACACGTCCCGTAGAGAACAATTCATTAGACAGTTTTGTGATCTCATTCTTGTTATGAGCAAGATTGAGAGAGGTTGTCCACGTAAAGTCCTTATTACGGATCACGTCTAAGTTCAATAAGATCTCAACACCTGTATTCTTCATATCACCTACATTCGCTTGAATCTGATTGTATACGTAAGTAGGAGTAGAAACCTCATAGTTGTAAAGCATATCTTTCGTACGCTTGTCGTACCATTCGATCGTACCGCTCAAACGACTATTGAACAAGGTGAAGTCCAAACCGATATTTAACATAGCAGTCTGCTCCCATTTCAAGTTCGGGTTCGCGTTCTGTGAAGGACGGAAAGCTGTCGGCCAAGATCCGTTGTTATAATAAGTACCAGAAGCTGAATACAAATCCAATGACTTATAAGGTCTCAAACCATCTTGGTTACCGGTAATTCCGTAACCTGCACGTAATTTCAAATCATTGATCCACTTCGTATCTTTCATGAAAGACTCTTGGCTGATACCCCAAGCAGCGGAAACTGAAGGGAAAGTACCCCACTTATGGTTAGCACCGAATTTGGAAGAACCATCTCGGCGAACCGTAGCCGTAATCATATACCGCTCTTTAAAGCTATAATGCGCACGAGCGAACAAAGAGATCAGTTTATATTCATTCCGGCTGGAAGTAACATTACCGATCTTCAGCAAGTTTCCGGATTGGATATTATCAGCGCCCATCGATCCTACGGCGAAATTCGTAGCCTCCGATTTCTGGTCGGCGTACAAGTTATTTTCCCAAGAATAACCAACGATAGCATCGACCTTATGCTCCTCTGCCGAGCCAAAAGCTTTCGTATAATTAGCGGTCCACTCTAACAAGTTACGATCCCATAGTCTATTACGACGGATTGCCTTACCCGTATCACCCTGTCCACGAGAGTTCCGAGGATCTTGCCATTCGCTATAGTCAGATGAGAAACGGCTCTTATACAGGTTCACCTTGGTTGTCAGTCCATCCAAAATAGAGAACTGTACATCACCTTGTCCATAGAAGTAGTTATTAGCTGCTTTCTTATAGTTCTGATCTTGGTTCTGAACCGGGTTACCTTGATCATAATTGTGGTTGGCATCCGTGAAATAAGAGCCGTCCGCATTATAAACCGGATAAACCGGAAGCATATTGTAAGCCAAGATATAGTCATCAGAAAACGGCATCTGCATATCCGTCAGCGTTGCGGCACCCGTTAATCCAATACGTAAACGGTCGTTGATAGCACGTTGCTGGAACTGGAAACGGAAGCTATGACGAGTCATGTAGTTATCGCGAGCCACACCGTTACGATCCAAGAAAGTATAAGAAGCACGATAATTACTCTTAGAAGAACCACCCGACAAAGAAAGAGCGTGTTGTTGAGAAACACCTACACGAGTCATCTCATCGAACCAATCCGTGTCCGAGTTGTACTTATCATAAGTAGAGATATCTTTACCCAACGCCTTATTAGCGGCACGCCACTCAGAAGCGTTCAACATGTCGGGCTTGTTCGCAATGGTAGAGGCGGTAAGATAACCATCATAATTGATCTGGGTTCTGGAACCGGAACCTCTCTTCGTTGTGATCAAGATTACACCACCAGCGGCACGAGAACCGTAAATAGCGGCAGAAGAAGCATCTTTCAATACAGAGATTGACTCAATATCCGAAGGTGATACAGTAGACATATCACCACCCGGAACACCATCGATCACGATCATCGGGCCTTGGTCGTTCTGCAAGGTAGAAGTACCACGTAATTGAATCTGGGAACTACGAGTTACATCACCGGAACCAGACGTAATAGTCAGACCCGCTACCTTACCTTGCAGCAAGTCGGACGCGTCACGATTCACTCCTTTATTAAAATTTTCCTCGGAAATGTTCGCTACGGAACCGGTAATCTCCCTACGAGTCTGCGTACCATAACCGATAGCTACAACCTCTCCCAGATTCACGACAGAGGCACCAAGCTTAACATCTACGGCAGAGCGCCCTTTCACAGCTTCCTCTACCGAGTTGTAACCGATAAAAGACACTTGGAGAATTGCTTTTTTCAGGTCATTCACACTAAGGGTGTAGTTACCGTCAATATCAGTGATGGTACCGTTGGTAGTACCTTTTTCCACGATATTCGCCCCGATAATAGGCTCACCTAGTTCGTCCAGAACTTTTCCTTTAACAGCGCCTGACTGGGCAAAAGCGGCTGTCATGCAAAAAGACATTAACACGGAAAGTATGGCTACATTCCAGTGTTTGAAAGAATCAAAGATTTTCTTTCGTTGCATAATTACTTAATTTTTAGGTTAACGATCATTTAATTCACAAATACAATTGAGAATTTCCATGGCAAATGTAACTTAATTTTTTAAAATAAACTATGATTATGTAAAAAAGTAAGGAAAATCAAACAGGAGGTCTTTCGGTAGATCAAAATAAATGTCAACGGATAAACCTAAAGAGTGACGTTTTCATTTCGATAAGCCACTTATAGTGACACATCCTTTTCCCCGACAGGCTCATCTACAAACATAAATAAGGAGAAAATCGTTTCTTTAGTGGTTTTAAGGTAGAAAAAGAGTACTTTTCCCTCGATTACAACCCTGTTGTAAGATACTTACAGTAGTATTATAAGGTACTTACGGTAGTGTTGTAGCATACTTCCGACTGTGATTCGCATCACTTCCGAATGAAAAACCAATCACTTCCGAATAAAAAAGCCTCCTTTTACTTGTTAAGCAAGAAATAGAGGCTCTCTTTTTCGCTGGAAGAAAAGGGAGGGAAACGATATACATCTACAAGACAAGGTGTTGCCATTATTTTCATTCAATTTCGGAAGCCTTACGCCCATAAGCCCGGAAAAATCGATTCTCCGGGACTTTAAAATACAAAATGTCAATTTGTCAATCTCCCTTTATCCTTGTCTATAGTTCTGGACGGACTACGCTAAAATCTATCTCTCCATCCTCTCCTTCTCCTTTATCAACCCATTCCGATAGGCGTAAAGAAGTTTCTCCAAGTCCTTGATCTGGCTTTGAAGATCCGCACCCTTATCCGTATCTTTCACCATCTGGCGATGGGAGCTTAATTCTACCACGATCGTGGTGGATTTGATATCCAAGCCTTCCTCGATCGCTTTCGCCCGGGATTCGAAGGGTTCGTGTTGCACAAGCTGGAAACCACGGGAGTGATATACTAATGTATAGCCCGCGATACCGGTTTCCAAATGATACGGACGGGAGAAACCGCCATCGATTACCAACATCTTGCCATTCGCCTTAATGGGATTCTCACCTTGATTGGAACGGACAGGGACATGTCCGTTGATGATATGCCGATGCATACCGGTCACCCCAAACTCATCCAATATCTTATCACAAATTTCCTCTTGCTCTCGTAACGTATAATAAGCGCCTTTTTCCTCCTTATGAGTCTCGGCCTCTTCGATAAAGGCACGCTCGAAAGTAGCCATCTTGCTTTTATCGAATAACGGGGAGTCCTTGCCGCCCCAAAGATACCAGATATAATCATGCGCATATTCCACTTCTTCCTGTTCCCCGGTCTTGAAATAAGCCGTACGGATCAGTTGGTCTACACGGTCCAACAAAGCACGGCCCTTATAATCCTGCCCCAAGATACGTACTGACTTAAATGTACCATCCGGATTCATCGGGATAGAGGCATGAAACAGTAAATTGGAATTACAAACCTGATACATTCCCCCATGCCGGAAGAAACAACGCATATGCTTTTTCATCTTCTCGCTGCTCTCAAAAGAATGCAATATCTTTCGGATCAAATCCTCTTCCTCAATAGAAAGACGATACGGATCTTTCGGGTCTAAAGTAGGCCAGTTAGTATCTTTAAGCGTATAATCCTTTCCATCGATATGAACCACTCCCCGCTTCAGATCGATATGGTGCAACAACATCCGGTCATCCATCTCAAACTCCGGACGACGGCGGATGATCTCACCCTCCAGCTTGAACTGGATGATGGTGATCGCCTTGTGCATCTGGGCGATCAAACGGGTGGTCTTCTCATCCATTGCATTATCGGCGAACTTTGTTTTCGGCATGAATAACGCGCAAGGATCATCCCCATACGCCTCCATCGCGAAAGTGGCCAACGGCAAAAGATTGATACCATATCCATCTTCTAAGGTAGCCATATTACCAAAGCGTAAACACATACGAATCACGTTGGCGATACTTACCAAATTACCGGAAGCGGCTCCCATCCACAAGATATCATGATTACCCCATTGAACATCGAAATTATGGTAATCGCAAAGGATATCCATGATCAGATGAGCGCCCGGACCCCGATCGTAAATATCGCCGATGATATGTAACAGGTCGATTGTCAACCGTTGGATCAAGTTACACATAGCGATAATGAAATCGTCCGCACGTCCCGTGGAGATGATCGTACAAATAATCTGATCCACATAAGCGGATTTATTCGGCTCTACGGAAGACTCGTGCAATAACTCCTGAATAATATAGGAGAACTCCTTGGGTAAAGCCTTACGTACTTTCGAACGGGTGTATTTGGAGGACACGTTCCGGCAAACACGTACCAATTGATTCAAGGTAACTTGATACCAATCTTCCAGATCTTGCTCTTGGCTCTTGATCAGTTCCAGCTTATCCTCCGGATAATAAATCAAGGAACAAAGCTCCTTCTTCTCGGATTCCCGGAGCGTATTACTGAAAATCTCGTTCACCTTGCGCTTTACGGCACCGGAAGCGTTTCTCAGCACATGGCTAAAGGCTTGATCCTCGCCATGCAAATCACTCAAGAAGTGCTCCGTACCCTTCGGTAGGTTCAAGATCGCCTCCAGATTAATGATCTCCGTACTGGCATCCGCGATCGTCGGGAAACTCCGTGCCAACAATTGCAAATACCGTAAATCGTTTTGTACAGATTCGGCTATAATATCTTTTGTCATCTTATCTCTTATTTATACGCGAATATAAATAGATCCGGTCATTTAAACCGAACCTGCTCCGGTTTATTTTTCTCGGCTACTTGCTGGATCTCATAGGGGCTGACCTCTACGGCACCTTTCGTCAATTCCGGAATATTGTAGGAATACAACTGATAGTCATACTTATCCGGATCTTCTTGAGGCAATAAGAACGGTTTCGAAGGCTTACCGTCTTTCCCTATATGACAAATATAAGGTAAAGTATATAAACCGTTATCCCGGCGGCTACTAAATACGACCCAATCACTATTACTACTCCAAGAATGATAGCTATCCGTATCCGGGCTATTCAACGCAGACATATCCATCGCTGTCCGATTCTCCAAATCCATCATCCGGATCTCCGCATCCGGGTGCCAAATAGGGAACTGCCCATAAGCGGTTTCCGTGTACATCAGGAAACGTCCATCGGGAGAGATACGGGGAAATGTATAGCTCAAGCTATCCGCATGTACCAACGTATCGATCGGGAAGCTGATCTCGCCACGATCCGGATCGAACGCAACACGACAGAGATTATAACGTACCTTATCATAATTCTCCGGCATCTTCTGGGCCGGGGCCGTACAGAAATAAAGCCATTTACCATCCGGAGAGAACGCGGGGAAAGTCTCGAATGCATCTTTTGTGATCAATGAGGCTTTCGATAGGATTTCTTTGTTTTTCACGTCATACACCACCACATCGGACTCCAAGTCGAACACTTCCATCTTTTTCTCTTTCACGGAATGGAAAAACTGTTTGATATCATTTACCGATGTGGTGATATAGCGCCCGGAAGGATGCCAGAAAGGATACGTCATATTACTGATCGTCCCATTCGTTTTCGTATTCAATTTACTGATTTTCTTGTCTTGGACAATATAAGTTCCCCCATTCGCCGCACGCATATGGAACATCATCTGCCCCGGGTCTCCCATACAAAAAGAATGGCAGTTCATACAATTATAGCCAGTCATATCGTTACGGATAATCGGCTGTTCGTCAAACGACTCCAAATTCCGCTGATAAATACCCACAATATGCCATTTCTCGTATCCCGGCTCTATCAAACGGTATACTAAATGAGAGTCGATCGCTTGATCACTGATATAGACAGAGAATGGTGCCCATTTAGTCCATTCGTCTCCCTCTTTCGTCGTGATCGTTACAAAAAAGGCTTTACCTTTATTCGCACGGGTAAGCCGTTCCCAATCCTTGGACTTAAAACAGATCGTATTCGTTCCGTAATACTCAAACACCCCCTGCTCGCTACCCTCGATCTTCGCATAGCATTTTTCAGCGGGCACGTCAATACGGAAATTCAATGGGGCTATATTATAAGGTATAGTAACCCCTTGGTAATCCGGGAACATCGGCGGGGGAGACATGCGTTCGTTCTCGGCAACAACAAAGCCACCCGGATGTACCGCCCAAAAACCCAAGTATAGTACAATAACCAGAACTTGCAATAGTAAATATCCGATCACAAAGTTTCGGACGATCTTTCGTTTCCTCGTATTATCCATCATAATTATTGTCGTTTAGGAGTCGGGGTAAATTGAGCGTAATAATAATAGGTATCGCCAAACTGCGCTTTCAAGGCGGCAGGAGGCATGCCTCGAGCCACTTTCATAAATTGCAGAAAGCGGTTTTGTACCTCCGAACTGATCGGATAGCTTTTGAACGCCTCCGGGTCTTTCTGCACGGCAGCGAAAAATAGGCATATAGCCTCTTGATAGAGAACGGGAAATGACTCGCCTCGCTCTTTCATCAATTCCATATAATGCATAAATGTCATCAAGTCTTTATAAACCAACAAGTATCCCATTCCATACTCAAAAGCCGGACGATTATCGGCATGATCGTCGATCAAGAAAGCCAGCGCATTGGGAAATGTCAAGGTCAAGTCTAAGGGATTATCCGTTACCGGAAGTACCGCCCGCTTCGCCTTTATCCAATCGGTAGAGGCACAAACCACGGAGTCGAGCAACGGGCGCTGCGCTTTTGCCCAATCCCTGTAGTGGGGAGTCGATTCAAGGATCTTAATATATTTCTCGGCGGCACGGTATTCGCCGGTTACCAGATAAGTCTCCACCAAACGCTTCATCAAACGAGGCTGCACGCAACGTTGCGAGCTTAATACACCCACAAAGGCGAAACGTTGCGCTGCGTTTACCTGCCCTACTTGCCAAGCAACCTCGCTCGCCTCGATCAATCCCATCCGGCTTTTCGGATCGTGCGGGATAAAGCCCTCCACCCCGATCTGAGGGAAACGCATCAAATCGCCAGAAAATCGTCCCGTATGTGATAAAGCCAGATTCAAATAAATCAGGGCATCCATATCCCGGACCGAATGCGCACGAGCATGTGAGACTATCTCTTGCCATTCTCCCTGCCGTGCATAGTAATCGTACCGATAGGCCTGCTCCATCGGGTCTTTCTTATAGAGAATCCCATAAGTCATCGCTATCAGAAGGAAAGCGTAAGAAACGATTCGCTTCCAAGATTCCTTACGGATAAAAACCCGGTTCCTTACATAATAAAGAATTAAAACGATCAAAGGATATGAAAGCCCGATATATCCTAAAGAATTAGGTATCGGATATTCGGGATGGCATAGATGTTTGCTGAAGAACGCTTCCTGCATCGGAAGAATATAAACCGTACGCATGGCGATCAACGGTAGCAAACCTCCCCAAGCGATAGCGATAATGGCTACTCCAAAACGAGCCTTATCCTCTTTAGCACAACACTCATAAACCGCGATCAATAAGGCCAATAATAAATTAGCGGGTGCCGCAAAAAAATAAGAGCCCCCCAAAAACAAGAAGCCAAAGAGATAACGAAGCCAATCAATCTTGATTGAAGTATACAAATACGCAAGAACCTGCACGAAAGCGAGCATCGTCAACAAGGCGATTGACTCCTGCGGATAGATCCAAATTAAAAAAGAGGGAAGAATAGCCGCCAACATAGAGGCACGCACCCCACAAGCTTTTAAGTAAAGGAAAAAACAGCCGGAGATCAGTCCTAATAATAAAGCGATCACTACCGAAGCTCCATAAGGATGGATAAACGCAAGCGATAAGAACTCAGTCACATATTCATTCAATCCACCCGGTTCGGCCAATCGGTCTTGGAAATAACTACCGGTAGTCTGAAACATCATATACTGCTCCAGAAACCGATACCAATACCGAAAATTCAACTCTATGAATAGGATACTTCCTATAATAAAAAGGAATAGTATAATAGTATTATTGTTAACAAATAGTCTATTCTTCATTCTCCAACTGTTTTTCGGATCGTAAAGATAGAAAGTATATAGAAGATGGCAAAAGAAAAGGTTTAATTATTATATTGAACACGGAACACACGGAGCGTGTGCTCCATGTTCAAAGCTATATTTCTTACATCTGTTGCTCGCCGCCGCCGGAACCGCCGCTCTTCATATCATCGTTGCTGATACCTCTTTTTACTTTCTTGATGGCATCTTTCAAGGTGCCAAAACGATAAGATACACTAACCATTAACATTCTCATCGTACGGTAATTGATCTCACGACGGAAGAAGGTATCATCGGAAGTAGTATTTTCCATCTTCATTCGCTTCCAGAAGGGGTTTTGGAAAGACAACTGGACAGATAGCTTTTTCTTCAAGAAATCCTTGTTCACGGAGATTCCCGTGAAATAGAATGGAGAGCCTTTCCCCTGTAACTGGATCCAAGGAGAGAAATATCCTCCCTGTATGTTCACACGGAAATCCAACGGGAAATTAAACTGTGTACCGGCGAATATACGACCGCTGAAACCACTGTTTGCCATATCATTCTTTTCGCTCTTCAAATCCGTATAATCCATTCCACCATTCATATAGATACGGAACAAAGGAACCGGATTCCAATTTGCGTATACGAATAAGCCGGTAGATTGTTTCTTTCCGATATTACCGTAGGTGGTTTGGAAAACACCCGGATTCTCCGGATCGATAAAGGTATATTGCTCGATCGAATTATTGACGAACGTATAAGTAGCGCTCGCGTTAATGCTGAATTTCTGGGCGAACATACTATAGTTCAAGTTTATATTATTACTTTTCTCCGAGTCCAGATTCGGGTTACCGAAGGATATGTTCTGTGGGTCCGCATTGTTTACATAAGGATTCAAATACCAGATACCCGGACGCTGGATACGCATATTATATCCCAAGCGAAGCTGTTGCGCCATACTCAATTGATAAGAGACCGTAGCGTTTGGCACCACGTCGAAATAATGGGTATCAAAGTTCATATCGGGAGCCATCTCATATTTCACGTCCAAAGCGGTTCCTTCCGCACGTACCCCCGCCTTCACGCCAAACTTATCAAACTTCATCGAATAGCCCAGATAAGCGGAATAGATATGTTGGGTATGACGGAAATGGCTATCTTTAGAAGTTATGTCCTCCCATATATTCAACGAATCGTTGAAAGCGGTACGATCCGTATTACTCCGGCTCTGGCGGAATATATATTTTGCGCCAACCTCCAAGGTCTGATCCTTCCACGTAGGGGTCGTATAATCCACCTGCCCGGTGTGCTCGTTCGTAGAAGCCTTGTTGATATTATTTTGCGGATAGCCGAGCCAAGGATTGTAATTCACGACATTCTTTAATTCCGTATAATCCTTGTTATCATTGGGAGAATGGCTGAAACGGTAGGAGATCGTCAGCAACTCATCTTTTTTATGGGTAGAGTGTTGGTAATCCACGCTCACGTCCGTAGAACCAAACGTTTCCGTAGCGTCCGAATTACGATTATAATCGTATACCGGATTACGATTGATATCCTGCATATTCACCGTGTATTCCGAACGGTTCGTCATCTTACCATGGAATAAGTTCGCCCCTACGGTCAGCAAGTTCAAGGAGTCGATCTCATAACTACCTTCCAGCGAACCAAACTGGAAGGGTCCGTTATTCTTCCTACGTCCATTTTGCGTCAAGAAATGTTGCTCGTCATTTTCCAAATCCTCACGTATCGAGGTAGACTCATTCCAAGGCTCCCTATTATAATTGTAATTATAATTCGCTGTCAACCCGAACTTACCTGCTTTAAGGGATATATAGCCGCCACCGCCTACACGCCCCAACGAACTACCGTTCACACGAACCGTACCAGTATATCCTTGTAGAGCGTTTTTCGTCGTAATGATATTAATAATACCACCGATACCCTCAGCGTCATATTTAGCGCCCGGGTCTGTGATCACCTCTATGTTTTTCACGGAATTGGCCGGCATACTCTTCAATACCTCAGCTGGATTGTTACTCAACAGGTTAGAAGGCTTGCCATTCATGTAGATCTTAAAGTTCGTGGAGCCTTTCAATTGGATTTGGTCATCTCCGTCCACGGTTACCATCGGTACCTTGCGCAGCATTTCCAATGTATTGTTTGTCTGTGCCTCCGGATCATCTTCCAAGCTATAGGTAAGTTTATCGATCTCAGCCTTCACCAAAGGTTTCTGTGCCGTAACCGTCACTTCCCCCAGCCGCTGGTTATCCTCCTGCATATACAACTTACCCAAATCCAAGTTCCTCTGTTTATCCGAGATCGTAAATGTTTTCTCGGCAGGAGCTTTTCCTATCGATTGCATAGAGATGATGTATTTACCGGCGCTACTCAATGGTGCCTGAAACTTACCATCCACATCACACGCTAAAAGCTTGACCGGCTTATCGGGGGTCTTCGCTAAAGCAATTCTCAACGTCGCATAGGGTACGGACTCGTTACTCAGCGAGTCTAACACCTGTCCCTTAATTGAATAGGAACCTGTCTTGTCCGCTTGCGCATACAGAGGAAGCGCAAAGAACAGTACCCAAAATAAGGCAAACAATTTCTCTTTCATACGTTCATCTATCACTATAAAAATAATACATTTTACTGCAAATTACACTATTTACGATTTCATCGTACAAATAAAGTCATTAATAATGTTCATATTTCCTTTTTCTTCTAAAGAAGTCTGAAAAAAGAGTATTTTTTCATAATAGACGGACATCAAGTAAAACAGGTTGCACAATAATCCTAGGAATCTTTGAGAAAACGAATATATTGTTATTTTTGCATTCGTAATTCTTTAAAATACAATGTCATGAGAACTATCTTTTGTGTATTAGCCACTTTGATGTTGGGTTTGACGAGTCTGCAAGCCCAGAGTTTAAAAGCCATTAAGTTGAATGCTCCCGACAAGACCCGGGGCGCTTCGGTAATGAAAGCCTTGGCAGACCGTCACTCCGAGCGCGAGTTTGCCAACAAGAAACTCAGCCTACAAGATCTTTCCGATTTGATGTGGGCCGCTATCGGTATCAACCGGGAGGATGGGAAACGTACCGCCGCTTCTGCCTTGAATAAGCAAGATGTGGATGTCTACGTATTGATGGAAGAGGGCGCTTATCTGTATGATCCGAAAGCCCATCAACTGAACCCGGTAGCGGAAGGCGATCACCGTCCACTGATTGGAGGAAAGCAAACCTCCGTGAACTCAGCTCCCGCTTGTCTATTGATGGTTTCTGATGTTTCCAAATTCGGCAATGTAGGTACACCACAATTACGTGAGCGCTTTGGAGCCTTAGATGCCGGGCTGGTCTCTCAGAATATCGCCTTGTTCTGCTCCGGATGTGGCTTGGTAACGGTTCCCCGCGGCAGCATGGAGGCTGATGCTTTGAAAAAAGTGTTGAAGCTATCCGACTCCCAAATCCCGATGATCAATCATCCGGTAGGATACGCAAAATAACGTCAGCACTCACGTAAGCCCCCGAGAATCATCTTGTGGGCTTACAAGACCGCTCACGCAGGAGGCTGAGAACAATCTTTACAAAAAATAGATATTCCGACTCTCCGAATATGATCAACCAATTCCATATTCGTCAATTTATGAAAAATAGAGAGATCAAACTGATAAGGTAATAATAAATCATCAATCGCAAACGCAATCTGATTTAACCGACTACGTGTCAAGTTTGCCCCCACCAAAGATATATCCACGTCCGAAAAAGGTTTATGGTTTCCCTTAGCTCGCGAACCGTAAAGTATTACTTCCTCAATATCCTCGTATCGAGCGTAAAACTCACGCAACTTATTCAATTCTATGTCACTCAATCCATATTTCATTTACAGCTTCATCTAGTCTCATTTTCCGATATACATAACATCCTCTCTTCAAACCGGCAAAATAGTGGATAATAAACCAGTACGATATTCTCATAAATTTCAGAAGCCACATCGTCATCATAATTATGAGAAGTCAAATTACGATCCTCAATTGTCTCCATCCATCGTTTATCTTCTATAAGCCCTATTTGTAAAGCCTTACGTATAGCATCACGTGAACCTCGAATATCCGTATAACCTTGATATTCCGCATAATCTTTCATCACCTTCCAGACTAATTCACGGGTATATTCAAAACGCTGGATTAATCCTTCTTGCAAAAGTTCATCAATCTCGTCCGCTAATTCCAACCGCCAAGATACAATGTCCACCGCTTGACCCAATTTAGCCAAAGCCTTACAATAATTAGAAAATCGCTGTAACCAACGTATATCTTGTGCCATATATGTAAACTTTAGAATACGAAGATAAGAAAAACAGAAGATATTCCTACATTCATTTCTTGAAAAATGCAAACCAAGCAATCAAAGCCAGCAGCACGAATATAACCACCAAGATCGTATTCCCCCAACGAATCAGGAAGGAAGGCATCTCGCCAATCATGTTGCGGACTTTCTCGCTACGCAACTCGATACGGTTTTGATCCGATTCTGCTTTTTTCTTCATCTCATTGTATGTCGACATATCTTTAATTCCCCAACTCTAATTGATTCTTCACTAAATTATAATAAGCGCCTTTGCGATCGATCAGCACGTCGTGGGTGCCTACCTCTACGATACGGCCTTTGTCAAGAACGACTATTTGATCGGCATTGCGTACGGTACTTAATCGATGGGCGACGATTATTACCGTCTTACCCCGGTAAAAGTCCGTCAGATTCTCCACTATGGCACGTTCATTGTTGGCATCCAACGAATTCGTCGCCTCATCGAAAAAGAGATAAGAAGGGTCCTTATAAACCGCCCGGGCGATCAAGATCCGTTGACGCTGGCCTTGGCTTACGCCTTGACCATCCGGACCTATCACCGTATTATATTTTAAGGGTAAGCGCTCGATAAATTCCTCTATATTGGCGATACGAGCTGCCAATAATAAGCGAGATTTATCAATCTCACCGTCATCCACGGCAATATTGCGTGCGATCGATTCAGAGAACAGATAACCGTCTTGCATCACCGCACCACATTGGTCACGCCACCATAAAAGGCTGAAAGATCGCAAATCATTTCCACCCACCCGGATATCACCTTCTACCGGATTATAGTAGCCCAATAATAACTTGATCAAGGTTGTTTTCCCGCTACCACTCGTTCCTACGATCGCCGTAATCTTGCCTCGAGGTATTTTAAGGTTTATCCGCTCCAAGACTTTCGGCGAATGGATGCCCTCATATTGAAACGTCACGTTACGAATCTCAATGTCCCTATCGCTTCCGTTAAAACCGGTTATCATACGTTCCGGCGTCTCCTCTTCTTCCCGATCATGGATCTCGCTCATCCGTTCCAGACTAATCTTCACGTCTTGCCAACTATAAAGAAACTGCACGAACTGTTCCACCGGAGCGTTCAACTGCCCGATAATATACTGTATAGCCAACATCATACCCAACGACAGGCTACCCCCGATCACAGCCGTAGCGGCAATCACCGTAATCACGATATTCTTTACCTCATTAATCAAGATACTGCCGGCCTCCTGACTCTGTTGCAGCCGCATCGATTCGATGTTTGTCCGGAACAAGTCCGTTTGTATATCCTCCCACTCCCAACGCCGACGTCGCTCACAATGCTGAAGCTTGATCTCTTGCATACCATTCAATAACTGCATGGTTTTCGATTGATTACGGGCCCGTTGCTCAAAATAAGTATAGTCCAGCAAACGACGTTTTTTAAGGAAGAATGTCACCCATACGGCATATAAAGCGCTACCTAGTACGAAAATAAAGAATATCAATCGATTATAATAAAGTAATACCCCACCGAACACCACGAAGCTGAAAGCGGAGAAAAGCACCGTCAATGTCTGCGCCGTCAAGAAACGTTCCACACGCTCATGATCATGGATGCGTTGCAAGAGATCGCCCGTCATTTTCGTATCGAAAAACGACATGGGTAATCGCATCAGTTTGATCAAGAAATCGGATAACAATGATATATTCACCCTCGCACTTATATGCAGTAATATCCAGCGACGGATAAAGTCCACCGAGGCACGGCTCAAGACCAGCATCAATTGTCCCGCCAAGATCAGATAGATCAGATTCAGATTCTTAGTAGCGATACCTTTATCCACGATCGCTTGGGTAAGAAACGGAAAGATTAATTGCAATACGCTTCCCAGCGCAAGCCCCAGCAACAACTGGATAAAGAAACGTTTATAAGGTTTCATATACCCCCAAAGGAAATGAAAGGGATCTCTTCCCGTATGGCGTTCATCTTTCCGCTTATAAAAAGCGGGGGTCGGCTGCAAGGCCATTAATATGCCTTTCTCCTCCCCTCTCGAACGGGTACTGATCCACGCATTACGAAACTCTTCCTCATCGATACGCAACAAATTCTTACCGGGATCGGCTATATAAAAAACAGATTTCCCATCCTGTTTCTTTTTAACGTCATATAATACGACAAAATGATCTTGGTTCCAATGGAGGATACAAGGGAAGGGGCGCTGCTCCACCATCTTCCCCAGGGTCATTCGTCCACATATCGTACGGAATCCTATATACTCGGCGGCATCAGAGATACCCAACATAGAGACTCCTTCCCGGGTGACGACACAAAGGTTCTGCATCGTCGCGGCGGAATACTCCTTGCCGTGGAACTTGGCGATCATGCGAAGGCAGGTAGCGCCGCATTCCATGGAGTCTGGTTGTTTGATATGGGGGAAGCTCATAATTTAATACCTTCCTCTATACTATACACATTTTTCCGTTCTTTCATTGCTTTCGACTTGTTTTTACGGAATGTATAACGAAGTAAGATCCAAGGCCGAAAAGAGGCACTGATTTTTCGTTGATCGCTGTAGTTCTCATAGCTACCACTACGTAATTCCATCGAGGTACGATAAGTAACCAAACAATTCTCCATCGCCACGGAAATATAGAAATAGTCCGTAAAATTATAAGAGACCTGTACCATCGAAAAAGAAGGGCTATGATACTTCACACGAGAGATTGGCGTATAGGTATAATTGTTATATAATATATCAGCACCCAAATACCACTTCTTATAATTCGCATTGAAATACAAAGAGCAACTAAACCCTTTCCTCGGGTCTTGATTCTCATAATAATCCACGACATGATACGCATTGACACCTATACGCCCTAAATTGCCTATCCGATAAGACAGACTTCCCCCTATGCGTAAATTCTTATACTTCCCGCTATTCCTATAGCTACTGATATAAATATCCTCTTCGCTGAATCCATACGATTCCACCAAGTCCGTGCTGATCCGATAAGAGACGCTCGGTGTCAAATAAAATCCTTTCGTGTTAAATGTCAAGGATAGGTTCAATTTATGATTTTGGCTCGGAAGCAGATAAGGGTTTCCTTGTGTCTTCACTAAAGAATCCGTAGACATATTATAAGGATTCAATTCGCTCTCGGTAGGAGCCGTATTGGTAAGCGTGTATCCCAATCTCGTAGATAGATGATCGCTAAAATCATAATTACCGCTTAAAGAAATGCGAGGCTTGAAGTAATGATTAGAGGCCTCACCCGCTTTCAGCCAAATTCCTTCCAGCCCGGCAGAAAGCATATAAGAAAAACGCTTTATAGACTGGCTATAGTCCGCATACAAATACTCTTCCCATTTCTCGTGCCGGAAAGTAGGCATTCCTATACTCACTTGACGTATACGATCACTCGTAAAACGAGTCTGATTCCCTACATTCAAGCTACCTCCATTTGCAAAATCCACATTATAATCCACATCAAAACGACCGGAATTCCGGTCGTTCTTATATAAATATGTATTCAGATAAGACCAATCCAGATATGACTCCGAGCGATTTCCGTCATTCTCGTTATGATTCTTATTGAAAGCAAGGGTCGTTTCCAATATATGGTTTTTCGCAAACGTATGCTTATGGAACAAGCTAGCCGTAAAAATATACGATTGATCCTTATTAAAAGAAGAATAATCGAATTCTTGGGGTATTCCATCCGTTAAAAGTCCATCACCCCAACCTTTCTTCTTATTGATTTTTTTATTACCATACATATGAGCTACGATATAATCCTTGTCTGTACACATCCAACGGAATTGCAACTCACCTAAATAGCTAGTACCATCCAAACGTTCCTCTCCCTTCGTCCATTTACTATACCCCGTATTTAGCTGCCGTTGCTCCTGTTCCGAGCGATCATCATACAAATAGTCCACTGAAGCTCTTCCATAAAGTGCGTATCGAGAGTTTCCAACCTCAAAATACCCTACCCCAAGCCCCTTACGGAAAGGGACATCATGCCGCGTGGCTCCTTCCAAGAAGATAAAAGGTTGTGTCTTCTTTTTCAATTTTATATTCAATATCTTTTGGTAACCATCCTTTAAGTAACGGGCTTTCACCACATCGATTATCTCCACGGATTCTATCTCTCTCGGATCAAGAGTGGCGATTCCCGAGTTATAACGATTCCCGTTTATCAATATCAAGGGTTGCGCCCCATCCTCCAACTGCACCTTCCGGTTAGCCACATCCGAGTACAAGCGTGGGATCTCTTGCAGGGCCCGGAAAGGGTCTTTCATATTTTTAGCCTTCTCTGACAGATAAAAGATCTCTCCCGTAGCGGTCCGATTCACTTGATCATTCCGATTACCCGTCACCATTACTTCGTCCAATACGACCGTTTTCTCAGGTGTCAGCAAGAAGTCTTTTCTAACATCCCTGTTTTCCACTCGCAATATTTGCTCCTGCGCATTATACCCCAAGAAAAACAAACGTAGCTCATACGCTCCCTCCTTCAATCCATCTATACGAAAATGACCTTTTTCATCAGTTAAAGCCATGGCCGATAACGAGTCTTCCACACTCAATATCACCTGTACCCCATCCATCATCTTCCGCTTCTCGTTTGTAATTATTCCTGAGAAGGTGTAAGACTGGGCAGACAATGTGAAGAGGCCTTGTGAGATGAACAGAAGCCAGAAAGCGATAGTTCTCATGGTATTATGCGTATAATTCTTCTTTTAATAATTGACATTTGAAAAGATACATCAGATATTCTTTCAAAGTCATATTGATTGCGTCAAATGTACATATATTTTCCCCCGGATGCAACATTATTTGTTTATTACATGGTCCCAAACAGGCAGGCAGTAATTTACAATCTATACAATTTTGAGGCAACATCTCCTTCAACCAATAAGAAAGTTTTGTCTCATTCCAATGTACCTGTCCTGATTGTAAATCAAATTCTCCTAACGCATTTTTATCATCAAAAGAAGAAATCGTAGAACACTTAAAAACTTTACCATCATAATTAAACAAAACTTCTCTATGCCGTTCAGCAAAGCAAACTTCTCCTTTTGGCATAATATAATAATCCAATAAAAATTTCTTATCTAAAAACTTTTGAACCGAAGCATGTAATAACGGCACATTAACTTTATCTTTTTCTAGTTGCCACACTTTTTTCAAAATGACAAAACAATACTTACGATCTAGAAAATCCAAATCACCAATGATTTCATCTATTTTCTCTAATGTCTTATTATCAAAGTTTATTCTTACCGCAAGCCACCTATTGGGAATTTTATCATTAATAAGCCGAATAGTTCTCAATGTCTTCTCATAAGTATCCTGATTCGGGTTATCCTTATCTTTCTTTATTTGATTATGATGTATTCTATCACCATCCAAAGTAATTTGGAATTGGCATTCAAAGTTTTTTAAATAATCTATAATAGATTCTGTTATCAAAATCGCATTTGTTGTAAATTCAGCAATTAGATCCAATTGATTAACTTGGCAAAAGTTTCTCGCAAAATCCAGAATTTCTTTTATCCCTCTGAAATACAAAAAAGGCTCTCCCCCAAAGAATGATAATTTTAATATCCTATAAGATGTTTTAATATATTCTTGTTCTATATTCTTTTTTATAGCTTCTATTACTTCACTCTTCAAGAAACTTCCCGCTATTCTATTCTCGTAACAGTACCAACAGTTTAAATTGCAATCCAATGTTGTATTCACCATGACTTGATACATAGAGGCATCAAATTGCATCCTTTTTTTCCGAAACAAGACAATCTCTCTTTCATCAAAATCATCAGGAACAATATATTGATTATCCACCAAAGATTTATATAATACAGGATCAGATTGCTCTAATTCTAAAATATTTTCTTTTTTATATTTTTCATATCTCACATTATTTAATAATATAAATTTATTATTAAATGAATTATAAAGTAAATAAACCTGTGGCAAAACTTTCTCTACAACCTGATAATATATCTTCTTCATTTCATTTTTCATTAATTTCTCGATAGAAATAGCTGATGCCTTCTCCCTGTTACAAAGAAAGCATCAAACTAAAAAAACTATCAATTAGCCACACCTCCCTGAAGAATTATTGACTCCTCCACACTTACCTGAGCCATTGTTAGTACCAGAACAACTTCCATCCCCATTATTCGGAGCCTTATCATCTGGATCCTCTCCTCCACGAACTAAAATAAGTTCATTTTCCTCTAGCCTCTCTAAAATAAGGCTAGGCAAATTCATTAAATCATTCATAATATCTAAAATTTATAGTTTATAATAGGTCATAATCTATGACCGTTTCATTTACTATTTTACTTATGACTGTCTAGGATTTTCTTGTGGACACAGAACCTTCCGTCCATCCTCAATCCAATACCATTCGTCAGTCTCTTCATCATAATGCCATTCACCACCTTTTATAGCGGAAAGTTCTTCCTTCGACAACAAATCACCAATTTCCATGTCTATATGCTTTTTTAGTCTGTTACAAAAATATAAGTAAAATTTCGTACTCTATCTAACAAACACCTAATTTTCATCTAACAAAAAGCTAACAAAACGAGAAAAACGCATCTTTTTTAAGATTATTCACTATCTTCACATCCAAAATAACGAATCTATCATGAAACACTCCTTATATATTGCGGCCATTATGTTGCTAGTCTTAATACTCTCCCAAGGATATTGGCTATACAATATATATAACGCTGAAAAATATAAAACGCAAGAAGTCCTTGAAGAGCTATTCGAAGAGGCTATCAAGCAAGAAATGTCCAAGCGAATGGTTAGCAACAAACCGAAAGACCCCAACAACCCCAAAAGAATCATAAGAAGAGCTAGTGATATGACACCAGAGGAACGAGCCAAGCTAAAAGGGGATACCATAATCTGGCCACAAATAAAAAATCGGAATCTAAAAGATAACTATGCCGACCTATTAGCGCAACGTATACAAGACGGTCTACGTAATGCGAATAAACCCTTAAAACCAAATGTATTAGACAGCCTATTCAATAAAACATTAACTGATCACAATTTACAAGCAATATCTTATATAGAAATATCAGACTCTACCCGGCAAACCGTAAATACGGTAGGAAAAAAATTCAACCTTTCATTTTATAAGTTCCAAACAGAAAGGCTCCCGATAGGAACGCAAGGATTACAATATGTACAGGCTTTCGTTAAATTACCACTTTCTGACATTGTCCAACGAATGCTCTTGGCTTTTACCGTATCTTGTCTAATCATCCTTACCTCGGCGAGCTGCCTATATTATTTATTAAGAACAATACGTAAAGCCCACGCCCAACTCCGAGACCGTGAAATAGCCGTTCACAGCGCCATCCACGACTTGAAATCCCCGCTGAACACAGCATATGCCTCTATAGATTTTATCGCTAGCCAAGAGAAAGAGCCGATGAAAGCTAACATATTAAATATCGGAAAAACACAAATCCGACAATTGATAGAGATCATCGAATCCATGCTATCCCTACTGAAAACAGCGGATGGAAAAGAGAGCACACGAAGGTCACCTATAGAAATTAAATCATTTATTGAGCAAACCTACCAAGCGATAGTTAGGCTCTATCCTAACAAGATCCCCTTGTTCAAGCTTGAGAAAAGCGAGAATTTCCCCGACATGATACAAGCCGATACCGTTCGTATGGAACGTTGCCTCCGGAATTTGCTAGAGAACGCATTGAAATATTCGGATGACGATGTACGAATCACCGTAACGTTGACTATGATAAACAACCATTACCGAATAGCCATAAAAGACACTGGTTGGGGAATCCCCAAGAAAGCCCAGAAGAAACTCGGACAACAATTCTTCCGGGTGAAACAAGCCGACAAGCCAGCGCAACCGGGATATGGATTAGGTTTGAGTAGCGTAATGCTAATGGCTAAAGAAATGGGCGGCTCCCTAACTTTTCAGAGCGAGAAAAATGTAGGTTCAACGTTTTTTATTAACTTGCCGGCCGAAAACTCATAACACTATATGGAAGATAAACAGAAAGTGATCTTTATTGAAGATGACCTAAACCTTGGATCGATCATCTCAATGGCCTTACAAAGCAAAGGATACGAGGTTTGCTACGCCAACACGTTAAGCGGTATTCAAGACATGATAGAAAAAGACTGCCCTAATATCCTGCTTCTCGATCTGGAAGTTGGCAATCAAAACGCATTGGATTATTTGCCTTTTATTCGTTCAAAGCATCCTTCATTGCCTGTACTGATAGCCTCTTCCCACAACGAAGGGGAGGAAATAACACGCTGCTATGAAGCCGGAGCTAATCATTACACCAAAAAACCGTATGATATACAAGAAATAGATTTCCTAATCCAAAGGTTTTGTAAAAAGGGCAGTCCGATATCAAATAGTATATCTATTGGAGATTACCAACTGGAACCCTCCACTCATAAATTATTCTATAAACAAGAGCAGTCAAAAACATTAAGTCCTAAAGATTTCAAGTTATTCTATCTGTTATCCGAGCAATTAAATCAGCCAGTAAGCAGAGAAAAGTTTTTTCATGAAATATGGGATGGGCAAGAAGTTCATGATAGCCTAAACAACAGCATCTCACGTTTGCGCAAATTATTGGAAAAAGATACCACACTTTCAATAGATGCCGTAAAAGGAGTTGGATATATATTATCAAAAAAAGACCAACTCCCCTCATCGTAATTAAGGGGAGCTTATTGTAGATTTCTAGATACGCCCTTGTTCCCTATCGCATGATTCGGGAAAAACACGTACGACTTTTTTGAAAAACACGTACGACTTTTCCCAAAAACACGTACATGTTTTGAGTAAAAGATCATCCTGTTTTTAGCATACTAATAATCAGTATATTATATAATTCTTTTCATTACCAAACTTATTGTTTGGAATTTATATCGATCCTATAGGGACGTAGCGTGCAGCGTTTGCTACCTAAAGAGTTTTCATTATCTTCGCGGAAAATTAATTGAGATGTGGACGTTCTTTATCATACTTCCAATCCTGTATCTTGCAGGGAATATTTATATTTATCTAAAGGGAAAACAGGCTTTGAAAAGCCAGTCTACCGGAGTTAAAGTATTGTTATCCATTGTTTTTTGGGGAGGAGCTTTATCATTCTTCAGTAGTTTTCTATTCAGGAATCTGGATATGCCGGCTTCTTTCGCTCAAACGGTTTCTCAAGTAGGGACAGGATGGCTCGTGTTCACTTTATACATGGTATTAGCCCTGTTGGTATTTGATATCTTACGACTTTTCCACCTACGTTTCAAATACTCATTCTATTTATCATTATTCTTAACACTCAGCTTATTAGGATATGGAAACTATAATTACCAACATCCTGATACACGAGTTATCAACATGGTTATCAACAAACCGGCCAATACCGATGGACAGCCGCTGAAGGTCGTAGCCATTAGCGACATACACTTAGGATACGCTACCAACAAGACAATGCTTGCCGGATATGTGGATATGATAAACGCCCAACGCCCGGACATCGTTCTTATCGGTGGAGACTTGATAGACAACAGTGTCGCACCTCTGCGATACGAGCATATGGAAGAGGAACTGTCCAAGATCTACGCCCCATTAGGCGTTTATATGGTACCGGGTAACCATGAGTATATCAGTGGCATAGAGGATAGCGAGAAATTCATAGCGCAGACGCCCATCGTACTTTTAAGGGATTCCGTGGCTATCTTGCCCAATCAGATCCAACTCATAGGACGGGACGACCGGCATAACAAAGGACGGAAAACTTTAGGTCAGCTTACTGCGAACCTTGATAAAAGCAAACCTGTTATCTTACTAGACCATCAACCCTACGATTTAGAGAAAACGGAAGAAGCTGGCGTAGACTTACAGTTTAGCGGACATACACATCGAGGACAAGTATGGCCGATGAACTGGATCGTGGATCATCTGTTCGAATTAAGTTACGGGATTAAAAAAATCGGAAATAGTACGGTTTATGTCTCATCCGGCTTATCTTTGTGGGGACCGCCTTTCCGTATCGGGACGGACAGCGAGATGGTGGTGTTCAATATTACATTCAAAGAGTAAAGATGAAAGTATTTATTCAATCGATCGTAGCGCAGCTATTACTAAATCCGTATATTTTCTGGAGAGGATATCAAGCGCTTCCTCCTAAGAAAAGTTGCCGGATTCCTTTTATCTTGTTTTTCGTACTCGAACTATCGCTTTATTTTTTCGGATTTATTTTTAGGAATGAACTACCTGATAACGTGATAATCACGATCCAATACATCTGTAACACTTGGTATATAGCGTCCATTTATATCACTTTATCTCTCTTGGTACTTGAATTGATCAGGCTCTCCCAACGTATCAAGCCATGGTTCCCCAAATGGATGAAAGGGCATTGGCAGCAAACCAAGCTAACCCTGTTTTTTCTTATCGTATTCGGTGTTACCGGTTTAATGATTCACGCATACCATACGGTAATGAATCCGATTGTTAAGAACGTATATATCACGTTGCCCAAAGCCGCGGGGGATCGGGATAGCCTGACTATTGTCATGATGAGCGACTTACATATCGGAGAGGTTATCGGGAAGGATTTGGTACAAAAATACGTGAAGCTTAGCAACGAGCAGCACCCCGACATGGTAGTATTGGTAGGCGATATCATGGATTACGAGTCACGGTTCGCCGAGAATGCCCATATAGAGGAGGATTTAAGACAACTCAAGGCCCCTTTGGGCGTATATATCGTTTACGGGAATCATGAATACCGGGCAAACCGGAATGCGAAATATCGTTGGCTGCAAAAGACCGGAGGTACGTTATTGATTGATTCGGTAGTCCAGCCGGATTCTACTTTTTACCTGATCGGACGGGATGATTTCATCAACAAGAAACGAAAACCGCTTCATTCGTTGATGGAAGGATTGGATACGGAGAAACCGATTATCGTATTAGACCATCAACCGTGGTCGTTCGCCGAGATGAACATGAACGGGGTAGATTTGGGACTGCACGGACATACGCATAACGGGCAGTTATGGCCTTATCCCCTGCTGATGAAACTTGTGTATGAATGCCCGTACGGATATTATAAGAAAGGGCCTACGCAATTCTATGTATCTTCCGGCATTGGTATAGCAGGACCTCCTTATCGGGTGGGAACCGTCTCGGAATTGGTCGTATTGCATATCCGCTTCAAAGCCCCCAAACAGACTGGCGAAAGCGGGAAAAGCACGATGCCCATTCAAGGGAGCTGACAATGGGCATCGTAAGCTCGCTTGAATGGGCATTGTAAGGCCCTTTGAATGGGTATCGGAGAAACCCGCCTATTCGGTACCCTTGGTGGCCGCTTCCAACTCAACCGGCACGCTCAATGTACGCCTGTATAAATCCGGATCGCCCAATACCTCCAACGCTTTCTCCAATACAAGATCATCTTTCAAGCTTTCTTGCAACTCTCCTCGTTGGTAATAATAACGTTTTACGATCTCGGCGGCCATTACTCGTTTCACCTCATCCTTGAAACGATCGAAATCTCTTTCCAGATTCGGAGTCAGCTTAGCCTCTAATTCCTTGAACGCAGTAGAATCCTCCTCCAGATACCCCTCGAACTCAGCCACTTCTTTCAAGTTCTTCAATACTTTCTCGCTTTGGCGGTCATACGTGAAATTCTTGGACTTGGCGTATTGTTTCAAAGCTTCGAAATCCTCATCGGAAACCGTAAATTCCTCGATGGGAGCGATTGTCTTATGCTTTTGTACCCAATCCGTAACGAAGTCGAACAAGACCGTATCCGCCGCCAAATAATACATCATGGTAGGCACTTTCGGCTCCTTCACCTCAAACTCCGGACGTACGCCACCCCCATCACGAACCGGACGCTTCTTGGACGTATAGAATACGGAAGTCAAGCTATCCGGAATAGCCGCCACGCTACCATCCTCTTTCCGGTGCGAATAATCGATTTGCTGGATGCAACGGCCACTCGGGATATAGTATTTACTCATCGTGATTTTCACTTTCCCATTATAAGGCAGGTCACGAGGAGCTTGCACCAACCCCTTACCAAACGAACGTTGTCCCACCAACACGGCACGATCCATATCCTGCAAAGATCCCGATACGATCTCAGCGGCGGAAGCCGTACCTCCATTGATCAATATAGCCAACGGCATTACCGTATCCAAAGGCTCCGTAGAGGTTCGGTACGTACGATCCCATTGCTTGATCTTTCCTTTCGTTGAAAGCACCTCGCTGCCTTTCGGTACAAACATACCTACGATTTGTACGGCACCTTCCAGCACGCCACCGCCGTTACCGCGCAAATCCAGTACCAAAGACTTGATATTATGATTTTTCTTTAAATCCAAGAACGCCTCTTTCACCTCTTGAGCACTCTTGATAGTAAATGCCTTTAGATAAATATAACCGATACTGTCATTCTTAACCCCGTAGTAAGTAACTTGAGGTGTCGTGATCTGCTTACGGGTAATCTCGAACTTCCGGGGTTTCTTCTCGCCCGGACGTTGGATCGTCAAAACCATCTTCGTATTGGGAACACCTTTCAACAACTCGCTGACCCGGGAGTTTGTCGCCTTGGAAACATCGATCGTATCGATTGCCAAGATCAGATCGCCCGGCTTCAGACCCGCTAAATCGGCCGGCATTCCCTCGGTAGGCTCGGCAATCATCACGCCTCCCTCGTTGTTACGCTGACGGATCAAGGAACCGATACCTCCGTATTCGCCGGTCGTCATCAGACTCAATTCCTCCGTTTTTTGCTCAGGATAGTATTCCGTATAAGGATCTAAACCAGCCAACATTGCCTCGATTCCCCGCTGAACGGTTTTATCCACATCCACTGAATCCACGTAGAACATCTCTACTTCTTTCAATAAAGAATTGAAAATGTCTAGGTTCTTACTCACCTCAAAGCGGTTATCTTTTTGCGCCCATCCCGGCACTACGCTACTTGCGACGAACAGCAAGCAAAATAAACCTATAATTCCTCTTCGTTGAACCAATCTGTACATACAATATTTAGTTAATTAACGGCATAAATGTAAGGAATAATACGCCGCCTAAGCCAATATCCCTTTTACTTTTAACTTTATTTGTTCCCATTTATCATACGGAATCTCCGGGCCAACCACGTCGATCACATAGCCCGCCAACATCGATCCGATGCGTGCGGATTGTACCAAAGACGCTCCTATGGATTGACCGTATAAGAATCCGGCGGCGAAGTTATCACCGGCGCCAGTCGTATCAACAGGCTTGCCCCCCTCAGCCGGGACAGAATAAAATTGACCATGACTACCGATCAAGGCACCTTCCTTTCCCAATGTGACCAATGAGACCTCCACCAACTCAGACAAGGTATGTACGGCCTCAGCAGCCTTTTGCCCGGTGAAAGCCTCAGCCTCACTCTCATTAGAGAACAAAATATCCACATATTTAGGAATGATATCCTCCAGCATTCCTTTAAAAGCATTCACGATATTGAAGTTCGACAAATCCAGCGCTACTTTCAAGCCCAACTTTTTAGCCTTCTCCATCGTAGAACGAACCAACGGCTCGTTTACGAGCAAGTAACCTTCTATATAAATACATTGATATTTACTTAGCATCTCCTCGGTGATCTCATCCGGGGTTATTGTCGGGGCCGGGCCAAGGAAAGTCCCCATCGTACGTTCCCCATCCGGAGAAATCATCACCGTACAGCTACCTGTAAGTCCATCCGTCTTGATAAAATAGGAAGTGACACCCGCTTTTTCCAACGCATCCTCATAAAATCCGCCGATCGAATCATCCCCGATCTTACCGATAAAACCGGAATTCGCCCCTAAAGAAGACATCGAACGCATCGTGTTGCAGACAGATCCTCCCGGGGTTTGCGTACGTGGCAAGCCGGCTAAAGTTGTACGGATAGCGATCATTTGTTCCCTGTTAATCATATCCATAGCTCCTTTCTGTATCCCGATTTCCGATAGGACATCATCATTTTCAAGCCTCAATAAAACGTCAACCAAAGCGTTTCCTAAACCTATTGTATTCATTTTTTCGTAATTTTTTTCGCAAAGATATTGCATATTTCGAAAATACCCCGTACTTTTGCAGTGCAATTTCAGAAAGGGGTTACGGAATAACCTTTGAAAAAGCGAAAAAATTCTTCCTTAGCTCAGTTGGTTAGAGCATCTGACTGTTAATCAGAGGGTCCTTGGTTCAAGTCCAAGAGGAAGAGCAAAAAGAGAGAGATACCTATTAATAGGTATCTCTTTTTTCTTTTGTTCTTTTTCCGTTATTCACAGGGTTTTCAACAGGGTTATTAACAACCCTGTAATCCTCCTACCCTCTCCAAGCGATTAAAAATAAGTTCTTTAATTCTTCCGCAAGGACTCCACGACGCATATTGGGAAGATGAACGTTATCCCGCAAATCAGCGGGCATGTCTTTAATAAGTACATCCGACTCCTGCGAAGCCTTATAAATAAACTCCGTATCAAATAAAAAGCGATTCACCTGAGTTGAGGCCAAGAACGATTTTCCCCGCTGGTTAAAACCTTTCAAACCTCCTTGAGCATCCGTATGCGTTAATCCTAGAAGCGTAAAATTCAATATACGGGAAGCATAACTCATAATCTTTCTTCGAGTACTTAAATGGGTATAATAAGTATGATTCCGCACGGCGATAACGACATCATATCCCGATTCCAACCATTCTACCATCCGGCAGATAGAATCCGTCTCATACGGAAAATCATAATCCGTATATAAAGTAATGGATGAAGTGGAATGAGACAAGCCAGCCCTAACAGCGGCTCCTTTTCCCTTATTCGTATCATAACTTACGATCATCGTATCAGGGAGAGCCTCCAGAAGACGTCCCACCGCATCCTTCGTAAATCCTCTCTTCGAAGCGTCATTCACGACGATAAAACGAAGTGAGCGACCTTTAAGCATCTTTACCAATTCCGCATGTTTCTCGATCATCAAACGTTCCCAGCCTTCTTGTGGGTTATAACAAGGCAAGATAAGGTCGATCGCCTCCTCTTTACCCGGGAGAGTCTTCGGCCGATGAAGCGGCTCTGAAAAATCCAATGTCAATTGCTCCCATACGATCTTAAACCAGATCAACACACAAGGTAGTGCTTTCAACGCATAAGGAATAACATACGTTTTCCGGATATAACAGGGAAATATATCTGTAGGGGAAAGGGATGTCAGAATAAAACAGAAAACGAATAGTACCGTATTCAAGACAGGAGTCGTCTTACGGGTAGGCGTACCTATATACCAAAGGCAGACGGCTATCATGGCTCCCAAATATCCGCTATTCTCTGTTCCGGAGCTAAAAAGAACCATGAACAAAAGAGTAGAGCAAAGAAAATGCATGCGGAACCGCCGGTTATCATATTGATTTATCCTAAAATAAGGAGCAATAAATAAAAGTAGCCCGGGGATAACCAACCAGAGATCACTATACGTATTGACTCCCGAAATCTTACGAACCATCCCCAACAAAGAGATATTTGTATAAGGAGTAAATAAATTCTCTACATTCTTATCGAGAAGTACCTCATACCATTTCACGTATTGACTTGCCACATATTGAGGAGACGTATATAACATCGGAAGAACATACAAGACTATGCCCCAGAAAATAAGTCCTTTCAAAAAGGCGATCCGGCGTTTTGAGAATAACAGGAAAGCAAGACCGACAATGCCATAAATCTTAGTCATCGTACCCAAGACAATCATTAGCGCCGCCCAAAACTCCTGTTTCCGCTCAATAAAAATAAACGAGAATAAAATCATGCCGGCTATGGCTATGTTAAATTGCTGCATAAGAACACACGTAAACAACTCATTCAAGCATACCCAAATGACAAACGCCTGTTTCCAATCCACCAATCCGAGTTTACGGATAGCCATATAAAGCAGCAAGCTATTCGCGAGACACCATAGCAACATCCCGATATAAGGAGAGAAGAGGGAGAAAGGCGCTATTATAGCCGTAAAAGGGATCCCGTATAAAAACCGGTCGTGGTATTCATTCGGATAATATATATAAAGGTCTTTCAACTCTAACGCATGGAAAAAGGAAGCCCTATAAATCATAAAGTTATTATAAGTCCTTCCCACAGGTAATTTCAATAAGCAAGCGACAAGGGCCGTCGCAAACCAAACAAATCCGACAAACCTCGGATTCTTAAATATCGGGCGTCTAAAAAATACTCTCAACATATCCTTTTTTATTCGTTACAACTCCACTTTCAAATAAAACTTCTGACAGCCTATATGTTCAAAAGACTCGCCAACGCATAAAAACCCCTATCTAAAACAGTAGAAAAAACGTAAAAAGCATTTTTTTAAGTATTATCTTCGCGACATGGGAAAGAATAAATTAGCTAAGTTTGACGATATGGCGGGCTATCCGCACGTATTCCAATACCCTTTCGCCGCCCTACAAGAAAAAGGGTTTGATATGAAAGGACAGTGGCATGAACGTTTTTTCAAGAACGACCATCCTATTGTCTTGGAATTGGGATGTGGAAAAGGGGAATATACCGTAGGTTTGGGAAAGCTTTTCCCAAATAAGAATTTTATTGGTGTCGATATCAAGGGAGCACGTATGTGGACCGGAGCGAAAGAATCGTTGGAAGCCGGGATGAATAACGTGGCTTTCCTACGTACCAGTATCGAATTGATTTCCTATTTCTTCGCTCCGGGCGAAGTAGCCGAGATCTGGATCACATTTCCTGACCCTCAAATGAAAAAGGTCAATAAGCGTCTGACCGGAACCCGTTTCATGAAAATGTATCGGGAAATCCTTTCCGGAGATGGTATTATCCATTTAAAAACGGACAGTAACTTTATGTATACCTATACGTGCGAGATGGTAAAAGCGAACCATTATCCCGTATTGTTCAGTACAGACGACCTATATCATTCCAATCTGGCGGATGAGATCTTATCCATCAAGACCTATTACGAGCAACAATGGCTGGATCGTGGATTAAACATCAAATACATCAAGTTTGTTTGTGAGGAAAGGGAACGATTGGTGGAACCTGACGTAGAAATCGAGTTAGATCCTTATCGTAGCTTTAATCGCAGAAAACGAAGCGCTTTGGCTTCTGGTAAATAAAAGAATGACTTAAAAAAATCAACAGATATGACAATCTATCCGAATCTGATTATTGAGGCGTTGAAGAACGTTCGTTACCCGGGTACCGGAAAGGACATCGTTTCCATGGGCCTCGTAGAAGACAACATTCGTATCGATGGTATGAATGTCACCTTCTCGTTATTATTCGAGAAGCCGAATGATCCGTTTATCCGCTCCGTAGTAAAAGCCGCGGAGACAGCTATCTTAACCTATGTAAGCCCGGAGGTGAATATCAAGGGAAACATCACGGTAAAAGCCCGTCAGTTAGCTCGCCCGGAACCGGATAAATTATTACCGCAAGTAAAAAATATTATCGCCGTATCTTCCGGTAAAGGAGGAGTTGGTAAAAGTACCGTTGCCGCTAATCTGGCTGTCGCATTGGCTTTACAAGGATATAAGGTAGGATTGCTGGATGCCGATATATTCGGGCCGTCCCAACCCAAGATGTTCAACCTAGAAGAGGCTCGCCCTTATATGGAAGAGGTAGAGGGCAGGGAACTGATCAAGCCGGCCGAAAATTATGGTGTCAAGATGTTATCCATCGGCTTCTTCGTAAATAAAAACGACGCAGTCCTATGGCGTGGAGCAATGGCTAGCAACGCATTGAAGCAATTGATCGGCGACGCCAACTGGGGTGAGCTTGATTATTTCTTAATCGATTTACCTCCCGGAACGAGTGATATCCATTTGACAATGGTGCAAACACTAGCGATAACCGGAGCCGTGGTAGTAAGTACGCCGCAAGAGGTTGCTTTAGCGGACGCTCGTAAGGGTATCAGCATGTTCACTGGGGATAAGGTTAATGTCCCTGTTTTAGGATTGATCGAGAATATGGCTTGGTTTACCCCAGCGGAATTACCGGAAAACAAATATTATATATTCGGAAAGGAAGGTTGTAAACGCCTAGCTGAGGAACTGAACGTGCCGTTACTGGGACAGATTCCTATCGTACAAAGTATCTGCGAAGGAGGAGATCAAGGTAAGCCGGTAGCGTTGAACCCGGACTCGATCACAGGTAAGGCATTCCAAGAATTGGCCGAGAATGTAGTCAAGCAGATAGACTATCGCAACGAGCATCTGGCTCCGACAGAGCGAGTGATTGTAACCAAGAAATAAAGATGATTTATACGTATATACGTGTGGCCTCGCACGTATATACGTATCGTCCTACACGTACGCTCGCATGGGCCTACGCCTATATACGTATCAGCCTATGCGAACGTACGTATAAATTCAGCCCACAATATACTTGGCTTTCTTACCGCAAATCTTTCTGATACCCAACACAATCAGCCAAGATACAGCGAATGCTACCACAGAAGCGGCAGGAATCTGTAAACCCAATGGGATATTCAAGGCTCTCGCCAACAGCACGCTGGGTCCTGTAAAGAAATAATGTACCATATAGATTCCGAAACCACATACCGTTAAGTTCGCTAACATTCGTTTGATCGTGCCTGATTTCACATTCACCTTCTTCGCCAGCAAGAAGATAGGAGTCGTCATCATCACCACATTGGGAGAACAATAATAGAAGAATAACTCTAACTGTTCCTCCGTGTAAGCAGGCAAAGCGGTCGTATAGCGGAAACCGAAGAAAGTAATGGCATAGCCTACGACAAACATAGGAATGCCTATCCCAACGATCTTTCCTAACGACCAATCATGATTCCGCAGATAATGCCCCAATAGCAAGTAACCGTTAAACCCGGCGAAATAATAAAGCATACTGAATTCATTCCATGAGCATCCACCCCAAATGTAAGGAGATACGAATTCCCGGTAATAAGGAATAAACAAAGTCACTCCCCAACCTGCCAGAAACCATAATTTCGCCTTATCCGAAACTTTCTCGACCCAAGCGGAGAAGATCGGCAAATAAAGATATAAACCTATCAGTAAATAGATATACCACATATGTACATCCAACAATGAGAAATTGAACGGTATCTGGGCGATATAGTCTAAAGATACGCTCAACGATTGACGAGTCACCTCTTCTCCCGAATAAGGGAAGAAATCAAGAATAAGTTCCGGCCTCAAACCAAGCAGTCCCGTAAACCAAGGGAATAAATTATAGATAACAGACCAAATCAAGAAAGGCCAGAATACACGCAATATCCTTTTCTTATAGAAAATAGAAGTCTCTTCCCGGACCGGTAGCAACAAGGCTCCCGTAATCATAACGAACAGAGGTACACAAGGACGAAGAAAAGCCCCATAGGCAGCTCCCCAAAACTTAATATCCCCAATAATCGGAGAATCTCCGGGATAGAAATTAAACGGGTCTGTACAATGACAGCAAACAACAGTAAACATGGCTATCAAGCGTACGACATCCAGCCAAACTACGTGTGTTTTCACGGTAGGATTTGTTACATTTTGCATAAAGTAGATCGATTGTATTTAGATTGACGGCGAAAATACAAAATAATCCAGCCGAATAGGAGATTCAGCTGGATTTCTAACCTCTATTAACGATATTCATTAATATACAAAGTCTTTCCTACGAATAAACGCCACCGTACGATGTATTTCCGTGTACATGATAATATCCTCATCGATAAATGGCACCTCTTTCCGGTAATCCTTCAAGAACTTCTCTAATACCGGGGAAGTCCTAGCCGGACGACGGAACTCGATTCCTTGTGCCGCATTCATCAACTCGATCGCCAAGATATGATCCAAGTTGTCCATGATCTTAAACAACTTCGTCGCCGCATTCGCCCCCATACTCACATGATCCTCTTGCCCATTACTGGACACGATAGAATCGCTGCTCGCCGCATAGCAATACATCTTATTCTGGCTTACCATACTGGCAGCCGCATATTGAGGGATCATGAAACCGGAGTTTAGGCCGGGATTAGCGACCAAGAACTCAGGCAATCCCCGCAAACCCATGATCAATTGAGCGACACGACGTTCCGATATATTTCCTAACTCAGCCAAGGCAATCGCCAAGAAATCATAAGAAATCGCCAAGGGCTGACCGTGGAAATTACCGCCGGAAATAATCTTATCCTCCTCCGGGAAGATCGTCGGGTTATCCGTCACGGAATTTACTTCGGTAAGCAGGACATTCGCCACATAATTGATAGCGTCTTTCGTAGCCCCATGCACTTGAGGGATACAACGGAATGAATACGGGTCCTGAACATGTTCCTTTTTCCGGGCGATTAACTCACTTCCCTCTAATAGCCGTCGAAAAGCGGCCCCGGTCTCGATTTGTCCGGGATGCGGACGCATCTGCTGGATACAATCCATGAAAGGATCGATACGCCCATCGAAAGCCTCCAAAGATAAAGCGGCGATCAGATCCGCTTTCTTGGACAGGCTAAACGCACGCATCAAGGCGAATACGCCATTGGCGCTCATAAATTGCGTACCGTTCAATAAAGCTAACCCCTCCTTGCTTTTCAGCTTCACAGGCTTCCAAGCGAACTCGTCCAATACGCTGATCGCTTCCCGTTTGCGGCCCTTATAATAAACGTCACCCACGCCGATCAGAGGCAGGAACAAATTCGCCAGAGGCGCCAAATCACCGGAAGCGCCTAAAGAGCCACGATCATACACGATCGGAAGTACGTCATTATTGAAAAAGTCCAGAATACGTTGTACGGTAATCACCTGTACGCCACTATGCCCCAACGAAAGGGCATGCGCTTTCAATAACATCATCAAACGGACGATCACCGGACTTACCTCATCCCCTACGCTACAGGCATGACTTTTCACCAAGTTCTCTTGCAAGGTACTCAATTCGTCCGGAGAGATATTCTTATTACATAACGAACCGAAACCGGTAGTAATCCCATACAAAGGCCCCTCCTGCTGCTCGATCTTATGATCCAAGTAATCCCGGCAACGCTGGATGCGCTCCTTCACCTCGGGTGAAAGCTCCAACTTCATATTTTGAGTAAGTATCCGTTCGATTCCCTCAAAAGAGAGAGGCTCGGAACCCACATAATAAACATTACTCATATGCTATAATTTAGTCTTCACCCAATCCAATAACTTTTGCTCTACACGGATAGCGTTCGCCTCCAGTTCATCCGCTTTCTTCCGCATCATTCCGACGAACACCTCGTCTTGGATGGACGTTAAGTTAATTCGGACATTCAATAAAGCCCCCAATACACAAGTACGGGCAGCCATCATCGCCACGCAAGCATCCGTGACGGCATTCTGATTACCTTTGTGAGCCACATAGATAATCGTCTCCATTACGGAACCGATCTCCTCCGCCACCCTCATCGGAACAATAGCCGCCTCCTTCGTTGCGCTCTGTATCGCATTCGTACGGATCACCTGTTCGTCAGGCGTTTCTTTCGGCAACTTAAAAGCTGAGAATACACGATCATAAGCCTCGCTGTCCTTATCAATATATTCAGTAAGACGCTCACGGATCAAAGCCGCCTCGATAGCGATCGTTTTCATTTGTCCTTCCACTTCCGCATATTTCTTTTTGCCAACAGTCAGATGGGCCACCATCTCTGTCAAAGCTGCCGCTATAGCGCCATTCAAGGCAGATATACTTCCACCACCGGGAACGGGAGCACTACCCGCCGTTTCCGCCAAAAAATCTTTAATTGTCAAGTCTGCTAACATAGTATTTTGATTTAAATGATTCAACAATTCTTATCTTACATCATATAAAGTTCCCCATCCTTAATTACGGTATCCACGAGATTCATTCCCACATGATAAGGTAGGAACTTATAAGACGGGTATTTCAGCAAGATCACGTCCGCACGTTTTCCCACGCTGATACTTCCAATCTCGGAGGCACGTCCCACAGCTGCGGCTCCATTAATGGTCAATGCCGTTACCGCTTCTTCAGGGCTCATCTTCATATAGATACAGGCCAAGGCTATCATCATCGGGATCGAGGCCGAAAAACAACTTCCCGGATTTAGATCGGAAGCTAAAGCCACTGCGCAACCGGCATCTATCATTTTCCGGGCAGGCGCATACGGCTCATTCAAGGAAAAGGCAGTCAGCGGAAGTAAGGTAGCCACGACACCCGCTCTTGCCAGACGTTTGATGCCTGTATCCGATACATGTAATAAATGATCAGCACTTACACACTTCAAGGAGGCCGCCAGTTCCGCCCCTCCGAAAGGAACGATCTCATCCGCATGCATCTTCAATTTAAAACGATGATGACGGGCGGCACGAAGCAAGCGCTCACTCTGTTCTAACGAGAAAACGCCTTTCTCACAAAACACATCACAAAACGTAACCGTATGTTCGGCTCGGATGACAGGAAGCACTTCCTCGATCATATAATCCACATAATCGTCCGTACGACCGGCAAATTCAGGAGGAACAGCATGAGCACCCAAAAAGGTCGATACGACATCCACCGGATGAGACTCATTCAGGTCCGACATGACACGAAGCTGAACTAATTCTGTTTGCAAATCCAAACCATAACCACTTTTCCCCTCCACCGTGGTAACACCCATGGAGAATAACTCATCCAAACGTTCTTCCCCTCTGTCCCATAGTGTATCGAAATCACTTTCACGGGTAGCTTTCATCGTATTCACGATACCTCCACCACGCTCCATGATCGACATATAACTATCTCCCCGCAATCGCCAAGAGAACTCCTCCTCCCGGTAACCGCCAAAGATAAAATGCGTATGGCTATCAACAAATCCGGGTAACACCGCTTGGTTCTCCGCCCGAATCTCCAAATAATCCTCCGCATGGATGTTTCGAAGTACCTCCTCCGTAGGTCCTACATGCGTAATAACCCCATCAGACATCGCTACGGCTCCATCCTCGATAACGCCTAAATCAGACATCTCCGCTCCCCGTCGTGCCTTATCCCCATGACAAGTGACGATCTGGGCAGCATTCCTAATTAATATCTTGCTATTCTCCATACGCTATTCCATAATACGAGCTTCCAGCACCTGATTCATTGAGAAATCCTCCAATCCCAAATAGTAAGAGGCCGTATCGATCAACGCCTCCATAGGAACCAAGCCGATAATCTCGCTCCCCACCACCGGAACACCATATCTGCGAGCTTCGATACGAACTAACTCGAAGGCCCGGTACAAGGCCGTACGGGTATAATCGGTCATATTAATAGAGACCTGTACGATACCACGTTCCTTCAACTCAACCCCCATCGCTTTACAATAGCGTAAACCTCCGCCGATGAAACGGATTTTCTTCGCTATATCCGTAGCGATATGCAATTGATTCGTTCCTAAGTTCACATTATAGGCGACCAAAGGCATGCGGGCTCCTATGGCGACCGTACCGGCTGTCGGATGTCTTTCGGCCGGACCAAAATCAGGTTTCCACTCCGGTTGATGGATTTTCTCAGCCATCCCCTCAAACTCTCCTTTACGGATCGCCGCCAGATTCTCCCGGTAAGGGGCGGAAGCTGATTTCTCATATAAGAAGACAGGTACGGCATAACGAGTGCCCACTTCCTCCCCTACTTCCTTAGACAAGGCGATCGCCTCTTCCATCGTACATCCGCGAATTGGTATAAAAGGAACAACATCTACGGCCCCCATTCGAGGATGTTGACCGATATGCTTGTTTAAATCAATCAGCTCAACGGCAACTCCAATGGCCTCCAATACGGCTTGTTTTAAAGCGACTGGCTCCCCTACCACGGTAACAACCAAGCGATTGTGATCCTCGTCATTACTATAGTCCAACAGTTTAACACCCGTCTTAGCCCGGAAAGGCGCTACGATCTTATCTATCTTCTCCAGATCCCGTCCTTCACTGAAGTTAGGGACACATTCCATAATCTTATTCCAAGTACTCATACCGTTTTATTTAATGATGTTTGTACGATTTCATGAATAAACGCTTTCTCCGGGATATACGGGAGGGTAATATGATACTGTTCGCCACGATTCTCATTGAAAGTAGCGCTCGTACGCATCGCATTCGGGTTACGGGCCCATGAGCGACGGGCAACACCCCCCATCACGTCCCATATCATAGCAGAGCGAAGTATCTCGTCCACCCGCTCACTACCATCGAGAACCATACCAAAACCTCCGTTTATCGCCTTACCAATACCAACCCCTCCACCATTATGAAGAGCGACCAAGCTCATACCCCGGGCGGCATTTCCAGCAAAGCACTGCACCGCCATATCAGCCATCACATTGCTTCCGTCCCGTATATTAGAGGTCTCACGGAATGGAGAATCCGTACCGCTCACGTCATGATGGTCTCGTCCCAACATAATCGGGCCTACCTCCCCATCACGTACCATTCGGTTAAACTCAAGGGCGATCTTCAAGCGCCCCTCAGCGTCTTGATATAAGATCCGGGCTTGCGTACCCACCACCAAACGGTTCTTCTCCGCGTCACGTATCCAATTATAATTATCCATATCCTGCCCTCTTCGAGTCGGATCGATACACGCCATAGCCGCATGATCCGTGCGAATCAAATCTTCCGGCTTACCGCTTAAACATACCCAGCGGAAAGGACCGTACCCATAATCAAATAATTCCGGCCCCATGATATCTTCCACATAAGAAGGCCATATAAAACCATCTTTCTCATCCACACCGTTACGGGAAATCTCATGTACACCGGCATCATAGATCGCTTTCATGAAGGAGTTCCCATAGTCAAAGAAATAGGTACCCCGGGCAACCAGACGCTTGATCACCTCGAAATGTCTCTTCAACGTTTTATCGACCAAAGCACAAAAGTCTTCCCGGTGATGAGCCAATAATTCCGTACGTTCCTCAAACGTCACGCCTGCCGGACAATAACCACCTTCATAGACCGCATGACACGAGGTCTGATCACTCAAAAGGTCGATGGAAAGCCCCTGTTTATCGGCATATTCCAATAAATCCACGATATTGCCATGAAAAGCGATAGAGATCGGTTCTTTCTTACGAATCGCCTCGTCGGCTAAGGAGAAAGCCTTCCCCATATCATCCGTCACATGCTGAACCCATCCTTGGCATCGACGTGTCTCGATACGGGAAGCGTCTACCTCGGCGATTATACTGGCAGCACCGGCGATCACAGCGGCTTTAGGTTGAGCGCCACTCATTCCTCCTAAACCAGAAGATACAAACAGATAGCCTCGCAAATCCTTATCTTGTGGAATCCCTAATTTCTTACGTCCGGCATTCAACAATGTATTAAACGTACCGTGTACGATACCTTGCGGGCCGATATACATCCAACCTCCGGCCGTCATCTGTCCATAATTAGCGACTCCCATCTGGGCGGCGATATGCCAATCCTTTTGGTTATCGAACATTCCCACCATCATGGAGTTCGTGATAATCACCCGTGGGGCATCCGGCTTGGAATGAAACAATCCCAGAGGATGCCCAGATTCAATCACCAAGGTCTGCTCCTCGGTCAGCTCCTCCAAATACTTCTTAATCAAACGATATTGCATCCAATTCTGGCAGACCTGCCCAGTCTCGCCATACGTAACCAACTCATAAGGATACAAAGCGATATCAAAGCAAAGGTTATTATCGATCATTACTTGAAAGGCTTTTCCCTCGATACATTTACCTTTATATTCAGAGATAGGCTTCGCTTTCAGGTCTCCCTGCGGACGGTAACGATAACCATAGATCCGTCCCCGGGTCAATAATTCCTCCATGAACTCAGGAGCTAGCTTCTCATGTAATTCAACAGGGATGTAACGAAGCGCGTTCATCAATGCCGTTTCTGTTTGAGCGGGCGTAAGCGAATAGCCGCGATCGGGAGCACGGCGAATACCGGAAACGAAGGAAGGATATTCCGGCAAATAGTTATCAAGATGTATTTCCATAACGTGAATGATTTAGTAGGTGCTTACAATCTGCAAGGAATTTCACGGATTCAGCGCCGACAAGTTAGCGATTATCCAAATCCCAGCCAATTATCATTCCATGTTTAGAAGCATAAAAAAGCCCCCGTCTCTCTCATCCTCCCTAAGGGAAAGAAAGACGGGGGCATAATTATAATTGTTCAGTAGTAGAAGTTGTTTCGTAAATACAATAGTCCGTTAGTTTTCACAAAAGAAATCAAAAATAAGTTTTGACAGCAAATTCAAATTGTTCTATGAATATCTTCTTGAAAGCGGCAATGTTATTCTGTTCATAGAATATCAGCATAGCTTTTTTGTAGTCTATGGAATCAACCGTTCTGAATGAGATTGGGCAATAACCATTAGCTATCAGTATGGCATTGCTTGTGATACGGGCAGTACGTTTGTTTCCATCCGAAAATGCCTGAATATAAGAAAGGAGAACCAGTGCAAGTAATGACTTCTCAAAGATATTGTCTTTGCCATTGATAAGTTTACAGGAATCTTCCAATGCCTCACGAATCTGGAACTCGTTATCAAGGGGACGATAGTTCGTACCTGTGATACCCACACGTCGGCATCGTATGTTTCTTTCCACACCTAAGTCCTTGGTCAGTAAAGAATGGATGTCCTCTATGCGGTGGACGGATATTTCCTTAAGATAGTCGGGCACATTGAGAACAAAATCAAGCGCATCTTTGTGATTGAGCAGCATGATAGCTTCTTCCCTTGTCTTACCAGTAGCTTCCTGTCTTTCTTTCAGCAGGCGCTCCGTTTCTAGCAGGGAATAAGTATTGCCCTCGATTTGTGAAGATTTCCACGACAGGTCAACTCCCAGTCTTTCCATCTCCTTTTTGTAATCTGTTTCAGAAAGTTCTTCAAGGTGGGTTCTGAAAGTGGACTGAGCTTTATCCAAACGTTTACATTCCTCTTCTGTGAAAAGTGAAACCTTTGGCAGAATCTGTTTTATGAGTTCGAAATTGAAATTTTCCTGCACAGTACGATCATCCATTTCATTCTTGAAATAGGTATCAATATCCAAAGGCATCGTTACCTGAGCTTGTGGAGTAAGCGAGTATTTGGTAGCAGGTCCTTTTCCATACACTTCTATAAGACCTTTGCTGACAGCATCAGCCAAGAGTCTTTTCATGGTGCTGTCGCTTGGTGCATTTACCAGCATGGAAGCTATCGCTCCTCTATTTGATAGCGGATGATAGTGCAATACCTGTAGGATTTCTGTTTCGATAGTCATAACATTCCTTTCACTAAATCGGCTCAAAAGTACTAATTTTCCTTCAACTATCGGCTCAAATTGAGCCGATAGTCGTATCTTTACCGCAATATTTGAGCCGATTTGCAATATTTTCCCAATACCCAATGCGTAGGAACACGATCCTATCTCTCTCACACATGGTCATAAACTCCGCTCTCGAATAGAGTAAGACTTTGGGGCGAAGGAAAAGTTCAGCTAAAGAACACAAAAAAAGGTGCATCAAAATGACACACCCTCCTCGTAACAAAAATAAAATCTTTATGATTAGCCTTTACTTAGGCCTACGCATTGAAACGAATTTAGCTCATGAAAACTGTTAAAATCAACGCTCAATCAAGCCCCTTATACCTCCAACGATATACTCAATATCCCGATCCGTTACATACGGGCCGGAAGGCAGGCACAACCCAACCTTAAACAAAGATTCGCTCACCCCATTCACATAAGCCGGGCAATCCCTATAAACAGGTTGCTTATGCATCGGTTTCCACAAAGGACGGGATTCTATACCCATCGCATCAAGTCCCACACGCATCGCCTCGACATTGGCATTCGGCTCGCAATCCGTATGTGCGTTAACCGCCGCATGAGTCACACCGCCCGCACCACCAACAGCACCTTGTACCGTTGCTTGATAAGCATTCTCCTGCCCTTTCACCCTCAATAAAGGATCCAAGACAATCGTATTCAACCAATAATTACTATCAAAACGACCGGAAGGATTCTCATGCAAGGTGATCCCTCTCACATCCTTCAACAGTTCCCGGTATAAATCACACGTATGCTTATGATGAGCCACATGAGCATCAGCCACCGTCATCTGACCACGCCCAATACCCGCACAAATATTCGACATCCGGTAATTATACCCGATCCGCTCATGCTGGTAATACGGATAAGCCTCCCGAGCCTGCGTAGCGTAGAACATGATCTCCTGCTTAGCCTCCCCGTCCGGACAAATCAACGCACCCCCGCCACTGGTCGTAATCATCTTATTCCCATTGAACGACAGCACCCCATATTTTCCAAACGTACCCAACATACGTCCATCATAACGAGAGCCAAAACCCTCCGCCGCATCCTCTATGACCGGAATCCCATACCGATCAGCGACAGCCATAATCTCATCCACCTTATAAGGCATCCCATATAAAGCCACAGGGACAATCGCTTTCGGTGTTTTTCCCGTCTTCTCGATACGATCTTGAATCGCCTCTTCCAATAACACAGGGTCCATATTCCAAGTATCCGCCTCCGAATCCACGAACACAGGTGTAGCCCCCAGATAAGTGATCGGATGCGAGGATGCACAGAAGGTAAAGCTCTGTACCAGCACCTCATCCCCCGGCTTCACGCCACAGGCAAGCAACGCCAGATGCACTGCGGCAGTACCGGCAGACAGAGCCACCACATGTTTACCTTCACCCACGAATTCCTCCAGATCTTTCTCGAATCCATTCACGTTCGGACCTAGAGGCACGACCCAGTTCGTATCAAAGGCTTCTTTGATATACTGTTGCTCTATGCCTGTCTCACTCATATGAGCCAAGCACAAATAAATACGTTTGTTCATGATTATGATAGATAATAGAGTTTCATTTATATATGGAACTTTCCAACTTTCAGGTAAAAGTTTTAACCATACTTAAAAACTTTTAGAAAAGAAATTTACCTCAAACACTCATTAATCAGAAAGGTAAATTTGTTTGTTCATACCATATTAATTCCTATAAAGTGGAAAGAAGTCCGAATCCTTGTTAAATTTAGGATCTCTTAAAGCCCTCTCTTTTACCAATTCATCATATAACTCTTGATCAAAAATCTGTTTTGCAATAGAAAATTGATAGTCTGACCTACGATTGAAGGCTGCCTTGAATTTATATAAATCGTCTTCATCAGAGCCAACACCTCCTCCTAGATGAAAAGTCTTAAAACCTTGTTCACACCCCCATAAAGCTGCTTTATAAAGCAAAAGGTTTGAGGGAGCTAGATTTCTATACTCTATCATTGAGCCTGACAAATGATAGTGCATCTGCTGATTAGCAAACAAAATGATCGATATAGCGATAATTTGCCCCTCATAGACAGCATAAAACATCTCATAATGATCAGACAAATCCTCATGAATCGATTTATAGAATTCCTCTTCAAAATAATAATACTCATCAGCGTTATTTTTATCCATTGTTGCATTATAAATGCGGATAAAATCCTTAAACAAATTGTAATCATGAGCATGATAAATCGTAATGCCATTTTTTTCAGCTTTACGAACCTTATTTCGGTTTTGCCTTACAATATTTTCCCAAATCACATCAGGAGAGGAAAGATCTAAAGCAATCGTCTTTCCTAAATCTATTGCGGTTGAAATTTCTTTCATAGGTATGGCATTGGCTAATACTGGATGATAGCGAACAAAATTGTCTATAATATTAAGTTCCTGCATCTTCTTTACATACGCTTTCCAAAATACATGGAGTTTCTCAGGGCTCACATCACCTTCAAACAACACTCCGCCATACCCATAGGGTGTGATACTATCATATACACCTTCAATTGCTGTTTTACGTTTCATATACACGTAAATGGCTTTCAACCCATCTTTTTCATAAAAAAGCAATTGAGGTTCACCATCTCCATGAATCTGAAATGCTTTTACATAACCAGAAAGATAGTAAACGTCATGCTTAGAAAAAGACAGTACAATGCGATCCCAAGTCGCATTATCATCTAGTGTTAATATTTTAAACATCTATATTATATTTTTTGATTTTGTCAAAAATCAAGTTGCATATACCGCTCCCTTTCTAATAAAATGGGAAATGGAGGTTCTTTAACCACAAGTCCTAATCGAGTATAAAATCGCCTCAAGGACACATCAGCAACAAGACTAAAACCCGCACTATGGTTCTCTTTAGAAAAAGAGATAGCTTTTCGACACAAAGAATAACCTATTTTTTGAGTTCGCTGATATTCTGGTAAAACTGATACATTTGTACAAAAAGAATACCGTGGAGAAGGATTAAAATAGATCGCTACAACACCAACTAGTAATTCATCATATCTAGCCGTAAATACATAAGCCTTTGAGGCAATTTTTTGAGCATAAACATTTAAATTAATGCGAGAACTAAGTTTCGTGACATAACACTCATCTAAGATTTCTAAATGTACCAATAATTCTTTCCAGTCACTTTCTCCCGGTTTTTGTATATCATACTTTATCTCCATCTTTTACCCCTCTCTTTATTCAAATCAGCCATTACATATTGTTCACCTAAGTTTATATCTTTACGCATTAAGACATTTCTGATCGTTTTAAACACAATCTTTAAGTCTAACATCAAAGATAAATGTTCAACATACCACACATCATTCTCCAAACGAACTTCCCATGGGGAAAAATTGCGACCATTTACTTGCGCCCACCCCGTTATCCCAGGACGTACTGTATGTCTCAACATTTCTCGCTCTGTATAATAAGGAAGATACTGTACCAATAACGGCCTCGGACCTATCAAGGCCATATCGCCTTTCAATACATTAATCAATTGAGGCAACTCGTCGATTGAGGCGGAACGGACAAACTTACCGACTTTCGTTAACCGGTCAGCGTCAGGCAATAAATTCCCATCAGCACCTCGCTCATCCGTCATTGTCTTGAACTTGATAACCTTAAAGATCCTGCCATTTTTACCCGGACGCTCCTGCAAGAAGAAGGTGCCGGTACCTTTGTTGGCAAAATACAGCCAGATGGCAATAAGCAAAAGAATCGGCCATAAGATAACCAACGCAAGAAGTGAGATGGTGAAATCAATCACTCTCTTCCAAAAATATTTGTACATGATGAATTATTAAATAGGGTAACCGTACCAAAATTAATCTCTTAAAAATGATAATAAGCTTACTTTTTAAAGATTATCAATCATATCACTGATAATCAATGCATAACAAAAACAGCTCAATATGGAGCCGATTTCTATCCATAGCATTTTGATTACTATTGATACTAATTGTACTTTCTATGGATAGTAAAGCCGACTATTATGAAAGCCATTTTTAAGAAATACACAATAAGCAAGATAACTTTCGTATTTGGTGGAAAAATACGAACACGGAGGTATTCACGGTCGTATCGCAAGGTCTACAACAGCTCTCCATATCTCTTGTAACTTTCTCAAAAGTTCCTGTGTCTAGAATTCGATTGTTTTTTTATATAAACATCTGAATACATGGATAGGGGTGTGGGATATAGCTGAGAGAAATGTCAACGACTAAAGCTCTAACTCTCGCAATTGACGGAGATAGGAGACAATCACCGGTAAGGAATAATAATCCCTGATCATATTCCAGTCCAGCAATTGACCATACTCCAAAACCATTTTATTATATACGCATCTCCATATCTAAAGTGCTTTTGTCAATATTCCTAAACAAATAGGGAGAAAACTTGTCTATTATGCCTTCCACATGTTTCATATTGTAAACGCAGGAAAATTCTCTCACATAAAAACAAAACAGATCTTTTTATCTTTTATTAAACCCCTTCAATACCTCACGAAGATATTTTGGGTCGGGCTCTAACAGTTCCTCACAGCCCCATCCATGTCTTCTTTCCCCACAAGAGAGCATCTCGCAATCCTCTCCTGATCCTCTTCTACTGCCTCTCCCTCCTCAAGCCCGCCCCAGCTTCCCCCATCAACCTCATCCCAAGGTAATCGGGTATCAGGAAATATCAAGCTATACGCTATTACTTCCCTAGCAAGTAACGATATTCCTCCAATAAGGCATCCCAAACCTTTTTCCGCTCATACCTAGACTGTATCATTGGTCGTGCTTTCTCTGCCATAATCTTTACTTTATCCGAATTATCCAGAAAATAACTCATACTCTTATACAAAGCCTCTTCATCCTTCGGAGGAATGATAATTCCATTTTCTCCATCCACAATAATTTCATTGCAGCCATTGATATCCGTAACAATAGAAGGTAATCCCATAGCTCCAGCTTGCATCACCACATTTGGAAATCCTTCTCTATATGACGGAAAAACAAGAGCGTCAGACATAGCAAAATAAGGTCGAACATCCTTCTGCCAGCCCATGAAACTAATAGCAGAGTGATTCAATATCAGTTTTTCCACATCAAGAGCCACAGGATCCAAATCCTTCTCGAAAGGACCTACTAAAATCAATCTCAGATCTTTTCTCTCCGCATATAAACGAGTAAAGACATGAACAAGCTCGTTTATACCTTTATCTCTCACTATACGCCCCACAAAACAAAAGACAAAGCCATCATGCGGCTCTACCTTTTGTGTTAAAGGTTGAAAATAAGAGAGATCTATACCATTCACATTTCCATTAGCGATTATCCGTAAGGGTTTATGAGTAATTTTATAATTAATCAAATCCCGTTTCACACCTTCTCCCTCAGGATTAACATGTGTCGCACAAAAACAAGTTAATCTATCCGTAGCTATCAATATCTTTTGCCTCACACCTGTCGCCGTAGGGAAAATCAATCCGGTAAATGTATGCATACGAACCGGAACCCGAGTTATCCACCCTGCAAGCATGGACAACAATCCAGCCTTCGGAGTTATGGAATGAACCATATCCGGTTTCTCTTTATAGAAAAAAAGAACTAAACGTATTAATGATACAAAATCTTCAAGTAAAGAAATACGGCGCCTCATTGGGATAGCGATTGTCCTGACTCCTTCGCTTAATCCTGTTTCGTTTAATTGTTCTCCTGGAGATGATACCGCAGTTATTTCATAGTAATTAGATAAAAATTTCAATTGCCCAGCTAATAACCCCCAAGAACCAGAAATCGTACAAACTCTAAATATTTTGATAGACATATATATTAACAAATAAATTCACGAGGTTCTTTTCCCTCTAAAATATCCGCAATTCTCTCACTGGCAAAACCATCACCATATGGATTCGATGCATGACTCATCGCCTCATATGCTTTCCGATTTGTTAGAAGTTCAGAGAAATTTCCATAAATTATTTCTTCATTAGTTCCAACTAATCTTAATGTACCTGCCTCTATTCCTTCTGGTCTTTCAGTAGTATCACGCATAACCAAAACGGGTTTACCTAGACTTGGAGCTTCTTCTTGAATTCCTCCGGAATCAGTTAAAATGAGATAAGCCCTAGATAAAAAATTGTGAAAGTCCAAAACATCTAATGGCTCTATAATCCGAATGCGATCACAACCCGAAAGTTCTTGCTGGGATTTCTCTCGCACTACAGGATTCATATGAATTGGATAGATAGCCTTAATATCTGGATGTTCATCCACCACACGACGTATTGCTCGAAACATATGAGACATAGGGTCTCCTTGATTCTCTCGTCTATGCGCAGTTATCATGATAAGTCGAGAATCTGCAGCCCAATCCAAACACTCATTTTTATAATCCTTGCAAACCGTTGTTTTCAAAGCATCAATAGCTGTATTTCCCACCACATATATTGATTCTTTTTTTCGCCCTTCTTTTAACAAATTATTCTTTGACAATACCGTTGGCGCAAAATTATAAGAAGAAATAACAGATACAGTCTGTCTATTAAACTCCTCTGGATAAGGAGAATATATATTATAAGTTCTCAATCCAGCCTCCACATGTCCTATAGGAATTTGCATATAGAAACAAGCTAAAGCAGTCGCAAATGTAGTTGACGTATCTCCATGAACTAAAACGACATCAGGTTTAACTTCTTCCAGAACGGCCTTAATGCGATCAAGTATATTTATCGTTACATCAAACAAAGTTTGTCTTTCCTTCATTATTGACAGATCATAATCTGGAGCTACAGAAAAAGCTTCCAAAACCTGATATAACATCTGACGATGCTGCCCAGTAACACAAACAATAGTCTTGATTTTCTCCCTACTTTTTAGTTCATTAACAAGAGGGCACATCTTTATCGCTTCTGGCCTTGTTCCAAAAACTAACATTACCTTTTTCATAAATACTACTTTTAACAATATCTCAAAGACTTTAGCACATTCCAAAAAAACGATCTTCCAACATTAAACACCAGCAATGATAAACTGGCTGATGTAGTTCTTGAATCATATAAGTTTCAATTTCAGGTACCTTTATCGCCACATCTGCTACTTTTGCTAATTCTCCCCCATCCGCACCTGTAAGTCCAATTACTTTTATCCCCATTGCTCTCGCCACAACTGTTGCATTCATTATATTCCGGCTATTTCCAGATGTAGAAATCCCAAGGAAAACATCTCCCCGCACTCCATATCCAAACAATTGTTGCGCAAATACCCCCAAACCATCCACATCATTTATATAGGCTGTCGTAAGAGCTTCATGTGCAACAAGAGGTATCGCAGTGAGCGATCTTTCTAAATTTCTAGCTAATTCTAAACCTCTAATCTTATCTATAGAAATCAGCTTTAAGGAAAAATCCTCTCCAACAGATCTTGATAGTCTAAATTTCTTCATCAATTCACCAGCAATATGTTCAGAATCCGCAGCCGATCCTCCATTCCCTGCTATAAGAAGCTTCCCTCTATTTAAGTAACAATCCTCCATTAGACAATAAGCATCTATGATTTGTTCTCTCATAACCTCCAACATAGGATATCGTCTCATTAATAAATCAACGTGCTTCATCAATCTTACTTCTATCTTATTCATAATTCGCCTTTATTTATCTCTTACAGCAACATTATATGTTCTTATTCATCTCTTCAACAATACGTTTTTTACAAAATCTAATAAGGAATCAACTTTGACATCCTGTTTATAGCAACCATTTCCTATCAACGCCGTTCGACAACCAGCCACAAGGCCCGCTTTTATATCATTTTCCCCATCTCCTATCATCCATGATTTAGAAAGATCTATATTAAAATCGTTTGAGGCTGTTAAAAGCATTCCAGCTTTAGGTTTCCGACAATTACACTCAATCTTCAAATCAACTCGTTCTCCTTCATACCCTTTATGAGGATGGTGTGGACAAAAATAAATCGCATCAATATAAGCACCTTCCTTCCCTAAAAGAGTTTCCATTTTATTATGAATAACAGAAAGATCCTCCAAACTAATTTCACCACGAGCAATTACTGGTTGATTAGTTACAACAATCGCAAGATAAGCAGATTCATTAATCAATCTTATTGCCTCGGTAACTCCTGGTAGCAATTCAAAATCATTTATATCTCTCAAAAATCCCACAAATCGATTGATTGTACCATCCCTATCAAGAAATATTGCTCTTTGTTTATTAGAAAGATTTCTAGATTCTACTTTTCCCGTTCTATAATCATCACAAACCTTTTTATACCGTTCTGGAGTACCCATATCTTTAACATACTCAGGGCTATCATAAATAAACATTTTTCCAGTACCGCATAAAGGTTTTAATAATTGCCTATCTAAATCTATTTTCGAGCTCAAGATTTCTGCAGAGAGTAACAAAGGAGACAAAATATGCAAGCCAGAGTTTACTCGATTCCTATAAAATCCATTTCTTTCATCTTCTTTTGTAAGCCACGTTTGAACAGAAGCATTTTCATCAGCTATAATTAATCCACTATCATATGGATGATCATTAGGGTGAGTAAGCAAAGTCACCAATCCTCCTTTCTTTCTATGATAATCCACAAAACGATTTAAATTTACATCAAAAATAGAATCTGCATTCAGCAACAAAAAATCCTCTTTAAGTTTGCTTTTTAACTTGAATAATGCACCAGCATTACCCAAAGGCTCATTCTCAAAATAATATTCAATTACAACCCCAAAAGATTTTCCTGTAACCGGCGAGATAGCACTTCCATCACCAAAATAGTCAACTATTATATGCCCTAGATAACCAACAGTAATAATAATATCAGTAAATCCCTGACAACGTAAACATTCTAACTGATGTTCTAAAACGGGTTTTCCTGCTATTTTTATCATAGGCTTTGGAATATCGCTTACAACAGAAGAAATGCGCGTACCTCTTCCACCGGCCATAATCACAACTTTCATAACTCCATACTCTTTTAACACATTAATACATAAACAAGAGAAAATCAAATTATCGGCACATAATTTTCTGGTGTATAATGAATGATTCGAGTTCCTCCATTCTCAAACTCAAAAGGTACGTACATTAAATCCCTCATAGCCCATTTTACTGCATCCTGTTTTTCTAAAGGCACATAAAACACAAAAAAACCTCCTCCGCCCGCTCCTAACAGTTTACCACCTAATGCTCCTGCATTAATGGCCTTCTCATACAATGCATCTAAATGATCTGTAGAGACCTTTGTTCCTGTCTGTCTTTTCAACCTCCATGTTATATCCAATAATCGTCCAAATTCATCCAAATCTCTATTTCCGTCAGTCAACACTTTTTCGGCATCATCTACTAACGTCAATATTTCTTTTAAACGAGATATCTTATCTCCAGTTGTCAATTTATTACTTATTTGAATATCAGATGAAAAACGCACAAAACCAGTAAAAAACATTAAAAGATTCTTATTTAATTGATTTTTTCTATCCCGTGATATTATAACAGGAACAACCTCATATCCATCAACATTAAAATTTATACGATTAAAGCCTCCATAAGAAGCTGCAATTTGATCTTGCCATCCACCAGCCTCCTGGCACAATTTTCTTTCTAGATAGATCGCATCATCAGCCAACTTTCTTTTATCTACGTATTTGCCCTTTAAAGCATAAAAAGCACTAAGCATACCAACTGCAAAAGAACTACTTGTTCCAAGGCCTGATCGAGCGGGGAGATCAGCCTCATAAGTAAGTCGTATTTCGTGCATATCAAGATACTTCATGGCATTACGAATAGCCGGATGCTCAATAGCATCTATATCCGTAACCCTCTCCGTTTTAGAGTAAGACAATTCCGTTGTATAACTAAAAAATCTAGGTAAATGACGTACATTTACATAACAATATTTATCAAAAGAAGTCGATAAAACAGATCCACCATATTTAAGAAAAAAATCAGGCATATCTGTACCACCTCCAAAAAAAGACATTCGAAAAGGAGTTTTAGTAATAATCATATTAAATACTATTTAATGAAATAACTACAAATACTACGTTTAAAGTAAAAGAAATTCATTCCTTTAACAACAAGAATAGCATTTTCCCTAGTATCCTTTATAAGAAAAGGCACAAGTAAATTCGTAATAACCTGTGTCAATAAAGAGGCAAAAGCTGCACCATTAATACCCAATAATGGAATCAAAATTAGATTCAAAGTTAAATTAGCAACAGCGCCACTGCAAGCAAAATATTTTTCATATTTCTGCTTATTCTCGCAAACAGACCAAATATTCCTTGCTACTCCCAAATAAGAAAAACTAACATACCAGGTTATAATACGCAACGGCTCTATAGCTCCAAGATAAGCATCACCATACAGAAGAAGCACAAGTGGCTTTGCTGCTAAACAAAACACAATAGAAACAAATATACTAATCCAAATAATAAAAGAATATAGTAACACTATATAATCCTTATATTTATTATAATCTATTTTTCTAATTTCTATAATAGTAGGTCTAACCGAATCAACAATAGCTTGTAAAACAAAAGTCCACACTGTACATATCAAAATTGCGGTAGAATATAATCCCACTTGCTTTTCATCAAAAAAACCTCCAATCATTATTTTATCCATTTGCGCATAAACGACTACCATGAATGTAGATAATATATAATGATAGCTTTTAGACAATAAAGATTTTGCAATTTGCATATTAAAAAACAATTCACCTCCATTTTTCTTATACATTATCAAGAACAGCAAAGAAACAATAAACATATCTAAAACATATGCAATAGCAAACCACACAACATCACTTTTATTAAGCAATAAAAAGACCCGATATATTGAAGCAATAATATAACCTATAACTGATATAACAGAAGATATCTTCGACAACAACTTTGATTGATAAAAATAATCAAACAAATCAAACGATCGAAAAAGAAGCACAAATGAATATACAAAAGAGATTAATTGTAAATTAATATTTTCCGGATTGGTCAATAAAATAAAAATAGCAAGTAATAAAATCGAAATCGAACTAGTCAAACACCGCATTCCAATTCCACTACCAAGCAATACACCTTCTCTCTTAGGATAATTAATCAGTTCATTTACTATTATATTATTAATACCTAAAGTACAGATTGGCAATATGAAAGTCGAGTAAGCCATTGCCAAATTAAGAGTACCATAATCACGTGGTCCCAAATACCTTACCACTAAAACCCCCATAATAAAACTAATAAGAGTTTGAGTAATCTTCCCTCCTATAATCCAGGTGCTATTTATAAATAATCTACGACCTTCAGACATCCTTCTTTTTTAAAAAATCAATATCTTTAACCTCACTACATGAAAAACGAAGAGAGGCATCCGTTTTACCAAACTATAAAAAATATTTCTTTTCCATGATAAAGGGAAATAGCCTAATTCATCAATAACAGCATCAATCTTCAAAAAGCATGATTTTAATCTACATAAATCAAATATATTATTTACAAACATATAATAAATTAGCTGTATATGTACATTAATATAATAGCATTGCATCTTCGTAAAAAACTTCCTACCTCTATACAATTTTCCAAAATTATACAATATTTCCGATGAATCTATCAAATGAAATAACTTATCATTATCCTTGAATATTGTTTGTGTAGCAGATGTTTTTCTAATTAGATAATTATATAAAGGAAGCGTATATCTTACACTAATCAAACAATATGACATATATTCATAACAAAAGATACTATCTTCGTTCATAATAATATTTTCATTGAACCGAATATTATTAACATCAATAATATCTTTCAAAAACAGTTTATTAACAGAATATCCCAACCACGGATCATCTAGTGACATAGCATCATCTAAAGCTTCTTCTCCCGATTGTATTTTAAATTGTCCTACAGGGGTAAGAAGTTCTTCATGTCCATCAGACTCATAAATCTTCTTCATTGAAACAGAGGAACACTGAGCCGAATATTTTTTAATATTCCCAATCAATACCTCATACATATTAGGAGCTAAAAAATCATCTGGATCTACAAATGCAATATACTCCCCTTGAGCCAAGTCTATTCCCTTATTTCTAGCCGATGATACTCCTTTGTTTTTTTGATGAAATACCTCTATTCTTTCATCTAAAAGTAACAGCTCATCACAGATAGCACCCGATGAATCAGAGGATCCATCATCTACTAATATAATTTGCAATTTCTTATAAGATTGTTTAATAATACTATTCACACATTTAGCCAGATATTTTTCAACATTATACACTGGAATAATAACAGTTACTAAATCAGTCATTTTACAAATAGTTATTTACTTAATAGAATTGCCAATATTCTGCTTTTTCCCACATTTATAACATAAATATCGAGTTCTATAACCAACTATTCTAGCAGGAATACCAGCATTAATAGTATATGCTTCTATATCTTTTGTTGCGATTCCTCCAGAAGCCAGCACAGAACCTTCTTTAATAGTAATCATAGGCAAAACCGTAGAATTTGAAGCAAGCCATACATATTTCTCTATGATTACTTTCCCACACTTACCTTCAGTTTCAAAGTCTGCATCCTGTACGTCATGCTGGGCTGTCCATATATGCACACCAACTCCTAAACAGGCTGAATCTTTTATTACTATACCATATCTTCCATCCAAAATACAATCACTACCTACTGTACTTTTTCCGACATTCACATTCCAAGGGCTTCTAATCTCACGACCTCCACATATTATAGCATCATCATCTAATTCAAGCAAAACACATGTTTATAAAATAAACATCTAATTCAATGGCTAGGTATTTTCCCTGCTAGAATAGAATTATAGCGAATTAATCCATAGAAATAAGAAAACAGCACACCTTTGAAACTCTCTTTGCTATTTATAGATTTTACCTTATCCCTCTTCAATACAGAATATGTCTTACTTCTCATAAATAAACAAAATAACGCTGTAATTAAAAGATTAACAAATATCACAAAACAAAAAACAATTAACAAATAATCTGCAATCATTATCTAGAACTTTAATTAATATAAATACAAAACATACAAAATCTTTAATCAACATTATATAACGCAGACTTATAAATATCTATAAGATATGCCTTACTATGTATTTTTTTAAAATTATCAAACTCACCTTTCAGTGCATGCTCATCACAAATACTACTCATCAATACATTCATAATATCTGTTATTGTATTAAAAAAGAAACAAATATTAGGATACAGTTTAGAATACTCATTAACGAGTTTAACATTTGAAGCTATTACTTTTTTTCCATTAGAAAGAGCATCCATCAATGTACCACTCTCACGATAACAAAAATTTTTCGGAAACGGAATAAAAATATACTTAGCCCCATTGATATACCTATTATACTCATTATCAGATAAATATCCATTTAAAACGATCAAAGCTCCATCATTATAATGATATTTCTGAGATTTTAGGACCACAATCATATTTCTACGTTTCAACTCATGCGAATCTATTTCATATTGTATCAATGAACATATAATATCCTCATCATTACTATTGCTTAAGCCAACCAGATCAAAAGTTTTAGAAACCGTTACATGTTCATTCTTATTCAAAGAATGAGGCATAACAATTATTTTACTTTTAACTTTTAATTCCTTTCTCAGATATATTTTTATATACTCCTCAAAAACAAAATGCCTTATTCTATTTTTATAAATTGCAAAAACTAATCGTTTCAATTTATTACAATACAACGAATCTAATTCCGCATGATGAATCATATAGATCTCTAAATTCGGAAGAAGTATTTTAAAAAACAAAAAAGTTATATAATCAGAAGAAGCAACTATACATTTATCAATTTTATTATCACATACTATTTTATAGGCCATATACATATAATAAAATGTATTTTTTCTATAAGATATCTTTCCACGGTTTACTGACAATTGTCTAATATCATGATTTATAACACCAAGATCTAAATTCTTATAAAATCCCTTAGGAGACATTACATGCAATTCATCTACAACTTCATTTAAACAATTTATATAGAAGCTATTACTCCTTGAGTGAGTCAAAGGATATAAAAACTCACAAAACAGAACTTTCATTGGCGTCTTTCTTAATAGATTCATCAAATATTAAATTCAGAAAATCATTAGATTGCTTTTGTTCTTCATCTAAGATATCATTAACAACAGAATAATCAATTCTATCTATCGAAGCATCATTTTCCACGTCTAATAATCTCGACTTTATATTAAACATATTCAACAAACCTTCTATACGAGTATTTGCTGAATCATTAACTCGTAACTTTGAATAAAACTGAGTATTAAAAATAATAGAGAAAGCACTACAATGAAATGAGTCTGTTATTACAAGCTCCGCATTTCTTATATAAGACAAAAAATCTTCTACCCCCATATTAAGGAGCACCTCCCCATATATAATCGCATGTATTTCACTGGAATATATATACAATTTATATCCGAGATGCTTTGATAAACAATAAGCATACTTTAGCGTTGACAAATCAGAAACAAGTTGATATACAAAAATATATTTACCCTCTATTGGATAAACAAACTTCATCCAATCTTTACGACTAATAAGGAATACAGGATCCAACACATTAACACATTCTCTTCCCGTCATTTTTTTAACAATATCAACTCCTGTCTTTTCTCTAAGAGATATATTATTAAAGCTACTCAATAAAATCCTATATCGATCTTCATACATCGGATCAATCGAGATTTTACCAAAACTAGCAGCATAACTATTTTTCTTTTTACTATCTTTGATAAAATCTAAGAAGAAAGTTTCATCTCCATTTGTACAATCCTTATTCCAGACCTGATCACTACCAACAATAAAGCAATCATAATCTTTTTCTATTTTTAGTATATCACTTTTAAATAGCGGCTTTGTCAATTGCAGATTCTGACGAAATCTATCCATCTTATTCCGCTTTAAAAAAGACAGTAACCAAAATACATTTCTTTTAACAGACGCAATATTTAGTTTTTTTTGAAAAGCATATTGTTCTATAATACCTCTACACTGGTAATTAATAACAGCACAACTATGCCCCATCATTTTTATTTTCTCTTGTAAGGCATAACATTGTAAAATAGCTCCATAATTATAAGCAGAACTATATGTTAGGATAGCAATTTTCATAACTTAACATTTACACAATTTAATTTTTTAACAGATAGAACTATAAAATAAATAAGCAATGTACTATAATAAAACAAAGGATTTCCTGTAAATCCATAAACTAGAAATACTATTTGCATATACAGGCAAAAGCTCAAAGCTCTCTTTCCTTTCATACTCATACTTCTCAAATAAGCATTTCTATTATCAATCAGATTATAAACAAAAAATAAAACAAAAAACATCATTCCTATAAAACCTATTTCATAGACTAGTTGAATATAAATATTATGTACTCCATTAGAAAATATCTTATAAGAACTACCCCATCCATTTCCAAGAAGCAAACTATCTCTAATATTATTAAAAGCAATAGCATACATATCAAATCTACCATTAGATATATCTTTTGAATCAAACACAGCCCATATAAGACCTTCAAAAGCACCCATTTCAAAATTCATAATAATATTAAGGACTATATAAAAAAGACAAACAATAAAAATCAATTTAGCAACCACTTTAATATTTATTTTATGAAGAACAAAAAAGACAACTATAAAAGCAAAAAAATTAGCAATTATAATACCTTTTTTACCTGTCAATAAAATTGCCACAACACCAATAATATAAAATAAAATATCAGATATACTATATTTTACGCTATTTACAATTCTGCTCGATACATATGCATTTAAAATAGAGATATAGAAAGCATTTAAAAAATTAGAAGAAGTTATACCATAATAACTACCAATCAATTTAGCTTGACTATTCATTTGCAATTCTTCTGCACCTAACAAATGCATGTTAATAACATCTACAACTCCTATATCAACAAACTGCAAATAGGTCATAAAACAAAAGCAAGTACTAAATATCAATAGCATTCTAATAACATACACAGAGATAAAATCACCAAATAATATCATTTGATAAAGAAGTATAGCAAAAAGCATCCACTTAACAGCACTTATGCCATCATTACTCCAATCTATCCCCAGAGATATAATACTAACTAAAACAGAATAGAATATAATAAAAATCCATATTTTTGTTATATTTGATACTCTTAGAACATAAGAACTTTTCACGAGAAATGTTACTATCAACAAAAAGGCAGTTATATAAGCACATATATCTTTTATTAATATAGAAGGAAAAAAAATATATACACATAAAAAAAACAATGCAACACATTGTATTATTTCGTTTACCTTAAATTTAATTCTCATTATAATATATATTTAATACATATTATTATTCACAACGAACAATACAATTCAGCAAGCCTTTTTTCCATTATTTTCCAAGCAAATTGTTGATCATAAATCTTTTTCATAGTAAGAGACATTGATTCCCAACGATCACGCTTAGATAAAATATCATATATTCCATTTTCAAAACCTCTTTTACTATATTCTATAAGACAACCTATATCATAAGTTTCCACAACTTCTGACATACCTGTTCCTTTAACCATAATTAGAGGTTTCCCCAACATAAGTCCTTCATAGAATTTATTTGGAGCTGCATATTCATGATTTTCAATAGAAGGATCATAAATAGCCAACATGACGTCTGACATATATTCAAGTTCCAAAGTTTTATCATAAGGAAGCTTCCCATAAAAAATAATATTATTATACTTACGACTAAACAGCTTTAATAAATCCTCATATTTTCCAAATCCACCTATATGCAACTCCACTTCAGGATGTTCTGACATACATGCTAAAATTTCATTTATAAGTCTATAGTCCTGTAAAATACCCACATAGACAAACTTAACTTTTCCACTCGAGTGATCGCTTGTTATATTTAGTATTTTTCTTTCTGGTGTATTATGGATAACAATCAACTTTTTAGGATGAGTTCCTCGGATTTGTTGCTTCCGCTTTTCTGTACAAATTATAGTAGCATCAGCGTGATTTATAATTACATATTGCAACTTCTTTATTACTTTCTGAAACAAATTCTTTGGTCTACCAAAAATAAAATCAAAAATATCAAAAACGAACTTCTTTCCTAGAATTCTAGATATGATACTTGAAATAAATGCCGTATCAAAATCACAAGCATGGATTATATCATAACATTCTCTCTTCTTCAACAAATACAATCCCATTAATATTTGAAATTTTACAAATGGAATTAAATTCTTTACTCCTTCACCAAAAGAGGCTTTACATCCTATTTTCACTATTTTGACAGATTTATCACCTATCTTTAAAACAGATTCTCGACATCCACTATTATCGCTCCTATTCCAACACAAGATAAACACACTTATACCATTCCTAATCAAAGCCAATGCCTCTTTCTCTACCCTTGGATCAGGATCTATAGGATTGGAGCGCAGCATAATAACTCTTTTCATATTCATTATTTCGTTAATGTAATCAGTCTAGTCTTATGAAATAGAAAGTAGACCACCAATACAGCGTACCCACTATTTATCAATAGGTTAACTGTACTAGTTTTTTTGAACAAAATTTAAATTTCTTATTCTTTAACAATTAAGCGGCTGTTTGAGACGGCTTTATTATCTCAGCATCCTTGCCGTCTTCATAACGACGAACATTGTCACATAGCAAGAACGAAGCGTCCACATCCTCACCACTAAGTATGCGAAAGGACGTCTCCAATATTCTGTCAGGATGCTTGCCGCACTTAGGGTCACTCTTAGGAACGTTCAAACGACCGATCTTGTATTCTCGACAAGTCACCTTTGCCGGTGTATGGAAAAGCAACTGAATATCGTTAAGGCATATTATCATTTGCCTTCAAGAGCCTAGCATAATCAATCACCTCATCCATACAATACTTGCGCAGACTACGACCATTGCGATTCTGATTGTAATCCTGCATGATCTTTTTAACTACTCTTTGCTTTCCATTTCTATTGATTTTAAAACGTAAACAAAGGTAGAACGTGGATAATCAAAGATAGGATGGGAGGCGGATCAAGTTAGCCATGACACGAGGGGATGGCACTTCTGCGAATACATTCAATCCAACTCCTCAAACCGGGAGTTCTGGCTCTTGAACTCGGGGACGAAGGCTTTCATTTCCTTCACCATCGGAAGGATCTGAACACAAAGGGATAATTCTGTTAATAGATGGATATGTTCTACTACATCCTTATAGATATACTCACGAACCGCCGCCACCCGAATCTTCTCGTGAGGGGTCTCTTTCGTGTTCTCCTTGTTGTTCAGTAGCTCCTCGTACAGTTTCTCACCGGGGCGAAGACCAGTATACTTGATCTCGATATCCTTGTCTACCTGCAACCCGGACAGTTCAATCATGCGCTTCGCCAAATCCGCTATCTTCACCGGCTCACCCATATCGAAGATAAAGATCTCACCGCCCTTACCCATTGTACCGGCCTCTAACACCAGGCGACAAGCCTCCGGGATAGTCATAAAGTAACGGATGATATCGGGATGGGTGACCGTCACGGGACCTCCTTGAGCGATTTGTTCCCGGAAACGGGGGATAACCGAACCGTTGCTACCCAATACGTTTCCAAAGCGAGTCGTAATGAAACGCGTCTCGCCTTTCACCTCTCCTCGCTCGATCGCAAGGCTCAGACTCTGTACATAGATTTCGGCCAAGCGCTTGCTACAGCCCATGATGTTCGTGGGGTTCACCGCCTTATCCGTACTGATCATCACAAACTTCTCCACACCATAACTTACAGCGGCATCTGCCATCACACGGGTACCGAACACGTTTGTTCGAATCGCCTCACAGGGGTTCTCCTCCATTAAAGGGACATGCTTGTAGGCCGCCGCATGGAACACTACTTGGGGATGCCAGTTGCGGAACACATAATCCACACGGTCCGGGCTACGGACATCGCCGATTACTGGGACAAAGTTTAGTCCCTTGTATTTCTCTTCCAATTCCAGACGGAGATTATGCATCGGAGTCTCAGCGGAGTCGAAACAAACCAACTTCTTAATCGGGAAATGAGCCAACTGGCGGCAGATCTCGCTACCGATACTGCCGGCAGCTCCCGTGACAAGCACGGTCTTCCCTTCCAACAGATTGCCGATCTCATCCAGGTTGATATGGATCTCCTCACGACCTAGCAAATCCTCGATACGGATCTCTCGAACGGAACGCTTCGCCTCACCTCCACGTAGCTCCTCCATCTCCGGGACTACCAATGTCTTCAATGAGGCCTGCTCGCAATAACGGATCAAACGGTCACGCTCCTGATGGGCAACCTTTATATTGGGGAAGAGAACGCCATCCAAGCTGTTGCGAGGGATCAAGCGATACAGATCCTCCACGTTCTCGATCTGGTAGACCGGTAACTCCGCGATCCGGATGCTTTTCTTGGAATTGCCAAAGGAAAGGAAGCCCATGATGCTATAATTCTGCATGAATACCTGACGGTTCGCCGAGGTAGCGATCATCACGCTCTCCTCCTCCGTGCCAAAGACCAGTACCCGCTTGCGTTTCTTGCCGAGTTGCAGGAGGACGCTGTTATAGACATTGATCACGAAGACACGCAACGTGACCAACATCACGATCGTCAACGTACTGTCCATGATTCCACCCAACCAATAGATAGAAGGGCTGAAACGGGCTTTCAACAGCCAAAGCAGCAGGAACATCAAGAGCGACTTGCCGATCGCAGCACCACCGATCCGCCACAAGCCACGCAGCGTGGAATGGCGAATAACCCCATGATATGCTTTGAACAGCAAGAACGAAACGATACTGGCCACAAATGAGGAGAGGCCCACTTTCAGCACATCAGACTCTCCAATACGTATATGCAGAATGGAGAACATTCCTAGTACGCCCAGCAACGATACGGAAAGCGAGACGAAAAGGTCCGCACTAAAAATGATCCAACGGTTGATATACCGCAAATTCACCAGACGGCCTAAGGCCAATCGCCATCTGCCCTTATGAAAATCCATCATTTGTATTTTGTTTGTTTTATATTCAGTGCCCTAACTTTTCCCAACGGCGGCGCCTGTGACTCGTGGCGTCCCGAAGCGGCGGGCGTAATACAGCTTTCCGTCCGCAAGATCGTACCATCACCTTGGTGGATGATTTGGATCGCATGGGTTGCATTGGGCACGATCTGCACATTGCAACCGTAGATATGGAAGACGAAACGTGCTTGTTCCGCCCGCTCATGGTTTTCTGTCATATCGTAATTTTTTCAGTAAGGTTATCACTTTTCGTTTCCCTTGGAAAACGAGGTATATATGAATTGCCCTATGAAGTATATATCAATTGCCTAACGCAGTATATATCCTCGGGCATATGCAGTATATCTTCTCAAAAACGGCCAGTTGAGCGGTGTCTGAGACGACTGCTCCACGCATCGTTGATACGGGCACGGATGTTGCTGACGCTTTTACCCTTCGTGATTCGGGGGGTGATGGGTAGAAAGAGGCGGATGAAACGCTCTTTGACCATCTCCTCGGGGGTTATTTTCAGCTCGTTCTCTTGCATGACCAGAATGACTTGGGCCAACTCGGTAACTGTCCGGCACTCGACGATCTGCGCAAGATAGCGTTCCAGATCCTCTTCTTTATTTATATAGGCACGAAAACGGATCGTTTCAGGCATGAGACCGGATCTACCGTCCCCCTCTTCTTGGGAGGTCTCCCCGCAATATTCCCCCACATAGAAGTTCTGGATGGCTTCCGTAGCGTTGGGGAGTATCTGGTTATTGCCGCCGTGTATGGTAATCGTTATATCAGACATAAGGTATATATGAATCGTTTGTCAATGAAAAGTAAACAGTTTGTCAACGGTTATCAACGGATTTGATTTCGCTATCCGGGGGTTGTACTTTCGCATTGTCAACAATAAGTTTAATCTTTTAAAAAAAAGAAGTATGATTAATTATTCAACTTACATGTGGAAAAGTCCACTGGATGAGACCGCAAAGGAACAGGCGTACGCCAAGAACCAAGTGACGAAAGTGATGAGTTTCGATGATTTCGTGAAGCACATCTCAGATCACAACGGTGTTTTCACACGCGGCACGGTAAAAGGCGTGGTAAGCGACACCTGCTCATGCCTAGTGGAACAATTGCTGAACGGCTACAAGGTACAATTCGGCGAACTAGGAATCTTTAGCATCTCCATCACCTGCGAGCCGGCCGCTACACTCAAGGACTTCTCCAGCGATAATATCAAGGCAGTGAACATTCTATTCAATCCGGGTATAGACTTCGAGAACCTACGTTCTAAGGCAGAATTCAACCTAGTAACCAGTCGTGCGATCCAAGCCGCCTCGCTGAAGGCGGTAAAGGAGAATAAAGACACGGTAGACTTGGCTGCGTTGAAGAAAGGAGACTCAGAATCTCCCGATGAGATCTAAATCCTACCATTGAGAAATACGGCTCTTAAACCATGAAGCTTATTTTATTCATTTATTTAAAGACTACAAGTATGAAAAAAACAAATTGGAAGAGCGTCTTGCTCTACATCATCCGTATTGTCGAACTGGTCATCACCGGTGCCGCCGGTGGAGCCGCTAGCGGTTGGATCGGATGAGAACCATCACGCTGATTATCGTGCATTGCTCTGCCAATAGGCAGGGCAGCACTTTACGGATGATGGACATCGACCGTCTGCATCGCTCTCTCGGCTGGAATGGTTGCGGATATCACTTCGTTATCCCGACCGATGGTACGATCGAGACCGGTAGACCCCTTGAACAAGTGGGCGCTCACTGTAAGAACCACAATCGGTACAGTATCGGGGTTTGCTATATCGGAGGACTCGCCAACGATGGAAAGACTCCCATGGATACCCGAACGGAAGCCCAACGAGAAGCCCTACAGGGTTTGCTTCGTGAATTGCATCAGCGATTCCCCAAAGCCCTAATCGTGGGACATCGGGACTTGGACCCGTTGAAATCCTGTCCCTGTTTTAATGTAGTGAGCGAGTTTTCCAATTAGTTTAACGCAGGGAGTCCCTTCACCTCCCTCGTATGCCATGCTTGGTAGGCGGGAGCGGAGAGTTCAGGTACAGTTAATAACTTGTAATCCGCCCCGTTCTGCTTAGCTATATGTTTTCGTTCATACAAACGAAGGGAACGATCCGTTACGGAAACCATGACAACCGGAAAAGGATAAGCGTACAGGCGCATCGGCGTGATCTCACTATCCGGAAAGGCACGACGCAATTGATAAGCGGAACGTTCGAACGCGACCCAATAAGATCCCGTACAATATAAATGGATCGAGGCCTGATTCGCACACTCACGATTCATGATCTCTCTCAAATGTTCTTTCAGCAATAGCATCAAACGGATACCGGAGGGAGTTTCGCTTTCCTTGCTCATGACAGTCTACTATTTAATGTTTTAGCCAAATATCGTAATCGTGTAAACGCTGTATCAACAACGCCTTGCTTCTCTTAGGCGAAGGGTCATCACGCCAGGGATCTACCAGCTCATGCGCCATACGGTAATACAGGTTGCTATTCGTGCAGCCGTAAAGCGTGACGAGCAGCAAGGCACGAGAATTCACTGCCTTAACCAATGGAAGCATATTGCGTAGGGTGGAATACAAGCGTTCAAACTCCTCTTCCTGATCCAACAGCTTATAGGCCGGAAGGAGTAATGAGTAAACCTTGCAACGCATCACGTCGGTCTCCACACGAAGGGAAGCATAGCCCTTCAGCACCTCACGAACCAGAAGTTCGTCTTCCTTTCCCAATTTGCCCGAGAGATAATAACGCCCCAACGCCTTGTGCATACCTTCCGATAAACGATCGTTATCCAAATGGGTATAAACGTGCTTGCCTTTCGTATTCAACTCGATCAGCTCATACTCGCCTTGCCTTACCTCAAATAGAGGAACCCACATACAGTCAAGGATACGTACCATGACATCCTTATGACCTCCACCCGGTTGCACCACCACCTCAGCCTCCATCCCCATGAAAGAACCCGAGGTGATACGTACACGGTCACCTTTCAGCAAGCGACCGCTATCCGGTACGTACACCGGAAGCTCATTGGAATAAGATTCTGCCATCCAGCGTAAGGTCTCCATCTCATGATCTGACAGGTAAGGAAAATAAGAGTGTTCGCCCACGGATACCCGAGGAAGAAGATTATATAAGGGCATGATACGTTTCAAACGGAAAATCTCATTCTCCGAAGCATGGATAAACACATAGTTGTATAAAAGAGGCTTCCTCGTATTGACCATCTTGCCTCCCACCTTGCGAGCCTCGACATACGAGGGGGCAAAGTACTCGAACAAAGGTTCCCCACAACGTTTACGACGGGAAAGCTCGGCATCTAATCCTTTTGACGAATAGATATTATCAGTCCCCCCAACAGCGGTAGGAAGTGTCAATACGTACCAGCGTACAGCCTCCTGGCTACGGCGATTGCGTATATGCTTCATAACTCTATCTGAGCTATTACTTGTCATGATATTCATTGAGGAAGATAATTCAGAGCCTTATCAAGATATCATTGTAATATCCTGATAAATAAACACTTATATGAAAACAAAAAAGGAATTACTGAAAATTTGCATCCCTTCAATACTCATGCTACTTGGCGAGTAGC
>ERZ1673753.225-NODE-225-length-79968-cov-5.341972_pt1 | contig 79968 bp, 64 predicted proteins | sample MGYA00580201_ERZ1673753 | MGnify/ENA primary metagenome ERZ1673753 (study PRJEB41218, sample SAMN15661747) | gut metagenome | host: Homo sapiens | place: Canada: London | collected 2015-08-20/2019-03-30 | study: EMG produced TPA metagenomics assembly of... | reverse complement strand
GACGATCAAGACCGCCAGCAGAGCCAGAACCGCGCATAGCGCCGCGCGGCGTACCGAACGGAGGATGCCGATACCCGCCGCGGCAAGCACACCGGCAACCCACGCGCTGGCCTGCATTTCGGCGACGAAAGGCCAGCCGGCCGTGGGTTCTGCGGGCCAGAGGATGCTGGACATCCAGAAGATCGCCACGACCAGCGTGGCGATGCAGAGGTTCCGGTTCACTCCGCGGCTCGGGGCTGGCAGAGAGAAAGAACGGCGTTGGTTCATTTCCGTTCAGGCACGGGTTAGCCCTCGGCGGGCGGGGTGGCGCCGGGTTCGGTGATTGGCTTGGACTCGGCCTTCTTGCCGGAGCCGTCCAGCCCCAGAGCTGGGGCTGCCGCCGGGTCACAGTCGTGCAGCAGGTTCAGGCAGCGCACGACCTCATCATCCTCGCCGAGGGCGCGGGCGGTCTGCACCAGCGCGCCGATGGCGCGGAGCACACCCTGGTTCGGCTCGTGGCTCCACGGGACCGGCCCGGTGCCACGCCAACCATTGCCACGCAGGGCATCCAGGCCGCGGTGGTAGCCGGTGCGAGCACAAGCGTAGGCCTGCACAGGCTGACCTTCGGCCAGCAGCACCTCGGCCAGGGCGGCCCATGCGCCGGAATCCTTCAGGTTCTCCGAGACCACAGCCTCCAGCGACTCGCGCGACTGCGCAGTACTTGCACCACCGCCAGCGCCAACACCACCCTCCACCGGAATGGAGCTTGCCAGCTCCTGCGGTAGGCGCACCTCCGGGTGCTCCGCGCCGAAGAGGTCTCGACTGTGACGAATCTGTTCTGCCATCGTGCTAACGGAACCTACTTAGCAACGGAAGTGCCAGCGGAGTGCAGGTCGTTGCAGGCCTCCACCACGCGGACGGACATGGCCTCCTCAGCCTTCTTCAGGTAGGAGCGCGGGTCGTAAACCTTCTTGTTGCCGACCTCGCCGTCGATCTTCAGCACGCCGTCGAAGTTGGTGAACATGTGGCGGGCAACCGGGTTGGTGAAGGCGTACTGGGTGTCCGTGTCCACGTTCATCTTGATCACACCGTAACGCAGAGCCTCCTCGATCTTCTCCTTCTCGGAGCCGGAGCCACCGTGGAAGACGAAGTCGAACGGGTTGGAGCCCTCAGAAAGGCCCAGCTTCTTCTCCGCAACCTTCTGGCCCATGTCCAGAACCTCCGGGCGCAGCTTCACGTTGCCCGGCTTGTACACGCCGTGGACGTTGCCGAAGGTAGCGGCCAGCAGGTAGCGGCCGTGCTCGCCGGTGCCCAGAGCATCAACGGTCTTAGCGAAGTCCTCCTCGGTGGTGTACAGGTTAGCGCCGGCCTTGGCCTCCACGCCGTCTTCCTCGCCACCGACAACGCCGATCTCCACCTCGAGGATGATGTTGGCCTTCTGGGCGTCAGCCAGCAGATCCTTAGCGATCTCCAGGTTCTCGTCGATCGGGATAGCGGAGCCGTCCCACATGTGAGACTGGAATAGCGGGTTCTCGCCAGCCTCCACGCGCTTACGGGAGATCTCCATCAGCGGGCGAACGTACTCGTCCAGAACTTCCTTCTGGCAGTGGTCGGTGTGCAGAGCAACGTTCACGCCGTAGTGCTTAGCAGCCTGGTGAGCAAACGCAGCCAGGGCCTCCGCACCCGCAACCATGTTCTTCACGGCCAGGCCGGAACCGAACTGGGAACCACCGGTGGAGAACTGGATAATACCGTCGGACTCCGCATCCGCAAAGCCCTTCAGAGCAGCATTGATGGTCTCGGAAGAGGTGCAGTTGATGGCGGGGTATGCGAAGCCATTCTCCTTCGCATTGTCCAGCATGTCGCGGTAGACGTCGGGGGTTGCAATAGGCATTTCGATGCTCCTTCAATTCCTTGAAATAGGGCAGGTAGGTCTCCGCCCACAATTATGCCCACAAATTCAACACCGTGCAGTCACTCCGGCGAGCACTCCCCCTTATGTCCACGTGCCCTCTCTGCACACTGCCCCTCGCCGCTCGTCTACCCGTTTCTCGCCACTCACCCACCGCTCGAGCGTCACTCCGCCGCGATAGTGCGCGCCGCCGCCTCCATCAGCATCCACCCGGAAAGCTGGACGGACAGATCCCGCTCCGCAATATCAGAGCTCGCCACCGCCCCCGCAATCGTCGCACCAACCAGCCCACCAGCCTGCGGCATCGTCGCATCCTTCGACCAATCGGCAGAGAACACCGGCAGCCCGTCAACCTCCAGGCGGAAACGCCACACCTGCTCGGCTGTCGCCAACACAATCCGCCGAGCTATGGCCACCGCCTCCGTGCCGTGCCGACCTGGCGTCGGCAAGCACTCCACAACAAGAGAAAGATAACGCGCAAGAATGCCATTAAACAGTCCGCCATCACCACCCGAAGTGCGCGCACTGATCGCGCCGTCGCGGTCGGTAAGATGCACCTCGACCGCGCGAAGCAGGCCATGGATGCGGGTTATTTCTTTGACGCCCACATCTGAAACCGTACGGTCCTCCACCCCAGCCGCACGCCTGCGCGCGAGGGCGAGCTCCACGCACGCGCCGATCATCACGCCCTGACAATAAGGATGCACCGCCGTGACGGGTTCCGGGCCGGCCATCCGCATGTGGATACCATCCATGACCAGGCCGTCTTCGTTAATGAGGTTGTCGAAAGTCCAGTCGATCAGGCGCTCCGCCGTCTCGATATCGCCATTACGTGCGGCGAGGATGGCGGCAGGGCCGTTGGTGGGGACGTTGTAGAAAGTCTCCTGCGTGCGCCACGGCAGCACACCCGTGAGGCTATCCACACCCTCGAAAATGTTCTCCATCAGGGGCTCCAGCTCGCGGGGCGTGCCGAGTTTTGCCTGAATCTTCGGAGTGCTCGCCACCCGCTGCATGGCCAGGGCCAGCCACGCCTTGTCGTCGTAGTAGTGGTTAGCGGTCAGGGGGCGAAGGTTGCGGATGCGCATGGCGCGCAGGTGGCGGCGGATGGCGACCATCCGGGAGCGGGTGGGGCGGCGGATGGCGGCATCGATGAGGTTGTCGATGTAATGAGCTTGCCACCAGTAGTGCCAGCGGACGAACATGCGGTCGCGAGTGGTCGGCGGCCAGGCGATAACTCCCAGCGTGGTGCGCGGGATGCCCCAGAGGCGGCTGGCGTGGCGCTCGTGAACCGCCTGGTAGGCGAGGTCCGCGCGGTGGTCCCAGCGCTCGATGAGCTCCTGGTTGGGATTGGGGGATTCTGCTGGCGAGGCTTCGGCGGCCTCAGCCTGCCCGGCTGCCCCTGCTGCCTGCCCAGCCGCCCCCTCCGCAGATTCTTGCGGCGCCGCAGAAATGTCTTCTACCTGCGACGACTTGCTACCCCGCTTCCTATTGCCGGGAAGATTAAACACTCTGCACACCTCACTCGGTTGTAGCGCTCTGCAAAACAGTCTAGCCCTCCCTCGGAACTGCGCTGCCCAGCAGTCAAATGTCGCTAGATCGGGAATGCGTTAAAGACCATAATTCCCAACTACACAAACGTGCAGTTCAGAGCGTTTTCATTTTTCGAAGACCGCTACGCGCGCCCACGTATTCCCGTTCTAACGACATTCTGCTCACCAGAGCCCCAATTCCTACCCCCAACGCCCTGCGCATTCCCATGCATTCCCGTTCTAACGACATTTGCGGAGTCACGGAGGGCGCAACTACCAAGCCTGGGGCAAGCGCAGCTACCAGGCCCACGAAATCCCCACATTCCAGGCCTGGAGACGCCTCATTTACCAGGCCTGGAGACGCCTCATTTACCAGACCTGGAGACACCTCATTTACCAGACCCAGAACACCCCCAATTACCAGGCCTGGGAGAGGTCCGCGTGCTGGCGAATCCACGCATGCATCGCAATCCCCGCCGCGACACCGGCGTTAATGGACCGCGTCGAACCAAACTGAGCAATGGAGACCGTCATTCGCGCAGCATCCTGCGCCTCCTGGGTCACGCCCGGCCCCTCCTGGCCAAACAGCAGCAGGCAGCGCTCCGGCAGCTCCGCGGTTTCCAGCGGCACGCACCCCGGGGTGTTATCCACCGCCACCACAACTAGCCCCTCCCGGGCCGCGAATTCCAGCACCTCCCCCACCGTCGCATGGTGCTGTAGGTGCTGGTAACGGTCGGTGACCATCGCCCCGCGTCGGTTCCAGCGCCGCCGCCCGACGATGTGCACGGTGTCCACCGCGAAGGCGTTCGCAGTCCGCACGACGGTGCCAATGTTCGAGTCGTTTTCGAAGTTCTCAATGGCGATATGCAGCACGTGCCGCCGGGTATCAATGTCCGCAATGATCGCGGACTGCTTCCAGTACCTGTAGGCATCCACCACGTTGCGTGTATCCCCGGCATCCAGCAGCTCGGGGTCGAAGCGCGGATCCGTCGGGCGGGGCTGGTTGGGGTGTTCTTCTTCCCAGCTGCGCACCCCTCGGGGATGCTCCAGCCACTCCGTCGGTCCGGGTTTATCGTGTGATTCGGGGGAGGTGGGCGTCATCAAAAATACCTAGGAAAGCCCCAGGTCGGACAGGCCCAGCAGCGAGCGGTACTCGACTCCCTCGGCCTCAATAACATCCTTGGCACCGGTCGCGCGGTCCACGACAGTGGCCACGCCAACGACGGTCGCACCGGCCTCGCGGGCAGCGGCGACGGCGGTCAGCGGGGAGTTGCCCGTGGTGGTCGTATCCTCGACGATCAGCACCCGCTTACCCTCAATATCCGGGCCTTCGATGCGGCGCTGCATGCCGTGCTTTTTGGCTTCCTTGCGCACGACGAAGGCGTCGATGGTACGCCCGGCAGCCTCGCCAGCGCCAGCCGACCCAGCGTGCATGATCGCCGTCGCCACCGGGTCCGCGCCCAGGGTCAGCCCGCCGACGTGCGCGTAGTCCCAGTCGGCGGTCAGTTCGCGCAGCAGCTCGCCGATCAGCGGCGATGCCTCGTGGTGCAGGGTCGCGCGACGCAGGTCGACGTAGTAGTCGGCCTCCTTGCCAGAGGAAAGGGTCACGCGCCCGTGCACCACCGCCAGCTCCTTGACGAGCTCGGCGAGGCGCTGCTTCTTGGCTTCATCGATCATTGCGGTTTCTCCTTCTTGTCTGTGCCGTTGTGTGCCCGGCGGACTTACTGCTGGTCGTCTTCGACGACCTCGCCGTCGACGGTTTCGTACTCGATCGGTTCGATAGGTTCGGGGCGGGCGTGGCGTGCCTCTGGCGCGCGATGACGCCCACCGCTCCGCCGACGCTGCGTCACAGGAGACAGGCGCACTGCAGTGGACTTAGTCTCCTCGAATTCCTCGAAAATGGTGGCCTCTTCCGCCTCGACGCGGATGACCTGCGCATACTGCGAGTTGTGCGAGCTCATGTGCTCGGGGTCCTCACCCAGGCGCGGGATGCCCCCATCGCGGCGACGGCGCCGCCCCGCGTGGAGGTCGTCATCCTCCGCGGGGTCGTCGTAGTCGCCCACGGCAAAGCTGTCGAAGCTGTCCGGGTCTCCGCCCTCCCAGCGGGTGTGCGTGCGGGAGGGGAAGGTCACCGGCTCTGCGGGGCGGGTGATGTCGGGCCGCTCCGGGTTCGGCACCTCCGCGTGCGCGGCGGCTTCCTCGGCGCGGGCAGTGCTGTCCTGCGCGAGGTTGGAATCCGCGGCGGCGGAGGCCGAGGCGTCACTACCGGCACGGCCCGCATCATCCGCAGTGCCGTCCGGCACAGCCTGCAGGTAGGCCGCGCGGCGGGAGGAGGTCTCGGCGGCCTGCTCTTCGATCTCCTCCTGGTTCACCGGGTCGGCGGTGTTCACCTGCAGCGGGCCGCCGGGCAGGGGTCGCAGTTGGTCGGCGGCCAGCATCTCCAGCGGCGCGCTGGTCTGCGCCGGGGGCAGCACCATAGCGGCATCCACCAGGGAGCGCAGCCGTGGCAGGATCTCCTGCCACACGTTGAAGTCGAGCTTGCGGGAGATCCGCACGACCGTCCAATTCTGCCCCCACGCCACATCACTGGCGACCTGCGAAAGCGCGGCGAGGGAGTCCTCCACACGAGCGTCTAGCATGCGATCCAGCGCACGGACGTCAGTGGTGTATGCAGCGAACGGGGGCTGGTCCAAGAGGTCAGTGCGGCGCATTCCCGCGGGTTGTGCGCCACCGGCGGAATACAGCACCTGAACTGGGGATTCTTCCACCCGGCGCATCGCCATCAGCGTGGACGATCCCACGTCGCCGATGTGCACCTGGTGCCCGTCGACGAAGCCGCTGACTACTTCGCGCAGCGTCGGCACGCCACGCCGCTGATCCCCCAGGATGGCGATGGGCCAGTCGCGCGCGACCTCGCCGTCTTCCTTCGTGTACTCGAAGCCGTTGTCGGCCGCCCATTGGCGACGCCGCCTCCGGGGAAAACCGAAAGCCGCCATTGCTGACGCGGGCGAGGACGCAGGCGCGGACCGATCCTCCGACGGTTCCTCTGCCCAGCCTTCAGCGGGGCTCTCGTCTAGATCATCGTCCGCATTTTCGGCCGGGTATTCGGCGGTATATTCGCCTGGCTCGTCTTCGTCCCCGGACCACGAGTCGAACTGTGGGCCGTCCCATGCTGCGGACCATTCTTCGTCATCCGCCTCGGGCCACTCGCCGTCTTCATCTTCGGGCCATTCGTTGCCCTCAGGCTCCTCCTCGGAGTCGCCCTCGAAGCTGCCATCCTCATGGCCCTCATCCGTGGACCAGCCCCCGTTATCCCCGCTGCACTCGCCGTACCCGCGGTTCCCCCCGTCATACCCGTCAGCTCCATCGGCGCCGGCTGCGTCGCTATCTTTTGCGCGCAGGAGTAACCACACGGCAAGGCCCAACAGGGCCAAGCCGAGGATTAACGCGAACATGGAACCGACCATAGGGTCTTGCGGGCCTTGTTTTACTCGTTAGCCGCCTGGTAAGCCTCAGCGTCCATCAGCTCGCCAGCCTCGGTCACCTTGACCTCGTACAGCCAGCCCTCACCGTAGGGATCCTCGTTGATCAGGCCAGCATTGTCCTCTAGTGCCTCGTTCACGGCCACGATCTCGCCGGAAACCGGTGCGTAGATGTCGGAAACGGACTTGGTGGACTCAACCTCGCCGAAAGCCTCGCCGGCCTCGATCTCGGAGCCAACCTCCGGCAGCTCGACGAACACGATGTCGCCCAGCGCCTCAGCAGCGATGTGGGTGATACCCACGCGCACGGTCTCGCCCTCCACGACGGCGGAGGTGTTAACCCACTCGTGCTCCTCGGAGTACAGGAAATCGGTTGGCAGTGCAGTCATTGTTTTAAGCCTCTCTTGTGAAACCTTGTGTGGCTACTTCTGTGGTTGCCTGCCCAAACCTTACACCAGCGGGCAGACAACCCTTTTCGTTACTTACGCTTGCTTACAACTCTCGCGTGCTACTTTTCGCGGGAGTAGAACGGCAGCGCCACGACCTTGTATTCGAAGCGCTTGCCGCGGATGTCCACCTCCACGGTCGCCCCCTCGGCAGCCGCGCCGGAGGAAACCGCGGACGTCGCAACGTATTCCAGTTCCACCGGGTGGCCCAGCGTCGGGGATAGTGCACCGGAGGTCACGGCACCGATGGCCTTCTCGCCCTCTCCCGCGAACACCTCGTATCCCCCACGGGCAGCGCGGCGACCTTCGCCCACCAGCCCGATAAGCACCTGCTGGGTGCCCTTTTCCTTGGCGGAAACGATGGCGTCACGACCAACGAAAGAGTCCTTCGACTTCGTCGCCGCGAGGATGCCCAGACCCGCATCGACCGGGGTGAGCTTCAGCGACAGCTCGTTGCCGTACAGCGGCATGCCGGCCTCCAGGCGCAGGGTGTCGCGGCAGGCCAGGCCGCACGGCAGGCCACCCAGCTGCCCGGCCTGATCCATGGCCTTGGTCCACACGATCTCCGCGCCGTCGTTGGCCACGATCAGCTCGAAGCCGTCCTCGCCGGTGTAGCCAGTGCGGGCCACCAGCACGGGCTGACCTGCGGCAACACCGCTGAATGCGGCGTAGTAGCCCAACCCCTCGATGGCCTCGGCAACGGTCTCGCCCGCGCCGGATGCCTCGGGTGCGTCCACCACGTTCTCCACGATCTCCAGCATCGCCTGCGCGGCCTTCGGACCCTGCACGGCGATCATGGAGGTCTCGTCGGACTCGTTGTTAACCTCCACGTCGAAGCCCTCGGTGCGACTCTGCAGCGCGGAAACCACGTTGTCCACGTTGCCCGCGTTCGGCACGATCAGGAACTCGTTCTCGCCCAGGCGGTAGGTGATCAGGTCGTCGATGATGCCGCCGGACTCGGCGCAGATCATCGAGTACTTCGCCTTGCCGACCTTCACTGCCGACAGCTTGGAAATCAGCGCGTGGTCCAGGAACTCCGCCGCCTGCGGGCCGGTCACGCGAACCTCACCCATGTGGGAGAGGTCGAATACGCCCACGGCATTGCGTACAGCGTGGTGCTCGTCCAGCTCACTGCTGTACTTCAGAGGCATGTCCCAGCCGCCGAAGTCGGTAAATCGCGCGTCCAGCTTCTCGTGCACCAGGTGCAGCGCGGTCTTCTTAAGTTCGGTCATGTCTTGTTCTCCTTCTTCTCTTTGTGACGCCCTTAGCCCCAACGGACCCTAGTCCTCGTTGATTGCGAAGTCTTCCAGGGGCGGGCAGGTGCACACGAGATTGCGGTCGCCATAGGCGTTGTCGATACGACGCACGGGGGTGAAGTACTTGGTGTGTCGCAGGCTGGCCACCGGGTATGCGGCCTTGGCGCGGCTGAAGTGACCACCGGATACAGCTTCCTCGAAGTCGTCCCGCACAACAGAATAGGCGGTAAACGGCGCGTGACGCAGAACGGACTGTTCGGCGGTGACCTTGCCGTCAATAACTTCCTGGATCTCCCCGTGGATGGTGATCATCGCTTCAATGAAGCGGTCCAGCTCTTCCTTGTCCTCCGACTCGGTGGGCTCCATCATCAGGGTGCCGGCGACCGGGAAGGCCAGGGTCGGGGCGTGGAAACCGAAGTCCATCAGGCGCTTGGAGACATCCTCGGCGGTGATGCCGGAGGCCTTTGTGAGTTCACGCAGGTCCAGGATGCACTCGTGGGCGACCAGGCCGGTGTCGCCCTTGTACAGCGTCGGGTAGTAGTCCTCCAGCTTGCGGGAAACATAGTTGGCGTTCACTAGGGCCATGCGGGAGGCCTCAGTCAGCCCCTCGTCACCCATCTGGGCGATGTAGGACCAAGTGATCGGCAGCACGCCAGCGGAGCCGTACTGCGCGCCGGAGACCGGCTGGCCGGACTGCAGGGCAGCATCGCCCTCGATAACGTCGGCGTTCGGGTCGGTGGGCAGGAACGGGATCAGGTGCTCTGCCACGCATACCGGGCCCACACCCGGGCCGCCACCGCCGTGCGGAATGGTGAAGGTCTTGTGCAGGTTCAGGTGGGACACATCGCCGCCGAACTCGCCCGGCTGGGCCAGCCCGACCAGGGCGTTCAGGTTAGCGCCGTCGACGTACACCTGGCCGCCAGCGTCGTGGACCTTCTGGCAGACGTCACGCACCTGCTCCTCGAACACGCCGTGGGTGGAGGGGTAGGTCAGCATGATGGCGGCGGTCTGCTCGCCATACTTCTCCAGTTTGGCCTCCAGGTCCGGCACGTCGATGGAGCCGTCCTCGGCGTTCTTCACAGCCACTACCTTCAGGCCCGCCAGCGCTGCAGAAGCAGCGTTGGTGCCGTGCGCGGAGGCCGGGATTAGCACGATGTCGCGCTGGTGGTCACCACGGGACTGGTGGTAGCGGTGGATCGCCAGCAGGCCGGCAAACTCACCCTGGGAGCCCGCGTTCGGCTGGACGGAAACCTTGGCGTAGCCGGTGATCTTCGCCAGGCGCTCCTCCAGGTCCTCGATGAGCTCCAGCCAGCCCTGTGCCTGCTCGGCTGGGGCGTGCGGGTGGATGCCAGCGAAGCCCGGCCAGGTAATCGGCTCCATGGAAGAAGCCGCGTTCAGCTTCATGGTGCAGGAACCCAGCGGGATCATCGTGCGGTCCAGCGCCAGGTCGCGGTCGGCCAGCTTGCGCATGTAGCGCATCATCTGGGTCTCGGAGGTGATGGCTGTGAAGATCGGGTGGGTCAGGATCTCGTCGTCTTCGGCGCGCAGCACGCCGGCCTCGCCCAACGGGCCGGCGGTGACGTCGAAGCTCGCGGAGTTGACCTCACCTGTGCGGGAACCCAGCACCTCGATCAGCTTGGCGATGTCCTCGTCCGTGGTGGACTCGCCGACAGAGATGCCGACAAAGGAATCGTTAACCTGGCGCAGGTTGTAGCCTGCCTCGGCTGCCGCGCGCAGAGCCGTGGGGGCGTCCCCAAGAGAAGAACCAGACACGTCAACGGTGACGGTGTCGAAGAAGGTATCGTGCGCCAGCGTCAGGCCAGCCTCGGACAGGGCAACGGCAAGGGCAGTCGCGCGGGCGTGCACACCCTCGGCGATGGCGCGTAGGCCAGCCGGGCCGTGCCAGACCGCGTAGAAACCGGCGACGACGGCCAGCAGAGCCTGAGCGGTACAGATGTTACTGGTAGCCTTGTCGCGGCGAATGTGCTGCTCGCGGGTCTGCAGGGCCAGGCGGTAGGCCGGGGTGCCCTCGGCGTCCACGGACACGCCCACGATGCGGCCCGGCAGCTTGCGCTGCAGAGCCTCGGTGCAGGAGATGAAGCCCGCGTGCGGGCCACCGAAGAACAGCGGCACGCCGAAGCGCTGGGCGGAGCCGACGGCGATGTCCGCGCCCTGAGAGCCCGGGGAGGTCACCAGAACCTGAGCCAGCAGATCACAGGCAACCGTCACCAGGGCTCCAGCCTCCTTCGCCGCGGAGATCAGGCTGGACAGATCGCGCACGCGACCGGTGGAGCCGGGGTTGGAAAGCACCACGCCGACCAGGTTCTCGCGCCCCTCGAACGCCGCGGCAGCGCTCTCACCGGCGCCGTCCTCGCCGTCCAGGTCCACGACCTCCACCGGGATGCCCGCAGCCTCAGCACGCGCCAGGGTCACGGTGATGGACTGCTGGTGCAGGGAGGAATCCAGCAGCACCACGCCGCCCTTCTTGGCGGCCTTCGCATTGCCGCGAGCCATCAGCTGCACGGCCTCGGCCACGGCGGTGGCCTCGTCCAGCAACGAAGCGCCAGCCACTGGCAGGCCGGTCAGGTCCTGCACCATCGTCTGGAAGTTCAGCAGGGCCTCAAGGCGGCCCTGGGAAATCTCCGGCTGGTACGGGGTGTAGGCGGTGTACCAGCCCGGGTTCTCTACCACGTTGCGGCGGATCACGGCCGGGGTGATCGTGTCGAAGTAGCCATTGCCGATCAGCTGCTGCTTCTGCACGTTCTTGTCGGCATAAGCACGCAGGGCGGCCAGGGTGTCCGCTTCATCCAGCGCCTCCGGCAGGCCGATCGGGCCGGCCTGGCGGATGGACTTCGGGAGGGCATCGTCGGCCAGCGCGACGGAAGATTCGTAGCCCAGGTAATCGAGGATCTCCTGGGTATCGGCCTGGTTCGGGCCGATGTGGCGCTGAACGAAGGGGGCTGAGTTACGGCGAGTAGCTGCAGAAGACATGGCTTTATAGGGACTTTCCGGTCGTAAGTGCACGGTCGTTAAAAGGAGCCCTCCCCACTCTGTCGCTTGTGCCTGAGAGCTTCACCCGGTCAACCCGGCTTTTCTCCTTCGGCGCCCGCGTGCACACGACTGCGCGCGGGTCTTTCCAGAGTTGCCTCACTGTGACGGTACTTGGGGCCTGAGAGTGTCCTGGGGAGGAATTGCTCCGTCGGCGGCCGGCGCATAACGAGCGCCGAGCCTCTCCCACCACAGCTAAAAGCGGCAAGAACATATGCAGTTTTCTCCCACATCATAGCCGTAGTGCGACGGATCACTAAAGAATCCGGACAATGCGAAAAATCTCATTCCGCCCGCATACCCCCACTCCAGCAGCCAAAATAATGAGCATGGCAAAACTTTCTAGCATCCTCCCCAGCCCTTCTCGCCCACTTCCCGCCGTCAGCGGCGGAGTGGCTATCGTCACCGGCGCTTCCTCCGGCATCGGCCGCGCAACTGTCGCCGCCCTAGCACAGCTCAAGGCCGACGCCACTGCTGCCGGATCCGGCAACTCCGGCGCAGACGCTTACGTCCCCGACCGCATCATCGGCACCAGCCGCAACCCCGACAACATCACCGACCCCATCGACGGGGTGGAATACCTCCCGCTCGACCTCGAAGACCCCTCCAGCATCGACGAGTTCGCAACCCGCGCCCTCGCCCTCGGCCCACCAACCGTGCTGGTGAACAACGCGGGCGAAAGCCAGTCCGGCCCCCTGGAGGAGCTCCCCGACGATGCCCTGCACCGTCTATTTGAGATCAACGTGCTGGGACAAGTGGGCGTCACAAAGAAAATCCTTCCGACAATGCGGCAACAAGGGGCCGGGCGCATCGTGATGGTCGGTTCGATGCTGGGCAGCTTCCCGCTGGCCTATCGCAGCAGCTACGTCGCCTCGAAGGCCGCGATCAAGGGATTCGCCTTCGCCGCCCGGCGCGAGGTCCAGCCCTTCGGCGTGGGCATATCCGTGGTGGAACCCGGCTCCATCAACACCGGGCTATCCACGAGGCGCACGAAGTACGTGGACTTGCACGGCCCCTACGGCGCGGAGTTCACCACCATGCTGACGAACCTGGATAACAACGAGGCCAATGGCATCTCCGCCGAACGCGTGGCCGAGGAAATTTTGAAGCCCATCACCGCGGCCCGGCCCAAGCCGCTGTACGCAACCGGCTCAATGGCGCCGGTGGTCTTCCCGCTCTCACGCGTGCTGCCGACCGCGACAATGCACTGGCTGATCAACCGGAAGCATGGGCTATAGGCACGTACCCAGCCAGCGCCGCCCCGGCATCCTCCGCGCCGCTTGAGTCCGAATTACGTCCGGAAGCTCTTGTCCCAGACGTCCTCCACGGGCTCATCGTCGCGCAGGAAAAGCTCATCGTCGACGTCGCGGCCCCGGCGGGTAGACCAGTCATCCCACGGTGCGGCGAACAAAGCCAGCACGGCCGCGCCGACGATCCCCATGATCATCAGCGAGCCCGCGACAACGATCAGCCAGATCGGCGAAAGCAGATAAAACACCATCGCCAGCAGTGCCGTCCCGACCAGCCCGATAACGCTCATCAGCGTATATAGACGGTTCACGGGGTGCCGCCGGTGCCCATAACTATTGCGCTGCGTGGCCACCAGCGGCCACACCTGAAGCACAGCCAGCACCACAAAATAAACCCCGGCGATGCTCTGTAGCTGCTGCGGCGTGAAGATCTCCACCACCCGCGACAGCGCCAGAATCATGCCAACCACCGACAGGATGCTAAAAATCCTCCGTGTCATTGCCCACGCACCCCCTTTACACCCAGAACAGGTTGTCGCCGTCCATCACAGGCTCGCCGGAGAACACGTCAAGCTTTATTTCTGACGCCCCCATCTGCAGCCCCAACACCATCACCACCGGATCGAACCCCATCCGGCCCAACTCCCGGGGAGCGTACGTGCACACAGGAGTTCCCTGACGCACCAGGTCGCCCTCCTGGACGTGCACGTCGAATCCCTGGCCGTTAAGTCGCCCAGTATCCACCCCCAACTGCATGAAGATCGACGGCTGGTCGGCCAGCGTCTCCGCGTGAAAGTTGTCGGGGTGAGCGCCAGGCTCCTGGGGCAAGCCTCCAGGCGCGGGCTGCGTCTGGATCACAAACATGTTCGGCGCCACGCGCTTCATCACTCCCCCGATAGGCGCGAGAATCTGCACGACCTCCACACCTGCATCGGGGATCACCGCCACTCCGGCGCCAATGGTGCCGGTGGCGAGGATCGGATCGGGGACGGAATCAAGGCTAACGGCTGTCCCCGACAGCGGGGTCACAACGGGAAACTTCGCAGAGCGGTTCTGCGCAGCCACTTCGCGCTGCTGGCCAGGCCTACGGGGATCCAGGGAAAAGTTGGGATCCATACTCCCGCAGTTTAGTCGCGCTCGATGGGGCGCGAGGCGGAAGCGGACCATTGGGACCAACCTCCTACAAAGTTGTTCGCGCCTGGCAGGCCCGCGTATTCCATCGCGGCGATAAACAGCGAAGAGTGCAGGCCAGAGCCAGAGTACACGCACACGTCGTCACCGCTGGTCACACCGTTATCGGCGAGGATCTGTCGGATCTCCTCCGGGGTTTTCACGCGGCCGCTGGCGCTGCTATCGCGCTCGCTGTGGTTGTTGAAGAGCTCCTTGACCGGGATGTTGATGGCCCCGGGGATACGGCCCGCCTGGTGGTCGAAGCGTTCCTTTCTACCGGAATAGCGGGAGGCCTCACGGGCATCCACCAGGATGCGCTCCTCGCGCCACTGCTCCACTTCCTCAAGGTCGAGGGTCGGCATGCTGCCCGGGCGTACCTCCACGTTACCCCGGCCGCGCAGTGCTCCGATACCGCCGGCAACGTCGCCGCCTGCGGCCTCCCAAGATTTGGTGCCGCCGTCCAGGATGCGAACATTCTGCACACCTGCCCAACGGAAAACGAACCATGCGCGGGCCGCGTAGAGGTTGGCGCCGGCGTCATAAATATAAACAGGGCGACCATCCGTAATGCCCCAATCGTCGAAGCTTTTCTGCAGGCGCTCCGGCTCGGGCAGAGGGTTACGGCCCTTGCGGCGGGACGGGATAGAAGCCAGGTGCATCAGGGGGTTACAGAACATGGCACCGGGGATGTGCTGCCCCACGTATGCCTCCCAGGCGCTGTTTTCGGTGCGCGCCCAGTGCGAGTCGATCACGGTCATGCGTTCGCCCCGCTGGAAAGCCTCCAGCATCTCCTCACCGGAGACGAAGGGGCTGGCGGGCTGCTGTTGGGCAGAAGAGTTGCTCATAGTTGCTTAGTGTAGAACCTCGCGCCCGCCGATGTTGCGCACGCTATCCCGCCGCGGCCGCCTTTCCGGAGCGTTTACCCTTGCCCGGCCGTTTGCCTGTCCTCTCTGGGAACCAGCCCCGCACTGCGGCGAAGACGATAATGCCCACCGCCGCGGCAGTCGCTATACCTCCGATACCCCAGGTCAGGCCGGCTATCACGGCGATCGGGGCGAGGATGTTCATGCCAATTTCGATCGGCGCATAGCCCACATAGGCCATGCCGTACTCGTTCATCGTGCCGGACTTCAGATCCGGATCCACGATCTTCAGCAGTGCAATACCCGTAGCCACGGCGGCGGTGGCCCAGCCCCAGCCGAAGATGCCGCGCTCCAGCCACTTATCGCCGAAGAACATCGGCGCAATAACGAAGAAGAACAGGCTGCAGTACGCAATTCCCAGCACGAACAGGATCGCCAGCGGAACCAGGTAGTTCGCCACCGCGTCCGGCTTAATGGAGGCAATACCGAAGGCGATCATGAAGTCCGTCGACGCGCCGGAGATCGACTTCACCGTCTGCTGGTCCAGGTACTTCGGGCGTTTGATGACGTGCAGGAAGACCTTACCGCCAATGCCCACCACGAATGCCAGGGCAAACAGCGGCACCGATACCGCCGGGAAGAAGTGGCCGATGATCTGCTGGCCGATGTAGGCGAACATTACGGTCACTGCGATGAAGCCGGCATGCAGAGCCAGGGGCTCAATCGACGATGGGTTCGTGGTGGCCTTACCGATGGAAGGCTGCTTGGCTTCGTCCTCGATCTGGCCAGAGCGCAGCTCCCACGGCAGCTTCTCTGGCAGGGTGGACGTGCGCCCGGTGCGGATACCCCAGTTTGCGAAGATAATTCCACCGATGATCGCGGCCAACGTACCGACAGTCGCTGAGGTGAACCCCAGGGACATGGCGGCGTCCGCACCAATATCCCCGAACGCGCCACCGACGGCCGCGGCAGTGCCGAATCCACCGACGAAACCGACGGGCAGCATCATGCCGAACCACTCTGGAGTATCGAAAACCGGTCCGAAAACCAGCAGGCCAAGCAGCATAAAGATGCCCCACTGGCCGAGGAACATGGAGGTGGAAAAGCCCCACATGTTCTTCGCCTTCGAGGCATCGTTGGAGGCGAAGGTCATACTGTACGGCATAGAGGCAAACACGACGGCGATCAGCAGGGTGGAGTAATCGCCCAGCGCGCCGGAGAACGGCAGCAGGCCCAGCACCTCTGGGCCGAGGAGCAGCGCGAGCAGGCCCGCAGTAATCGGCGCGGGAATCAGCAGGTTGCGGAACCATTCGAAGTGGCGCCTCATAAACGTGCCGATAATCAGCAGCACCGAAATCATGCCGACATCCATCAGCAGGTCAAAGACCGTAAAGTCCATGGAGGCTCCCTCTTCTGTTCTATATGTATTCTCTTTGTGCTGTGCGCTCCGTTGCTCTGGGTATTTTATCGCACCCTCTTATTGACGCCTGCGTTTCCCGGACAAACATACTCAGCATCGATTAAGTTTAAACCGTGCAGCGTACTGCACGCTGGGGAACATTTCGCCAAGGGGCGACATTCCATACCCCGGATGCCTGAAGAGGCATTTCAGCACGCCACCAGCTACAAACGAGAGAAAGAAACTGCTCCACATGAACAACATCCGCACTTCCGCTGACCCCGCCCGCTCCGCCTACTTCTCCAAGCGCCTCGGCGCCGCTTTCTTGACCGGCGCGCTGGCCGTCACCGGCCTGAGCGCTTGCTCCCTGCTCGGCGAAAAAGAGGTGTCCCAAGCGGATGTGGAGAAGGGCATCTCCGATTCCCTGGAGAAGGAGGTTGGCCGCAAGCCAGAGCGCATCGAATGCCCCAGCGGTCTGAAGGCGGAAGAGGGCGCGAAGATTGAGTGCAAGCTGCACGATTCCGGTGAAACGTACAGCGTAGACGTCACCGCGGACTCCGTGGACGGTGACAACGTCCACTACAACGTGGAGGTCGCTGACCAGGCGGAATAATTCGCCAAATACGACACACCCCGGCCTCCCGCGCTGACAACGAGTGCGGTTGAGGCCGGGGTGGCGTCCATAAGAAAAGAGCTAGAACAGCCCCGACGGCTCATCCGAATAGGACCACAGCAGGTTCTTGGTCTGCTGGTAGTGCGCGAGCATCATCAAGTGGGTCTCACGCCCCAAACCGGACTTCTTGTAGCCACCGAAGGCCGCGTGGGCTGGGTAATTGTGGTAGTTGTTCACCCACACGCGGCCCGATTGAATCGCGCGGCCAGCCTTGTATGCAGTGGTGCCGTTGCGGGACCATACGCCCGCTCCCAGACCGTACTCCGTGTCGTTGGCGATGCGCATGGCCTCATCGAAGTCCTTGAAGGTAGTCACGGCCAGGACCGGACCGAAAATTTCCTCCTGGAATAGGCGCATGTCATTGGTGCCCTTAAAGATGGTGGGCTCGATGTAGAAACCGCCGCTGCGGCCCGAGATCTCGTTTACACCGCCACCGCACAGCACCTGTGCACCCTCCTCGGGGCCGGACTGCAGGTAGCCGGTGATCTTATCCATCTGCTCCTGGGAAGCCTGTGCGCCCATCATAACGTCCGTGTCCAGTGGGTTTCCGACGTTGATGGACTTCACACGCTCGATGGCCAGGGCTAGGAAATCTTCGGCAATATCCTCCTGCACCAGGGCTCGGGACGGGCAGGTGCAGATCTCGCCCTGGTTCAGCGCGAACATGGCCAAGCCCTCAACGCACTTTTCCCGGAACTTGTCGTCCTGGTCCATGATGTCGCTAAAGAACACCGACGGGGACTTGCCGCCGAGCTCCAAGGTGACGGGGATAAGCTTCTCCGCAACCGCCTTGTTAATGATCTTGCCGACTTCCGTGGAGCCGGTGAACGCGATCTTGTCGATACGGTCGGAGGCAGTGAGCGCGGTGCCCGCCTCTGTACCCAGGCCGTTGACGATATTCAGCACACCTTCCGGAACGATGTCCTGGATGAGTTCTGCGAACAGCAGGATGCTGGCCGGGGTTTGCTCGGCGGGCTTCAGCACGATGGCGTTGCCAGCGGCCATGGCGGGGGCAAGCTTCCACGCAGCCATCAGCAGCGGGAAGTTCCAGGGGATGATCTGCCCGACCACACCAAGTGGCTCGTTGAAGTGGTAGGCGATGAGGTCTTCGCTGATCTGGGAGGTGCGGTCTTCCTGGGCGCGGAGAGCACCGGCGTAGTAGCGGAAGTGGTCAACCGCGAGCGGGAGGTCGGCGGCGAGGGTTTCGCGCACCGCCTTGCCGTTATCCCAAGTCTCAGCGACGGCCATCATCTCTAGGTTCTCTTCCAGGCGGTCGGCGATCTTCAACAGAACGGCGGCGCGGTCCTGTACGGAGGTCGCTCCCCAGCCGGGCTGAGCCTTCTCTGCCGCGTCGATTGCCTTCTCAATGTCCGCTTCCTTCGAGCGCGGAACCTGGCAGAACACCTCGCCGTTGATGGGTGAAACGTTGTCCAGGTACTCGCCGTCGACAGGTGGCACCCACTGGCCACCGATGAAATTGCCGTAGCGCTCCTTGAAATTGACGACACTACCTTCGGTACCAGGATCAGCATAGACGGTCATATGAGTACTCCTTTGAGTAGAGGTCGGGTGTGCCCAGGGGCGGCCACGCTCAGCTCGCCACCCCGGTCGCCTTGTGGCGTGCCTCACACTCTAGTTTTACAACCAAACGTTTGCCAACCTCACTCAAAACAAACCAGACGCTCGGAGTAGCTTTGGGCTGCCAAAAGCGTCAGGTATTAGCCCTCGTCTTCAACGGCGCCGAGCGACGTAATGACCAGTCCCGGAGCATCAGCCACGCCAGCACTGTCAGCGCCAGCACCGGCATCGCCACTGCGGTCAATGTCCACGCGCACCGTGTCACCATCGCGCACCTCACCGGCCAGCAGCTTCTTGGCCAGCTGGTCGCCGATCGCCTTCTGGATCAGGCGGCGTAGCGGCCGGGCGCCGTAGGCAGGATCGTAGCCGTGCTCGGCCAGCCACGACTGGGCGTCATCAGTAACATCCAGAACCAAACGACGGGCCGCAAGACGCTCTGCCAGATCGCCCACCTGGATAGACACGATGGACTTCAGCTGCTCGGCAGACAGCGGGTCGAAGATCAGCACGTCGTCGAGTCGGTTAATGAACTCCGGCTTGAAGGCGCGCTTCACGGCCTCCATGACCTCCTCGTCCGTGCCGCCGGCGCCGAGGTTAGAGGTCAGGATCAGGATCGTGTTGCGAAAGTCCACGGTCCGGCCCTGGCCATCGGTCAGGCGACCTTCGTCCAGCACCTGCAGCAGCACGTCGAACACGTCCGGGTGCGCCTTCTCCACCTCATCGAACAGCACCACCGTGTAGGGGCGGCGCCGCACAGCCTCGGTCAGCTGGCCACCGGCGTCGTAACCGACGTATCCCGGAGGGGCACCGACCAGGCGGGCGACGGAGTGCTTCTCGCCATACTCCGACATGTCGATGCGCACCATGGCGGTCTCGTCGTCGAACAGGAAGTCGGCCAGAGCCTTCGCCAGCTCCGTCTTACCCACACCCGTCGGACCTAGGAACAGGAAGGAACCAGTCGGGCGGTTCGGGTCCGCCACGCCGGCGCGCGCACGGCGCACCGCATCAGACACGGCATCGACCGCACGATGCTGGCCAACCACGCGGCCGCCCAGCACGAGCTCCATGTTGAGCAGCTTCTCGGTCTCGCCCTGCAGCATCTTGCCCGCGGGCACGCCGGTCCAGGCGGAAACCACGTCGGCGATAGTATCCGGCGTGACCTCCTCTGTCAGCATCATGCCTTCCTGCTGCTCGGCCACGGTCTTCTCAGCCTCGGCCAGCTTCTTCTCCACGTCCGGGATATGCCCGTAACGCAGCTCGGCAACCTTTGCGAAGTCACCCTCGCGCTCGGCGATTTCGGACTCACGGCGCAGGTTATCCAGCTCTTCCTTCAGCTCGCGCAGGCTGTCTATACTGCCCTTTTCGTTTTCCCAGCGGGCGGTCAGGCCGGCCAGCTTTTCCTTCTCGTCGGCCAGCTCGCTGCGCAGGCGCTCGAGACGGTCCTTCGAGGCAGCGTCGGTCTCCTTCTCTAGCGCCATCTCTTCAATCTCGAGGCGGCGGACCACGCGCTCCACATTGTCGATCTCCTCGGGTCGCGAGTCGATCTCCATGCGCAGACGGGAAGCAGCCTCGTCCACCAGGTCGATGGCCTTATCCGGCAGGAAGCGGCTGGTGATGTAGCGGTCCGACAGGGTCGCGGCCGCCACCAGCGCGGAGTCCTGGATGCGCACGCCGTGGTGCACCTCATAGCGCTCCTTCAAGCCACGCAGAATACCGATGGTGTCCTCCGCCGTCGGCTCGCCGACATAAACCTGCTGGAAGCGGCGCTCCAGCGCGGCATCCTTTTCGATGTACTTGCGGTACTCGTCCAGAGTGGTCGCACCGACCAGTCGCAGTTCACCGCGAGCCAGCAGCGGCTTGATCATATTGCCGGCGTCCATGGCGGAATCGCCGCCCGCACCAGCACCGACAATGGTGTGCAGCTCGTCGATGAAGGTGATGACCTCGCCCTCGGCCTCCTTAATCTCGTCCAGCACAGCCTTCAGCCGCTCCTCGAATTCGCCGCGGTATTTCGCGCCGGCGACCATGGAGCCCAGGTCCAGGCTGATTAGCTTCTTGCCGCGCAGGGACTCGGGCACATCGCCGGCGACGATGCGGCGCGCCAGGCCTTCGACGATTGCGGTTTTACCGACGCCAGGCTCGCCAATGAGCACAGGGTTGTTCTTCGTGCGACGGGAAAGCACCTGGACGACTCGCCGGATCTCCTGGTCACGTCCGATCACGGGGTCGATCTTGCCTTCGCGGGCGCGTGCGGTCAGGTCGGTGGAGTACTTCTCCAGCGCCTGGAACTGGCCTTCCGGCTCCTCGGTGGTGACCTTTCGGTTGCCGCGAACAGATTCGAAAGCGCCGCGGATAGCTTCGAAGGTGGCCCCTGCGTCGTGCATCACCTTGGCTGCGTCGGAGTTACCCTTGGCAATACCGGCCAGCAGGACCTCGGTGGAAACATAAGTATCGCCCAGCTGCTCCGCCAGCTCCTGGGCAGCGGTCAGCGCGTTCAGCGCGTCACGGTTAAACTGCGGGTTTGCCATCTCGCTACCGGTGGCCTGCGGGTATCCGGCGACCAGGTTCTTAGCCTTCACCGAGATTGTCTGCGGCTCCACGCCTGCGGCCTGCAGCACTGGCAGGGCGATGGAATCTTCCTGCTCCAGCAGCGCAACGAGCAGGTGCGCCGGTCGAATGTCCGGGTTGCCCTTGGCGGAGGCATCCTGGAGTGCAGCCTGCATTGCAGACTGGGTCATTGTGGTGGGGTTGAAGCTCGTCATTTCTACATCTACCTCCTACGGCTTCATGCCGGTCGCGATTGCACGCTCCCGACTTTACTTGAGTACACCTGACTCAACCACCACAGCCTTGAGTCTATTCCGCTCAATTTACGTATATGAGTGTGATTTACCCCACAAGTTCACCCCCGATCTACTTTTCTCGACGAAAACGATCGCCTTTCGCACACTTTGGAGGTTAGATGAAACTTATCCAAATCGGGAACAGATTACCTATATCTGTAACAAGTATCCGTAACGAGAGGGTGAAGGGACCATGCTCCGACTCCACAAAAAGAAAGCGCCCCCGCACCACAGCACGCCACACCACAGCACGCCGCGAAGCCGCCGCACCCGCCCCACCTGCCGGGTCGCCTCTGCCATCACGGCAGTCGCCGTGACGGCCGCCCTGCCCGGCGCGCTCACCGCCTGCTCCAACTCCTCCGCTGAACCTTACGCCCCCGGCAGCACCGCGGAGCTAAAAATGGCTGACAGTTACTCGCTCACCCACCCCGTCGGTACTGGCGGCACTCAGCCCTTCCTCGACCAGCTGGAAAAAGACTCCTCCGTTGACGTCGAGTACTACGCCTCCGGGCAGATGGGCAAGCAGGCCGACATCCCCTCCGTCGTGCGCAGCGGCGTAGTCGACATGGCGGTCATCTCCCCCTCCTACGTCAGCTCCAGCTTCCCACTCAGCAGCGTGGGCGACCTCCCGGGGTTCAGCTCCGATGCATGCGTGACCGCCTATGCACTGCGCGACCTGGTGAAGCCAGGGGGCGTCCTCTATGAAGAAGAGCTCAAGCCCATGAAATTCATGCCGCTCTGGACCGGCTCCATCCCCGGCTACGAGGCCATGACGGCCGGCCAGGACCCCTCGCATCCGAACAGCTTCCAAGGCGCAGTGCTCCGCTCCACCGGCGGAGCCCTGGACCGCGTGATCGACGAGATCGGCGCCGCCGGCGTGAGCATGCCCATCGGCGATATGTACGAGGCAATGTCTCGCGGCACCGTCGAAGGCACGCTCGCCAGCCCGATCTCCATCACCCCCTACGGGCTGGAGGACGTGGTCCACGCAAGCACCTACGGCGCCCAGCAGGGCAACTTCACCTTTTTCTACGGGATCAACTTGGATACCTGGGACCGGCTGAACGACCAGCAGAAGAAGGCGCTGACCGATGCGGCGGACAAGTCCCAGCAGTCCGTCTGCGAAGAGCTCAACGCAGCTCGCGAAGACTCAGTGCAAAAGATGAAGGATGCCGGCGTGCGCTTCTACGACGTCACCGACGGCGAAACGGCCAAAGAGTGGGAGAACATCTCCCAGCCCGTACTAAACAAGTGGATCGAAGTCGCCGAATCCAAGGGGCACCCCGCCCAGCGGGTCGTGGACGACTTCGAGGACGCACTGAAGCGCCATGCGGATCGCGCGGGTGCGGGCGTCACCGACCCGAAGACCCGAGCCGAAGCAAAGGAGCAGCAGTCATGACCAGCAGCAACTTCGTCCACCCGGGCCACCACGGCACCGCCGAACGCAGCACATACGGCTACCACACCGAGGACCACCCCGGCTTCGACAAGATCCAGAACACCGTCTCCGCGGTGTGCGCCTGGATCGCCGGCGCGGCCATCCTCGGGCTGGCGCTGGTCACATTGGCGGAGATCGTAGCGCGCGAGTTCTTCGGCGCTCCCCTGGGCTGGAACATCTCCGTCACCGAGCGCTACCTATTGCCGATCACCGCGTTCTTCGGGCTGGTCACCACGTACCGCACGGGCACGCACATCGCAGTGGAGTCGTTGTTCAGCAAGTTCGCGCCCAAAGTGCAGAAGACCATCCTGTTGTTAATCCACCTAGCCGTGGTGATCACCATGATCTTCGTCTTCATCGGCGGATGGAACCAGACGTACATGGCGTTCTCGCTGGGCCACGCCACCCTGCCCGGCATGGCTGACCTAGCCACTCCCGACTGGACCTACCGCGTGATCGTGCCCATCGCCGCCGCCCTGTGCGCCTTCGTCGCCGCGCTGGATTTTGTGCGGGAACTGATCACCCCGTGGGATCGCCCCTATACCGACTACGACCCCGGCGAGGAAGAGGTTTAAACCATGCTTGCGCTTACTGTCGTTGTGCTGCTGGTCGCGCTGATTATCCTGCGCGTCCCCGTCAGCTTCGCCATCTTCGGCACGGCCACGGTCGGCCTGATCGCCCTCGGCGGGGTCGAGCTGGCCATCGCCACCATGGAGACCTCGCCGTTCGCCGCCGTGCGTTCCAACTCTTTGTCCGCCGTGCCGCTGTTCATCCTGATGGCGCAGCTGATGCTGATGTCTGGTCTTTTGGATTCTGTTTTTGACGCCGCCAAGGCGCTCGTCGGCCGCATCCCCGGAGGTACCGCCATCGCTTCCATCGGCGCAGGCACCGCGTTCGCGGCCGTCTCGGGATCGTCCACCGCTGCCGCGGCCACGTTGGCGCAGACCTCCTCTACCCGCATGATCGAGGAGGGCTACCACAAGGGCACCGCCACCGGCCTGGTGGCAGTGGTCGGCACGCTGGCGGCGATGATCCCACCGTCGATCATCTTGGTCTTCTACGCGATCACCGCGGAGGCTCCCGTGGGCGACGTGCTGGTCGCGGGCTTCTTCCCCGGCCTGGTTGTCGCTATGGGTCTGGTGCTGGTGATGTACATCAGCTTCCTGAAGGACCGCTCCCGTGCCCCGCAGGGCGAGCCGGTTCCCCTTTCAGAGAAGGGCCTGCAGCTGCTGAAGTCTTCCCCACTGCTGCTGATCTTCCTGGCCGTGGTCGGCTCCATCTTCACCGGTATCGCCACGCCTACGGAGGCCGCCGCCCTGGGCGTGCTGGCCGCGCTGATTCTGGTGATCGCGAAGGGTCGCTGGGATACCAAGAAGTTCGGCGAAACTGTTCTGGAGACGGTGAAGACCACCGGCATGATCTTCGCCATCATCATGTCCGCGCACGTACTGGGGCACTTCCTCACCGAAACGCGCGTCACCCCGAAGCTGGTCAGCGCCATCGGCGAGTCCTCCCTGCACCCGCTGGTAATCATGGCTCTGATCGGCGCGGTGTACCTGATCCTGGGTTTCTTCATGGATCAGATCGCCATCATCGCCCTGACCGTGCCGGTGACCCTGCCCATCGTCGAAGCGCTGGGTTACGACCCCGTCTGGTTCGGCATCTTCATCGTCCTGCTGGCGGAGACCGGCATGGTCACCCCGCCCATGGGCCTGAACGTGTTCGTCGTCTCCAAGGCCGTGCGCATCAACCCGATGATCGTGTTCAAGGGAGCATTCCCCTATGTCGTGATCATGCTGGTTATCGCCCTGGCCTTCCTGCTGTGGCCCGAGCTGGTGCTGTGGGTGCCGGAGTTGGCCGCTTAGGCTGGCGCGTGCCCGTCGGGTATGGGGTTCCTTTCTAAAACACTAGAGAACGCATAGTGCTCAAAACCTGTTTAAGCTGCAGAGCATCCATTAGCGTTTAGTCCATGTACAAGGATCGCTACGTTGTCCTGCAAGCATCCACCTTCACCGAAGAGAAGGTGGATCCCGACCTCTTTTTCGACCGGTTTCGCTGGGCCGAATTATCCCTGGGTTTTTCCTACACCGGCGATTCCGACGGAAAGGTAATCCCTCTTAGCCTTTGGGAAATTAATGATGCTACCCACGACACTATTGAAGATCTGCAGACTATTCGCGCACACTTAACCGTGCGATCGAAAGAGGATCGCTTCCCTCTTCGCCCGTTATTTGCCGTGTGGGACTCCGCATTGCCAAGTTCCGCGCTCTCAGCTCTCCACTCCATCAGTATGAGCGCGATTTCCGACTTCGGCGTGCCCCCAATTCCCAGCATCGAGACTTCCTCCGCTTGCGAGCGAAGCGTCAACGCATATGAACAGGACGAACCTTGGGCCAGCTCCGTCAAATCGCTCGAACAGACCATCTCTCGTCATCACATGAAGCAACGAGGGAAGATCACCGCATTCTCCGGTGGAAAAGAGGTTTCCAAGGAGGCATACTATGCGGAAAGCTTTCGCCCCGCACTAATCTCCAGCGCCTTTGAAACCATCTTGCACGCCCTCCCCCAGGGAGAGGACTGGCGAATCACCGCCACTTCTTCAACGACGAACTCAGCTTGAGCTGCTAACGGTTCCAGCGGGCGCTGTGGCGTCTTAAAACCTCAATAATCCGATCCGCGTCGCGCGCGATCTGCTCGGTCGAGGCAATGACGGACACCGAGGCCACCGCCACTCCCTGGCTCTCGACGCGCACGGCCACACCATCCGCGCCGTTCAAAGCCACGCCGGGGGCCACGCATTCGCCGGTCGCGCGCATGTCTGGGTACCAGCGCTGGAACTTATTGATGGTCTCCTGCGAACTCTCGGAAGCAGCCAGAATCCCCCACACCTGCTCGTGCCCCAGCCCGGAGAGGATCGCCCATCCCGCCGATGTCTCGAGTGGCGGGCGCTGCAGCCGGTTTTGCGCCAGGTACTCGAACTCGGGGTCCGACAGCGCGTAGTCGAGGTAGTAGACATTGTCACCTACCAATGACGCCAACACGGCGATATAGCCTGTCTCTTCCACCACGTCTTCCAGCATCTCGTGGGTGACCTGATCCACGGGGCGGCTACCGGCGAGAGTACTCAGCAGGTACGGGGCGAGACCCAGGCGGAAGGCTTTATCCCGTTCTTCCAGGTATCCGGCTGCGACCAGGCCATTCACCAGGGATTGGGTGGAACTTACTGGCGCGCCGATGGCCTTGGAAATATCCGTGAGTCCGCGCGGCTGCGGGTTGCGGGCCACGAACTCCAGGATGTCCGCGATCCGGTCGACGGTGCGGTGGTGGGATCTACCGGGCTGCTGGTCGACGGGAAAGGGGAACCGCGGCGCGGACTCTGGGTGGGGCGCGTCGGGCATTGGGGGTTCCTTTCGGCTTGGGGTGGCGGCTGACTACGACGATGTTAGAGGAAATTTTCACAAAAGCCTTTCGGAACGAAACAACTTCCCCTACACTCATTGGTACGCAAATCAGTATACAGATACCTATATACGTAAGGAAATGACTGGCATGACTTCTTCCCCGCTCGACCTCACCTCCTTCAACAGCCTGCTCTCCGACGAAGAGCGCATGCTGCAAGAAGCCATGGCGGACTTCGCCAACAAATCCCTCAAACCCAACGTGCAGGAGTGGTTCGAAAACGGCACCCTGCCCGCCAAGGAGCTCGGCCCGCAGTTCGGACAGCTCGGCGCGCTGGGCATGCACCTGGAAGGCTACGAGTGCCCCGGCGCCTCCGCCGTCGCCTACGGCCTGGCTTGCATGGAGATCGAGGCCGTGGATTCCGGCCTGCGCTCCTTCGTCTCCGTCCAGGGCTCCCTGGCCATGTTCGCCATCCACCACTGGGGCTCCGAGGAGCAGAAGGAAAAGTACCTGCCGAAGATGGCCGCCGGTGAGTACCTGGGCTGCTTCGGCCTGACGGAGCCCGATGCCGGCTCCGACCCGGCGTCTATGAAGACGCGCGCAACCCGCGACGGCGACGAGTGGGTCCTCAACGGCACCAAGATGTGGATCACCAACTCCCCCGTCGCCGACGTGGCCGTCGTCTGGGCTCGCACCGAGGATGGCTTCGCCGGCTTCATCTTGGAAAAGGGCATGGAGGGCTTCACTGCCCCGGAGATCCACAAGAAGCTTTCGCTGCGCGCCTCCATCACTGGCGAGATCGTGCTGGACAACTGCCGCGTGCCGGACTCCCAGCGCCTGCCGAAGATCGACACCCTCCGCGGCCCGCTGACCTGCCTGAACGAAGCCCGCTACGGCATTATCTGGGGTGCCCTGGGTGCAGCCCGCGACAGCTTGGAAACCGCCATCGAGTACACCGAGACCCGCGAGGTATTCGGCAAGTCCCTGTCCAGCTACCAGCTCACCCAGGCGAAGCTGGCCAACATGTCCGTCGAGCTCAACAAGTCCGTCCTGCTGGCCCTACAGCTCGGCCGCCTGAAGGACAAGGGCGAGCTCGCCCCGCACCAGGTCTCCGTCGGCAAGCTGAACTCCACCCGCGTGGCTCTGGAGATCGCCCGCGAGTGCCGCACCCTGCTGGGCGCTTCCGGCATCACCCTGGAGTACTCGCCACTGCGCCACGCCAACAACCTAGAGTCCGTGCTGACCTACGAGGGCACTGCCGAGATGCACCAGCTGATCATCGGCCAGGCCCTCACCGGCAAGGGCGCATTCCGCTAAACCTCCGCGCACCCCACCCCACCCCAACCCTCCCAACCCTTCCCCAACCAGAAAGGAACCTATGGGCCCCCTCGAAGGCATCGTCGTGGCCGATTTCTCCCGCGTCCTCGCCGGCCCCTACGCGACCATGATGCTGGCGGACATGGGCGCGCAGGTCATCAAGATCGAGCGTCCGGGCGTCGGCGACGACACTCGCTCGTGGGCGCCGCCCGTTAACACGCAGGGCATGTCCACCTACTTCGCCGGCGTAAACCGCAACAAGAAGTCCGTGGAGATCGACCTCTCCACCGACGAGGGCCGCGAGCAGGCCCGCCGTATCGCCGCGGAAGCCGACATCCTGGTGGAGAACTTCCGCCCCGGCACGATGGAGCGCATGGGGCTGGACTATGAAACGCTCCGCCAGCACAACGAGGGCCTGGTCTACGCCTCCCTCTCCGGTTTTGGTTCCGGCAAGGGCGCGGACATCGGCGGCTACGACCTGATGGTGCAGGCCGTCGGTGGGCTCATGTCCATCAACGGCGAGGAGGGCCACCCCGTCAAGGTCGGCGTGGCGCTGGTGGATGTCCTCACCGGCCTGCACATGGGCATGGGCATCCTCGCCGCCCTGCATTCCCGCACCTCCACCGGCAAGGGCCAGCACATCGAAATCAACCTGCTGCACACCCTGCTGTCCTCCCTGGCCAACCAAGCCAGCGCGTTCGTCGGTGCGGGCGTCATCGGCAAGGCGATGGGCAACACTCACCCTTCCATCGCCCCCTACCAGGTCTTTAAGACCCAGGAGGGCGATCTCGCCATCGCCGCGGGCAACGACTCGCTGTACCACCGGACCTGTCGGGTGCTGGGGCTCGAGGAGCTTATTGATGACGCCCGGTTCGCCACCAACAGCGACCGTGTCGCTCACCGTGCCGAGTTGGCGGAGATCATCGAAGGTGCGTTGGCTAAGGCCGGCGCCCAGGAGTGGTTCCAGAAGCTACGCGCTGCCGGGGTTCCCGCTGGCCCGGTGAACAACATCAAGCAGGCCTTCGAGTTCGCAGAATCCTTAGGCCTGGATCCCATCGTCGAGGTCGAAGGCATGCGCAGCGTTCGCAACCCAATCAACTTCTCCGATACCCCAATCGAGTACCACACTGCCCCACAGCAGCTCGGCAATCCTGCTTTCCAATAGGGGAGTTCCAATTCACAGGTTCGGGTGCGACAATGAGGAGCAACCAACCGGCCCCTCACCCGGTTGCCTCAGCCCGCCCCTGTAGAACAAGGAGACTTCGAGTCCGTGGCACGCCACTCTTCGTCCGACGACTACACCTTCGCAGAGCTGCTCGCACTCGTCGAAGAACACCGCCACGACCTGGTCCAGCTCACCCGCGCAAAGCTGCACGCAATGGATCCCAAGCCCATGACCGTGCACTTCCCGCACGTCGCGGGCGCCGAGTACGCCAACCCCACCCCGGATTTCGCTCAGACGATGGAGCTGGACGAGGCCTACCTGGACCGCACCATCCGCTTCGTCCTGCGCGGCATCACCCCCGGCGGTGAGTTCGCCACCGACCAAGCCGAGTTCTTGGTCGCTACCGGCAAGGATTTCCGAAAGTTCGGCGTGGGTTCTCAGCATTATGAGGCGCTAGAGTCCGCGTTGGTGGAGGCTGTTGGGGAGTATATGGGCGTCACAAAAAAGCTCAGCGACACAATCAACCTCGGATGTAGCTTGCTTGCCTACGGTGCGCTCGAGGACGAGGAAGCCGACGTGCCTGCGACCTCGGCCGCACAGGTGCTCGAGGTGCTTCATCCTTGTGACGCCATCGCCGTGATCCGCACGCAGATGGATCCGCCGTTGCCGTATTGGTCCGGCCAGCATGTGGAGGTCCGCACGCCGCATACTCCGCAGCTGTGGCGGGCGCTTTCCCCGGCGATTCCTTTTAACGAGGACGGTTTGGTGGAGTTTCACGTCCGCGCCGTCGGGCCGTTTTCTCGCGCGATCGTGGAGGGCTCCCAGCCCGGCGAGCAGTGGGTGGTAGCCAATCCATATGGCGACCTGCAGATTTCCGGCGAGAAGCCGGTGGTGATGGTGGCCGGGTCCACGGGTCTGGCGCCGGTGCGGGCTATCCTGCTGGACCTCATCCAGTCAGAGGAGCGCCCGCCGATGGTGCAGCTGTTCTTCGGCGCGCAGAACCCTGATGAGCTTTACGAGTGGCAGGGTCTGGTGGGCTTCGAGGATGCCTTCGATTGGCTGGATTTGTACCTGGTGGTGCAGGAGGATGCGCCCGCCCCGGAGAACTTCGAGGCTTACACGGCGCGCGGCCTGGTGGGGGATGTGGCCGCCGAGCGCGGTTCGTGGCGCGATGCCGAGGTGCTGATCACGGGTGGACCGGAGATGAAGCGCCACACCGTGGAGGCTTTCCTCCGCGCTGGTGCGAACCGCGAGCAGCTGCGTTTCGACGTGCCTAACTAATTCAGCTACTTCAGCTGCTGAGCTTCCTCCACGTCACCGACCAGATCGACCCCCACGCCGAGCTCACGGTCGGTGTGGTGGCCTTCCAGTACGGGCAGGTTCTTGCGAACCTTGTCCACGTAGTTCGGGTCGATGTCGATGGTCAGCACCTGGGCGGCGTAGCCGGTCTCCGCCAGCCGGGCGCCGTTCGGGCCGATCGCCACGGAGTGGCCGATGCCGGTGGGGCCATCCGCAGTACCGTAGCGCTCCGGAGAGCCCGGGCGTGCCATGCCCGCAGCGATTAGGTAGCTGGCGGAATCCAGCGCGCGGGCCGCGGTGAGTTCGCGCCACTGCTCCAGCTTGCCTGGACCATCAGCCCAGCTGGAGGGCACAACCATCACCTTTGCGCCCGCCGCTGCCATCGCCACGAAGTGGCCAGGGAAGCGGATGTCGTAGCAGGTGGCCAGCCCCACTCCCACGCCACCGACGTCGATAACCACCCGGCGCTTACCCGGCTTGACGGTATCGGACTCGCGGTAGCCGAAGGCATCGTAGGTGTGGATCTTGTCGTAGTGCGTCACGTAGTCCGGTCCGGCAACCAGCAGGGTGTTGTTCACGCGGCGGAACTGGTTGGCCTCCGGGGAGTCGCTGGGCTGCTCCTCCACCAGCTGCCCGCTCGGGGTGCGGTAGACCGTATCGGCCGGGGTGAACATGCCGACAACGGCGGTGGTGCCGTGCTTCTTGGCCGTGTCGATAATCGCCTGGGCGAAGGGCCCATCCAGCGGTTGGGCGACGGTATCCAGCCGCCCGCTATCGAAGGGGAACATGGCCGCCTCGGGGAAGACGACCAGGTCGGCACCATTTGCCGCACCGGACGCGATGTACTTCAGGATGCGAGCCAGGTTGGCTTCCACGTTCGGTTCGGCTTTCATCTGGATGACAGCGATACGCATACAGTCCACCCTAGCGACATTGCCGACATCGCGCCCCCTTTTGGCAGCGCCGCGATGGCCGCCCTGTGGATAAAGCTGAGTTATCCACAGCCCCGAAAAATTTTTCTTTTTTGACGCCCCTAGCCTCCCTACACTCACTCCCAGAAAGCAGGTCGCGATCTCCAGGGGGTAAGCACGTGAACTATTCGACGATGGGATTTTTGGACTATTTGGACACGATGGCGCTGGATACAGCAGCAGTCCACGGGCGCTGCGAGGTGATTAACGAGGACGGAGTGCAGTGCGCCTCGGCGGGCTATTCGGTGGCCAACGCTTCCGCACCGGACATTCCGGGCGGAGCCACCACGCGGGCCATCGCCACAGCCGCCGACAGGCTCCACGCGGCCTTCACGGGGTTCGGCCGCCAACTGTCGAACATGAGCCGCACCATCGGCGTGTACGCCGAGAATGTAACCGTCGCCGACACCGACGGCTCGGATGCCTTTGCGGGGGCCGGCCGATGATCGCCACACCAACTACCAGCACAGTCACCGTAGACGCCCTCAAGGCCGCAAACGTAGAGGCCCTGCGCTCCGCCGCCGACCTCTTCACCCGCAATGGCGACAAGACATCCCGCCACGCTGCGAACGCCCGGGAGCAGGCCAAGTGGGGCGCGGACTGGTCCGGGCAGGCCGCGGACGCCGCCGGCCACGCCACCGATTCCGCCGCGAACCAACTGGATACCGCCGGTTTCAGCAGCAGCACCATCGGCCAGCTGGCGGGCACCCACGCCGACGTGCTGGGCCCCACCCGGTCGGTAGTGCGCACGACCGTGGGGTTGGCCCGCGGGGCATTAATGTCGGTGCACCAGGACGGGGAGGTCTCCGCCCGTCACCTGGCCTTCATACCCGGCATCGGTGAGGCCGCGCAGAACCTGGCGCTGGTGCTGACCAATGTTCTGCGCGGGGCTCTCCAGCTGGCGAGTGTGCTGGATCGGGTGTCCGGCACCGCAGTCTCCGCGATCAGTGGCACGGTCGCGCCACCCCGAAGTGATGCTGGGGTCGGTGAGGTCGAGGGGGCGTCATCAATAAAGGGGCCCCAGAACTTGCCTCCAGTACAGAGGGTGGATACGCCGCATGGTCCGGTGGTGACGGTGGGTGATGTCGAGAGCGCCGACGAGGTGATTACGCTGGTCAGCGGCGTGGGGTCGAGTAATGCGGACGCGCTTGTACGCACCGAGGCGTGGGCTCGGGCGACGGCTGCGGATGCGGCGGTGCACGGCAGGAACGTGGCGGTGGTGGCGTGGCATGGCTACTCGGCTCCGGGGGATCTGCCCGGCGCGATCTCCCAGGCGCCGGCGAAGGAGGGCGCCACCGCGCTGCGGGAGCATCAGCGCCAGCTGCGTGAGCGAAACCCTGACGCAAAACTGCAGGTGGTGGGCTATAGCTACGGTTCGGTCGTGGTCGGGGAGGCCGCGGCGAAAGGCAGCGAGGGGCTCACCGCCGACGAGGTGCGTTTCTGGGGCAGCCCCGGCGTACACGCACAGCATGCCGAGGATCTGAAGCTGATTGCACCGCCGGATGGGTCGCCGGATGAGCACAGTAGCCACGGCCAGGTCATCAACGAGCACGTGCCCGGCGACATGATCCGACTCACCACTACCCCAGGGTTTGGAGTGCACGGCAAGGACCCCGCGTCGCCAGACTTTGCCCCTGACTCTGCCACCCCAGACTCCGCCACCCCTGACTCCGGCAGCTGGAGCAGCTACGGCTGGAGCCGAATCCTGGACCTCTACCTCATGAGCCGCGGGGAGACCGACGCCCACAGTTCCTACATGTGGTCCCCGGAGCTAAATGCGCGATATTAGCGCGCGCTCCATCTCCAGCAGCGCCCGCTTGGTCTCCGCGCCACCCCGGTACTCGCCGAGGCTCCCGTCGCTGCGGATCACCCGGTGGCACGGGTACAGGATCGGCAGCGGGTTACGCGCGCACGCCGAGGCTGCGGCGCGCACGGCACGCGGATTGCCCGCCAGAGCCGCCAGCTGGGCATACGTAATGGTCTCCCCGTACGGGATCTGCGCCAGGGCCTCCGTCGCCCGGCGCCGGAAGGGAGTTGTCAAGCCACTGAAGTCCACGGGCACGGTGAACTCCCGCCGCTCCCCCGCGAAGTACTCCCCCAGCTGCCTTGCGGCCTCCTCTATATGCTCTTCTGCCGCATGCCGCCCCGCTACATGCCGCCCCGCTACATGCCGACTCGCCGCATCTTCCGCCAGCTCATCCACCGCACCCCAATTTTCCCCAGCGAAACCTATGCCTCGTATGCCCTGTTCGGTAGCGAGTACATGCAGGCTGTTCACCCCGCACAGGTCCTGCCCCACGTCCGCGGAAAATGTCATGCCTCGCCGAGTATCTTGCATGACTACATTCCTACCCTTCCCGAAAATCGTCCGTAGTCCACAGCCAAGAACTTAGTTGATGCCTCAACTATGTTCTCGTGCACTGGCACCATGAAAGCCTTCGGATTCCTCAGCTTCGACCACACCGACTCCACCGACCCCCGAGGCGCCGACATCGCCCGCGAGCACTTCCTGCGCCACCTAGCCGCCATCCGCGGAGTAGGCATGGCCACCGCCCCCTCGGCAAAGAAGCAATACCCGCACATATACCAGCCCGGCGCCTCCATCCCCGTACTCCCGCATTTCCCCAACCTAGACCGCCGAGCGGGCGGGGCAGGCGGGCGTCAACCTCATGAGCTCCACCCTCCTCACCGAGAGCAACGGTGACAGCTTCGGTGACCTGCAGGCGCAGCAGCTCCGCCTTCGGCCGAACCTATATTGGTGAACCCGACAAGCTCGTCGAGGATCTTCTTAATGACGCCGCAGTGGCCGAGACCGACACGTTGATGCTCACTATCCCGAATCAGCTGGGCGTAGAGGCCAATGTTCGCCTACTGAAGAACTTCGCTACCCACGTCGCGCCTGCGCTGGGTTGGGAGCCGAGCACAGCCGAGCACAACTAGCGAGAGCTAACGCCGCAAAACCGCAGCAGGTTGGCCTAACCAACGGACACGTTGTACGGTACTAACCGTGAATATCTCTAATAATGGGGATACCCCATATACTCAGGAGACTGCCGAGGTTTATCACCCGCAGGCCTCCACCGCTGAAGTGCTGGTCAAGGACGACCCACGCACCGTCCGCATGGGCACGCTCGTCAGCCTGATCATCGGCTCCACCGTCGGCGCCGGCATTTTCGCGCTGCCGCAGAACATCGCGTCTGTCGCCTCGCCGGGTGCTGCACTGATCGGCTGGGGCATCACCGGCGTGGGCATGCTGTGCATCGCCTACGTCTTCCAGGCTCTAGCACTGCGTAAACCGCACCTGGACTCTGGCGTGTACTCTTACGTGCGCGCCGGCCTGGGTGACTTCGTCGGCTTCGCCTCCGCGTGGGGCTACTGGCTGGGCACCATCATCGCCCAGGTGGGCTACGCGACGCTGTTCTTCGGCTCCCTGAGCTTCTTCTTCCCCATTTTCGGCGGCGATCATCCGCTGGTGCAGTCGATCTGCGTATCAGCTCTCACCTGGGGAATCTTCCTGATTCTTTCCCGCGGCGTGCGCCAAGCGGCGATCATGAACGTCATCACCACAGTGGCGAAGATCCTGCCGATCCTGGCGTTCCTGGTGCTCGTGGCCTTCGTCGGCTTCAACACGGACGTGTTCACCTCCGACTTCTGGGGCCGCGCCGCCACCTTCGGTGAGAACCAGGACCAGGCGCTTTCCCTCGGCGACCAGGTTAAGGGCATGATGCTGTTCACCGTGTGGGCCTTCATCGGCGTGGAGGGCGCTTCCACCTACTCGAAGCGCGCACGCCACCGTAAGGATGTTTCCCTGGCCACCTTCCTGGGATTCGTCTCCGTGTTCTTCCTGCTCACCGCCGTGAGCTTCCTGTCCTTCGGCGTGGTCTCCCGCGAAGAGCTCGCCGCGATGGGCGATAACTCCATGGGCACCGTCCTGGAGCACGTCGTCGGCCCGTGGGGTGCTGGCCTGATCTCCGTCGGCCTGTGCATCTCCGTTCTGGGTGCCTACGTCTCCTGGCAGATGCTGTGTGCCGAACCGATCACCCTGATGGCTCAGGATGGGCTGCTACCGAAGGCCGTTGGACGCACCAACGACATGGGCGCCCCATACGTCTCGCAGTTCCTGTCCGCCGTGGTTATCCAGGCGTTCATCATCATCTTCTACCTGAACGAATCCACGTACACCACGATGGTGCAGCTGGCCACGTCCCTGTACCTGGTGCCCTACGTGTTCTCCAGCCTGTACCTGCTGTTCCTGGCCACCCGTGGCCACGGATTCAAGCACCCGGACGCCGGCTCGAAGTTCGACATCTCCGGCCCCGAGGTCAGCAAGAAAACCAATCGCGGGCACCTGCTCATCAGTGCCGTAGCTTTCGGTTACTCCCTGTGGCTGCTGTACGCCGCCGAGCTACAGTTCGTCCTGCTCGGCACGCTGCTGATCGTGCCCGGCCTGGTGGTCTACGTCGCCACCCGCATCAAGGCCGGCGGGCGCGTGTTCAACACCTTCGAGTGGATCATCAGTGCCCTCATCGTCGCCTCCGCCATCGGTGCTTTGTACCTGATCGTCACTGGCCAGATCAGCCTCTAGTTACCGCCGCTTCTGCCGGTCCCACAGAACCACAGAGGTAGAGCGCGGGACATGCACAATCTCGCCACGCGAGCGCCCGCCCGCGCCTGCACCCTCGCCCCGCTCCACGCGGGCCTGCATCTCCGCCAGGCGGCGGCGCAGTGCCGCGTTTTCTTCTTCCAGCTCGTCCAGCCGGTTCTGTTGGGCGATGATCGTCTTGATGCCTGCCAGGTTCACGCCCTCCTCGTGGGAGAGGCGCTGGATCTCCTGCAGCTGCTCAATATCCTCGCGCGAGTAGCGGCGGCCGCCGCCGCTGGTGCGTTGGGGCGTCACCAAACCCATGCGGTCATACGTGCGCAGCGTCTGGGCGTGCATTCCGGTAATCCGCGCAGCGACGGAGATCACGAAAACCTCGCGATCGCCGCCGTTCTTGCCGTTACTCATCAGTTACCCTCCCATCCTTCGCGGGGGTCGAATCCGGAGCGCTTTTCCTCTTCCGAATACTTGCGCAGCGCGCTCATCGCGCCCTCGTCCAAGTTCTTCGGCACGGCCACCTTCACAGTCACCAGCAGATCGCCGCTAGCGCCATTGCGCTTGTTCACACCGTGGCCACGCACGCGCAGCGTGGTGCCATCTTGCGTACCGGCGGGGATGCGCACCCGCACCTTGGAGGCCAGGGTCGGCACCGTCACCGCGCCGCCGAGCACCAGCTCGGGGTAGCTCACCGGCACGGTCAGTTTCAGGTCGTCGCCGTCGCGACTGAACACCTTGTCGGGCTTCACGTGCACCGTCACGAACAGGTCGCCAGCCGGCTTACCGCGCTGCCCCGCCGAGCCCTGTCCGGCCAGGCGCACCTTCTGCCCGTCGACCACGCCCGCAGGCACGCGCACGGTAATCGTGCGGGACTGAGTAGTCCGCCCCGTGCCGGAACAATCCGGGCACTTGTCCTTAATCACCGAGCCAGTGCCAGAACAGTCCGCGCATGGGCGGGAGAACCCAAAGGCCCCCCTGTTCTCGCTGACCATGCCGCTGCCGTTACAGGTAGCGCAGCTCTGCGGAGAAGTGCCCGCCTTAGCGCCGGAGCCGTGGCAGCTTTCGCACGGTTCGGGCTTGGTCAGGCGGATCGGCACGGTCACACCCTTGGTGGCCTCGCGGAATTCGAGGGTCAGCTCCGTCTCCACGTCCGCCCCGCGGCTGCGCTGAGTGCGGCGTCCAGCCCGGCCACCCCGGCCACCGAATCGGCTGCGGGAGGCGCCAGCGGTCGGATCGTCGCCGAAGAGTCCGCTGAAGACATCCCCGAATCCGCCACTGGTGGCGTCATTTCCAAAAAGATCAGAGACATTAAAGCCGCCGCCACCAAAGTTTGTGCCACCTGCGCCACCAAAGCCGCCAGCACCACCCGCACCGCCGAAGCTCGAGTAGGCTCCGCTAGCGAGCATCTGCTTCAGCTCGTCGTACTCCGCGCGCTTTTCCTTGTCCCCCACCACGCTGTACGCTTCGGAAGCCTTCTTGAACCGCTCCTCCGCCGCCGTATCGCCCGGGTTCGCATCCGGATGATTCTCGCGGGCGATCTTGCGATAAGCTTTCTTGATCTCCTCTGCCGATGCGGTGGAGGACACGCCGAGGTCTTTGTAATAATCCTTCTCGGCCCATTCACTGTGCGCCATGTGTCGCTCCTTCCTTATTGCGCTGTTCACGCGGGGTGTTAATACTCAACCTTGAGTCTACCGCGCTGAACTTTTGTTATCTAATCTTCTTTAACGACGCCCCCACGTATTTATTCCCTCCCCACATCACTTCGGGCCTTGCAGCGTTCATTACCGGAGACTTGCAGCAGCCTTTGCCGAAGACTTGCCAGCCCGAAACTAGCTAGGGTGGGGGTCATGGCACCTAAGAAGCGCAACTGGTTGAGTCGGATCTTCGGCTCGCACGATGCATCACACGACACCCCACACAGAACCTCGCCTGCACCCAATTCGCCAGCAAACCCCAGCGCACCGCTTGCAGAGCCCGGCCCGCAGGACCCGCCGGTGCCGCTACCTCGCCTGGACCTGCACCAATCGACGGCGCTGATCCGGCAGATTGTGCGGACGCTCAACAGCCTGGGCTACGGCGCAACCCCCACGCCCGAGGTCGTGTACTACAGCAAGCCCGAACACATTCAGAAGCCGCTGAGCTACCCAGGCCCCACGCCCGGCCCCTATGGCGGGCAGCTCCCCGCGCCAGACTATGGCGAGGGGTCGCAACTGGGGCTCGAGAACATCACGAAGCAGTGCGCCAATGCCGAGGATTTCGGTCGGGATATGCCTGTGCTGGTAGAGCATTTCGTCAATAGTCTGCTCGGGCCGGCTGCCAGCTCGGAGCGGGATTTACTTTCGCTTCCGGATGCGGAGTTTTACTCCCGTTTGCGGGCGCGCCTAATGGCGATCGATCTTCTGCCGGAGCAGTCGCGGGCGGATGCACTAGAGTTCAACCCGGATTCGCCAATTCGACCCTATTCGGATGACCTGTGCATCAACCTGGTTCTGGATACACCAAATTCCGTTTTGGCGCTGAGCCCAGGTTCGCTGAACAATCGCGGTCCGATTGAGGACTTGTTCCGGATTGGCTACCGCAACCTGTGGCAGGAGCTGATCGATTCCGGCTTGGATGTGCAGCCTGTTCGAGCGAGCGAAGACCGCCCCAACGAGCGCTTCTGGGCGATCGAAAGCGGCTCTTACTATGCGGGATCAGTGCCCCTGCTCATGAACGAGATCCTCGAGCGCTACCTGCCGCAGATCGATCCCAGCGAAGGACTTGTTTTTTCCACGCCGCATCGCCACATCACCCTAGTTCGAGAGATGGGCGAAGGCACCGACCTGCTGGGTTCCATCAAGATGATGGCGGCAGTGACCGCCCAGGAGTTCTCGCGGCAAGCGGGCGCGCTGAGCCCACGACTGATGTTTTCGCACATGGCTGAGATCACCACGTTCACCGACATCAAGGCGAAAGGTGACGGCAGGGCGGAGATTGACATCCAGCCCCCGGCCTACCTCATGGAGAGGATCAACCAGGGCAAGCGCTAGGACTGCGGCGCTAGAACGCTGTCGCTAGAACGGCGGCTCGTCTTCCAGGTTGCGCTTCTGCTTCCTTTGGTTGTGCTCCACCACCTTCCGCGCTCGCTTCACTGCTCGGTGCCGGAAGGTGATTCTTCCCAGCGGGCCGTTTGGCGTGGTGATCACCGTGTGGCCGTCTCCGAAGCTTGTCCAGGTTTCCTCCCCGTCGGGGTTGATTGTCACATCCCAGGCTCCCGTCGTTTTCGCATTGTGGTGTTTGGCGCAGAGGCAGTGGAGGTTTGAGGTGTCCGTCGGCCCGCCGTTCGAGCTGCTGCCCGGCCCGCCGTTCGAGCTGCCATGCACGAAGCGTTTGACGTGGTCTAGCTGGCATTTGTGCGCTGGGGTGTCGCAACCCGGGAAGCGGCAGGTACCATCCCGGCCTTCCACGCTCGCGCGGATGAGGGGCGTCGGGGTATAGCCGGCGGTAGCGGCCTTCCCCGGAGCCTGCAGGTGGGTCACCCGCTCCATCCACTCCTTCGTGGCCAGCGCGTTGAGCCAGCTGCCGGCCGCCCAAATCTGCGCCTCCGGAGCGTCCACCTGGCGGTACAGGTTGAGGTTCACCTCCGCGGTCGCACTCCCCCGCACCAGGCTCAAAAGCGCCCGCACCCTGGAACAATTCTGCTTGTTCCTCACGCTGTCGAGCGCCTGAATCAGCTCCAGCGCCTCCAGCTTCGGAAGGGTCAGGTAGAACTCGGTGTAGTCGGCCGGCCGGTCGTCGATAGCTAGCCGCGTTGCGGCGCCGAGGACGGCCAGGTCTTCGGTACTGACGCCCTCTACGTCCGAACCCGTGCCGTCTGCGCCATCGGTACCGTCTGCACCATCTGAGACTTCCGCACCGTCGCCCGCTGGCGAAGTCAGTTCGGCGGGATCGATTGGGCAGGCCAAAGGCTCGTGATCCATGACGATCTTCTTCAGGCGTTGGCGGATCGTGCTCTGCCCCAGCATCGCCTGGTTAGGCCGAATGGGCGAGAGTGCAGTGTAGACATCGGCTTCTACGGCGGAGATGTGGGCGTCGCTAACAGCAACAAGGCTATGAGCGACGATCCGCCACAGCTCGATAGAGTAAGCCCCGGTTTCCGCCAGCTCCACTAGCGATGGGAAGCGGCGGAAGGTAGTTCCGACGTCGACGAGCTGGATCACTCGGAACTCCGGGAGGCCCAGGCGGACACCCAGGCGGGTGGTCACGTCGGTGATGCATTCGTCGTCGCGAGGTGTGCACGCCAGGGCGAGGCGCGCGTGGTTGCGGTTGATGTCGCAGATTGCTGCGCTCATCGGGTCGGTGGGGTCGGTAACTTTCCAGAACGGCCCCTGTGGTTGGTCTTGCGGTTGGTTCTGCGGTGGGTCTTGCGGTGGTCTGTCGGGTGGTGTGGGCTGATCAAACATCATTCCCCTTCGATGATGGAGTCCCCAGTGCGGCGTGGCTCGTGTCCCGTGGTTTTCCGTACGCGATCAGCATAGAAAACGACCCGGACAACCCCTCCAAGAAAAACTTAAATAATCGAACACCTGTTCTAAACACCAGGCCTGAGCGACCTAGACCCCAGCCCCAACACTCTAGGAAGCGTCAGCCTGCGACTCCTTAATTGCACCCCCGAGCAACACCACAAACACCACCAGCCCCACGGTGATGCAGATGTGCCCCAAGCCAGCGATGCCCGAGATCATCGCATTGGATTCCTTGCCCAGCACAGTTAGGCTGCCGTGCCAGATCATCATTGCGACGGTGGTCAGGATGCCGGCGTTGTACAGCCAGTAGAACGCCAGGAAGGGCTTCCGATTTCGCGAAAGCCCGAAGAGCTTCTCCAGCGCCAGGAAAACCAAGAACATGATGAACCCGAGCGCGAGCAGGTGGGTATGCACCACGCTCAGCTGCGTAAAGCCCCCTTCTGGAAATTCGTTAACCCGCGTAAATTCGCGATAGAACACACCAGCAGCCAAACCCAAGGCGAGGTAGAAAACGGCGGCCCAGTACAAAGCCTTCATTGCCTTCATTTGCGCTCCTTAACTAGCTGTGCAGATCTTTCCACCACCCATTCTGCCCCTTTTCCCGACCGGCTCACCACACCCCACCACACAAAAAAGAGAGCTCCACAGCAAAAGCCGTGGAGCTCTCCGGATCTAACTACTGCGGATCACCAATGATGACCATCGCGTTGCGCAGCACGCGGTCGCCCAGGCGGTAGCCGCGGCGGAGGATGGTAGCCAGCACCTTGTCGTCGCCACTGCTCGTGTCCTGCACGGCCTCGTGGCAGTTCGGGTCGAACTCGTCGCCTTCCTCGCCGAACTTCTCCACCTTCATGGATGCCATCACAGACTGCAGCTTGTCCGACATGGACTTCAGCGGCCCGGTCAGGTCGCCGTGCTGCTCTGCCATCTCCAGGTCGTCTAGGATCGGCAGCAGCTCGGCGGCCACCTCGGCCTTCGCGCCGGTGATCACGCTTGCGCGGTCACGCTCCACGCGGCGGCGGTAGTTGGTGTACTCCGCCGTCACGCGCTGTAGGTCCTCGGTGCGTTCGGCCAGCTCGGCCTCGATGCTGTTGTCTACCTCGGCCGTCACCTCGGCAACTTCGGCTTCGTCGATATTGACGCCCTCAGCATCAGCCGCAGCGGCTTCAGCATCGGCCAGACCCTCGTCGACACCCTGCGCCTCAGCAGCTTCCGCGGCGGCAGCTTCGGCACTTTCGGCCGAGGTTGCCTCCGGGTCGGTGTTCTCCGGGGCGCCCGGGTCTTGATTCAGATCTTCAGCCATTACTTCTTATCATCCTCTGCGGAAGTGTCCTCGTCGACAACCTCGGCGTCCACAACGTTCGGGTCATCGTTTGCGGCGGAGCCTGCGTCCGCACCAGCACCAGCGCCCTCGGCGCCGGCGGCTGCCTCAGCCTCGTAGATGGCCTTGCCCATCTCCTGAGACTCAGCGTTCAGCTTCTCCACCGCATCCTTGATGGCCTCGATGTCGTCACCCTTCAAAGCCTCGTCAACAGCCTTGGCTGCTTCCTCGACCTTGTTCTGGGTGTCCTCGTTGACCTTCTCCTTGTTGTCCTCGACGAACTTGCGGGTCTGGTATGCCATGGACTCTGCGGAGTTGCGGACTTCCTGCTCCTCGCGGCGCTTCTTGTCCTCTTCCGCGTGGGTCTCGGCATCCTTGACCATGCGGTCGATCTCCTCCTGGGATAGGCCGGAGCCGTCCTGGATCTTGATCGTGTTCTCCTTGCCGGTGGCCTTGTCCTTTGCAGAGACGGAGACGATGCCGTTGGCGTCAATATCGAAGGTGACCTCGATCTGCGGAACGCCGCGCGGTGCCGGAGCGATGCCCGCCAGCTCGAAGGAGCCGAGCAGCTTGTTGTGCGCAGCCATCTCGCGCTCGCCCTGGAAGACCTGGATCTGCACGCTGGGCTGGCTGTCCTCAGCGGTGGTGAAGGTCTCGGAACGCTTGGTCGGGATGGTGGTGTTGCGCTCGATCAGCTTGGTCATCACGCCACCCTTGGTCTCGATACCCAGGGACAGCGGGGTGACGTCCAGCAGCAGCACGTCCTTAACCTCGCCGCGCAACACACCGGCCTGCAGGGCAGCACCCACGGCCACAACCTCGTCCGGGTTTACGCCCTTGTTGGGCTCCTTGCCGTTGGTCAGCTCGGTGACCAGCTCGGAGACAGCAACCATGCGGGTGGAGCCGCCGACCAGCACGACGTGGTCGATCTCGTCCACGCTGACTTCCGCGTCCTTCAGCACTGCCTGGAACGGGGTCTTGGTGCGGTCCAGCAGATCCTGGGTGATCTTCTGGAACTCGGTGCGGGTCAGGGTCTCGTCCAGGAACAGCGGGTTCTTATCCTCGTCCACCGTGATGTACGGCAGGTTGATGGAGGCCTGCTGGGAGCTGGACAGCTCGATCTTGGCCTTCTCCGCTGCCTCGCGCAGGCGCTGCAGGGCCATCTTGTCCTTGGTCAGGTCCACGCCGTGGCTTGCCTTGAACTTGTCGGCCAGCCAGTCGACGATGCGCTGATCCCAGTCGTCGCCGCCCAGCTCGTTGTCGCCGGCAGTTGCGCGAACCTCAACCACGCCGTCGCCGATCTCCAGCAGGGAGACGTCGAAGGTGCCGCCACCCAGGTCGAATACCAGGATGGTCTGCTCCTTGTCACCCTTCTCCAGGCCGTAAGCCAGGGCGGCTGCGGTCGGCTCGTTGACGATGCGCAGGACGTTCAGGCCGGCGATCTGGCCGGCATCCTTGGTTGCCTGGCGCTGTGCGTCGTTGAAGTAGGCGGGGACGGTAATGACTGCGTCGGTTACGTCCTCACCCAGGTAGCTCTCCGCGTCCCTCTTCAGCTTCTGCAGGGTGCGGGCGGAGATCTCCGGAGCGGTGTACTCCTTGTCGTCGATGGAGACCTTCCAGTCCGTGCCCATGTGGCGCTTGACGGAGCGGATGGTGCGATCCACGTTGGCTACCGCCTGGTTCTTGGCGGACTGGCCAACCAGCACCTCGCCGTTCTTGGCGAAAGCCACGATGGACGGGGTGGTACGGGATCCCTCGGAGTTGGCGATGACCTTTGCCTCGCCGCCTTCCAGAACAGACACCACAGAGTTGGTGGTGCCCAAGTCAATTCCTACTGCGCGTCCCATATCAGTTCCTCCTATTGCTTCTGGGGCGAATAAAATCTATCGAGCCTTAGTCGAGCGGACTCAACTTCGCCCGTCTCTGCCAACCAGTATCCGCGTTTTTCGCGTCTAGTCAAGCTGACTTGAGTTTAACCCACTCAACTTGCTCACATCCCCTACAACTCATACCTGCTCAAAGTTGTTCCCACTTCGCTCAACTTTTTTTAAAAAAGCTAGAATTGTGCCCATGTCTTTCCTCAAACGCCTGGTTGGCCGTTCTTCCGGAACGGGTAATGACGCCACCTCCTCCACCCCTCCCGCCCCAGCCGAACCGCCACATTCCCTGCGCCAACACTTTGCCGTCAGTGAACGGACGGAGGGCGATTCCAGCGAATTCACGGTCTACTCGGTGGCCCCCATGGAGTTTGGAGGCGCGGGCGACACGGGAAATTACGACCCGCACACCACAGCAATTAAGGAGCTCTCCCCCGCACAGGCGGCAACGAAGGCCGTGCTGTACGTACTGCCCGGCGGGTTTGTGAACCCGATCAAGCAACGCAACTGGGACTTCGTCGCCCAGCTGGCGGACGCGGGCGTGCGGGTGGACATCCCCCTCTACGGCCTACTGCCCGAACACAACCACACGGAGGCGCTGCCGCTTATCCGCCACTGCTATGAGCAGCTGGTGGCGGAACATGGTGCCAAAAACATCACCATTATTGGGGATTCAGCGGGCGGTGGGCTGGCATTGTCTGCCCTCGCCGCTACCCCCGAGCACACCCAACAGCTGGAACCGCCAGCGCGCCTCATCCTGAATGCCCCGTGGCTGGACATGGACCTAGCCAACCCGCACATCCCTGAGTTCGAGCCGAAAGATGCAATTCTCAACCCCGTGCAGCTGCGCCGCCAGGGCGCACTGTGGGCGGGCGAGGTCTCCACGGAGGACCCGCGGGTGAGCCCGCTGCACCTCACTGCCGACCAGCTCCGGGCAGCTTTCAGAGGATCCGAGGTCGTGCTTTACTGTGGCGACCGCGATATTTCACTGCCAGACGTGGAGGAGTGGGCGTCAACAATAAAGGAACAAGGACTCACCGCTACCCTCAACGTCGCGCGTGGTGAGCAACACATGTACCACCTCGGTAACACCCGCGCAGGTAAGGCTGCGCGACGCGAGCAGATCGGGATCGCCAGCCGCATTTAAACAACACAAATGTTGCCTATTTCGGCAGGTCAACACCAGCTCCACCCCAGGTCAACCCGGATTTAGAAAAGTTCAAAAATAGCCCCACTCCCTGCTAATCTGCCCCAGTAAGTAATTACTTCATACATAACTGGACTTGCGAGGAGCTTCACATGTACCTGCTGGCAGCAGGGCAGGCGACGTCATCCGATATCCCCTGGGGCATCACCGTCCCACTGGGCATCATTGGCGCACTGCTATCCCTCCCCGCCTGGGTGTTCTTCATCCGCGGCGCGGCGCAGATCTTTACCACGATCCGACTGGGCCAACCGGCGCTGAAGAGGACAGATAACCCCGCTGGCCGACTGATGAACCTGATCAAGGAGATCATCGGTCACACCAAGATGGCCAAGAAGCCAGGCGTGGCAATCGCCCACTGGCTCGTCATGGTCGGCTTCCTGCTGGGAGCCATGGTGTGGTTCGAGGCCTACATTCAGATCTTCAACCCCGAAGGCGGCTGGCCCATCATCGGTGACTGGGCCGTTTACCACTTCGTGGACGAGCTGCTGGGCCTGGGCACCGTCATCGGTATTATCACGCTGATCATCATTCGCCAGAAGATCGGCGACAAGGACAAGAAGGCCCGCTTCTACGGCTCCAACTCCGGCGCGGCTTACTTCGTTGAGGCCGTCGTGCTGATCGAGGGCCTGGGCATGATATTCGTGAAGGCATCCAAGATCGCCACCTTCGCCAGCTACGAGGGCGGCCACGCGGCCACCGACTTCTTCACCATGCAGCTGGCCAAGATCCTGCCGGAATCCCCGCTGCTGGTCTCCATCTTCGCGCTGATCAAGCTGCTGTCCGGCATGATCTGGCTGTTCATCGTCGGCATGAACATCAAGTGGGGCGTTGCCTGGCACCGCTTCATGGCGTTCTTCAACATCTTCCTGAAGCGCAACGCCGACGGCCGCAACGCACTAGGTGCAGCGAAGCCGCTGACCTCCGGTGGCCGCATGCTGACCATGGAAAACGCAGACCCGGAGGAAGACTCGATCGGCGTTGGCAAGATCGACGACTTCACCTGGAAGGGCTGGATGGACTTCACCTCGTGTACCGAGTGTGGCCGCTGCCAGGAGCAGTGCCCGGCTTGGAACACCGCGAAGCCGCTGAGCCCGAAGCTGCTGATCACCAACCTGCGTGACCACGCCATCGAGTCCGCGCCGTACCTGAAGGCCGCCCGTAAGGACGAGGCCCACGCAGGTGGCATGTTCTCCGGCGACGGTGCCGACACTGCCGTTCTGGACGATCCTTCTGTTGACGCCCACGCGGACATGCCGTTGCTGCAGCTGGTCGCTGCGGGCGAGATGGGCGTTATCGACCCCGACGTTCTGTGGTCTTGCACCAACTGTGGTGCCTGTGTGGAGCAGTGCCCGGTGGACATCGAGCACATCGACCACATCGTCGACATGCGCCGTTACCAGGTGCTGGTTGAGTCTGACTTCCCGACCGAGCTGGGTGGCCTGTTCAAGAACCTGGAGACCAAGGGCAACCCGTGGGGCCAGAACAACAACAAGCGCTCCGACTGGATTGAGAAGGCCAAGGAAGACGGCATCGAGGTGCCGGTCTTCGGCGAAGACATCGAGAACTTCGACGACACCGAGTACCTGTTCTGGGTTGGCTGTGCTGGCGTGTACGACGACAACGCGGTGAAGACCACCCGCGCTGTTGCCGACCTGCTGTACACCGCTGGCGTGAAGTACGCCGTGCTGGGCGAGGGCGAGGGCTGTACTGGTGACTCCGCCCGCCGTGCCGGTAACGAGTTCCTCTTCCAGATGCTGGCAGAGCAAAACATCGAGATCCTGGACAACGCCTTCGAGGGCGTGCCACCGAAGCAGCGCAAGATCGTTGTGACCTGTGCGCACTGCTTCAACACCCTGCGCAACGAGTACCCGGAGCTGGGCGGTAACTACCAGGTAGTCCACCACACCCAGCTGCTGAACAAGCTGATCCGCGAGGGGCGCCTGGAGCCGGTATCTGCACCGCAGAACGGCCGTCAAGTCACCTACCACGATCCTTGCTTCCTGGGCCGCCACAACAAGGTCTTCGAAGCTCCCCGTGAGCTGATCGGCGCTTCCGGCGCCAACCTGGTGGAGATGGAGCGTAACCGCAATACCGGCTTCTGCTGTGGTGCCGGTGGTGCCCGCATGTGGATGGAAGAGGATCTGGGCGAGCGCATCAACCTGAACCGTACGGACGAAGCTCTGGCCACCGGCTCGGACGCCATCGCCATCGGCTGCCCGTTCTGTAAGACTATGATGACCGACGGTGTGAACAACCGTCAGGCCGACATCGAAAACAAGCAGGACCGCACCCAGGTTCTGGATATCGCCCAAATGTTCCGCGAGTCCGTCCTGGTCGACGGCGAGCTGCCTGCACCGAAGTCTCCGGAGTTCCTGGTTGCGCCTGAGCGTGGCTGGGTAGACGAGGAGAAGCTGGCCCGCGAGGAAGCCGAGCGCAAGGCCGAGGAGGAAGCCAAGAAGAAGGCTGCCGAGGAAAAGAAGCGCAAGGCTGAAGAGGCCAAGAAGAAGAAGGAAGCTGCCGCCGCTGGCGGCGCGGCTGCTGCTGGCGGCGCTGCCGCGGCGGGTGCTGCTGCGGCTGCCCCGAGTGCTCCGGCTGCGCCTTCCGCACCTTCCGCTGGCGCTCCTGCTGCACCATCTGCTCCGTCGGCACCTTCCGCACCTTCCGCTGGCGCTCCGGCTGCCCCGGGTGCTCCGGCAGCTCCGGGTGCTCCTGCTACTCCTGCCGCACCGAAGTCTGAAGGCACTCAGGAAGCGCCGAAGGCTGGCGGCGCACCTGCAGCCCCGGGTGCTCCAGCAGCCCCGGGCGCACCTGCTGCTCCGTCGGCACCTTCCGCTGGTGCCCCGGCTGCCCCGGGTGCTCCTGCAGCTCCGGGTGCTCCGGCTGCTCCGGGTGCACCTGCTGCACCAAAGTCTGAAGACACTCAGGAAGCACCGAAGGCTGGCGGCGCACCTGCAGCTCCGGGTGCTCCGGCTGCTGAGTCCAACAAGTCTGCAGAGGCTCCGAAGGCTGAGCAGGCCGCTCCGGCGGCACCGGCTGCACAGCCGGCTCAGGATGGTGGCCCGATCAAGCTGAACGCCACTGCTCCGGGTGCCCCGGGCGCTCCGGGTGCTCCTGCCGCCCCGGCCGCAGCTCCGGCTGCCGCCGCTGGTGCAGGTGCCGCTGCAGCTGGCGCTGGCGCCGCTGCCGCCGCAGCTTCCGACGACTCGGACCAGGCAGAGGCACAGGAAGCCGCACCGGCAGAGACTGAGACTGAGTCCGCTGAGGCTCCGCAGGCCGCTCCGGCAGCTCCAACCGCACCGGCCGCACCGGCAGAGCAGGCAGCCCCGGCGGCTCAGCCCGCACAGGATGGCGGTCCGATCAAGCTGACAGCTACCACTCCGGGTGCACCGGGTGCACCGGCTCCTGCAGCCCCGGCAGCTCCGGCAGCAGCGGCTGCAGCTGCTGCCCCGGCAGCTCCGGCAAAGGATCAGCAGGCTGAGGCTCCGGCCGAAGCACCTGCTGAGGAAGAGGCTCCCGCCGAGGAGACACAGACCGAAGTTGAGCAGACTGAGGCCAAGCAGGCTGAAGCTGAACAGGCCAAAGAGACCCCGGCAGAGGAAGCTCCGGCTCAGCCAGCACAACCGGCACAGCCGGCACAGCCGGCACAGCCAACCAACGATGGTGGTCCGATTAAGCTGACCAACATCGTCCCCGGCGCTCCGGGTGCTCCCGGCGCACCAGGTGCACAGTAAAGGCGATTAGCTCGCACGCTGATTAGCGGCGGCGGGTCCAGCTGAACGCTGGATCTGCCGCCGCTATTGCTTTCGCCGCCAGCGCGATGTCCCAAATCTTCCATTTTCGACGTTTTTCACTGAAATGACGGAACCGTCAAAACTCTTTGACCTGCACACATGGAATAGTTATAAAAACAGCGTGGAAGATTTGGGACATCCGCCCGCCAGTCAATCCCGGGGCTGGGAATGTACCCGTGGCGCGCAATATCCTAGAATGAAATCTCATAGAAAGAGCCCGCGCACACAAGCCTCACGCCCACAGATAGAGGTAGGTTTCCATGACTGACGCTGATTCGAACGACAAGAACAACCCCCTCAACTCGGGGAAGTCCGTCAGCGACGCTGAAGAAACCTCCGTGATGAAAGCTGTCAGCGACTCTGACCTGAACGCTGGTGGCGCGGCGGCCGGTAGCGCGACCGGTAGCACGGCTGCTGGTGGCATGGCAGCTGGCGAAGCCTCGGGCGCGGCCGGTAACTCCGCCAACACGGAGAACCCCAAGGCTCCGGACGCCCCAGAGGACCCGGAAAACCCCGACGAGCTGGAAGAAGAAAAGCCGAAGTCCGGCCTCCGAAAGTTCTTCGGAATCATGCCCTTCTGGGCTTGGGTGCTCACCCTGGGGCTGATCGCCACCATCATCGTCGCCGTCGGCGCCTTCACCGCCATGCGCTCCACGGAAACCGGCGCCCCCGGAAGCTCTAGCAACACTGAGCAGCTGAAGCCCTCGTACCCGAAGCCCACCACCACCGGAAAGTACGATGCCGACGATACGCCGCCGACCCCAGACGCAGGTTCCGGCTACGGTGGCGGCTACCAGGATTATTACGCGCCTCAGCAGCCCGTGCAGCCAGAAGAAGAAACCCCCACCGAGTCCGAATCCGAATCCGAAAGCTCCGAGCCGTCTAGCAGCACGAAGCCCTCTCGCCCGCCACGCGAAAACGAGCCTCGCCCCAGCCACCCCAACCGTGGCACCCCTCGCCCCGGCGGCATCGGCGGAGACGCCGGCGGCAACCCCTCCCCCGGCACCGGAAACAACGGAAACGGCAACGGCAATGGCGCTGGCAACGGCCCTGACAATGGCGCCACGGATCCCGACGACAACGCCGACCCGGACGACGACTAGTCCACCCGACAGCCACACCTCGGCCGGTCGAACCGCGAGGGGGCGTCAATAAAAACTATAAAAATAGTAGCCACAATGGCACAATGGGGAGAATGAGTACCCCCAAACGCCCAAGCGAACTGCGCACGCTGGATCAATCGACGAAGCTGCAAAACGTCCTCTACGAAATTCGCGGCCCGGTGAACACCGAGGCGGAGCGGATGGAGGCCGACGGGCACCGCATCCTGAAGCTCAACACGGGCAACCCCGCGGTATTCGGCTTCGAGGCGCCGGATGTGATCATGCGCGACATGATCGCCGCGCTGCCGACGGCGCAGGGCTACTCCACGTCGAAGGGCATCATCAGCGCCCGCCGCGCGATCGTCTCCCGCTACGAGGTCATCCCGGGCTTCCCCCAGTTCGACGTCGAGGATGTCTACCTGGGCAATGGTGTATCCGAGCTGATCACCATGACGATGCAGGCGCTGCTCAACGACGGTGACGAGGTGCTGATCCCCTCCCCGGACTACCCGCTGTGGACCGCCTCCACCTCCCTGGCCGGCGGCCGCCCCGTGCACTACCTGTGCGACGAGGAAAACGACTGGATGCCCTCCATCGAGGACATCAAGGCGAAGGTCACGGAGCGCACGAAGGCCATCGTGGTTATCAACCCGAATAACCCGACGGGCGCGGTGTACTCTCGCGAGATCCTGCAGCAGATCGTGGACGTCGCGCGCGAGCACTCCCTGCTGATCCTGGCCGACGAGATCTACGACAAGATTCTGTACGACGGCGCTCAGCACATCAACATTGCTTCCCTGTGCCCGGACCTGCTGTGCATCACCTACAACGGCCTGTCGAAGGCGTACCGCGTGGCGGGCTACCGTTCCGGCTGGATGGTGATTACCGGCCCGAAGGGGCACGCAAAGGGCTTCATCGAGGGCGTGAATGTGCTGGCTGGTACGCGCCTGTGCCCGAATGTGCCGGCGCAGCATGCGATCCAGGTGGCTATTTCTGGCCGCCAGTCCATCGACGATCTGGTGCTGCCTGGTGGGCGCCTGCTGGAGCAGCGCAACGCCGCTTACGAGGCACTGAACGAGATCCCGGGCGTAAGCTGTGTGAAGCCGATGGGTGCGCTGTATGCCTTCCCGCGCCTGGATCCGAATGTGCACGAGATTCACGATGACGAGCAGTTCATGTTCGACCTTCTGCGTTCGGAGAAGATCCACCTGGTGCAGGGCACGGGCTTTAACTGGCCGACCCCGGACCACTTCCGCGTGGTCACTCTGCCGTGGGCCCGGGATCTGCGCGCCGCGATCGAGCGCTTGGGTAACTTCCTGGCTAGCTACCGGCAGTAGCTGTTGCTGTTTTTCTTGGCGACGCCACCTCGCGCCCCAGCTAGTTCTGGAAGTTCAGGTAGGCCTTGGAGGGGGTCGGGCCGCGCTGCCCCTGGTACTTGGACCCCAGGGCGCCGCTGCCGTAGGGGGCTTCCGCCGGGCTGGTCATGGTGAATAGTGCCAGCTGGCCGATCTTCATGCCCGGGTAGAGGGCGATGGGCAGGTTGGCGGTGTTGGAAAGTTCCAGGGTGATGTGCCCGGTGAAGCCCGGGTCGATGAACCCGGCCGTGGAGTGCGTGAGCAGGCCCAGGCGACCCAGGGAGGACTTGCCCTCTAGGCGGCCGGCCAGGTGGGCGGGAATCCCAAAGCATTCCAGGGTCGCGCCCAAGACGAACTCGCCGGGGTGCAGGATGAAGGCCTCGTCGTCAGGGACTTCCACCAGGGTGGTGAGTTCCTCCTGCGGCTGCTTCGGGTCGATGTGCGTGTACTTGGAGTTATTGAACACGCGGAACAGGCCGTCGAGGCGCACGTCGATGCTGGATGGCTGAACCATCTGATCGTCGTGGGGGTCGATCGTCAGCTCACCGGAGTTGATGGCGGCGCGGATGTCTCGGTCTGAAAGCAACACGCTCTATAGCCTAGCGGGTGTGGCGCTGTGCGCAGCCAGCTAGCCGTGTACTAGCCCCGCCCCAGCGCCAGGAAGTTCCAGCCCGCGGCTTCCCATTCCTTGCGCGGTAGGCAGTTGCGGCCGTCCAGCACGGTGGGGTTGTCCCCGGCCACGAGCTTGCGGGCGGCTACCGGGTCGAGCTCCTGGAACTGCTTCCACTCGGTTGCCACGATCACGATCTCCGCGCCTTCGAGTGCTTCCTCTACGTTCGGCGCGTAGGTCAGCGTGGGGAAGATCTTCGCGGCGTTTTCCATACCCTGCGGGTCGTACACGGTGACGTTCGCACCGCTCAGGGACAGCGAACCGGCCACCGACAAAGCCGGGGAATCGCGCACATCGTCGCTGTTGGGTTTGAAGGCCGCGCCGAGGACCGTCACGTTCCGGCCGATCAGGGAGCCGCCCAGCGTCTGCCGTGCCAGCTCTACTGTCTTCTCGCGGCGGCGCATGTTGATGGCGTCCACCTCACGAAGGAACGTCAAGGCCTGATCCGCGCCGAGCTCACCTGCGCGCGCCATAAACGCGCGAATATCCTTCGGCAGGCAACCGCCGCCGAAGCCCAGGCCGGCGCCGAGGAACTTGCGCCCGATGCGGTCGTCCATGCCAATCGCGTCGGCGAGTGCGGTGACGTCCGCGCCGACGATCTCGCACAGCTCGGAGACCGCGTTGATGAAGGAGATTTTGGTAGCCAGGAAGGCGTTCGCGGAGACCTTGACCAGCTCCGCGGTCGGCAGGTCCATGACCAGGAAGGGCGTGCCTTCCTCGAGTGCGGGGGCGTAGATTTCGCGGGCGAGCTCCTCTACCCGCTGCTGCTCGGCGCGGTCGTCGCTGTTGGAGCTATCGCCGCCGAGGCCGAGGACGATGCGGTCGGGGTGCAGCGTGTCTTTCACCGCGTGGCCTTCGCGCAGGAACTCGGGGTTCCACGCGATGGTGATTCGGGCATCGTTTGGGGACGCCGCCACGATCTCATCCGCCTTCTGCTGCAGCTCGTGCGCAGTGCCGACCGGGACGGTGGACTTGCCAAAGATGGTGTGATTGCCCTTGGCTAGTGGGGCGAGCGTTTCGATGACAGCATTTACATAGGTGGTGTCCGCGGCATAGGAGCCCTTGCGCTGCGGGGTGCCCACGCCAATGAAGTGCACGTCGGCGAACTCGGCGGCTTCGGCGTAGTCGGTGGTGAAGCGCAGGCGGCCGGCTTCGATGTTGCGGGTGAGGATCTCCGGCAGGCCGGGCTCGAAGAAGGGGACGCGCCCTTCGGAGAGAGCTTGGATTTTATCCGGGTCGACATCGACTCCGAGTACGTCGTGGCCCATTTCGGCCATGCAGGCGGCGTGGGTTGCGCCAAGGTATCCGGTTCCAAACACTGTCATACGCATAGCAGGCAAATTTACAATTGCTAGGTAAACGGGAAGTGACCTTCAGGTGATCTTGTTCGCAGCGTTTGGTTAACGGCGATTGAGATCCACGCACCACAACCTGAGTACACAATGTGTAAAAACTCATTTTTAGGGAAGCTCATGATCGCAGGATTGCCACCAAGCACCCCCTTATGGGTGGCTTGCGAAATAAGCAAGGCGACACGCCGAGGTGTGATAGATATATGCATATACCTGGGTAAATGTGGGTGAGCTGACAACAATTTCAGTACCTAACCCCTGCATGACTCAAATCACATGGAAAGTTAGCCTCCGACTTCCCACTGAATCAAAATTCCTGTTAGAGTGTCTCTTTGTTAGGGCTTGCCAGCATTTCTACAGCTTCGTGGCCAGATTCTCTTATGAAAGAGTGGGCGGCATCCAAGAAGCCAAGAGAAGCTTGAGTGTAGTCCTTGACTTCGAACCACTCACACTTACAGAAAGGCATTTCACATGCGTAAGTTCCGTAACGCAGCTCTGGCTGTTGCTACCGCTACCACCGTTGCCATCTCCGGCGTTTCCGTTGCTGCTGCTGAGGAGGGCACCACCCCGGGCTCCTCCCAGCAGCAGGGCGGCCTGAAGGGCAGCCTGGAGCTGGACAAGTCCGCTTCTGGCGACCAGATCCGCAACTGGCTGGACCCGAAGTACAAGGAAGAAGACAAGGGTGACTTCGGCATGTGGGCCAAGCTCCTGGTTGGCGGCGGCATCGCTGCTGCAGCCGCTGCCGTGTTCGGCCTGGTCGTTGCTCCGGCCTACAACTTCCTGAAGTACAACGGCTTCCTGGGCTAATCCAGAGCTGCAATTCTCTTTCATCACACGATTTCAAGGAAAAGGATTTCTAACATGAAGAACTTCCGCAAGGCCGCTCTGGCCATCGCCACCGCTTCCACCGTTGCTCTGGGCGGCACCGCTGTTGCTTCCGCTCAGGATGCAGAGATCAACTGCGAGAATGCTAACAGCGACACCCAGGTCAACCTGTCCGGCCCGTGCAAGGATAAGAACGCCATCCCGAAGATCCTGGACAGCGACCAGGAGATCACTGGTAAGGACGCTCTGGGCAGCACCCAGGGTACCGAGCAGCCTGGCTGGCTCGTGCTGACCAAGGTTCTGTCTTACGGCGCTATTGCTGGCGCTATCGCTGGCCTGGGCATCGCTATCGGCAACTACCTGAAGAACCAGGGCATCATCATCTAAGACCTGTTAGAGCTTTAAGCTCCAGGCTTTGATAGCCGATCAAGGGGCGGGAACGAAGGTTCGTTCCCGCCCCTTTTTGCATGCGCAAACGATGCTTGGTTTTCACGTGCTTCCTACGCTGAATTGAGGGGAGAGGCAATAGAGCCTTAACACCCCCACCTCCAAGGTCAGCTTTAGGCGCTCCGAACTGAAGCTTGTAGCCCGGCACTAGGTCTATATGGGTAGCACATCTCGTCCCTACACCCCTAAGGCTCAAACAAAAGCGGGGAGCATGCCATCAAGCACACTTCCCCGCCCCACAACCTCAGAGCTAGAGGCAGTCAGCTTATTCCTTACTTGCAGCTCACAATCGGCTGCGGGTCGTAGACCGTGCGCTGGGTCTCGCGGGAAAGCTCCTTGCCCTTCAGGTCCTTCACAACGCGAGTGTCGGTGATGGTGAAGCCCGGCGCGCCGGAAGACGGCGAGCAGTCGTCACCGTCCAATTCCATCTTCTTCGGAGACGTCGGGTTCGTACGCTCACCCGGGATGGATTCCACATCCACCTGCTTCACACCGTGCAGACGTACAGTGACGGAATCCCCACTCACGTCCGTGGTGATGCGCACGGGCGTATCGAAGGGGTTCTTGAACTTCAGGTCGATCGCGCCCTCGTACACGGTCGCCTCTCGACCGGCCGGGTAGCGGGAGATGTAATAGGAGTGCGGGGTGTGCTCCACGTCCTCCATGCCCGCGAAGTACGAGGCGTTGTACAGCGTGGTTGCGAACTGCGAAATACCGCCGCCGACCGCCTTACCGGCGTGGCCGTCGATGATAATGCCGGACTCCACAAAGCCCTGCGCAGTACCGCGCGGCCCGGTGTGGCCGTTCAGAGAGAACGTCTCCCCCGGCAGCACAATCGCACCATTCACCATCTCCGCCACGCGGCGAATGTTGGTACCCGAAGGGCCGCTGAAACCACCGGTGGTGAAGGTGCCCACCACATCGTCAAAGTGAGCCTTCTTCGCCTGCTCGGTGGTGTACTCGGCCTTCTTATCCTCGTACACAACCTCGTGGTCGCGCTTCTTCTTATCCAACGCCTTGGCTTGCAGGTCGCCCAGCGTTTCCTTCCACTTGATCTCCACACCGTCCTTGGAAGGCACCACCGTGATGTCATCGCCGTGGAACTCGAAGCTGGCGTCGCGGTACTCCACCTCAGTGCTGGAAAGCTGCTCGCTCAGGATCTCCTGTGCCTTCTCCGTGTTCCACTCCGGCATGAACTCGCCGCCGTCCACCTTGAAGGTCAGGATCTCGTGCCAGTTCTGTGGGGTGATCACACCATCGACCTTGTCACGGCCATGGAACACCAGGTTCTTCGCCGTCGCCGGCTTTACGTACTGCTTAGCGGCCCGCTCGGCGGCGTCCTTATCCGCATCCGCCGGGGTAATCATGGCCTCCACGTTCACGCGCCCGTCGGTGTTCAGCCAATTTTCCCTCACCTCGGTATCCAGCAGCTCGCGGTCCACGGTCTGCCCCGGCTTGTCCTCCTTAATATCCGCCTTGCCATCAGCACCGACGGACAACTTGGCGTTTTCCGCGTCGCGGGTAAGCTCCCGCTCCACGCGGTTCAGGGACCGGTTCAGACCCTCGTCCGTAATCTTCGAGATAATGCCCACCTCGCGGGTCTCAAAGAAGGAACGGATGCGAGTGATCGGGTTCAGTGGTTGCTGGCCCGCCTGGTCCACCGTGGCGCCCCAGTCCACCTGCATGCCGGACTTGGCGGGCTCGATGGTGGAGCTCATGTTGCCTGCCAAAACCGTCACCGGCTGGCGGGTGCGTTCGCCCAGGTCATTGCGCAAGCGCTGCTCCGCCTGGCCCTTATCCACACCACTAATGTCCACGCCACCGACGGTCACACCGCGCGGCACCTTGCCCTCACTCATGGCCAAGTCCACTCCGTAGAGGAGGCCCCCCAGGCCGATCAAGCCGACGAAGAACCACGCCCACCACGGAATGCCGCGGCGCTTGCGTGGCTTGACGGGCCGCCGGTTCCGGTTAGTCTGATCCTGAGAATTCACGCAGGTTAGTGTATCGCGAATCCCCCGAACAGGGAATTCTTTTACTCCGTTACACAGGTGCGATTCAGAGAATCGCGCACGCGATCCTCAGGAATCCGCCCGTCATCGATCGCCACGCGGATGGCCTCCACCACATCGGGGATCTCCACGGCCCCCGCTGCGGCAAGCGCCACGTCCGCTCCCGCCGCCAGTGCCGCCACGGCCGCCTCCGGGCCGGGGTAGCGATCCGTCACGGCCTTCATGCCCGTTAGGTCGTCGGTGTAGATCACGCCGTCGAAACCTGGGGCGTCATGCTTCGGCCCATAACCGCCCTCCCGCAGCAGCTTGTAGGCCGCAGGATTCACCGAGGACGGCAAAGGCTCGCCCAGCCCCGGCACCTCCACGTGGCCGACCATCACGGCCATGCCCTCAACATCCACCAGTTCGCGGAAAGGCAGCAGGTCGTTGCCCTGCATCTGCTCCAGCGGCGGGGTGGTCACGGCACCCATGTGAGAATCCCCCGTGGCGTGGCCGTGGCCCGGGAAGTGCTTCAACACCGGGGTCACACCCGCCTGCTGCAGGCCCTCCGAGTAGGCCCGCGCGTAATCCGCCGCCACCTTCGGGTCGGCGCTGAAGGACCGCGAGCCGATCGCGTTATCGGAAATCTCCTGGCCGCCGGCCAGGTCCACCACCGGCGCGAAGTCCACGGTGATTCCCAAGTCGCGGACCTTCTTGCCGTGTTCGGCCATGAGGTCGCGCACCTGATCGGGGCTCATCGTCTCCGCCATCTGCTGCGCACTCGGCAGCTCACCGACGATCTCGGATAGGCGCTGCACCAGCCCGCCTTCCTCGTCCACGCTCACGGTCAGCGGTTCGCCCGCGCGCTCCTCGAGCGCTGCCAGGCTACGCGCGGGATCGCCCTGCCCATTCAGGATGGTTTTATCGGTCTGCGAGCCAATGAAAAGGTGGCGCACACCTTCGTCGACGGCTTGTTCTGCTGATTCGTAGGTGGTGACGCCCACAGCAAGCATCCGGCCAGCCATCTCCCTCGGGGCCTTACCCTCCACCCGGGCACACGCCTGCTGGTTCTCCGCTGGGGGCGCGCTAGATTCGGCGGCGTCGGAGCTTTCGGAGCTGGGTGCGGCGGAAGTGGCAGCGGAGGTGGAGGTATCGGCTGGCTGGTCAGTGGGCGTCGATAAGGAACAAGCGCTAGAGGCAACAACAAGAGCGAAACCTAAAGCGCCAGCGGCTACGTGTCTACGAGGCATAGTATTAACGTAGTAACAAACGCAACGAGCAGTGCACCAATCGTGAAGTGCCACCGAAGCGGCACCGAAGTGCCCACCGAGGAGCGATAAACATGACCGAGCAGGCAGAACAAGCCCAGCAAGCACACCAGCCGGCTTTCGACGCGAGCGGCGATACCGTCCTGATCGCCTACGACGGCTCCGCCGAAGCCCGTGGCGCTGTGGAGCACGCCGGGCGTTTCCTGTCCGCCAAGAACGCCTACATCCTGACCGTGTGGGAGCCGATCCACCGCCAGGCTGCGCGCGCGGCAGGCATGAGCGGCATGATGCAGCACGACTGGTCCAATGAAACCGGCGAGCATCCGGAGGACGACGATCCGGCATACGCAGAGGCCGTGAACATCTGCAACGAGGGCGTGGATCTGGCCAACTCCCATGGTTTTGTTACCGAACCCTTTCTGGTAGAGTCCGGAACAGCTATTTGGAGCGCCATTGTTGACGCTGCCGATGAGCTGGATGTGGATCTGATTGTCACGGGCACCCGTGCACTATCGGGCTGGAAGTCTTTCCTGCAGTCCAGCGTGTCGGACAGCATCATCAAGAACGCCGGTCGCCCCGTATTGATCGTCCCGCCGATCGAAGATGAGGACTAGTTTTCCCAAACGAAGGTCTGTTGGCGTTTCATTAGGTACGATCTACAAGAAGCTAGTACGCTAAAACCACAATAATCCCACTAGGAACAGGAATTAACATGGCTAACGAAACCGCCTCTAACCGTCGCGGCCTGGGCGCACTGGTCGCCTCCGCAGTTGCAGGCCTGGTCCTGGGCGGCGCCGCAACTTTCGGCGCTGGCGCAATGGCCGATACCACTGAACTGCCCACCGACGAACAGATCGCCGTGAACCAGGACAACGCATTCCTGGGCGCCGTCCAGTACGGCGGCCGCATTTCCGAATAAAGGCGCACCATCACGTGCCAACCACGGCGCACCGCCCCCTTTCTCGCCGCGCTTGGGTGTATAGCACCCTCGCGTGGTTTCTTTTCGCATTCCTACAGTCCCCCGGGCTGACCTCGGCCGACACGAAGCTGGACCTGACGGCCAACCCCTGGGGATTCCTCCGCCAAGCGCTATACCCCTGGACGGATACCTTCCCGCTGGGGCAACTGCAGAACCAGGCGTACGGGTACCTGTTCCCGCACGGCCTGTTCTTCGCCGTGTTTTCCTTCCTGCCCGGCTGGGTCACGCAACGTCTCTGGTGGGGGCTGCTGCTGGCGCTTGCGTTCGCCGGGACGGTCCTTCTGCTGCAGCGGCTAAGGATCGGCAGCCGCGGCTCGCGCGTGATCGCGGGCGTTCTCTTTGCACTCTCCCCGCGGATCCTCACCACGCTCGGGGCCATTAGCTCCGAGGCGTGGGTGTGCGCGCTGGTGCCGTGGGTGCTGCTGCCCGTGGCGAGCGCGGCGATGCTGGGGCGGGATGCCCAGCTAGACCGCCACACACGCTCCCACCTGGCTAAATACGCGCTACTCAGCGCCCTGGCCGTGCTGTGCCTGGGCGCGGTGAACGCCGTGGCCACCGCCGTGGCCATCCTGCCCGCCGTGATCTTCTGGCTGGGTATGTGCATCCGCCGTCCGCGCGTGGGCCTGTACTTCGCGCTGTGGTGGGTGCCCGCAGGCCTGCTGGCCACGTTCTGGTGGATCGGCCCGCTGCTCCTGCTGGGCAAGTATTCCCCGCCATTCACGGACTACATCGAGTCCGCATCCCTAACCACCAACTGGATGAACCTCGCGGAGATCCTGCGCGGCACCACCAGCTGGACCCCCTTCCTCTCCGCCGAACGCCAGGGCGGTTACGAGCTGGTCGGCGAACCCGTCTTCGTCGCCGGCACCCTGCTGGTGGCGTTCCTGGGCTTATGGGGGCTCACCCGCCCGCAGCTACCTTTCGCCCGCCGCTGGCTGGCGATCCTGCTGCTGGGCGTGACCGCGATGGTCTTCGCCACCGCCCCGATCTCCCCGCTGGCCTCCTGGGGCCGGATTTTCCTGGATGGCGCGGGCGCCCCGCTGCGCAACCTGCACAAGTTCGACCCCCTGGTGCGATTGGCGCTGGTGGTGGGCATCGCCCACGGCCTCGCGCGCCTGCCCTGGCCGGGGCTTAGCCGCGAACGCTGGGCGCGGTGGCTCCACCCGGAGAAGCACGCGGAGGTCCCCCGCGCCATTGCCATCTGCCTGCTAGTCGTCGTGGTCACCGCCACGGGCTGGTCGGGGCGCATCGCCGCCGCGGACGCCTACCGGAGCGTGCCCGACTACTGGACCGAGGCCGCGGACTGGCTGAACTCGGAAGTCGCCAAGGAAGCAGGGGAAACCCACGCCCCCGCCCGCACCATGATCCTCCCCAAGGCACGCTTTGCACGCCAGACCTGGGGAAACACCCGCGACGAACCCGTCCAGCCCCTGTTGGACGTGCCGTGGGTCGTGCGCGACTCCGTGCCGCTAGTGCAGCCCGAGGCCATCCGCGGCCTCGACGGCGTGCAGCGGGAGCTGGAAGCCGGCACCGCCATCCCCTCCCTCGCCGCCGCGCTGTGGCAGCAGGGCGTGGGCTACCTGGTGCTGCGCTACGACCTGACCACCGCCGCCGACACCCCCGGCGCCAAGCGGATCGAGCGCACCCTCGAGCGCTCCGGGGGCTTCAGCAAGACCGCGGCCTTCGGCGACGACGAGGAGGTGCGGATCTATCGGGTGGATCCTGTTACTCCCAACACTGTGGGCACTGCGGGTGACCTGCGGATTATTGACGCCGAACGCCTCGACGTCACCCATTCCAGCGCCGAATCCCTCCCCCGCCTGGCAGCGGCGGACGCGGCCCTGGGTAGGCAGGGTGCGGCGCGGGCGCGTGTGGGGGCGTCACAAGGCAAAAAACTAGAGCTACCCGCACAGACGGTGACGGACACGCCCGCGCTGCGCGACCACAACTACGGCAACGTGGTGGGCGCGGACAGCGAAATCCGCAGCGAAGACGACCCGGTGCAGGTGCTGAACCCGGTGCGCGACTACCCCGTGCGCGATGCGGACGGGCAGGAGGTCGCGCCGGAGCAGATGACGCGCGTGGAAGGCCGCGGCGAGGTGCGGGTCTCCTCCACCGCCGCGGACCCGACGAGTTTTGGCGGGGCGGAGACGTATTCTTCCGCAACCTCCGCGGTGGATGGTTCGCACAGGACCGCGTGGCGGCCGACGGTCGGCAACGTGGCGGGGCAGTACATCGAGTTCCGCATGGACGAGGCATACAACAGGCTGGGCTTGCACCTGGACATTCAGGGTCGGCCTGCGCGTGTGCAGGTGACGACGTACCTGCAGGGGAGAATCGTGTCGGGAACGTCCGCAACCCTTAAGACCGGCGAGACCAACAAGGTGAAGGTTCCCGCCGGGCGGGCCGATGCGATCCGCGTGACGATCGTGGGCGCCTTCGGCGACTTCGGCGTAGCCGAGGCGAAGGTACTGGCCGATGGAGAAAAGGACGTCACGCCGCGGCGCGTGCCGACGGTGCCCCCGGTGGATGGCGGCGACGACTCACAGGGCAACGCGGGAGCAACAGGGGCAACAGGAGCAACACTGAACCGGTGGGTATTCGGCCAGGAAATCAGCGAATCCGTCATGCTGCGCGGCTTCGAGGCGCCGGAAGCAATTGGCAACGGCGCGGGCGAGCTGCCGGTTGTGGTGCACACCTCCGAATGCGCCCGCGAGAACCAGGCGCCCGTGACCATCGACGGCAAGGGCTACACCTGCGGCGACACCCTGAACCTTCCCGCGGGCAAGCACGTGCTGTCCACCACGGCGCGCTGGGTGGCGCTCTCCGTCGCCGAGCCGCTGTTCGGCGCGGCGGTGCGGGAAATCCCGGCGGCGCAGCCGGTGGAACAGGCCAGCCCGCTGGAGCAGTTGGCACCCGGGGAGCAATCCACCCGCCTGGAGGCCTCGGATAAGAAGCGTGTGCTGTTCAGCCCTTCGCAGGCGAACCCTGGGCGCATCGCCACGCTGGAAGAAGGTGGCGAAACCACGCAGCTCACGCCGATCACGGTGAATGGCTGGCAGCAGGGGTGGCTCGTCCCGGAGGGCAAGTCCGGGCTGGTCACCACCCACTTCGAGGGCACGAAACTTTACCGCGCGTGGCTGGCCATCGGCCTGGTGGCGGCGCTGGTGCTGGTAGGACTGTGCATCTTCGTGGTGCGGCGGACCCGCCGGATGCCGGCGCTGCCGAATAGTACGGCGGCAGCGATAGCTGAGCCAGTGGCAGCAGACAAGGCCCAGGCTACAGAGCACACCCCACGGAGCCGTGCCATCCGTCGCGCCATCCTGGCGGGCAAGGTCATCACCGGAACGGCCGCGTTCCTGGCGCTATTGCTGTGCATCCGCGGCGCCTGGGGCAGCGGAAACTACTACGCGGGCGGGTTCGTGGTAAACGGCGCGCTCGCCGTCGTGCTGCTGGCCGTGGTGGTCTCTGTCTTGGCATCCCGAACCGAGCGCCACCAGGAATTAATGGACCGGCGCGCGGGCTCCTCCACAAAGGAGTAGCTCAGCGCGGCCACCGGCACGCTCAGCACGAACGTTGCCACCAGCACCAGGGCGGTGTGCCCGCTGAACAGTGGCACGCCCAGCAGCGGAAACACCAGCGATAGCAGCGACATGTGCCACAGGAAGATCGCGTACGACCAGCGGCCCAGCGCCTGCATCAGTGCCGACTCAAAGAACCTCGACCGCGGCGCCAGCGTATAAGGAACGATCAGCGCGGCAGCGAACACCAGGCCATATAGCGTCCGGCGGGCGAACTCCGCCGGCGCCGCGTGCGTCAGACCCTCCGGCCCGTCCGAGGCCGCGACCGCCAGCGCACCGATGGCCAGCAACCAGAACACCCAGCGAAACTTCGCTACGAATCGCACCTCCGGCAGCTGGTACCGGGCGTCAATACCCTCGGCTCCATCCTTACCCGTGCGCGCGTAGGCACGATCCTGCACGATAGACTCCAGCTCCGCGCCGAGCAGCCCCACCCCGAACCATGCGATAAACGCAGGTGGCATGATGTGCGGGTTCAATCCACCCGGCGCCGGGGGCTCGGCGAACGCGGGGATGAAGGCCCAGCCGAAGCTCGCCGCGGCCACCACGACGATCCACACGATGCGCCATTTTCTTTCTCGACGCCCCCACGCCACCGCAATCACAGGCAGCACTAGGTAGAAAGCCATCTCTACGCACAAGCTCCACAGATGGGTCAGCCCGCCGATCAGCCCACCGTCGACGTAGATCTGCACCATGATGACGTTCGAGATCATCTGCCACACCGTCGGCGAGCCCGCAACCGGGAAGAACAGCAGCACAATCGCGACAGTGACCAGGTAGGCCGGGAAGATGCGCCCCAGGCGCTTCACGTAGTAACCCGCCAAGGTCAGCAGATTGTCCTGCGAGGTAGATACCGCAAAGTCCGCCCGGTGGCGGCGCCACAGCAAAAAGCCGGAGAGGGCGAAGAACACGGGCACAAAGAAATCCGTGCGCGCCATCATGCGGTTCAGCAGGTTCCCCGTATCCGCGCCGGTTTGGAACGCGACGTGCGTGATGATGATGCCGGAGCAGGCAATCGCGCGGAGACCTTCCAGTGCAGGTAGGAAGGGCGCGGGGCGGGCGGAGGGAATCTTCGTGCTCATCGGAATCAGCTTAACCGAACGGCACGCGGAAACACCCCCGAAGACTTTTCTAGAGAAAAATTCTAAAACTGCAAAGTATCTAGTTTTGATTGGCTAAAGTATTGGAAGCTTTACAGGCTAACTACAGTCACCGGATAGATATAGACAGATAGAGTCAGGAAACCCCATCCTATGAAGAGAATCCTCTCCTCCGTAGCGATCGTGCTCGGTGTAGCCATGCTGGTCTTTGCCATCGCACTGCCCACCTATGTCGTCCCGAAGGGCAAGGTGCTGCCGCTGGACCTCGTATCCACCACCATCACCCCGAAGACCCCCGGCAATCTGCTGGACTCTGGGGCGCTTGCTGCCGGCAAACCGGTGGGCAACAACAAGGACAAGCCCGAGTGTAAGGGCGACAACCCGCAGGTGAGCTGCTTCATCAACAAGGACTTGGAGATGCAGTCCCAGCGATTCACCACCGCCCAGGAACCTTCGGACGATGATGTCGTGACCCTCGAGTCCGGCCAGACCCTGTTCCGCACGGACCGGGAAGAGCCAAAGAACCTGATCAGCGCGTCGATCGACCACATCACCCTGGATCGCAAGACCCAGATGCCCGTGCCGGAGCCGACGTCCTCGATCGAGCTAAACGCACCGGCCCTGGATGCAGCTGCCAACGAGGGTAAGGACGAAGAGGTCGAGGCCTCCGTCGCTCCGTTCACCCGTCCGGGCATCACCTACCAGTTCCCGATGGGCACGGATCGCAAGTCCTACGACTACTTCGACATGCAGATCCTGAAGACCCAGCCGATCGACTACGTCGGTGAGGAAGAGCAGGACGGCGAGAAGGTTTACCGCTTCGAGCAGACCGTTCCCCCGACCGAGCTGTACCCTGCTCTGCGCGAGCGCCTGGAGGCCGACGGCGAGCTTTCCAAGGGCGACAAGGGCACCCTGGCCGCGCTGCGTCTGAAGTTCCCGGCGAAGGTCTGGGGCATCGACCCGGACGACATCAAGAACAAGGACGGCGAGCAGGCCGAGAAGAAGGACGAGAAGGCCGACGAAAAGAAGGAAGGCGAAGACGGCGAGAAGGAAGAGGACCTCGGCCCGGAGGTCGAGCTGTCCCGCTACTACACCGTCCACCGCGTGCTGCGCGTGCAGCCGGATACCGGCGTGATCGTCAACGGTTCCGAGGAAGTCTTCCAGTACTACGCGCAGGATGACGAAGAGGCGCAGGAGATCTTCGAGAACAAGGAAGAGGAGATCAACAACCCGACCCGTACCGCCGTGTACTTCCCGGGTGCCTGGGATGACGAGTCCCGCGACGGCCAGATGAAGAAGGCCACCGACGGTCTGCAGAAGATCAAGCTGATGGGCACCATCCTGCCGTGGATCCTGGGCGTGGTTGGCCTGATCCTACTGGTAGTCGGCTGGATCGCTCACCGCTCCGCACGCCTGGCGGCTAAATAATTCCCGCAATTATTTCCGCTGAGCCACTAGACTATTGGCTGTGAAAACGCAGCCCCCGAAGACCACCACCAAGCGCGATCAAAGGATCGCGCTGGGGTGGTCTTTCCTCGTCTCTATCGTCACTTTGTGGCCGTTCTGGCTGGGTCTGCGCCCGGATTCCTCGAAGGCGTTTCTGCTGCGGGACATGTTCGTGCCCGATTCCCTACCGGAGAATTCCAACAACCTGGGCATCAACGATGGCGCCCCGCGCGCCCTGCCGCAGGATGCGGTGCTAACGCTCTTCTCCCCCACCGTCTCCGCTACGCTCCTGGCCAGCGCACTGGTTCTGGTTTCCTGCCTGATGGGCTGCTACTTCGCCGCCGCGATGGTGCGGGATATGGCGGGCGGTCGGCTTTCCGCGCAGCTGGTTGCAGCTTTGTTTGTGGTGTGGAATCCGTTCGTCATCGAGCGTTTTCTGCAGGGCCAGTGGACCGTCGCCACTGCAGGCATGTTGCTGCCTGCGGTCGCTTTTCTGGCCGCCGCGCGCTCCCACGGTCTGCTGTATGTGGCGATCTGTTTGTGTGGCTTTGTGCCGACTGGTCTGATCCTGGCGCTGATCACGGCGCTGGTATTCACCCCCTCGCACGGGGAGCGCCTGCGCAGCCTCATTGCCAGCATCATCGCCGCGTTGCCGTGGTTGCTGCCGGCGATCTGGATTTCTAATCCTTCGCAGACCCGCTCCGATGCCCTGTCCGCCGCCTTGTTCTCCGCTCGCGGCGAGACCTTCTTAGGCCCGCTTGCCTCCACGATGGGGCTTTCGGGGATTTGGAATGCCGAGGCCATCCCGCCGTCGCGCACCCTATTTTCGGTGGTCATAAGTGTGATCCTTTGCGTGGTGCTGATGCTCGGCTTCAAGGAGCTGTGGCGCGTCTATCGCGGCGTTGCGGTGCTGACTGTTCTTGCCTTAGTGACGCCCCCTCTGCTGGCCACCGGCTGGGGCGTGGATCTTATGGGCTTTGCAATTAGCCACGTGCCCGGCGCGGGCATGTTCCGCGATACCTCGAAGTTCGTCTGCCTGGCGATTCCGGGATTTGTGCTGCTGATAGCCGTGGCGGTGGAGCGGATGGACCCGCGCCGCCGCGCTGGGGACGTCCGAGAGGCCCCGGCTAAGGCGGACAATCCCAGCCGTTCGCGGTGGGCGCCGCGTGCCGCGGCGGCCGGCCTGGCTGTTGCGTGCGTGCTGACTGTCCCCGCGTACCCGGCGGATATGGCGCCGCTGAAGCGGGTGCAGCTCTCGGAGACGTGGAGCCAGATGTTCACCATCATCTCCGGCGCTCCGAACGGCAAGATTGTGCTGCTCCCGCCGGGCAACTACCGCACCCGCGGCGACCGGCCGCACGTGGATCCGGGGCTGAAGTTGCTGCCGGGTTCACCGATGGATCCGGGGTTCCTGGTCGTCGATGGCCAGGTGGTGGATGGCAACCCAGCCAGCATGAGGATCCTGTCGGATCTTATGAACGGCAAGAACACCCTCAAGCGCAATGGCGTGAGTTGGGTGCTGGTGGACTGGTATTCCATCACCGACGGTGCGGCGATGACCAAGGCGCTGCAGGTGCTGAACTCCAAGGGCATCCGGCGCGTTCTCACCGCTGATAACTACGACCTCTACCGGGTGCAGAGCCCTACTCTGCCGCGCTCGCCGGTCCAAGATCGCGCGCCACTGTTCGTGGGCATGACGTTTTACTGGATGCTCATGATGTGGGGCATGTGCGTGTGGCTGTGGCGCGTCACCCGCCGGCTGCAGCTGAACGGCCGCACCCGACAGCTGCCTGACAAGGCGGACAAGGCGGGCAAGGCTGACAGCGCTGACTAGCGCTCGCGCGCGACCTCCTGGCGCAGCAGCTTCTCCCATGCCGCGCCGGTGGCGTCCCAGGAGAACTCCTCGGCCCGGCGCTTCGCGGCCCGGCCCATTTCCCGTCGCTTCTCCGGGTTATCCAGCAGGTATTCGACTGCGTTCATCAGCCCGCCGGGGGAAGAACACAGCAGCCCGGTCTCCCCGTCGATGACGGAATCCCGCAGCCCGGCGGAGGACTCATAGCCGACCGTCGGCACCCCGTGCTGTCCTGCCTCGATCACAGCCAGGCCCCACCCCTCCTTGCGCGAGGGCATCACGTGTACAGAGGCGCGGTTGAGGATGCGGTGCTTAAGCTCCTCGGACACGAAACCGTGGAACACCACCAGCGGCTCGATCCCCAGCTCGCGGGCGTAATCCCGTAGACGATCCGCCCACCATCCGTCGCCGATAACATCCAGGCGTACATTCGGGTGGGTGCGCGCCACGGCAGCCAGCGCGTCCAGTGCGTGCTCGATCTGCTTGTGGGGGACCAGTCGGGACAGCGCCACCAGGTGGATCGTCTGTTCCTCGCTGGCGTTGTCAGAGTTGGGGCTGGGGGCGTCCGGAATCAAAGAAGGAGCGACCGGATCGATGCCGTTACGAATGATCTCAATGTTGCCGCGCGGCACGCCAAGCTCCACCAGCTCCTCGGCGGAGGGGGCGGAGACGGTGACCCAGCGGCGGCGCCGGTGGATCCAGGGCGAGATGGTGGACTCGATCAGCCAGCCGATGCGGGAGAGGATCGGGCCGGCGACGGACCACTGTTCGCGGTGGCAGTGGTGGGTCAAGACGACGGTGGGCGCGCCGCTGACCAGGGAGGCGAAGAATGGCACGCCGTTTTGGGTATCCACCACAACGTCCGGACGGCCAATATCCGCCAGGGACCCACGCCCCCGACGGGCAGCCAGGATCGCGGCCAGCGCGCGCGGGTAAACCGTCAGGTTGCCGCCGCCACGAGAAAAACGGAAATTGCGGCCGACCTGCTGCGATCGTGTGGAGCCGGGATAGTGTGCGGTACGGAACACCACTTGGTGGCCCTGGTTGGCCAGGTACTCCCCCACGCGCTCCAAGTAACGTTCGCTGCCGCCACCTTCGGGGTGGTTTGTGTCGCGCCAGCAGAGAAGCAGTACTTTCATGATGGACACTATGTTAGTCGCCACCGCCTGCGACTTTGCAGGGTTTGGTGAATCTGCAGAAAGAGTCAGCACAACCTGAAAAGATAGACACTCGATGAGCCAGAACAACCACCCCGACCGCCAGCGCCAGACCCTGAGCGTTTTCCGTCGCCGCGCCACGCTGCGCCGCTCCTTCGGCCTGCTGAGCGACTTCAAGTACGAGCAGACCCGCCCCGACATCTTCTACGGCCACCTAGCCGAGGACACCGTCGGGCTGATACGCGACATCTACGCTGGCGTGCGCGGCGCGGGGCAGGGTTCTGGGCGGGAGGCTAGACAAGCTGTAGACCAGAGCGAGCCCCTGCACGGCACGAAGATCCTGGACGTCGGCGGCGGCCCCGGCTACTTCGGCGTGGCCTTCGATAAGGCCGGCGCGGACTACTACACCTGCGAACCCGACGTCGGCGAGATGGCCGCCGCGGGCATCAAGCTGCAGACCTCGGTGCGGGGTTCGGGGCTGGACCTACCTTTTCTTAGTGACGCCTTCGACATCACCTACTCTTCCAATGTCGCCGAGCACGTACCGGATCCGTGGCGGATGGCCGATGAGATGCTGCGGGTGACGAAGCCAGGCGGGGTGATGATCTACAGCTATACGGTGTGGCTGGGTCCATTCGGCGGGCACGAAACCGGACTGTGGCAGCACTACGTGGGCGGGGAATTCGCCGCCCGGCGCTATGAAAAGAAGGTGGGCAAGCCGCCGAAGAACCGCTGGGGCGAGAGCCTGTTCAACGTCTCCGCAGCCGAAGGCCTGGAGTACGCGCGCACGGTGCACGGCGAAAGTGCCGAGTTGGTGGCCGCGTTCCCGCGCTATCACCCCTGGTGGGCCTGGTGGATGGTGCGAGTGCCGGGGCTCCGCGAGTTCGCGGTTTCCAACCTGGTGCTGGTGTTTCAGAAGCGCTAGGACTACCCCCAATTCAGCGGGGGCACCTTCTAGGGGCAGAAAAAGACATAAGACTACAACTATTTCCCCAAAGAACGGGTAATGTGGCGTGAGACACAAGTCTAGTGTTGCGACCTGCTAAGTCACTGGAATCATGAGCCGCTGGATTTCTGAACCACAGGGTTCATGAACCACTGTCCTAGCCGATCGCTGCACTAAAGGATCACTGTCGAGAACGATAGGAAATAGGACTGACATGACCAGTAACACTGGCGCCCCTGAGGCATTCATTTACGACGCCGTCCGCACCCCCCGTGGAAAGGGCAAGCCGGGCGGTTCCCTGCACACCGTAAAGCCCGTTGACCTGCTCTCCGGCCTGATCGAGGCGATCATCGAGCGCAACCCGGGCATCGACCCCAACCGCATCAGCGACGTCATCGCTGGCTGTGTCACCCCCGTCGGCGACCAGGGCATGGATATCGCCCGCACCGCCGCTCTGAACGCCGGCCTGCCGTACACCGCCACCGGCTTCCAGGTGAACCGCTACTGCGCTTCCGGCCTGACCGCCGTGAACCTGGGCGCACAGAAGATCCGCTCCGGCTGGGACGACCTGGTCTTCGTCGGCGGCGTGGAGTCCATGTCCCGCGTCCCGATGGGCTCCGACGGCGGCGCCCTGGCAATGGACCCGGCCTCCAACTTCTACAACGACTTCATCCCGCAGGGCATCTCCGCTGACATCATCGCCAGCCTGGACGGCCTGTCCCGCGAGGACCTCGACGCTTTCGCTGCCCGCTCCCACGAGCGCGCATCCAAGGCATGGGAAGAGGGCCGCTTCGACCGCACCGTTGTGCCGGTGAAGGATCAGAACGGCATCACCCTGTTGGACCGCGACGAGACCATCCGCCCTGGCACCACCGTCGAGGGCCTGTCCGGCCTGAAGCCCGCCTTCGCCATGATCGGCGACCAGGGTGGCTTCGACGCTGTCGCGCAGACCAAGTACCCGCAGCTGGAGCGCATCAACCACCTGCACCACGCAGGTAACTCCTCCGGCATTGTCGACGGCGCAGCCCTGCTGGCCATCGGTTCCGAGCAGGCTGGTAAGGACTTCGATCTGACCCCGCGCGCCCGCGTTGTCTCCGTCGCCACCTCCGGTGTGGAGCCGACCATCATGCTGACCGCCCCGGCTCCGGCCTCCCGCGCCGCCCTGGCCAAGGCTGGCCTGAAGCCCGAGGACATCGACATCTGGGAGATCAACGAGGCATTCTCCTCCGTCGTCCTGCGCGCGCAGCGCGAGCTGAACATCCCGGACGAGAAGCTGAACGTCTCCGGTGGCGCCATCGCCATGGGCCACCCGCTGGGTGCAACCGGCGCGATCATCACCGGCACCGCCGTCGACGAGCTGCACCGCACCGGCGGCCGCTACGCCCTGATCACCCTCTGTGTCGCAGCCGGCATGGGTGTGGCCACGATCATCGAGCGCGTCTAACCGACCTTCCCGCAGACCAAAACACAAGAAACACTCAATTTTCCTCTGACAACCTCCCGCGGACGCAAGCGTGAGGGCGTCAATAAATAAAACAAGGAGCATCACACATGAGCATGTTCAAGTGGGACCAGGATGGCGACGGCATCGTAACCATCACCATGGACGACCCGAACCAGCCGGTCAACACCATGAACGACACCTTCCAGGGCGAGCTGCCTGAGCTGGTGGAGAAGCTGCAGGGCGCAGTGGAATCCGGCGAGGCCAAGGGTGTGGTCATCACCTCCGCGAAGAAGACCTTCTTCGCGGGCGGCGACATCAAGTCGATGATCAAGTCCACCCCGGAAGACGCAGAAGCAATCACCAAGCAGATCAACGGCATGAAGGCCGGCCTGCGCGCCATCGAGACCCTCGGCGTGCCGGTTGTCGCCGCCATCAACGGTGCGGCGCTCGGCGGTGGCCTGGAGATCGCCCTGGCCACGCACCACCGCATCGCTTCTGACGCCAAGGGCCTGAAGGTTGGCCTGCCAGAGGTCACCCTGGGGCTGCTGCCGGGTGGCGGCGGTGTGACCCGCGTGGTCCGCATGCTGGGCATCCAGGACGCACTGATGAAGGTTCTGACCACCGGCCGCCAGTTCCGTGCAGAGGACGCACTGAAGACCGGCCTGATCGACGAGGTCGTCCCGGCTGACCAGCTGATCGATGCTGCCAAGAAGTGGATCAAGGAGAACCCGGAAGCATCCCAGCCGTGGGACCAGAAGGGCTTCAAGATCCCGGGCGGCACCCCGACCAGCCCGAAGCTGGCACAGTTCCTGCCCTCCTTCCCGGCTAACGTGACCAAGCAGATCAAGGGCGCACCGATGCCGGCACCGAAGGCCATTCTGAAGGCCGCCGTTGAGGGCGCACAGCTGAAGAACATCGAAGAGGCCCTGGCCGTGGAGACCCGCTACTTCGTGGAGCTGGTCACCGGCACGACCTCTAAGAACATGATGCAGGCATTCTTCTTCGACCTGCAGTACTGCAACGGTGGCGGCTCCCGTCCGAAGGACGTTGAGAAGAAGCAGTTCAAGAAGCTGGGCATGGTTGGTGCCGGCATGATGGGCGCAGCGATCGCCTACGTGGCAGCGAAGGCTGGCATGGAGGTCGTGCTGAAGGACATCAAGATGGAGGCTGCCGAGAAGGGCAAGTCCTACTCCGAGGGCCTGGAGGCCAAGGCGCTGAAGCGCGGCAAGACCACCGAGGAGAAGTCCAAGGCTCTGCTGGACCGCATCAAGCCTTCCGTCGACTACTCCGACCTGTCCGACTGTGACATCGTGATCGAGGCCGTTTTCGAGAACACCGAGCTGAAGCACAAGGTCTGGGCAGAGATCGAGGCAGCCGTGCCGGAGGATTGCGTGCTGGGCTCCAACACCTCCACCCTGCCGATCACCGAGCTGGCTACCGGCGTGAAGCGCCCGAAGGACTTCATCGGTATCCACTTCTTCTCCCCGGTAGACAAGATGCCGCTGGTGGAGATCATCAAGGGCGAGGAGACCTCCGACGAGACCCTGGCTGCGGCCCTGGACTTCACTGGCCAGATCCGCAAGACCCCGATCGTCGTAAACGACTCCCGCGGCTTCTACACCTCCCGCGTCATCGGCTTCTTCCTGAACGAGGCTATGCGCATGCTGGCTGAGGGCATCGACCCGGCCGTCATCGAGGCCGCTGGCCGCCAGGCTGGCTACCCGGCACCGCCGCTGCAGCTGCAGGACGAGCTGAACCTGAAGCTGGCCCGCAAGATCGGTTCCGAGACCCGCGCTGCCCAGGAGGCCGCTGGCCTGACCGTCGACGACGGTGGCGTGACCGAGATCGTGGACAAGATGCTGGACGAGTACGACCGCCCAGGCAAGCTCGAGGGCAAGGGCTTCTACGAGTACAACGAGGAAGGCCGCCGCACCGGCCTGTGGCGCGGCCTATGGGACGAGCTGGGTGCCGGCAAGGTGAAGGTCGCCGACGGCGAGTCCACCGTTGCAGGCTCCGGCCTGGAGACCGCCGCTACCGGCGCAGCCCAGAAGGCTGCTGCTGACTCCACCGGCGTATCCGCTGGCTCCAACGTTCCGGCTGACGCTCCGGCCTTCATCGACCTGGTGGAGCGCCCGCTGTTCGCCGAGGCTCTGGAGACCCAGAAGTGCATCGACGAGGGCGTGCTGACCTCTGATGCGGATGCCAACATCGGCTCCATCATGGGCATCGGCTTCCCGGCATGGACCGGCGGTACCCGCCAGTACATCAAGAACTACGACCGCCCGGCCGCCGCTACCCTCCCCGAGGGCAAGGTCGCGGACCGCGACGGTGGCGACTACCCGACCCGCGGTGTTGCAGGCTTCGTTGCCCGCGCTGAGGAGCTGGCCGCCAAGTACGGCGAGCGCTTCACCCCGCTGGAGTCCCTGAAGGGCTAGTTCTCAACTGGTTTCGCCCCCAGGGCATCGCCCAGAGCGAGAACGCTTTAAGCCCCCAACTCCCTTTGCGGATTACCTCCGCTGGAGTTGGGGGCTTAATTTATGCGCGGCTAGGGGCCCAGTGCCTAGCGCCGGGAGAGCGCTCAGCGCCTCCTCGAACGCCTAGCGCTTGCGGCTGTAGGCGAGGGCCACACCGCCACCGCCCAGTGCAAGCAGCATTCCCACGATGACGCTGTACCAGATCAGGTTGTGGCTCGAGTCGGACTCCTCGCTGTCCTTTTCCTCGGATTCAGCAGCCTGCTTGGAATTGTTTTCACTGTCCTCGTCTTGCGGATGGTCTTGCGGATGCGAAGCCTCCGAGAACTTCGGGCCGGGAATCTTCTCCCCCGTGAGCTCTGTGGTGAGCTCATAGGTGGCGGCCTCGTTCTTCACCTCTGAAAGGTCCCTGTGCTCGCCGCCACCCCAGCTGTTGTTGAAGAAAACCACGATGTACTGGTTCCCATCCAACCAAGATTTCCGCGCCGCAACATCGCTCGGTTGTTCCTCACCATCGCCCACCATGTTGCGATAGTTCAGCCTGGCGGCATGGCCGAAGGCAACGGACTGGCCCTCGGTGGCCGAATTGACGGATTTACTTTCCTGCAAAGAAGCTGCTTGTCGCACAGAGTTTAGGGTTTGTACCTGCAATTGAGAGATACGCGCCAGTTCCTCGTCAGGGGCCGTGAGCAACTTCATTCCACCCCGCAGCTTCTGCCCATACTCAGCGTTGATTTTGTACACGTGAGTTTCACCAGGCACGATGTCGGCCTTCACCGTAGACTTACCGTCCGCCTTGAGCTCCGTGGCGTTGTGGAACCACGTCCCCGGCTCTACCTTCTCCACGTCTTCGGCAGCTTGCGGGGAATCCTCATGGGAGAAGCTCTCTTCCTCGAAAGGCTCCGGAACACCATTGAGGTCTTCGTTCGCGAAGCGCTTGATGGTGACCTCCGCGGGAATTTCCTGCCCCTCGTACGGGCCACTCTTGCGCACTACCTTGAACTTGAAGTCACCTGCTGGACAGTCTTCGCCTGCCTGCTTCGTGGTGTAGGAGGAGAAGAAAGGCCCATTGGAATCGATGATCCCGGTGTCTCCGCTGCTGTCCAGGAAGCAGTTTGATTCCTCTACGTCCAGCTTGAGTGCGAAGTTGGACTTCCCCAACCCATCACCTTGAGAGGGCGGAGGCATCGTGGCCACGCTGAGCGCCAGACGCTCGCCTTCGGCGATGGGGGTGCTGAAGTACTCGGCGCCGTCCTCGTCCTCCCGGTCGCCACCGGACTTTTCACGCAGTTTCGTGGAGAACGTCTCCACATCCGCCGGCACCTTGGCTGCCGATGAGTAATCGTCGCCTCCGCTGATCTCCTCCGCTTCCGTCTCAGTGGTCTGGGCCGTGCGGGTAGTCAGCCGCTTCATGGAATCAGCCAAACTCACGGTGTCCTTGGCGTCCATGTACTCGCCGCCTCCGGCCTCGGCGATACACTCCAGCTCCTTGCGGGCCTTGGAATCCACCAGGAAGCCGACGGTGTTGATGGTGAGGTCAATGCCTTCCTTCTTCAGGTCCTTGGCGACCTCGCACACTGGTGGTGGGGCGCAGGTGTCCTCGCCATCAGATACCAACACGATCGAGCGCTCGCCGTCCTTTGGCAGCTCCTCGGCAGCTTGCCTCAGGGCCGGCCCCATCGGTGTGTGTCCAGAGGCCTCCACTTTGCCGACTTCTGCGGGAATCTTGGTTACGTTCCCTTTTTCCACTGGCAGCAGGGTTTTTACGTCCTTACAGCCGGCGTCGCGTTCTTCCGGCGAGTTTCCGACCTCCGTTCCGTAGACCATGAATCCCAACTCCGCGTCGCTGGGCACGGCCACAGAAAACATCTGCGCCGCGTCCTTTGCTGCGGCTAGGCGCGTCTGCCCGTCAGCGTCCGGAGTTTTCATCGACCCGGAAGCGTCCAAAATCAGCATCGTCGGCGGGATATTCTTACCCTCATCCTCGGCCCGAACTTCCTGTGCCGGTGGCACGACGATTGTCACCAGCGCCGCGATCAGCGCAACTGCGAATAGCAGCGAGCTTCTTTTAGCCATTGCTTAACACCCTTCGGTAATCCCTGCGGATCACCTTATATCGACCGGGAAACAATGGCAGGCTTTTTGAGGGTGGCTAGTCCTTAACCTCCGTCTTGTGCAGCTGGGCGTCTAGATCCTCCGGGTCCAGGTTCGCCTCGGAGAACGCACTGGTCAGCGGCAGGCGTAGTTCCAGGTCGGTGCCGGGGCACAGCTCGATCTTGCCCTCTTCCAGGGTGAAGTCCAGCACGTGCCCGCCGACGGTGCGCGAGTCGTCGATGAAGTGCACGTGGCATCCGGGGACGGAAATCCCCTTCTCGTAGACAGGCGTGCGGAAGCCCGCGATAATGCCCGTCACGTCGGTGAAGTGTTGCTCGGCGTCATCGTCCGTCGCCTCAACCATCGGCCGATAGGGCGGCTTCTGCTTCACGACCGTGCGGGTGACCACGCTGCTGAAGTGTCCGGTGATGCGGACGGCGTACATGTAGTTCGAGGAGGGCGTCATGCCGTCGATGAACTTCGATAGATCCGCGCGACGAATGTTTTCCGGGGCGCGACGGCGGATGCGCGGCACGAAGTTCGTCGCCACGGCATAGGGACTGCGGGTTTCCAGATCGGCGCGGGTGGCACTGCCATCGTGGCGCAGCTGGTAGCAAACGCCATCAATGATGACCATCTCGCCATCCAGCGCATCGAACGTCCCCAGCCCGAAGTTTCCCTTGCCCAGCAGCTCACCGACGGTCATCTCGCCGTCGTAGATGCCGTCCAGCAGGGCGGTCATCAGGGAGTTCTGGAAGATTGTGTGCCTAGTTACCGGTGAGTCGCTCATGCTCCCCATTGTTGCCGTGCTCGCTCGTCACTCGCTTTTCTTAGTGACGCCCCTCTCGCCCCAACCACCCCCAATATGGGGCGGTGGGGCCGAATAGGCTGCTGGCAGCCTAGCTGCCCTTCTTGACGGTGATGGTCCAGCCTGCGTCGGTGGTCTGCTCGAAATTCGTGACTTCATGGCCATCGGTGGCAGCCCACCGCGGGATGGCATCGGTGGCTTGGGTGCAGTCAAAGTCGATTTGCAGGGAGTCTCCGACGGAAAGGTCAGCCATCGCCGCCTTGGCGTCGATCAGAGGGAACGGGCACACCGCACCGAGGGTGTCGAGCTTATAAGTCCGGTCGCCGACCAATTTGAGGTCGCTATCTCCGCTGGCGCCTACCGATTCGGCGCTTTCCGCAACCGTGGCCTTGCGATCCAGCAGCAGGGTGCCCGTGGTTTGGAAGCCCAGCTGCGCCGCCATGGCCTTCTGCTCTGCGGCTGGCTGAGCGGTGCGTGCGGAAGACTGATCCTGGCCAGTCTTAGGGCTAGTTTCCTGGCCCGGCACCACATCCGTGGGCTTGAGCCACAGCTTGGCGGCTGCCCAGATGCCGATGGCGATAAACAGCAGCGCAACCCAGCCCTGGTAGCTGAACAGGGAGGTCTGCACCATGCCGTTGCCCACAGTGCAGCCGCCGGCAGCGGAGGCGCCCACGCCCATCAGCACGCCGCCGATGACGGAACGAACAGCCTGCTCGCCGGAGGGAACGCGCAGACGGAATTCACCAGATGCCTTGGCAGCGAAGAATGCACCCACCAGCAGGCCGAGCACCAACATGACTCCCCAGTCCACCGTATCTTCGCCGCTGACGAGGAACTTAGAGAGGTTGGACGATGGGCTGGTGATACCTAGTCCGTCGTTGCGGCCCGTCGCTGCCGACAGTGGCCATGCGAGCACACCCAGCGCACCGATGATGGCCGCGGTGGGATAGAAGTGCCAGGGCTTTTCCGCCAGCAGGTGCGCGAGGCCTGTCTTCTTCGACTTCAGGGTCGCCATCTTCGGCGCCCTAGCTTCCTGAGCGAGGAAGTGGCGGGTCAGGAAGCCAACCCCTAGCGCGAAGGGAATAACGAGCCACCAGACGGAGATCCCCAGAGACCCGTGGATGGTGGTGATGGGCAGCGTCCAGCTGCGCATCCCCTCGTTGAGAGCGTTAAGCGAGCCGCCCTTCATAGCTGCAGCACTGCCGGCATAAAAGATCAGCGCCAGCCACGAGCCGATAAGGCCTTCGGCGGAGCGGTACCAGGTGCCGGATGCGCAGCCGCCCGCCAGCACGATGCCCATGCCGAAAAGCAGGCCGCCCAGCACGACGGCGAGCGGTGCGAACTGCTTGTACTCGGGCGTAATCACTCCCGCAGTTGTGAGGGCGGCAAGGCCGACCGCGTGTACTGCGATGACGATGAGCAGGGCGGTGAAGCCTCGCCACGTCTTATTCAAGAAAATGTCGCGGATCATGCCGGTGACGCAGAACCTGCCGCGTTGCATGACCCAGCCGAGCACAGCACCTAATACCAATCCGGTGACAATCATTGAACCCCTACTCCAAACTAAAAGTGAACCGATCTGTTCAGTAGATTGCAGAAACCCTAGCCGTCTTTTAGATGTTTGTAAAGGCATATGTAGACCGTACAGTCTATTTTAAGAATCCATGAATCATTACAGGCCAGTTCAAGACACTGTTTTTATTTATTGATCCGGTAGACCATGCTGTCTGTAATGTCCTAGAAAAGGAAACAAATGTTAAGCAGCTCGCCCCCGTCATTCCTGGATCCATACTCCGCGCCATCCAGATTCCTGCATCGATAACGCCCGCGACTATCACTCATAATCCATCACCAATCTAAACCTATAAATGCTTGACTTTTGCAAAGGCATCGCTATAATAGGTGGTGGAACGCGACAGAAAAGCTTCTATTGCCGCCCCGATGATCCACTTTGGCGCCAAGATGACCGTCAAAACGGCGCTGAAGAAAATCGGTAGGCTTTGTGGCGACAGTTGCGAAGAACTGCCAACTAAAAACCCGAAACCAAGCCCCCAAGGAGGCACAGCATGTCCCTCATCAACACCGAGATTCTGGATTTCAAGAACCCCGCTTTCTTCAACGGTGAGTTCACCGAGGTATCCAAGGACGACGTCCTGGGCAAGTGGTCCATCTTCTTCTTCTACCCCGGCGACTTCACCTTCGTCTGCCCCACCGAGCTGGGCGACCTGGCTGACCACTACGAAGAGCTGAAGGGCATGGACGTAGAGGTTTACGCCGTATCCACCGACTCCCACTTCGTGCACAAGGCATGGCACGCAGAGTCCGAGCAGGTCGGCAAGGTTAACTACTACATGCTGGGCGACTCCACCGGTCAGCTGACCAACAACTTCCAGAACATGCGCCCGGGCGCCGGCCAGGCAGACCGCGCAACCTTCCTGGTCGACCCGGAGGGCAAGATCCAGTACATCGAGCAGACCGCCGAGGGCATCGGCCGTGACGCTTCCGAGCTGGTCCGCAAGGTCAAGGCCGCTCAGTACGTCGCAGCTCACCCGGGCGAGGTCTGCCCCGCCAAGTGGGAAGAGGGCGAAGACACCCTGACCCCGGGCATTGACCTGGTTGGCAAGATCTAACTTCCCCTTCCACTCCCCCGCCGCACCCAGGCGGGAAACCCACGGCGGGCCGGGCTTTCCACTTACGGATCCCGCCCGCCGTTTTTAGCGCCTTTAACTCACCAATAAACCCCATTCCCCGAAGAACCCCCGTGTGGCGCGCACCCCCTTAGGGTGGCGTCAATAAACAAAGAAAGAGAGCACCCCATGGCTAAGCAACTACTGGACGACAACCTGCGCAAGCAGCTCGGCCAGCTCGTCCCCCGCATCACCAAGGACATCGAGCTGGTGTACAGCCTGGACGACCGTTCGGCTTCCGAGGACCTGGAGAAGCTGCTGCAGGACATCGCCGAGCTGTCCGACAAGATCACCGCCCGCCGCGACGACGCGCACGAGCGCAAGCCCTCCTTCAGCATCGTCCGCACCGGCAGCGACATTTCCGTGGCCTTCGCGGGCATCCCGATGGGCCACGAGTTCAGCTCCCTGGTGCTGGCGCTGCTGCAGGTCGGCGGCAACCCGATCAAGGAAGACCAGGACCTGATCGAGCAGGTAGAAAACCTGGACGGCGACTACGAATTCGTCACCTACATGTCCCTGACCTGCCAGAACTGCCCGACCGTGGTGCAGGCGCTGAACACCATGGCGGTCCTGAACCCGCGCATCAAGCACACCGCGGTGGAAGGCTCGCTGTTCCAGGACGAGGTCAACGAGAACAATGTTCTGGCCGTGCCGACCATCTACCTGAACGGCGAAGAGTTCGGCCAGGGCCGCACCACCATCGAGGACTTCGTGCGCAAGCTGGACACTGGTTCCGCAGCGCGTGAGGCGAAGAAGCTGAATGAGAAGGACGCCTACGAGGTGCTGGTCGTTGGCCAGGGCCCGGCAGGTGCAGCAGCCTCCATCTACGTCGCCCGCAAGGGTCTGAGCGTCGGCCTGATCGGCGAACGCTTCGGCGGCCAGGTGCTGGACACGAACTCCATCGAGAACTTCATCTCCGTACCCTCCACCGAAGGCCCAAAGCTGGCGGCGGAGTTCGAGGAGCACGTCGGCCAGTACGACATTGACGTGGTGAAGGCCCAGGCTGCGACCGGCCTGACCCCTGCCACCGAGGAGGGTGGCCTACACACGGTGCACTTTGGGGATGACGCCACCCTGCGCGCCCGCGCCCTGGTAATCGCCACGGGCGCACAGTGGCGAACCCTGGGCGTTCCAGGCGAGGAGGAGTACCGCAACAAGGGTGTGACCTTCTGCCCGCACTGCGACGGCCCGCTGTTCAAGGGGAAGTCCGTGGCCGTGATCGGCGGCGGAAACTCGGGCATCGAGGCTGCGCTGGACCTGGCAGGTGTGGTGAAGCACGTGACGGTTCTGGAGTTCGGCGAGGCCTGCCGGGCGGATGACATCCTGATGCAGCGTGTAGAGGAAACCGCGAACATCGACGTGATTACCTCGGCAGCGACGACGGAGATCGTGGGCGACGGCAAGAACGTCACCGGCCTGACCTACACGGACCGCACTAACGACGAGTCGAAGTCGCTGGAGGTCGCGGGCGTGTTCATCCAGATCGGCCTGGTGCCGAATACCCAGTGGCTGGGCGAGAGTGGCGTGGAGCTGAACAAGATGGGCGAGATTGTGGTCGACGAGCACAATGCCACCAACGTCCCGGGAGTGTACGCCGCCGGCGACTGCACCGAAGTACCCTTCAAGCAGATTGTGATTGCCCAGGGTGCCGGCGCAAACGCTGCGCTGGGTGCGTGGCAGTACACGGTGACTGCGCCGAAGGCCTAGGGACTGCGTGCGCCGAAGGCCTAGCTGATCTGACTGCGCGGCGGGGCTGCAGCTGCCGCGCTGCGCGGCAGGGCTACAGCTACCGCGCGCCACATCAGCCCCATTAGCCCCACTGAACTATCTGCACCTCTCCAATATTGGAAATAGGGAGCAACCCAAGGGTGGCGAAGCGGGGTTTTGGCTCAAATGTCGCTAGAACGAGAATACGTTACTGCGAATAATTTGCATTACCGCAAAACCGCAGTTCAGAGGCCTGCAGCCGGTAAGGGGGCCATGGCGCATTGTTGCGCATTCCCGTTCTAACGACATTTCCGCCTCCGTAGCCCCACTTTCAACACCCCAGCACACCTCGATCCCCCTCGGC
>ERZ1673753.224-NODE-224-length-80109-cov-10.044945_pt1 | contig 80109 bp, 49 predicted proteins | sample MGYA00580201_ERZ1673753 | MGnify/ENA primary metagenome ERZ1673753 (study PRJEB41218, sample SAMN15661747) | gut metagenome | host: Homo sapiens | place: Canada: London | collected 2015-08-20/2019-03-30 | study: EMG produced TPA metagenomics assembly of... | reverse complement strand
TATCCTCGGCCCGACGAAGGTGCAGGAGTACATCGTCAACGAGGTGCAGGAGGTGTACCGCATGCAGGGTGTGAAGATCAACGACAAGCACTTCGAGGTCATCGTCCGCCAGATGATGAACAAGGTGAAGATCGAGGACCCGGGAGACACCCGTTTCTTCGAGGATCAGATCATCGACAAGTGGGAGTTCATGGATGTGAACGACGAACTGTACGACAAGGTGGTCGTGACCGACGCCGGCGATTCGACGTTGTTGCAGCCTGGACAGATCGTGTCGCTGCGCAAGCTGCGCGACGAGAATTCGAGCCTCAAACGCCGCGACCAGCGTCCGGTTCAGGTGCGCGACATCGTGCCTGCGACCTCGACCCAGGTGTTGCAGGGTATCACGCGCGCCGCATTGCAGACTTCGAGCTTCATTTCGGCGGCTTCCTTCCAGGAGACCACCAAGGTGCTGAACGAGGCGGCCATCCAGGCCAAGGTCGATCCGCTGGAGAATCTGAAGGAGAACGTGATCTGCGGTCACCTGATCCCCGGCGGTACGGGTCTCCGCGATTACGACGACCTCGTGGTCGGTTCGAAAGCCGATTTCGAGTCGCTCCAGCAGGCTCAGTAGTCCGAAAGGGCGGCCGGGCGGGTTATGCCGGTCGGTCCGTTCTGCGGTATATCGAAAAACGCCTCTCCCGAACCGGGAGAGGCGTTTTTTTGTTTGCCGGGGCGGGATTCAGAACCGATAGCCCAGCGTCACGGCGTAGGTCGTGTTGTGGCCGGAGTTGGGTTTCGTCAGCCGCGTCAGTCCGTATTGAATTTCGGGGCCGATGACGAAATGCCCGATGATGAAATCCGCGCCGAAACCGGCCCCGATCTCCCAGCGGCGAACGTCGAAACCGGCGTCGTCGGGCACGGACGCATGGAGCAGGCAGGAGACGTAGGGACCTCCGTGCAGGGCCAGCCGCGAGCGTTGCGAGAGGCGGAACGAGACGAGGGCTTCGACCGGAAGGTCGAGACAGGAGAGCCGCGTGGCCTTGTCCGCGTCGTAGTTGAAGACGTTGTTCGAGGTCGTGGTGCCCTTCATCGAGAAGAAGAGCCCCGAGCGGAGTCCCCAGCGTTCCGTGAAGAGGTATTCGACACCGGCTCCGGCGCGGATGCCCATCTTGAGGTGCTGGTCGCCGATGGCGGAGGCCGTCGCTCCTGCGCGGAGGTCTGCGTGGAATTGAGCCGAGGCGCCGAGGGTTGCGAAAAGCAGGCCGGCGATGATGAGTAATTTTTTCATGGTTGCGAATTTTGTGATTGAATGTGTTATTTTTGCACTGCAAAGTAAGGTCATACGTCCGTTTTGGGCAATACTGATTAATCAGTAATGGAAACACTGCAACGTGAATTCGAGGAGCTGTTGGACTCCCAGCGGTTCGATCCTCGGGAGCTGGACTACTCGGTGTTGGAACGTCATATTCCCCAGTTGACGCTGTTGTCGCAGGTTGCGAACAGCGGCATCTCGGTCTTCGATATGTATACACGCCGCCACGTCTTCGCATCGTACAACTTTTCGGAGCTGTTCGGTTACGATCTGGAGGGCATCGCCGCCGAGGATTCGGACTATTTTATGCGCCGCATCCACCCCGACGACTGGACGGAACTGCACTGCAACGGCATCGCCTGTCTGAGGTATGTATTGGAACACAAGGAGTTGGCTTTCGATGCGAAGCTGATTAGTGAATACCGGGTGGATGTCGGCGGGCGTTACGTGCGGGTCATCGAGCAGTTTCAGGTGTTGGAGTTGGACCGGTCGGGGAATGTCTGGCTTTCGCTGAGCATGCTGGACGTTTCGCCCAATCAGGGGACGGAGGACGGCGTGCGCAGTCAGTTGTTCCATTATCGGACGGGCGAGGTCTGCCCGTTCCCGGTGACCGAAAATCCGCATTTGTCCGGCCGCGAGCGGGAAATTCTGCGTCTGATAGGCCGGGGAAAACTGTCGAAGGAGATTGCCGATCAACTGGCTATCAGCGTGCATACGGTCAACACGCACCGCCAGCGCATTCTTGAGAAGCTGAATGTGGACAATTCGATGGAGGCGGTGCGCTATGCTTCGGCCCGGGGGTTGCTCGGCTGAATGCCGACCGGAGAAACGGAAGGCCGGGCCCGCAAAGGGTCCGGCCTTTTTTGCCGCGGAAAGGGGCTGTCGGATTATTTGTTCCGGTCGTAGCGTTTGGCCAGTCCGCCCTCGGAGGTCTCGCGGTAGAGGCTCGGAAGATTGTGCCCCGTTTCGTTCATCACCTCCACGACCTTGTCGTAGGAGACCAGATGGTGTCCGTCGGAGAGCGTGGCGTAGATGTTGGCGTCGAGGGCGCGGGCTGCGGCGATGGCGTTGCGTTCGATGCAGGGGACCTGCACCAGCCCGCAGACGGGGTCGCACGTGAGGCCCAGGTGGTGTTCGAGCCCCATCTCGGCGGAGTATTCGATCTGCGAAGGGGTGCCGCCGAAGAGCTGGCAGGCCGCTGCGGCGGCCATAGCGCACGCCACGCCGACCTCGCCCTGACAGCCGACCTCGGCGCCCGAGATCGAGGAATTGGTTTTGGCGACGTTGCCGAACAGTCCGGCCGTGGCCAGCGCCCGCAGGATGCGGATGCGCAGGAAATCGCGCGAGGTGGCCAGGTGGTAGAGCACCGCCGGCACCACGCCGCTCGATCCGCACGTCGGGGCCGTCACCACGGTGCCGCCCGAAGCGTTCTCTTCGGAGGTCGCCAGCGCATAGGCGTAGATTTTGGCGCGGGAGTTCAGCGAATCGGTGTAGCTTTTCGACTTGACCCAGTAGGTCGAGGCTTTGCGGGCGACTTTCAGGCCGCCGGGCAGTACGCCGTCGTTGTTCAGTCCCCGCTGGATGGTTTCGCACATCACGGTCCATATCCGGTCGAGATAGTCCCAGATTTCGGGACCTTCGCAGTCGTTCACATACTCCCAGTAAGTCTTGCCTTCGCGGGCGCACCACTGCTGGATCTCCGAAATGGTGGACATCGGGTAGACGCTTGCGGGCACCTCCAGCCGCGAGGTCTCGTTGACGAGCGCACCGCCGCCGATGCTGTATATCGTCCACGAATCGGCGACCCGGCCCTCTTTGAGCCCCTCGAACAGCATGCCGTTGGGGTGGAAGGGTAGTACGACTTCGGGTTTCCAGACGATTTCGGTCGGGGCGACGGGTTCGAGCACCGAGAGGATCGCTACGTCCGTAAGGTGGCCTTTGCCCGTGGCCGCCAGCGATCCGTAGAGCGTCACGCGGTAGGCATCGACATTGCGGCACCGTTCCGCGAAGCGTTCCGCAGCCCGTTTGGGCCCCATCGTGTGGCTGCTCGAAGGGCCGTTGCCGATCTTATAGAGTTCTTTGAGCGATTCCATAGTCGTGATTTTACGGGAGCAAAGATAGGTAAAATTCCACAAGAAAAGGAGGAATAGCAATTCCTCCTTTTCTTTGTAGCCCCACCGCGACTCGAACGCGAATTTAGGGTTTAGGAAACCCTCGTTCTATCCCTTGAACTATGGAGCCGTTGAAACGATGCGGTGCGTCCGTCGCCGAACGCACCGCAAAGATAGCAATTTTTTCGGTTTTTAGAAACTGAACCCTACGCCGATCGAGAATACGTTGGCGTGGAGCGTGTAGTTGCCCGAAAATACCTCTTCGAGGTTGCCGTCGGTATAGCCGTAGAGGGGATAGGAGCCCGTGCGTTCGGGGTCTGCCGACGAAACGTAGCAGTAGGCCAGGTCGATCGACATGAACTTGGTGGGGCGCAGGCTCAGACCGGCCGTATAGGAGACCTTGGTCATCGACGGAGTTTCGGGGTTGAGGTAGTCGCTGCTCACCGGGCTTTCGTCCACATACATACCCATTCGGGCCGTGATGAAATCGGTCGCGCGGTACTGCGCACCGAAACGGAAAGCCAGCGTATTCGAGTAGTTTTTCACCGAATAGATGGGTTTGATGCCCAATTCCTTCTCGTTGAATGCCACGTTCAGGGCTTTGTAGGCCGACCATCCGGTCCATTGCAGATCGACGGCCAGTTCCCATTTCACGGCCGGGCGGAACGATACGGCCCACGTCACGGTCGTCGGAAGCGGCAGTTCGGCGTTGAAAGTTCCCTTGTCGAGTCCCGGAATCAGCTCCGTGTCGGGTTTGAGCTCCCCGAGTTTGGCGATGAGCGCCGCGGCCTGTGGGTCGATGTTCATCGTCGCGTGGCCTTTGGCCACTTTCATGTTCAGACGCGACCGCCAGGTCATGCCGACCGACCATTCGTCGGTGATGTCCCACAGGAAACCGGCGTTCACGCCTACGGCCACATCGGAATCGCCCTGGAGTTTGGCCGACACCAGCGACCGGTTCATGGTGCTGTTGAGATAGCCTTTGGCTCCTTCGAGTGTCTGGAGGGTCGCAGTCGCCTGGGCGAGTGCCTCGCCGGTGAGCATTCCGCTGTTGATTGCCCCCTGGAGTTTGGTGATGTTCGGGTCGATCGTGCCGGAGATAAGTCCGCTGCGCATCGTGGGGGAGAGCAGCGACCGCGACAGGTCGAAATTACCCCACGAAACCGTCAGGCCCGCACCGATCGAGAAACGGTCGCAGATCTTGTACGATACGGTGGGCTGGAAGGTGAAGGCCGTGAGGTTGATCTCCTGCACGAGGTGCGCTCCCGACCAGTTGTCGCCCCAGTTCATCGAGGAGCCGTAGGGGGTGTAGAAACCCAGTCCGACGGCCAGCCGCTCGGTAGGCTTGTAGTTGAAATAGACGTGGATCGGGGTCGAGAGCTTATTGTCGGATTTCTCGGCCGCGCCGCTCTGGTAACCGTTTTCCAGCGTCGGCAGCGAACGATAGCTGACATTGGAGAGAATGCCCGTCATGCCGGCTGAAATATCGAATTTCGAGGTCTGGAAAGCCGTGGCTGCGGGGTTGAAGAAGATCGACTCCGAGTTGAGTTTCATGGCCGTGCCCACGTGGCCCATACCGGTTTGCTTGGCCGACATGTTGTTGACCTGATAACCCTCGGCGTATGCGCCGGAGGCGATGGCTGCGGCGGCCAGAACGAGGAAAAGTTTTTTCATAACGAATTGGTTTGGTTTATACTCGGCGTGTCTTGCGACGCGCAAAATCGGGGGCAAAAGTAGGAAAACTATCCTCACGTCCCAAACTTTTTGGTCGAAAATTCCCGAAAATTGTACTGAAAGGTATAAGATTGGATGAATCGGCGGGTTCGTACATAGCGTAAGGGGCAGCGCCCCGTAGGACGCTGCCCCTCGTTTCGGAATTGCCGGCGGCCGCTATCGGCGGCTGTTGTAGGCTTCGAGCGCTTTGCTCAGGATGACGAGAGCCCGTTCGAGGTTCTCTTTTTTCAGGACGTAGGCGATGCGGACCTCGTTGCGGCCGCATTCGGGATCGGAGTAGAAACCCGACGCCGGGGCCAGCATGACGGTTTCGCCTTCGTATTCGAACTCCGAGAGGCACCAGGCGCAGAATTTGTCGCTGTCGTCCACCGGGAGCCGCGCCACGGTGTAGAACGCTCCCATCGGGATCGGCGAATAGACGCCGGGGATGCGGTTCAGTCCGTCGATCAGGCATTTGCGGCGTTCGATGTACTCCTCGTAAACCTCCGTGCTGTACGACCGCGGGGCTTCGATCGAGGCTTCGGCGACGATCTGTCCGAGCAGCGGCGGCGAAAGGCGCGCCTGGCAGAATTTCATCACGGCGTTGCGGAGTTTTCGGTTCTTGGTGATCAGCGCGCCGATGCGGATGCCGCATTCGGAATAACGCTTCGACACCGAGTCGATCAGCACGACGTTCTGTTCGATGCCTTCGAGGTGGCAGGCCGAAATGTAGGGCGAACCGGTGTAGATGAATTCGCGGTAAACCTCGTCGGAGAAGAGGAACAGGTCGTATTTCTGAACCATGTCGCGGATGCGGTCCATCTCGCGGCGCGTATAGAGGTAGCCCGTGGGGTTGTTGGGGTTGCAGATCAGGATGCCGCGCGTGCGTTCGTTGATCAGCTTCTCGAACTCCTCGATGGGCGGCAGCGCGAATCCGTTCTCGATCGACGAGACGACGGGCCGGATCACGGCGCCCGCCGAGATGGCGAAAGCCATGTAGTTGGCGTAGGCCGGTTCGGGAACGATGATCTCGTCGCCGGGGTTGAGGCACGACATGAAGGCGAACAGCACGGCTTCGGAGCCGCCCGTGGTGACGATGATCTCCTCGGGGGTAAGTTTGATTTGATACTGCGCGTAGTAGGAGACGAGCTTCTCGCGCAGCGAACGGTAGCCGTCGCTGGGGCTGTATTCCAGCACCTTGCGGTCGATATGCTTCAGGGCGTCGAGCCCCACTTGCGGCGTGGGCAGGTCGGGCTGTCCGATGTTCAGATGGTAAATCTTGATGCCCCGGGCGCGTGCTGCGTCGGCCAGCGGGACGAGTTTGCGTATCGGGGAGGCCGGCATCTGCTCGGCGCGAAGGGAAATTTCAGGCATGTATACAGGGTTTTGCGGACTGGATCATTCGATCTCGACCGAGGGACGGAACTTGATGACCTTGCGGGGCGGAATCTTCACGGCGGCGCCCGTGCGCGGGTTGCGGCCTACGCGTTCGGGACGCTGTTGTACGTTGAACGTGCCCAGTCCGGTCAGCGTCAGCCGCTCGCCTTCGCGCAGGGACTGCACCGTCACACGGATCATGGCGTCGATGGCTTTGCGGGCCTCGACCTTCGGGATGTTCGCGTCGAGAGCGATGGCTTCGACAAACTGCGCTTTGTTCATGGCTTCGTTGCGTGAGAGAATGATCTCCGGGTCCTAACTTGCTGACAAAGATATGCAAATTTCGGAAAAGAAGAAAATTATCTCCGGAATTTGAGTTCCGGGTTTGCGGGGGTGGAATAAAAACGGGGTGGAGATTTGGCAGAATGGAAAATCGGTGCTACTTTTGTCTCCGGAAAGTTGGCGGAGTGGTCGATCGCGGCGGTCTTGAAAACCGTTGAACCGCAAGGTTCCGGGGGTTCGAATCCCTCACTTTCCGCCAGGACGGGAGACGGGTTGCAAATCAAGTTTGCAACCCGTTTTGTTTTTAGCCTCAAATTATGCGTTCGCCGCTTCGAGTCCTGCTAGGCGGTGCGGCCGTTGAAAACGTCTCCAAGAACACGGGTGCATCCTGGGAGATTCCGGGGTACATCGGCCTGAATGAAGCTGTTTCGTATGCACGAACCGTCGTCCGGAGGTCGTTTCCGCTGTTTTGGGGTCGATGGGTGAGGAGATTGCCGGACCCGTTTCAGATACCCTGTGGCACGATTTATTGCTAAAATTAAATATTTTATTGTAAAATATTTTGCAGAAAAGAATATAATTCCTATATTTGGGCAGTGATAGATACGCAGTCAACGCTGTTTTATCTAAACTGAATGATCGCAATATCAGGAAAAATAGCCAATGCAGGCACTTGTATCGGGTTTCGGCCGAGTGGTTTGTACGATATGCGGTCGTTGGGTTCCCGTAATTCCGAACCAGTGCCTTTTGACAATATTTTATTTAATAAATAAGTATCGGAACATGAATGGACATCGAAATTCTCTTTCAGCGCACACCGCCGGCCGGGGTGTTGTCAGCCGCAATGTCTGTGGGTTGTCCGACTGCTTATTTCACATCCTGCAAACTAAGCTATGAAGAATTCGAACAAGTTGTGACGCACTTTTTTGCAGGAGGAAGGGGCAGTCGTCGGCCCCTTCCGTTTTTTGCGCTGTTTCTTATTATTATAATATGGTATCGGTGAAAAGATTCGGTTGGACATGGGCTGCATGCCCGAAATGTTCTTCTCCGAACCTTGGCATGATCCGCGCCTTTCCTGCCTGCCTCTCTTCTGAATGACGGGCGGTTATGGGGGCGCGTTCAGAGTTCGACCGTTTCCGCATGGTCGGTGATCGTCTTTTCTTTCAGCTCCGCAACGTTCCCATTGACTCTCCAGCGTTTTCTTTGACCTCGCATGATGGAATAGATGTATTGTTTCCGGAATCGGTCGAACGTATTTCTGGCCACTCCGTATTGGCGGCAGATGGCCGCTACGCTGTGCCCGCGGTTCATCATGCTCACTATTTCGCGGCGGTCGTCGATGAGCTGTTGCAGTTTGGTGTAGCTGCCTTTGCGGCGTCCGAGTACGATTCCTTGTTCGCGTCTCAGCGCCAGCGCCTCCCGTGTACGCATGGATATCAGGTTTCGTTCGATTTCCGCCACCAGCCCGAATGCGAAACAGAGCACCTTGCTGTTTATCGTGTCGTCGAAGGCGTAGTGATCTTTCGTGCTGTACAGGCAGACCTCCTTTTTGAGAAGTTCTCCCACGATCGCCATGATATCTGTCAGGGTGCGGCTCAGACGGGAGAGTTCCGTTACGATCATCGTGTCTCCGCGTTTCATGCGGCGCAGGAGTGTCCCGAGTTTGCGTTCCCGGCCTTTCTTTTTGCCGCTCACGATTTCCGTCACCCAGCGATCCACGTGCAGGTTACGGCTGTCTGCGAATTTCGAGATTTCGTTTTGTTGATTTGCCAGCGTCTGTTTTTCGGTGCTGACTCGTAAATATGCTACTATCATTGTTTGAAGGGTTAATGGATGTACTGCAACTAATGCCTCCTCAAACAAAAAACGGACATTCTCTGCCCGTTCGATAGAAGATAAATCGTTCGATTTCTCGGAGCAAATATATCACAAAATTTTTTTTTGCAGAAATTTTTTTCTGAAAAAATTGAATATCAACAAATTACCCCCCCCCAACGAGTTTGCAATATATTGATTATCAACCGGATAACCAGATAAGCAAAAAATCGAAGGTTAATTGTATACTAACGAAGAGGTATGTTGCTGATAAATAATATATTGATCGGTTCTTTCATCTCCTTCCGCGGGCTCGGAGGCCATTTGGGAGAGGGTTTTCTCTGTATTTTCAACGACTAATAATCAACCCTTCTATGCGTACTTTCAATTGTGTTAGCAGGCTTTTTCGGCTTTTACCGGTCTTTATGAGCGTTGTATCCGTCTTGCAGGTTCATTCCGCATTCGGAATGTCCGGCAGCCCGGAGCAGCGGGATTCATTGTTCTCGGTTTCGGATTCCACCTACCGGCAAGTCATCAGAGAGGGGGCTCGCAGCATGAGTTGTTATCTGACTTATCCGCAAAGCCGGACTCAGGTTCTTCCGGATTTCGAAAATAATGCGTCCGAATTGCGCAAACTCGACGAGTTCATCCGGCAGATTTATCGTGACAGTCTCATTTTCGTCAATTCGGTCCGCTTGTGCGGATATTGTTCGATAGAGGGTTCCTATGCTATCAACGAGCGTCTGGCCCGCAGCCGTGCGGAGGGATTCAGGGATTACCTCAATGACAAATACGCTCTTTCGTCGCATTTCCCGGTCGAGGTGAAGTGGGTGGCGGAAGACTGGGCCAAGTTGCGGGAGCTCGTCGAAGGTTCGCAGATGGCTCATCGTGAGGATGTTCTCTTTTTGATCGACCATGTGGGCGTATTCGAGGGTCGTGAGAAAAAACTGATGGATTTACGGGGCGGAGAACCTTATAAATATATGTTGAAGACGCTGTTCCCTGCGTCCCGGCGTGTCGAGATCACCGTGCAGTACGACCTGCACCGGATTATGGAGGAGAAATTGCAGCGCCGGTTGGACGATGCGGAGTTCGCCGCCGCTTTGGAGCAGGAGCGTGCTGCGGCCGAGGCCGAAGAGCGGCGTTTGGCTGCTCTTGCGGAGCAGGAAGAGGCCGCCCGGGTGGAGGCCGAACGCCATGTTGCCGAGATGGCTCGCTTGGAGGCCGAGCGTCAGGCCGCACAGGCTGCCCGGATAGAGGCTGAGCGCAAGGCGGCGGAGATGGCCCGTCTGCAAGCGGAGCGCGAAGCCGCCGAGGCTGCACGCCGGAAAGCCGAAGAGTTGCAGCGCCAGCGCGAAGCCGCCGCCGCTGCCCGCCGGCAGCGGAAGGAAAACCGCCGCTTGTATCCCATCGTGGGCTTGAAGACCGATCTGGTCGCATGGGCCGGAGTCTGCCCGGATTTCAAGAGAACGACTTTCATGCCCAATATCGCAGGCGAGGTCTATTTCGCAAAGCGTTGGTCTGTCGGAGTTTCCGCATTGTACGCCGATTGGGCTTACGACAGCGGCAAACAGTTCTGGGGCCTTTCGGCTTACAGCGTCGAACCCCGGTTGTGGTTCCGGGGGGACGGATTGTTCCGGGGTTTCTTTGTCGGAGTTTACGGCGAAGCGGGCGATTTCAACAACCAGCGTGACCGTCGTGACGACATTACCACTCTGACCAATTACACCGGTACTTATTGGAGTGCGGGCGTGTCGGTCGGTTACCTGCTGCCGTTGTCCCGGCATTGGAGTTTCGAATTGAGCGTGCGCGGCGGCTACCGCAGTGCCGATTACAACATCTACGACCGGGAACTGCCTTATTTCTATTACAACAGTTCGGATAAGAAAAACGAATTCGCATTGACCGGATTGAGGTTCGATGTGGTTTATCGGTTCGGAGGCAACAAGCATTGATTTGATTGCGGATCAATATCAGTCGGTTATGAAAACGATTGCTCATATATGTTTATCCATCGGGCTGTTGATGGCCTGGGGGTGCACCGAAGAGAGTTTGGACTATCGTAAACAAGAAGGTTACGTGCAGATCGCTTTGTCGTGGGACGAGGGTTTTTCGCCTGCCGGCAGCCGGTTTTATTTCTATCCCGAGAACGGCGGGGAGATGCTCTCTTTCGATTGCCCGTCGGAGGGATTCGGCGGCGTTCTGCCTGTCGGCCGTTATCGTGTCATTGTCGTCAATAGCGACTGCGTCAATGTTGCCGTGCGCAACGAGCGGAGTTACGATACGGCGGAAATCTATGTATTGCCGGACGAGGATGGCGAGCATGTCTGCCAGCCCGAAAAGTTGGCTTACGCCACGCGTTTGGTCGAGTCGGAAATTCTGGAAGTTCCTTACCGCGACACCGTTCGGGTCGCCGCTGCGCCTTGTTCGTGCATCAAACACGTCCGGTTCATGTTGGAAATCGGGGATTTCGTTCCGCTGAGTTCCTGCCGTGGTTCATTTTCGGGCGTTTCGCTTTCGCGTCATTGCCTTTCGGGACTTTGTTCTTCCGCCGCTGCGAGCGTGCGTTTTACCGCCGATCCCGTTGCGGGGAGCTCCTCTTTCATCGCTGATATTTACGTGCTCGATCTGGTTCCGCCTCGTACGGATGCTCCGTCGCATCTGTTATCGTTGGAGTTGGTGGGCGAAGACGGTAGTACGGTTTATCCGGTTACGGCCGACTTGACGGACGCCGTCCGGAGTATCGCTTCCGAAGGCGGCGTGTTCCCGAATGAAATCTCCCTGCGTGTGGTCTTGTCGTTGATCGACGGCCAGCTTCGGGCTTCGGTCCTTCCGTGGGACGAGGGTTCGGGCGGAGGAGTCATATAGCCGTACCTGCAATTTTAGTTTATCGGGTAAAATAACATTCCGATCATGAAAAAACATATTCTTGAATATTCGTATTTGATCTGTAGTCTGTTTTTGTGCCTGCTTGCTTGTGTGTGCAATGGATGTACTGAGGAGCCATTGCAGGAGGACGGCCGTGCCGTGATACGTCTCGGTGCGAAGAGTCCCACCCGTGCCGTCAATTCATTGGAGGATCTCTCCGCTGCGGGGAACAATGTCGGGATCTACGGCATTCAGATTTCCGACGCTTCGTCCGGCATTCCATCGGACGGGAGCCAGTGGGGCGGTGTTCTGAGAATGGATAATGTCCGCACGACTTCCATCGACGCTCTTACGGGAAATATTTCGTGGGCCGGCAATTATTATTACCCTGCCGAGGAGGAGAGTTCGGTCGAGTTCTGCGCCTACCATCCTTACGCTCCGGTCGGAACCTCTTCCGACGGCCGTTTCTTCGTGGAGGCTCCGGCATCCGGACACGCCCCCGTGTTGCATTTCTCTTTGAGCGGACGGGAGGATGTCATGTTTGCAACGCCCGTAACCGGCAGCCGCAATAGCAGGCCGCAGGGATTGGAGTTCCGGCATGTGCTCACGCAGTTGCGGTTCCAGGTGATCGACAGTTACGCTTCGTTGAACGAGGTGTCTCTTCGGGGCATTTCGCTTCTGGGGGTCAATAGCGACTCTTCCATGAACATCGAAACCGGAGCTTTGGGCGCTTGGAGCTCTCCCGGCGAGTTGGCCGTGCCCGGCATCACGGAGGTGCTCATTACGGGGTCGCCGACACAGCCTCAGAGCGTCGGTCAGGAGGTCATGTTGGAGCCCGGACAGCCGGAATTCCATGTTCGGGTCGAGACCTCGAAGGCGACCTACGATGACGTGCTTATCCGGCCTACATCCTCGATAGGCGGTGTGAAAGAGGAATCTTTTGCTGCCGGACGCTCCTATCTCATTACGCTGTCGTTTCAGCAGCAGACTGGCATTGTTTTGAGCGCCACGGTCGTTCCGTGGGTGATGGCCGGTTACGGTTCTGTAATCGTTCAATAATGACAATCTCATAGGGTTACGATACCTTTTTGTATTAATTAATTTATTTACCAATTTTTTAATTTATTTGCTATGAAAAAGCTTTATGTTCCTGTGCTTGCTTTGCTGACGCTGGCAAGTTGCTCCAAAAGCGAGTTAGCTAATCGTCCCGTTGTCGAGAACGACATGGTCGAAATCATGGCTACCTCGAAAGCCCTTACTATTGAGACGCGTGCGCCTTTTGAAGGCTCGATCGCTTCCGACAACACTCTTACTGCCGTAGTTCTCGGTTCCACAACTTCTGCAGATTATTCTACTACGTATTGCGACGGAGAGATGACGTTCACCGACGACAATATAACTCCCGTAAGTTTCGCCACTTCGCAATATTATCCGGTGAGCGATGCCACAGTTTATTTCTGTGCTCTTTATCCGACGGCTCTTGCTGACTGGAAAGATATCGCTACGACGGCAAAATACACGTTCGACGGTAAGACGGATGTTATGGCTGCTGCGGAAGTAAGCGGTAAGAAAAGCACGGCTATGGCTGGCACCAATCCTTCTTTCGAGTTCAAGCACCTGCTTACCAAGCTGGTTGTCAAAGTCAAGGCTGAGAATGAGAATGCTCAGAACGTATGGGGTGACATCACCGGTATCTCGCTCGTTAAAGCCAACAACAGTAGCGTTTTCGATACTGCTGAAGTTACGTTGGCAACCGGTGCGGCTGCAACTGGTACGGCATTTTCGAATGCTGCGGCAGACGGAATGGCATTTTATCATATCGACGCTGCTGCTACTCCGGCATATACCGACAACGCAGTTGATGCTACAGATAACAAGATCGAATTGACGACTGATGCTGTAGCGGCTGCTTATTCGCTCGTGGCTCCGATCATTGCCGAGAACGGTGTCAAGCACTTCACATTGAGTGTCGATACGAAACTCGGTGAGACCGTTACGACGAAAGAGGTTTCTTTCGACCTGTATAAGGCTAAGGTTGGCGAGGAGGATCCCGCTGTTTTCTCCGGCGATACGCAGGGCAAGGCTTTCGAAGTCACTCTGACGTTCAAGGCTACGGAAATCGTGGCTACGGCTACCGTTACGGATTGGGTGAAGGGCGGTAACACCGAGGTCGAGATCCAGTAATCAGGTCCCCTTTTTCGGGTTGCCGGCCGAGGTTTTCCCGAATATCGAATTTCAAACGGGGAGATGCGCCGTTTTACGGTCGGCACTTCTCCCCGTTTTTATAAATCCAAGCCCGATTATGAAGAAATTATCGTTTTTTTCGGCAGCTCTGCTTTTGGCGGCCGTCTTTTCGGCAGGATGTTCGAAAGACCGCAAACCGTCCGTGAAACCCACGCCCGACAAGGATGCGCCGGTGGAGATTCTGTTGAGCGGCGGTGTCGTTCCTGCAACATCCGCGGAGGTGCGTACGGCCCAACTGCCGCCGCTCACCCGTGCCGTGATCAATGCGGAACACGGGGCGTTGGAGGTCAGTTTCGCCCGTCTCGATCAACTCGACGACGGTCAATATCCTGCCTATGCGACTCTTTCCGCCGCATTGCCGGCGACGCTGGCCGCCAATACGGGCGAGGTATCTTCCGAGGCCGCAATTTCGTTCGCAACCTCTCAATATTACCTGAGCCGCGAAACCAATAACAATACGAAATTGGTGGGGTGGTATCCGCGGGCGGTGCCGGCTGCGGGTGTCGTGACGCTGAACATCGACGGCGGAACGGACATTATGCTGACCCAGGAGCTCGAAGGCTGCAAGGTCGCCGAATCCCGGTTCGGCACGACCGGCAAGGTTTTCACGTTCGCACACCAGCTTACGCAATTCAGGTTCAAAGCCTATGCGGCCGATGCCGCAGCCCCGGCGGTTTGGGGGAAGATAACCGACATCGCCCTGAAAGACCGACTGCCGGATTGCAAAATTACGCTGCCCGGTACGGTCGGGTTCGAGGGTGTTGCCGCAGACCTGTCACTGTCGAAGAACCGGCTTGCCGATGATGCCGATATTGCCTATCCTCTGGCGTTCACCGAAGGTTCGGATACTGCTGCGGAGTGCGGTTATGCTATGGTCGCCCCTGTGGCAGCCGGTGCGTCCCTGTCGCTGGCAGTCGTCACGGAGCAGGGCGGAACCTGCGAAGTCGCGCTGCCGGTTCCCGACGCCGGATTCGAAAAAGGCAAGGCTTACGACGTGGTGTTGAAATTCACGACTACCGCTGTCGAGCCTGTGGCCACGATCGGAGCGTGGGTGGATGCTTCGGACCGGGTGGAAATTACCCTCTGAGAAAGCGATGCTTTTTTCGAGGTCGTATCTTCCCGCAAGTCGGAATCGCAGGATGTTTCCGATTCTGAAAAGCAGGTATATTATGAGAAAAATATTGTTTTTAACAGGAATTTTGTTCGTGGCCGGCATCGCCGGGGCATGCCATGATTCCGAGTCTGCCTCCGGCCGGCCTGACGGAATCGAGGTCGGCTTCGCGTTGCGCGGTGTCGGGATCTCGGCCTCGGTGCAGCCGCAGGTCCGTCCTGACAGCAGGGCTGCCGCGGAGTCGTTGTCCGCAGGGTCCACCGTGCGTGTGGCCGCCTACAAACGCCGGGCATCCGGTGCGACTGCGGATATTGCGCAGGATACTTACGTGAGCGAGGCTGCTTACGAGGTGCAGGAAGACGGTTCTCTGAAACCGTGCGCGGTGGATTCCGAGGGCAAGGTTACGAGTTCCGCGGGCGACGCTATGCGGTTGTCGGCCGGGGCGTACGATTTTTACGCGCTTACGCCGGCTTTGCCGTTTGCGGACGACCATCGTTCGGTCAGCGTCGAACACGGGACGGATTACGCCTGTTCGCTTACCGCTGCATGCCAGGTGGCTCCGCAGTCGGGGGCTTCGTCGCAGACTGTCGCGTTGAGCATGTTGGAGCGTAAGTGCAGCCGGTTGTATTTCACCATCTCCCGGAAGGCCGAGAACGTCACGAAAGCCGTTATCAAGAAGGTGGAGCTTTCCGAAATCACCCTTTCGCCTGTTTCGGCTGTCGTGTGCGAGGCGTTGCCGACCGATGTCGGCGGCGGCACTTACGATTTCCCCGCGTCCACCTTCACTCCGGGCGACCAGCCCTACGAGTACACGGTCGCGGACGAGGTGTTGCCCAAGGCCGACGCTCCCTTCGGGTTGGCCATGCAGGTTGTCTTCAACAGCGCTACCGAGGCCACCGATCTGGATGCTCAGGTTTCCGCTATGGCGTTTGCTCCCGGTCTTCGTTACACGTTCGATGTCTCCTTGCAGGGGGGCTTCGTTTTGCTGACGTTGCAGATCACGCCGTGGAATACGGATGCCGTCTGGGACACTTCTCTGGGGGATCAGCCTCATTTCAGCGTCGTCGTCGGCTCCTGGGAGATCTCCGGTTGGACGACCGACGTGGGCGGTTATTTCACGCCGCAGATAAAGCCCGACAGTTGGACCGAAAATAAGGATTGGTCAGCCGATCTGGGGGCTTATTTCTCCGCGTTGGCCGGTTCCGATGCGTGGACCGATGTCGATATGGGCGGTATCGTTTTCGAAAACGCGAGCGAGTAGCCGCACCCGCACTATCGTTCCGGGCGGGGTCCGACGGATTTTCGGCGGGCCGTCCGGAATACCTAAGAATGAATTGCAAATGTATAAGTTGTTATGAAAATTTTCAGAAAGACATTGTGTATCTTATCCGTCGTCGCCGCGGCCTTGTGTTCATGCGAGCGAAGTGCGGATACGATTCCCGTATCCGGAGAGCAGGGCGGAGATGCTTCCGGGCGAACGGCCCGGATGACTTTCGGTCTGAGCGCTGCGGATATGCGGACATCGGCTTTGGGGGCCGCCGAGGGCCGGAGCACCGTTGACGAGGATGCTTTGAAGAACCTGTGGGTTTTGCAGTTCGACGGCGCGATGGATGCTTCGAAGCTGTTGTTCTGCGAGTATTACGATGCGAGCATGATCGGGGGTGACGCCACGAACGGTTATTCGCTCAGCGTCGCTTTGTACGAGACTACCGGCGACACGAAGATCTATTTCGTCGCCAACGTCGGTCCGGATCGCTTCCAGAAGTTCTCTGCCGGGGACGGGGTGCCCGATTCGGACGTTACGCTCGGGTCGTTCGAGGCTTCGACGCTCGCTTTCGCCAGCGAAGCCGCCGTATCTGCCGATGGCGTTTTGCCGATGATCGGTTCGTACGAGGGATCTTCCGTCATTGCTTCGGAAACGGTTCAGATGAAGCGTTTGGTGGCTAAAATCGACTTCACCTTCGACATTCAGATTACGGCTGCCGGGGAGAAATTCACTCCTTCGCGCGTGAGCTTGCGGAGCGCCGCTTCGCACACTCGGTTCCTGGAGCACACTCTTCCCACCGGGACCACCGGTTTGTACCCCAACGCCGATTCGTCCGACAATTTCATCAATTACCCCGCTGTTTCCGTCTCCGGGACGGGTCCTTTCACGTACACGTGGTACGTTCCCGAGAACCTGCGGGGCGTCGTTGCCGGGCTCGAGCCCTCCGAAAAGGGTCCTGAAAACGCTCCTGCGGGCAGTACTTTCATCGAGATCGGCGGCGACTACCAGCGCGGTTCTGCGTTGACCGACGTCACTTATACGATCTACCTCGGGGAGAATGCGTCCACCGATTTTAACGTGGTTCGCAATTACCATTATACGGTTTCTTCGACGATCAAGGGATTGAATTCCCGGGATCTTCGCGTCGTCGTTGACCGGGGCGTCGATGCCGGACAGTACGTCGATGGAATTTGGGAATAGTTTAATTCGATGAAACGTATGAAAAACAACGTATTGGCAATGGCTCTCATCGCTTTGACGGCGATGGGATGCAGCAAGGAGGATTCCGTCCCCGCGGGCGGTTCTCCGATGACTTTCACAGGCGTCGCTCCCGCGGCATCCGTTCCGGCATCCGCCGCGTCGTCCCGGTCTTATTTCCCCGGCACCGCGGGCCTGATGTATTGGAGCGATTACGACAACATCGGCGCTTACGCTTTCGACTCTTCCAAAGCCTTGAAGGCTCACGACATCTGCACGCTCCAGTCCGGCGCCGGATCGGGCCTCGCCGTCTTCCACCCCAGGAATATCCTCTATTCCGAGAGTTGGAGCGGTTCGGGCGATTACACGTTCTACGCCTATTATCCGGTTTGGACCGCGGCTGCCGCCACTTACAGCGACGGGGGCGTGTTGTTGAACATCCCTTCGGCCCAGAACGGCGAGTTCGGACGTTATCAGGTTTGCTTCTCGCAGGCCGTCACCGTAAGTTCCGAGCAGATCGGGTTGAACAAGTCCGTCCGCTTCGACTTCAAGCCTGCTTCGTCGTTGATGCGGGTGCAGTTGTTCCTTGACGAGGCTTCTTCCGCTGACGAGGTCTATATCTCTCAGGCTTCCGTTTCCGTTTCCGGTTGCGCTTTGTTCGGCGATTGCAAATTGAGCTTCGCCGACGGTTCTCTGGCCGCTTCTGCCTCCGCTTCGGGCACCAGCACCGTCACCGTCCGGCTCACCACACCTGTACGCATCACGAAGAAGGCCGACGGACAGAATCCGAATCCTTATATCGACTTCGTCATTCTGCCCACCTCGAATATGTCGGGCACCGTGAAGTTCTCGGTCACCACTCAGGCCGGACTGACTTTGACCACTCCCGATAAGGACGTTCCCGCGAGCGGTTTCGCCGGCGGTACCCGTTACTTCATCGAGCGGCCGATTTCGGTCGTCCTCGACGACAATTCCCCCGACGCTTCGTACATCGACGGCGGGTTGGCTTGGGAGGCTACCGTCGATAACGACGGCGCATATTCCGACGGCGGCGTCGCGTGGTAGACTGCCGCGGCATCATTTGACACTATCGAATAATCACTTATAGGTTGTTTCAATATGAAAAAGATCTTTTTTTACGCTGCTATGACGGCTTTCGCCGTTTCCGTGGCAGGTTGCAGCAAGGATGCCGAGGTTAGCGACATCCCGGCTGTCGGCGGCAAGTACACGCTTGCCAGTGTATCGGGTTCTTTGGATGCTGAGATCGGAACCCGTACGGGATTGGGCACCAATTCCGTGGTGAATTGGTCCAACAAGGACCGCATCGCCGTGATCAACACCAAGACGAACGCCATCACTCAGTATGAGCTCGTTTCGGGTCAGGGCACTTCCGTCGGCAAGTTCGAGCCTCTGAGCGGTTCGGGCGCTTCTTACGACGACATCAGCGACCTCAAGGCCGTTTACCCGGCCATCGCCGCCACGGTCAGCAACGGTGTGATCTCGTTCTCGCTCAACCAGAATTACACGCAGGAGCGCCGTTCGGAGTACGGCATCGGGTCGTGGAACGAGAAAGATTCGCCTTATTCGTTCACCTACAACGACATCAAGGTTTCGTACAACACGCCCGCCGTCACTTCGGGTTCCACTTCCGAGGTGAACTTCAAGTTCAAGCAGTTGGGTACGTGGTGCACTTTCGCGTTCGACCTGAGCCAGTCGCCTTTCAAGGACGAGACTATGGAGAAGATGACCATCACCACCACCTCCGGCCTCAAGATCGGCGGTACGGCTACCGTCGATGTCACCTCCGACCCCGTCGCTCCGAAACTGGGCGCAGGTTCCGTTGACAAGATCGAGTGGACTTTCAACTCTTCCAACGCATTGGGTTCTCCGTTCAATCGTTCGCTCATGTTGTTCCCCGCCGTCGCTGCTGGCGAGGAGATGCAGATCGTCTGCGAGACCGAGTACCACACCATCACGTTCTTCGCCAAGCCCACTCAGGACCTTTCCGCCGGCAAGGTGCTGCGCTTCCCGATCAACGAGAAGTTCACGGCCGACGGCACGGATTTCCGTTACACCGCCGTGGAGAAGACGGAGCTCCCGAAATTCTACTATTACGGCCCGCACAACTCTTATCTGGTCTATGGCACGGACAAGTTGGAATTCTCCGTTAAGCCTTACAGGTCCGACCTGCGTTTCCGCAAGCTCAACGAGTTCGCGTCCGAAGCGCCCCAGCCGGACAAGGCCAAGTTGTTGTGGAAGGAGGGCTTGACGGGCATCACCGTGTCGCCGAGCGTTTTGGACAATATGGTTTCAGTTACGAACATCTCCGGCAACGGTAACGCCGTCGTCGCCATTACGGACGCTTCCAACAATATCCTGTGGTCGTACCACATCTGGGTTCCCGAGATCAACCCCATGGACGACGACAACCTGCTTACTTACGCCATCCCGGCCACCAGCATCGGTTCGGGTTCGACTTACCAGGTCATGCCGATCGCGCTGGGCGCCATGAACAAGGCCACCGTCACCACTTCCGGCACGGGCGACGACACGACGAATCCCCAGTCGTTCGGTCTCTACTACCAGTGGGGCCGCAAAGACCCGCTGGGACGGCCGAGCACGGTCACCGCTTCGGGCAACTCCTATGTCGAAACGACTTTCGACGGTCTGTCCGGCATCACCAAGTGGAACGAAGCTGCCAACATGCTCGACCTCTCCACGACCAGCACGGTTTCGGGCGAGACGACCGATGCGGATATGATCAAGTACGCTACGGAGAATCCGACGAAGTTCATCTTCGATAAGGACGGTAAGTACGGTTACACTTGGACCATCAAGAAGAACGATCACCTGTGGGGCAACGGCTCCGGTTACCTCTACCCGCGCAAGGGTCAGATCTACAAGTCGATCTACGACCCGTGCCCCGACGGTTACCGCGTCGCTCCCAAGGACCTGTGGAATATGTTCACGGTCGATGGCGGCAACAAGAGCTATACTTCGTCGGATACCGACTACAATGCTCAGCGTGAGGCTAATTTCAACGTCGCCAACCCGCTTACGTTGTCCACCCAGCACGGTTACTTCTTCTATTACACAGCTTGGCACAGCGGCGCTACGGACTTCTATCCCGCTTCGGGCTTTCGCAACCGCGCGTCCGGTGCGCTGACGAATGTCGGCTCCCTCGGTTACAGCTGGTCGTCATCGCCGACTCAGGGTTCGACGAACGCAGGCTACTTGTTTTTCAGCGCCTCGAGCGTGTACCCCCAGTATAATTACTTCCGTGCGAACGGTTTCCCTGTGCGCTGTGTCCGAGAATTAGATAATTAAGGGAGCGCCAGCGACCGTATCCGGTCATTCACCGTCGGGCATTGAAAGCCCGACGGTTGGATCACCGGCGTAAGCCGGTCGAAAATTTTTCAGGTTTCCGATGCCTGTTCCGGGGTCCGGAATGAAGGAGGCAAACTTGTGGGGCGGACTCGTCCTGGTTCCGGGCGGGCTCGGAAACCTTTTTTTTCAGTACGGAAACGATTCAACCGATGACGAGTCAGGATTTCATTCGCACCGAGGCGGCCAACACCGACCGGATCATTCTCTACCGCGAGGGGCTTTTCTGGAAAGCCTACGAGCGTTCGGCGTTCGCTGTGTGTTCGCAGGTGAGGGCCTTCAAGACCACGAAGAAGGCTTTGAAAACGCTCGGCGGGGGGCATTTGGTCTCCATCGGGTTTCCCGCGGCGAGCGAAAACGCCGTGTGCGGGGCTTTGGAGTGCATTTCGCGCGAGCCGGACCGGGTGGTCTTCGCCGCTCCGCGGGCCGTCGATGCTGCGGAGTTCGAGGTTTGGAAGGCCGCGCAGCCGCTCAAGGAGGCCGTGCGCCGGACGAAAACCGCTGTCGTTGTCGATACCGATGTCGCTGCCGCAGATGTTGTCGCAACCGATTCTGCGCCCGGACATCTTCCCGAAGAACGGATGCGTTCGCCGTCGGAGGCCGAATCCCGGCCGGGGATGCGTTACGCCGAGGCCGATTTCTCGCTGACGGCGGCCTGCCGGGTCGCCGGAGCGCTGAAGGAATTCAATCTGGCCGAGAAAACGCCCCTGGAGTGCATGATGTTTCTCTCCGAACTTAAAAAAATGATTCATTCGATCTGACGATATGGCTGCGGAATACGACCACCTGCCCGTCTACAAGGCCGCCTACGACTTGTTGCAGCACGTCTACCGCGACAAGTGCATTGCCAGCGTCCCCCGCGACGTGAAGTACACGCTCGTCGAAAGGCTCAAACAGGACATTCTGGAGGTTCTCGTGCTGATCTACAAGGCCCACTACAACATGTTGGGCGACAAGGCCCTGCAATTGCAGCAGGCGCGCGAGCTGATACCGGGCGTCAAGGCCCGCATGCGGATCATGTACGACTTGCGGTATATCAATCTGGAGTTGTTCCGGACATTGGCCGTCGAGGTGGAGTCGGTTTCCAAACAGTTGGGCGCCTGGCACACCAAGACTTTGCGGCGCAGGATCGTCGCTCCTCCGGCTCCGGCCCGGACTGCGGCTTCCGTTGCGGCTCAGACGACGGTTGCGGCTCCCGTTGCGGCTTCTGCGCCCGCGGACCCGTTTGCGGCTCCGACTCCGGCGACAACCCGCCCGGCCCCCGCGCCCCGCTCGGCCCGCACGGACCTTTTTGCAGCCCCGGCCCCCGCTGCGGCGGCCCCTTTTCCGGCCCCGGACCCCTTGGCGTCCCCGGCCCCCGAGGCCCCCTGGGCGGCCCCGGGCGAAGACAACGAATGATGTGTAAACACGATGCCAAACTCTCTCAGAGCAGACAGGATCGGAGTTCCGTCGAGGTCAAGCGCCTCCGGAAGAGTATCTTGTGAATTCAGTGACCCACCGGCGACGGAAAACAGGCGCGGCGAGCCGACGACGGCTGCGCGGCGTTGTCGTCCGGTATTGAAAATCCAATCCGACGCAGGGTTCGCCCCCTTCCGCTGGGAAAAGACATCCCCTGCGCCGTTTAGCAAGCGGTCACTTTTGCCCGCTTCGGGCTATCGCAACCGCGCGTCCGGTGCGCTGACGAATGTCGGCTCCAACGGTTACAGCTGGTCGTCATCGCCGACACAGGGTTCGACGAACGCAGGCTACTTGAATTTCAGCGCCTCGAACGTGAACCCCCAGAATAATAACTACCGTGCGAACGGTTTCCCTGTGCGCTGTGTCCGAGGATTCACATTTGCCGCGTGAGAGTGTAAGAGAGCATCGAGAGAATGGAAAAAGAGAGAGACGAACTGCTGGGCGACCTGTTCCGTGCCTATTTCGACACGCGAAGGCACAAACGGAACACGAGAAGCCAACTGAGTTTCGAATTCAATTTCGAACACAACCTGATAGAACTCTGCGACCGGATAGCGGACAGGACCTACACGCCGGCGCCCGCCATATGTTTCATCACGGAGGAGCCCGTCAAACGCGAGATTTTCGCCTCGCCGTTCGCACACAGGGTGGTGTGCCGCCTGCTGTACAACTACATTGCCCCGATGTTCGAGGCGCGCATGATTTACGACAGCTATTCGTGCCGCGTGGGCAAGGGGGTGTTCGTGGGGATTCGGCGTTTCGAACACCACCTGAGAAGCTGCACGAGGAACTACTCCCAGGCGGCCTATGTGCTCAAACTCGACCTGAGAGGCTATTTCATGAGCATAGACCGGTGGGTGCTCCACGGAGTGCTGATGCGGGAACTCGATGCGAACTGGCGCAAGGTGTCGGGAAACGGCAGAAGGTGGTGCGACAGGCTCGACAGAGACCTGATAGATTATCTGATACGGGTGATTCTTTTCCGCAACCCGGTGAGCGACTGCATCGTGCTGGGACAACAATCGGACTGGGACGGACTCCCGCCCTCGAAGAGCCTGTTCCACGCCCCGGAGAATGTGGGGCTGCCGATAGGCGACATAACCTCGCAGCTGTTCAGCAACATTCTGCTGGATCAGATGGACCGCTTCGTGAAACGCAACCTGAGGTGCAGGCACTACGGACGCTATGTCGATGATTTCTATGTCGTGCATGCCAGCAGACGCTATCTGAAGAGTCTGACGGCATGTCTGCAATGGTTTCTGCAATCGGAACTCCACCTGACGCTGCATCCCGACAAGATCGTGCTGCAACCCTATCACTACGGAGTGGCGTTTCTCGGGGCCTATGTGAAACCCTACCGCCGCTATGCCACGAAGTCGTCGGTCGAACGCTTCCGCAGGAAGATCAGAGTGCTCGAAGCGGAATGCCGGAGAGGGGAACTGACCTATGTCAGGCTCCTGGAAATCAGATCCGTGCTGAATTCGTACTGCGGACATTTCTGCCATTTCAAGGCTTACGGAATGCTCCGGACGCAATTCGGAAAGTCGCCCCTGAGGAAATTCTTCGACTTTACGGACGGATACGGAAAATCCGTGCTGAAAAAGAAATTCATCCCCGAGGGGATACCATTCGACGGAACGCAGGACGACTGAATGCGATAAACGAAAGACTGACCCAAATTATGATTCAATCGAAGAAAGCGCTTGTCAAAGAACCCGACGAACAGAAGGAAACGGCGGCATACGGAGGCTGTTTCTTTGCGCTGGTGGGGGCGATTGCGGCCCTGCTGGCGATTTTCTGTACCCGGCTGTGACGGGAAGAACCCCTGAAAGAACATCGGTAAGACATGGAACGGAACCTGAAACCCAACACGATACGTGCGGCGGCCCGGATGAGTCTCGCCGGAAGGTGGAACACCGGAGCGGCCGCAATGCTGATATTTCTGCTGCTGCTGGCAGGCTGCGTCAGGCTGCATGCGGTCTCGCAGGGCCTCGGATACGGTGTCGCTGCGCTCGGAATGCCGGTGCTGCTCGCGGGATGTCAATGGCTCTTCCTGAATGTGAGTTCGGGGCGCGTCGTCCGTGTGGGCGACATGTTCGCCCCGTTCGGATTGCCGCGCGATTATTTCCGGGTCCTGATGGCCTGGGTCCTGATCCTGCTCATCGTTGCGCTGGGGGCGCTCCTGTTTTTCATCCCCGGGCTGATCGCGGCGCTGGGATACTCGATGACCTTCTTCATCCTCCGGGATAACGGGGATATGTCGGTCGCGGAAGCCATGGAGGAGAGCTGGACCATGATGTGCGGGCACAAGTGGGCCTGTTTCCGGCTCTGGATGAGTTTCATCGGATGGACGATTCTGGCCGTGATCTCCGTGGCGGGCATTCTGTGGCTCGTGCCCTATTTCTGCACGGCGATGGCCGAGTTTTACAACCGGGTGCGGGGGTATAGGGCGTGCTGTCTCGGATGAAAGGGCGGCCGGTTTGTGCCGCGGCGGACGACGGTTCGCCGGCGGAGCGGCTGTCCGGAATCATAAACATATAAAATAGAAATCTTTGCGATGAGAGAGATGACCATTCGTTTTCTGCTGGCCTTGCTGCTGTTGGCCGGCGGATTCACCTTAGGCGCCGGGAGGTTCTCCGGGAAACTTCCGGGCCGCATCATCGAGGCGAAGCAGCTGCCCGATCCGGTTCGTCGGTTCGTGTTGCAGCATTTTCCCAGCCTGAACAGGTTCAGTTACCGTTGGGACAAGCGGTTCTATTACGCGGTCAACGAGAACGGCGGTTACCTGCTGCTTTCGGCGGACGGGATGTTGGGCGGCTTCCGCTACCATGTGCGTCAGATTCCCCGGGAGTTCGTGGATCTGCTTCCCGGGACCTCGATGACCTATCTCCGGGAGCGTTATCCGAACCATTTTCTCTGCGCTTTCCTGCCGCAGGACAAGGGGTATCGGGCCGAGCTTTTCGGAGTGGACGACCGCATCGTGTATTTCGATTCCGAGGGCCGTTTTGTGAAAGAGGAGTAATCGTATGCGCTCCTCTGTCGTCTCGGAGCGCAACCCCCTGTCGCGGGAGTGTGAGAGGACGAATGAAACGGAACAGGCTGTATGTCGATTTGCAGCCTGTTCCGTTTATTTTGGACTGAGTCCGGCGCCTATTTTTTCTGTGACAGCCTTTCCATCTCCAATGCGGCGAACAGAAACGGCAGCAGCCCGTGCGTGTCGCTGCGGATGAAGGGGATGCGCTCGTAGTCCGCGGGGTCGGTGCTGAAATTGGTACCGCCTTTCACGCCGTTGAAATCGTCCTCCCCGCTCACGAAGGTCGTCAGCGCCTGCCAGGCCCGGCGGAGCGGCTCTTCGACCTGCCTGAGCGGAAGCCATCCGCGGTTGACGCCGCGGGCGAGGCAGTAGGTGAAGATCGCCGCACCGGAGGATTCGCGGGCGGAATCTTCCCGGTCGAGGAGGTTGCGCCAGTAGCCTTCCGCATCCTGATACCGCAGCACTCCTTCGATGTGGGCCCGGTAGATGGCCAGTATTCGTTTGTAATTCCGGTCGCTGCGGGGGAGTGCGTCGAGCACCTCGCACGTCGCCCACAAGGCCCAGCCGTTGCCGCGCGACCAGTGCGGAACGCGGATGTCGGGATGCGAGGGATAGCAGGCTTGCCGATAGAGCCCCGCACCGGCATCGAAAAGCAGGCGGTTGAAGCCGATGAGCTGGTCGGCGGCGTCATGCAGGAGGCTTTCGTCGCCCGTCAGGCGGTAGCCATAGACCAGATAGGGCAGTCCCATGAACATATCGTCGGCCCAGACCGACGGATAGAGGGTGTATTCCCGGGCGAAGACACCTTCGGTGCGGAACTGTTCGTGCCGCAGGTAGTTCAGCACCCGTTCCGCTTGTCGGCGATAGCTTTCGGGCGGATTGGGACTCTCGACGCAGCGGGTGATGTAGGGCATGGCCGGGGCCGATACGTAGTCGAGCATCGGGCGGCCTGCGGTGCCGAAATTGAACGACCGGACGGCATGCAGCCGCTGTGTCTGGTGTTCGGCCAGCGGGAAAGTGCCGAGCGAGAAATCGCACCATGCGTCGGCGTAGGCCGCGTATTTCGGATCGCCGGAGGTGGCGGAGAGGCGTTGCAGAGCCCAGGCGAAGCATCCCACATGGTAATACCATTCGAAGAAGCGTCCGTTGGCGGCCGGTGCCGAGATGATATCGACGGACGGGATGTTCCATGCGACGGTGCGGTCGCGGTTCCGGTAAGGCGTGTGGAAAAGCAGCGTGCTGTCCGGGGCGAGCGGTGTCGCAAGATCGCCTTCGAACGTTCCGAGCACCAGCCAGCGGGCCTCCTTGAGCTTCGGGGCGTAGGTTTCGAGCGTGCAGAAGATTTTGCGGCCCCGTTCGGCATAGCGCGAGAAGTTGCGCGACTGCATCAGAAAAAGGTGTTCGCCGCCGCGGTATTCGGTCTTGACGAGCAGCTTGTGAGGCCCGGCCGTCAGGCGGAGACGGAACGATTCCGGAAGGCGGTAGTCCTTCTCGCCGAACTCCACGGCGAAGGGGTGCGGCAGGGGGCGTTCGTAGACCACCGAGTCGTCGATCGTGATCCGCACGGGGCCTGTGCATCCCAGTTCGAAGAGCTCTTCGGTGTCGCCTTCGCACCGGAGCGTCGTCAGGGCGTAGGCCACGCCCGGGCGGTCCATGCAGCGGCCGAAATCGACGCATCCGAAGTCGGGATAGGCGCTTTGGAGTTTGTATTCGAGTTCGAAACGGGTGTTATCGACCACTTTGTCGGCGACACGGCGGGCCAGTTCGAGCGGTTCGGCTCCCCGGAGCAGGGCGGGGATCAGCAGGGCGGAAAATAGCAGGCGTTTCATGGCTTCAGAAATTGAGTACGGGATAACGGTGTCCGTAGCCGACGGACGACAGGCGGACGTTGTCGCGGTAGACATCGGTGTCGAACCGGGCCGGGTTCTCTCGGGCGTTGCGGTCGGCCCAGAAGACGATGCAGCCGTCGGGCCGCGCCACGACGATCTGTTCGCCCGCCAGCGGCAGCACCTTTTTCGCAGCGACGAGGATGCCTTTGCCGGTCGTCAGCACGATCCGCCCCGTGCGGTCGTACAGAGTTCCGTCCGTGTAGAGTTCGTGGATGCCGTCGCCGTTGAAATCGACGACCGTGCCTTTGATCGGAAAGTCGATTTTCACCTCTTCGCCCGTGCGTGCGTCGTAGGTTTTGCCGACACACCCTTTGGGCGGGACCGCTTCACCCTTGAAGGGATAGCGGCCGGCCATGGCGATCCGCTCGCCGCGGGGACCGAAATTGCCCACCCAGCCGTGGTGATAGTGGCCTTTGCGTTCGGCGATCTCCCAGAGCCGGCGCCCCATCTGGTCGAACATCACGGCGCGCGGCTGCTTGCCGTCGTCGCCCTTTTCGCGCGTGGTGAAGAAGCACCACCGTCCCGACTCCGTGTCCCACCAGGGTTGCACCAGGTCGGAATGTTCGTTCCAGGCGTCGCCGTCGAGGATGAAGAGTTGTTCGCCCGTGTCGAACGAGAAGCACCGTTCGCCGTACATGAACTGTTCGCGGCCGTCGCGGCGGAGGTCGAAGACCGGGGTCGAGTGGCTGCCGCGCGCTCCGCGGCCGTCGTCGGGTATTTTGACCTTCCAGCGGCGGCTCATGTCGCCGTTCCAGCCCTGCATCTGTATCTCCTTGTAGGTGCCCTGCACGGTCACCAGCACCGGACTGCCGTTGTCGGCATGGCCGCCGATGAGCAGGAACCGCCATTTGTAGCTGTTGGCCTGGTTGTGGGCCGGGGCAGGCCATCGCCACGAACCGGTCACACGGCCCGTGCGGGCGTCGGCGCGTTCGAGGCGGTAGCCGTCGTAGTCGAAGGGGCGTTCGCAGGTGTTGGCGACGTAATAGATTTCGTCGCATCCGTCACCGTCCATGTCCATCGGCAGCAGCGGCATGAACCATACACCCGGAATGGTGTGGGGCAGTTCGCGCCGCCACAGTTCGCGGCCTGAGGCGTCGAAAACGGCGATCTTGGGCGTATCCTTCGGAAAGGTGAAACTGCCTTCGTAGGGGTCGATGCTCTTCTCGGCGGAGAAGACCGTGACGAATCCCCGTTCACCGTTGCCGAGGTCGAGCGGCGTCAACCGGCATTGTTTGACGGGCGTGCCGAGGTCGAGGGTCAGTACCTCGCGGGGCGAGAACTCCCGGGCGGCGAGCGCTGCGGGGAGCAGCAGGGTATACAGCAGTTTTTTCATGGTCCGACCCTCCATCCATCATTTTTTCGCGTCGCGGATTTCGCCGTCCTGTTGGTGCCACAGCCCGTAAGGCTCCGTGCGCGAACAGCTTTCGTAGTCGATGCCCTCGACCGCGTAGTTTTTCACGTCGTCCATCACGATCGCCGGGCGAACGTCGTTGTTGGCCAGCCGCAGGCGGACGTTGCGGACCTGAAGCCCGTCAACGTGGCGGAAATAGAGCCCGTAGGCGGGGCAGGTGCCGTAGCAGTCGAATTCGGGGTATTTCTTCTCGTTCTCGGGAACGTCGCGGTAGATCGTCTGCGGTTCGTTGATCGAGCCGAAGAGCAGAAGGTCGCAGTCTTCGATCAGCACGTTTTCGATCGGATGGCCTTTCAGACCGCCGACGGCCGTGCCGACGCCCGGGCCGCCCTTGACTTCGACCCAGCCGATGCCGGTGTTGCGGATGTTGCGCAGCATGACGTTGCGGATGGCGCCGATGGGTGCGGGATTCGGGCCGCCCTCGAAGGTCCGGCCGCGGTTGCCCAGCCGCACGACGAACGGCGCCGCGCAGTTGCTCATGCGGATGTCCTCGTAGGTCACGCCGTCGATTACCGAGCCATCGACGGCCTCGATGGCGATCGAATAGCGGGTCCAGCCCTCGGCGTTGCGGACGCGGACGTTGCGGATGGCGCCGTGGGTCTCGGTGCCGATCTTCACCAGGTTGCAGTTGGCGTAGCGCGCACGCACGTCTTCGACGAAGATGTTCTCGGCCGGAGTGAGCGACAGCGCTTTGAGGCAGATCGCGTCGTCGCCGCAGCTGCAAAGGAAGTTGCGGACCACCACGTCGCTGCAACCGCTCAGGTCGATACCGTCCTGATTGTTGGTGCCGGTGTAGCAGCGCACGGTGACGTTCTCGACGCGCAGGCCCCGACAGGCTTCGTAATACTGGGTCCAGTTGGCGCTGCGGGCCAGCGTGACGCCGTCGATTGTGACGTTTCGGCATTCGACCATGCGGATCAGGCGCGGGCGTTCGTGTTCGTTGTTGCGGCCCCGCCAGGGATAGCCTTCGAAGAGCGAGCAGCCGTCGATGATGCCGCCGCCGCAGATCGTGATGTCCGAGGCTTTCTCGGCATAGATCATCTGGAAGTCCTCCTTGCCCCGGAACGACGGGAGGGAGCAGCGCAGGGGCGGGAAATCGTCGTGGTTGACCGAGCCGCGCAGGATGGCGCCCGCTTCGACGCGCAGCGTGACGCTGGATTCGAGGCGCAGCGTTCCGGTGACGTAGATTCCGTCGCGGACCCAGACCGTGCCGCCGCCCTTGCGGGCGCTGCATTTGTCGATGGCGGCCTGGATGACGGCGGTGTTGACCGTCGCGCCGTCGCCGACGGCACCGGCCTCGGCGATGTCCACGACGAAACCGTCCGGACGCACCGTTTCGGGCCATTCGCCAAGCGGGCGGACCGCCACGAGATACATGTTATGCGAACTGCTGCCGTTCTCCCCCAGCGTGACATGCTCTCCCCGGCGGTAGGGGCGGCGGTAGCAGGTGAAGCGTTCGCCGCGGTCGTTGGCCACGTAAAGCGGCGTGCGGACGAACGTGTCGAGCCAGTCGGGCTTCTCCGCGATGGCGTCGTTGTGGGCCACGAAGACCTCGGCGTCGGCCTTCAGGTCGAAGTAGGCGATGTCGCCGCGGTCGAAGCGTTTCGATCCGTAGGCCGGCTGAATCCAGTCGGCGCCCTCCAGTTCGGGCGACAGGGCAGTAACGGCGACGGGCTCCTCGCCGTACATGGATACGCCCGTGCGGAGGTTGCCCTGTTCGAACCAGTGCGAGATGTTGTAGTTGAATTGCCAAACGTCGAGTACGTCGAGGCGTGCGATCAGCCGCGTATCGGCATGCGCCGCTGCCGTGGCGGCGAGCAGGCAGCAGGTCAGAATGAGTCTTTTCATCGGGTTGTGTTTCGGGTTTTCGTTCGGAACAAAATTACGGATTCCGGGCCGATTCAATGTGCAATAAATTCCGGGATAGGTGGTGAAAAATGCCTATTTCCCCTCGATCGTGCGGCGCAGGGCTTCGAATTCCGCTTCGCTGCGGTCTTCGGTGTCGATCTCGCGTTTCAGCACGCCGGCGACCTTCTTTTCGGCGGAGTAGGTGTTGGCGTGGCGCAGCGTGCGGCGGCGCGGGGAGTAGTCGAGCATGATGCGCCGCATCAGGTAATCGCGCTGGATGTAGCGTTCGAGCGCCGCGATGCACTCGGCGCCGTATTCCGGTCCTTCGGTATGGACCCGTTCGCGCGACGGTTCGTATTTGCCGTTGTAGACGTATCCGCTTTTGTAGAAAAACAGCGCGGCTTCGACGAGCGCCGCGTTGCGCTGGCAAAGCGTGCGGTGGAGGTAGGCGCTGGCGATGATGTCCTTGAGATAAGGGGCGTTCGCGGGTCCTGCGGCGCGGGCTTTCTCGGCTTCGGCGACGGCCCGGTCGGCACATGCGGTCATTTCGCGCAGCACGTCCGGCGGGGTCAGCCGTTTTTCGGCGTGGTATTTCGCGGCGAGCTCCTCGTCCGAACGGTTTCCGGTGCGCCACGCCGTGCAGTATTCCGGTACGCCGACTGCCTCCTGTCGGACGAAAGCCATGCCGGCCGGTGCCTCGGGATTGTCGAACATCTGCCAGAACTGCAACGGCTGCAAGCCTCCGACTGAGAGGCCGTCGCCGCGCCAGAACCACGCGGGCATCAGTTTGATGAACTGCTCCTGTGCGTGTGCCGCGGCTTTGAGTGATTGCAGTACGTGGGGTGCGGCCTTGCGATAGGTTTTGGCCAGGTATTTTTCGGCGTCGGCGTCCGACCAGGGTTTGCGGTTCATGGCCCCGGCCACGGTGAGCTGCGTCAGCCGCCGCACGGGGTTGTCGGCCGAATCCTCGCCACGCAGCGTGTAGTCCTGATAGACGATGCCCGTGAACCCGCCTGCGCGGACGTTGTCGAAGATGCGGTTCACGATGTCGTTGTCGTACCAGTAGACCGGGTGCGGGTACTCCGCGTCGTAGACGTGCATGTCCAGCACCACGCCGTAACCCTCGTCGAGCATTTGCTTGCCCCAGGGCGGATAGTTGACCAGCGGCTGGTCGTATCCGGCGTATTTGACCGAGAGAACCAGCTTTTCGCGCGGAATGTCGAGCCGCTGCATCACTTCGGGCTTTACGTACCAGTCGCGCATGCCGAAGAACCAGTCGTCGCCCCGTTTTTCGCGCAGCATGTGCGCCAGACGGTTGGAATAATCGACGAAACAGCTGTCCGTCTTGTCGTAATCCACGCACTCTTTCCACGATTTCCAAGTGTCGGAGCGCACCTTTTCGATGTCGTAGGTCCATGCCGCCTCGGCATAGGCGTTCAGAAAACCGTCCAGCTCGGGCAGCAGGTCCAGCGCCCGGGAGGTTGACCAAAGGAAAAAGTCGCGGAACAGATCGTTGGTCCATTGCTGTTGGGGGACGCAGTTGGGCGACTTGCCAGCCAGCGCTTTCTGGAACATGTCGTTCTGGTGGGCTTTGCGCAGCAGCCGGTCGAAGACTCCGTCGGGGTTGAGCTCCTGCTGGTGGGCGCACCAGAATTTGTAGGGTGCGTAGTGCGAATAGGAGCGCGTCACGACGTAGCGGATGCCGCGCGACTTGGCGTAGGAGATATTCTTCCGCAGGGCTGCGAGGTTTCGGGCGACCTTCTCGGGCGTATACTCTGCGGCTTCGGGATAGGGCGAATCGGCGTAATCGACGATGTGCATCGGCAGGAAGGTGAACGTGCCGACGGAGATGACGTTGTAGCCGTCGGCGGCGATGCGGTCGATCTGTTCGCGGACTTCGTCGCTGAGTTCGGGATTCATCCATTGGGACGAACCCACCGGGACGATGCGGTACTGCATGGGTTCCTGCGCGCGCAGGGCGAAGGCCGTGAGGACCAGCAGCAGGAAGAGTGTTTGTTTCATTTCGTCGGGGTCGGAAAAGGTTCATGGTGCCGGGAAAGCACCATGAACCGAATTTCAGTGTTATTTGATCTCCGTCAGTTTCGTCGGTACGGGGATGTCGCCCCACGTTTTGAACTGGTCGGGGGCGCCGCTGTCGTCGAGCGTGTAGTAACCGACCGGACGCGGCATCGGTCCTGTCCACGGCACCGGACAGGGATCGTCGAAGGGCTGGGAGATGCCGCCCGTGTTGAGGAAGTCGAAAACCCGCGCCGTGCCGTCGTCGTTTTTGAGCGACGGGTTGCCGAGACTGGGGTTTGCTTTGCTGTCGGTCGTGTGCACGGCGAAGCGGAGAAGCAGGTTTTCGCTTTTGTTGGTGTTCTTGTCGTTGGATTGGCCCTCGACATAGCGCCACACGCGGACGAACAGGACATCGGCCGTTGACGAAGAGTGTCCCGTCCAGAATTTGCAGGTGTGGCCCAGGAAACATTGCGATTTGCCGTCGTCTTTCGAGTAACCGGTCCATCCCGTCGCCTGGTTGCCCTCTTCGTAGCCGGCTCCTGCGATCGAGAAGCGCGAATTGGAGTAGCAGGCCCAATAGAACGGCTGGTCGGGGTCGGCGATGGTGGGATAGGTGTAGGGATAGGGTGTGGCGGTCAGGTAGACGGGAATCGATCCGACCTTATCGACGCCTTCCATGGCGGGCGAAGCCACCGCCCAGGTCTGTGCGTCGCTGAATTGGGCGGTTTTGTTCTTGCCGCCGCCAGAGCAGTATTGGATGCAGGCATAGCTGTTGTCCGGCGAGGTGATTTTCGATGTCGTCGAGCTGGTGCCGCGCATACGGTTGCCCCATTGGTCGGTCACCATGACGCCTGTGGCGGGTACGTATTGATACGGGCGCAGTTTGCACGACCCTGCGGCGGCGCTGGCGTCGTCGGAGGTGGCCGTGATAAGAATCTCGGTCGCCTCGCAGTTCTCCGGGTCGAATGCGAAATCGGCCTTGACGGTCACCAGTCCGTTGGCGTCTACCGTGGCGACGCTCTCGTCGGCCGAACTCCATTGTACGGTCTGCACGTAGGCGTCCTCGGGAACGGTCTTGTAGGTCATCTGCAACGTCTGTCCGGCGAGGATCGGTTCGGAGAGGGCCTGGCCGAGGACGATCTGCTGAACGCCCGGGCATTGGGCCGTTACGGTGAAAGTGGCTTCGTAGGAGCCGTCGTCGGTCTTGACGGTGATCGTCGAGGTGCCCTCGGGGGCGTTGGCCGGATCGTCGATCATGTAGACGTTGAACGATACGGTTTGCGTGGCGGGGTCCTGCGTGCCCTCGGCATCGACCGTCGCAACGGCGGTGTTGCTGCTCTCGACGCTGACGCGGCTGTTCTCGGGAATCTTGATCTCCTCGTCGTCCGTGGAGAAGACCACGCGGACGGCTTTGGTATGGCTGACGGTGAGTTTCCCGGCGAGTGCGTCGCTGGCTTCGCTGCCGTCCTCGTTGAGCGACAACGCCACGCCCGTAACCTTGATGGTTTTCAGGCTGACGGGGATTTCTGTGCGCACGTCGTCGTTGCGCACCGACTGAATGACGATCGTCGCGTCGCCCAGTTCCTGTCCCGGAACGAGCGTGAAGCCCGTGCGGCCGTCGAGTTCCTTCTCCTCGATGTCCACGACCTCTCCGTTCGTCGTTTCGAACGTCACGCTCTTGTCGAAGGTGTCGTGTACGAAGACTTCGAAATAGTAGTCGCGGTTGCCCGTGGAGTTGCGGACGAAGGTGATCCGGCCATCGACGGGCTGGTCGAGCAGCAGGTCGTAGACGCGGATGCCCGATTCGACCGTTACCGAGACCGCACACGTGGCCTCGATTTCGGGATGGGCCGCGCTGCGGGCCGTGATGACGGCTTCGCCCAGGCCGGTGGCATGTACGGAGCCGTTTTCGTCGATCGTGGCGACGGCGTCGTCGCTGGAGCTCCAAAGGATCTCTCCGTCGGTGGTTTCCGCCGGGTCGAACGAAGCGTAGAGACGGCGGGTTTCGCCGATGATGAGTTCGTTCAGCGAGCTTTTCGACAGCGTGAGCTCTTTCGGCTTGTAGTAGACGTTGCCGTCTCCCAGCCAATCCGAGTCGCCGCAGGCCGTCAGGGCCAGCGCGGCGAGCGATAAGAGGATCAGTTTTTTCATGTCAGGTTATGTTTTCTGGTTGTTGTCGGATTATTTGCGGGGAACGGCGCCCGTGAAGGCGTTTTTCTCCAGACGCAGGTATTTGAGCCGGGGCAGCGACTCCAGCGCCGCAGGCACGGTGCCCGAGAGGCGGTTGCCGGCGGCCTTGAACGAGGTCAGCTCGGTGAGCCGGGCCACCGAAGCGGGTATTTCGCCCGTCAGCCGGTTGTAGCTCAGGTCGAGCGAGATCGACTTGGCGGGTTTCGCCAGCAGGGCCATGTCGCCGATCGCTGCCGGAATCGGGCCTGTCAGCTGGTTCTTGTTGAGCAGCACTTTGATCTCGTTGCCGCCCTTGCCGTCTTCGCGGGGCTTCGAGGTCTTGGCTTCGGCGCCCATCAGGATCAGTTCGTCGGGAATCTCGCCCGAAAGCCGGTTGTCCGAAAGGATAAAAGAGGACATGAGCTTCAGCCGCCCGATTTCGGGCGAGAGACTGCCCGTGAGGCCGTTGCCCGAGAGGTTGAGCGTGCGCATGCCGTCCAGGGCGTAGATCGCTTCGGGAAGTTCGCCCGTGAGGCCGTTGGCGGGCAGTTCGAGTTTGCTGACGCGGCCTTTGCGGATCTCGTTGATGCCGAACCAGCCGGTGCCCTCCTGGGCATTGTAGGGCTTCACGTCGTCGGCCGTGGCGTTTTTGAAATCCCAACCGGTGTTATTTGTCCAGCCGGCGCCGCCCGTGGCTTCGTAGATGGCCCGCAGGGCTTCGAAATCCGCCGTGCTGATCTGGGCGGAGATCGGACCGCAGAGAAGCAGTGCCGTAAGAATGGGTAAGAGTCGTTTCATTGCAGGTTGTCTTTATGGGTTATTGTTCGATTCTGTATTCTTGGAGCAGTTTGCGTAGGGCGCCGCTGCCTTTGACGGCATGTTCCGGAAGCCGTCCTTCGGGGCCGAAGACATACATTTCCGGGGCGTGTTCCACCGTTGCGGTCTCCTCGCGGTAGGTGCCGTCGGCGTTGCGCAGCCCTTCGGTCCGCAGCCCGAACTGTTCCGCCACGAAATCGTACATCGCGCGGCGTTTGTTCACGCCGTAGTCGTGCTGTTCGGCGGCCAGGTGGACGTTGCGGACCTTGTCGCGGGCTCCGTAGAGATCGTAGACCTTTTGCAGATAGGGGTATTCGATCTGCGGCACGGTTGTCGTCCAGTCGTGGCCGTCGGAGATCACCAGCTGCGGATGCGGGGCTGCGAGGGCTCCCAGTTCGGCGTTGTTGCTCATCGGCTCGCCCGGCAGGATGTGGATCGGAAGTCCGCTTTCGCAGGGGCATCCGCCGAAGAAGTGCGACGAGAGCATGACCACCGGAACGCTCAGCGTGATGCGGTCGTCGAGTGCTGCGATCACCATCGTCTGCGTGCCGCCTCCCGAGGCTCCCGTGACGCCCACACGGGTCGTGTCGGCCCACGGTTGGGCGCAGAGGTAGTCGAGGATGCGGATGCTCTGCCAGGTCTGCATGACGATTCCCAGGTCGGAACGGTGGTCCTTCAGCTTGAAAGCCAGCGCCGATTCGCCCCAGGCCCACATGTCGTAGCTGAAAACCGCGGCACCCATCTTGGCCAGCATGGCGCAGCGGAGTTGCTGGTCGGGGCGGTAGCGTCCCCGCTGGTCGGGGATCGAGGTGTCGGTTTTGTCGTAGAAATGGCCGTGCGGCGAGAGCATGACGGGGATGCGTCCCCGGAACCGTGCGGGCATGTAGAGCGATCCCGAAACCCAGACGCCGGGCAGGATTTCCAGCGCGATGTTCTCGACGGTGTAACCGTCGTGCTGTCGCAGATTGCTCCGGATCGGCGCGAGGTCGCACTTTTTCAGGCTGTCGAGCCCCAGCGTGGCGAGTATGTGCGTGCGGATGCGGGCCTTGCGGGCTTCGAAAGCCTCGCGTGCGGGGTAGAGTTCGAGCAGGCGTTTCAGGTGCTTTTCACCTTCGGCGTAGGGTTTGCGGAAATACTCCCATTTCTTGATCTCGTAGACACCGGGGGCTTTGGCCGTCCAGCGCATGTCGAGCGGTCGCAGGATGTTGTCGAGCGTGGCTTCTGCATCGTCGTAGAAGCGCCACGGAGCCGATTTGACGCTACGTCCCCGGACGTTCTTCTCCTCGTAGAGCAGTTTGACGCCATACTGTGCTTCGACCTGCTGGAGTACCTCTTTCAGCGGCCGGTCGTAGACGTCCGAGTCGAGCCACTGTGCGTCGAGGCGCACGGCGGTAAGGAGGAACAGCGATATGGCTAACAGTCGTTTCATGGCGGTTATTTGAAGGAGGTTTCGGCGTTGATGCATTTCAGTCCGATTTGTTCTGGGGCGAGGATTTTCTCACCGCCCACGGTCAGGTTCTCGAAGACTACGCCTTCGATGCCGCCCCGGACCGGACATTTGATTTCGGGGGCTTTCGGGAAGGGTACCCGGAAGGAGCAGTTCCGGATCTCGACGCCGCGGATCGAACCGATCGGGGAGTCTTTCCGACGGGCGTTGACCGAGAATTGGAACATCATCCGCTTGCTGTCGGGGTGGTTGCGTTCGAAGCGGTTGTTCAGGTAGCGCACGTCGCTCAGGGCCGTGCCGTCGGAGACGTAGAGCGCCATGCCGCGGTCGGATTCCAGCACGTCGTTGTCCTCGAACGTGATGCCCGACATCCGCGTTCCGCGGGTCTCGGTGCCCACTTTGAGCGACGACTTTTTGGTCAGGAAGACGCATCCCCGGACGGTGATGTTCTCCGCGTCGCCCAGATAGCCGGAATACCCCGTGGTCTTGACGGCTACGTTGTCGTCGGAACAGTAGGCGAAGCAGTTTTCGATCAGCAGGTTGCGCGAGGCGTCGGGATCGAAGCCGTCGGTGTTGCTCAGCTCCGTGTCGTTCATCAGCTTTATGTTGCGGAACACGACGTTGCGGCATAGGAGTATTTGCGTGTTCCACGACCCGGGGTCCCGGAACATCACGCCTTCGAAATGCAGGTCCGAGGAGTTCACGGCCAGCAGCAGGCGTATGCGGGCCTTGTCGCCGAACTTTTCGCGCAGGGCGCGGCCGCTGCCGTCGATGGCGCCCAGACCCGTGATCCGGATATCTTTGGCGTCCTTGATGTAGATGAAGCGGCGGGTCTTGACATCGTCGGTCGATTCGAAAGCGGCTGCCGAGGAGGCGTCGGCCCGGATGACCGCGCCGCGTTCCAGGTGCAGATGCGCGTGCGACGGCAGGCGGAGCTGGCCGCAGAGATACTCCCCGGCGGGGAAAATCAGCGTGCGGCCCTTCTTCGCGCATTCATCGACGGCACGCTGCACGGCGGCGGTGACGTTCGTCGTTCCGGTGTTGTCGATGCCTTTATATTCCATAATGCTCGTTCCCTCGGCTTTCAGCGCGGGTTTCTCGGCGAAGATGAAGAGCTTCGCCGTGTCGTTCAGCCGCACGAGGTACTGGCCCGCTTCCGGGAGGCGGAAGCGCACCGTGCGTCCTTCGATCGAGGGCTCGATGCCGCGGCTCAGGGGGCTGATCTCGGCCACGGCTACCGTTTCGGGGAGCGTCACCGTAAAGTCCGCGGCGCCATCCGGCGTGCAGGTGACGTAGCGGTAATGCTTGAAGGGTTCGACCTGCTGGGGCGCGCCGTTCATGCGAACCTCGTATCCGGCGGCCGATGCGGCTGCCGACCACAGAAGCAGGAGCGGAAGTATGGAGAGTCGTCTTGTCATTCGAAACGGATGTTTTCGGTGAAACGGATCTTGGCGTCCAGGTCGTCGAGCGAGCGGACGGGACGGCCGCCGATCGTGACGTTGCTGAACGTCAGGCTGTCGATCGTGTGGTCGGCGTCGAGTCCGGCGATCTCCGCGGGGCGCGGGAAGACCGTGGCGAAGTCGCAATTGCGGATCATGACGTTGCGGATACGCCCTTTGCCGTGACGCTCCGAGATTTTGAAATGGATCGGGCGGCGCTGGCTGTCGGGATAGTTGCGTTCGACGCGGTTGTTCGAGAAGGTGATGTTTTCGAACAGTGCCCCGTCGTTGCAGTAGAGCGCCAGGGCACGGTCGCACTCCACGATGTCGTTGTCCTCGAAGAGGATGTCGGACATGCGCGCGGCCTTGGTTTCGGTGCCCACTTTGAGCGACGACTTGCGCGTCAGGAAGACGCAGCTCCGGACGACGACGTTTTGCAGCTCCTTGTTCAGTCCGAGGTTGTTGGTGGTTTTGACGGCCACGTTGTCGTCCGAGCAGTAGGCGAAGCAGTGGTCGATCATCACGTTGGTCGAAGCGTCGGGGTCGAAGCCGTCGGTGTTGGGGACCGTGGCGTCGTTGATGAGCTTCACGTCGCGGATCGTCACGCCGTCCGAATAGTGGATGTGGGTGTTCCACGCCGCGGGGTCGCGCAGCAGGATGCCTTCGATCGACACGTTGCGCGAATTGCGGATGCGGATCAGGTTGGCCGGCTTGCCCTGGGCGCGGAGCACGGCCCCGCTGCCGTCGATGATGCCGCGGCCACGGATCGAGACGTTCTCGGCGCTGTCGATAAGGATCAGTCGGCTGAAAGTCATCCACTCGCCGTTGTCGGTGTAGTGCTCTTTGTTGTGGATGTGGTCGGCTTCCGGGAGGCCGCCGTCGGTGGGGTAGTCGCCGCGGTCGTCCGAACCTTTGATAATCGCCCCGTCGGCGAGGTAGAGGTGCGTGTTGCTGCCGATGCGGAGCGTCCCGGTCGGATAGACCCCGCGCGGGAAGATCAGCGTGCGTCCCGTGGCCGAAGCCTCGTCCAGCGCGCGTTGCAGGTTGGCGGTCTGAAGCCCGTCGCCCGAAACGAAATCCGCGGCGTTGAGCGTCTGTCCGTCCGCCGTCGGAGCCTTCTCGGGTTTGTCGGCCAGCAGGAACAGCCGGTCGCGGTCGTTCAGGCGCACCACCCACCAGCCTGCGCCGGGGAGGGTGAACCGGGCCTCGGAACCTTCGACCGAAGCCGCGATGCCCCGGGCCGCGGGGCTGACCTCGCAGCCGGTGAGCGGCTCAGCGGACCCGATGCGCACGGGAGTGCAACCGTCAAGCGTGAAATTGACATAAAAAATATCCTTGTAGGCTTCGACGGGGAGGTCCACGCCGCCGACGGTCACGCGGTAGCGGTCGGTCACGGTGTGGTGTTCGGGCTGTGTCGCCGCCGTCGGCGTGACTTTGGCCCCGGTACACGCCGGTGCTGCCGACAGCAATGCCGCCAGCGCCGCGTATCCTATGTATCGGGAGAGTTTCATCTTACAGTTTCTTGTCGGGGAATTTCTTCGAGGTCAGGGCCTTGAATTCGGGGATCAGAACCACGCTGTTGGCCTTCACGGTGTAGGAGTCGGTGCGGGTCTTGGTCTTTTTGTTGCGGATGCTTTTGAACGTCACCGACGGATTGACGGCCGTGATGAGTTTGTAGGCCCGCTTTTGGGCGTCCTTGTCCAGCGTGCCGAGTTCGGGACGGACGAGCGCTGCGATGGCTTTCAGGTCCGTGCCCTCTACGGTGCGCAGCTCCTTCGCGGCGCTTTTTTCGCCGGTCCAGACCGCTTCGCCGCCCTCGGGAATACGGTCGATGAGTTCGCAGACGGCCATGTAGTTCATATCCTTGCCGTCGCGCACGATCATCTTCGCGTAGTAGTTGGTCATGTAATCGACGTAGGCTTTCGGCAGCCGTTTCGTGGCCAGGTGTTTGGTGATGGCGCGCGACACGTTGTATTGGCCGGCGATGAAATTGTAGTCGTCGGCCACGATATAGCCCCGGTCGCCGGCGTAGCGGGCCGTCGAGGCGAGGATCGTCGAGAAGGCGTCGAGCATGTAGCGGAACTCGGGTGTCGAGGTGTCGATGCCGGGGTTCTGCTCCTCGACGAACGCCTGGGTGAGGGCGCGGAAATCCTGCCGGCGGGCGATCGGGAACGACACTTCGCCGGGGAAGAGGCGCATCTCCTCGGGTGCCGGCACGAAATTGGCCTGCGAGGCGTTGACGGCGACGTGTTGGCGGCCCTCCCAGCTCAGACGGGGTTCGGAGATGCCGGGCAGCGGCGCGGGATCGACGTAATCGACCACTTCGACGGTCGCCGAGGCCGGTTCGAGACCCGTTGCCGAGGCGGTGACGGTCACCGTGCCCGTTTTGCCGACGGCGCGGATGAGGTTGATGACCGGGGCGTCGATGTACATCGTCCCCTCGTACTCCTCGTGCTTGTCGCGGTCGCTGATGTAGACATCGGGACCGACGAGCGTCGCAGGGCCTTCGACGTGGAATTTGAGCGTGTTGTTCGCGCCGTAGACGTGTACGCCCTCCTTGTCCACGATGTCTACCTTGAATTCGACGATGTTGTCCGCCGTGGACATCATTTTGTCCGCCGACAGTTTGATCGTCAGCGCCGCGGGCTCGCCCGACATCACGACGCGGTCTTTCACGACCGTGCCGTTGCGGTGCGTGGCGACGGCCTCGATCACGCCCTGTTCGACGGCTACGTCGGGAAATTCGACGCAGAAGTCGTTGGTGATGTCGGGTTTCTTCTCTCCGACCTTTTTGCCGTTGACGTAGAGTTCGACCTTCGCGCAGTTGGAATCCACGGTGATGAGCTTTTTTTGCCCGACGTACTGCGAACGCCAGAAATGCGGCTGGATGTGGACCATCGGCTTGCGCGAGAAGTTGGCCTGCCAGAGGTAGTAGACGTATTTGGGGGTGCGCCAGCTATCGACCCAGCCTTTGGGGTTGACGTGTTTGAGCGGTGAACCGACGTATTCGCGGTCGGCTCCGTGGTCGGCATAGAGCCAGACGGTGCCGTTGTGCTCCGAAATGGGTTTCTTGGGGTTGCGCGAGAGTTTGTGTTGCCAGTATTCCGTGCCGGCCCATTGGCCGTCGGAGGGTTCGAGGTTCATGTCGTCCTTGTCGTACCAGCCTCGGATCGTGCAGCGCAGGTAGCTTTCGACGGGCATCTCCTTGTCGGTGTGCTTGCAGAACTCCGGGTTGTAGGAGTCGTTGTAGGGCTGGCGCACGGTGATGATGCGCGTAGGGTCCTCCTCGGCGGCGTAGCGAGAGTCGCAGGCGTGGTCGGTTTCGTTGCCCATCGACCAGATGACGATCGAGGGGTGGTTGCGGTCGCGGCGAATCATCTCGCGGCAGTTCTGCTCCTGCACCTCCTTCGAGAAGTTCTGGTTCTTGATGTTGGGCAGTTCCTCGTTGATGCAGATGCCGTTGCGGTCCATAAAATAGTAAACCGAAGGATCGTTGGGGTAGTGCGCCGTGCGCATGTAGTTGATGTCGAGGCCGAACTTCATGTCCTCCATGTCCCGCTGCGCGATCCATTTCGGGAAGGCGTGCCCCAGCCACGGGAACTCCTCGTGGCGGTTGATGCCGTGCAGGTGGGTGACTTTGCCGTTGAGCACCAGCCGGTGCAGGTCGTAGTCCCACGCGACGCTGCGGATGCCGAAGGTCGAATGATAGGTGTCGAGCAGCTCTTTGCCCACGTAAACTTCGCTGTATGCGTTGTAGATATAGGGCGAGTCGGGGCTCCACAGCTGCGGCTTGCGGAATTTGGGGATCGACTGGTCGAATTCGGCGATCTGTCCGGCGTCGATGCGCTGCGAAGCGTTAAGCCGTTCGCACACGTTTCCGTCGGCATCGGTGACAACGGTGCGCAAGGTCACTTCCGCGGCGTCGGGACGCTGATTCTGCACGTAGGTTCTGATCCGCACGGCGGCTTGTTTCGCGCTCACCTCCGGGGTGGTGATGAACGTGCCGCCCTCGTGTTTGTACGATCCCTGGAACGGAATGTTCACGGGGTCGGTGACGACCAGCCGCACGTCGCGGACGATGCCGCCGTAGACCGCCCAGTTGCCGGCGTTCATCGGCGGGATGCGGTATTTGTCGTCGAGCGAGTTTTGCACGGCCACGGCCAGGATGTTCGCGCCGCCGAAATTCACGGCGTCGGTGGCGTCCACATAGAAACTCGTGAAGCCGCCCTTGTGATCGCCCAGATACTTGCCGTTGAGATATATTTTGGCGTATTTCTGCACGCCGTCGAACTCGAAGCGGATGCGGCGGCCTGCATACTCGCGTCCGATGTCGATGCGCTTGCGGTACCAGCCCCAGCCGTTCCACCAGTAGGGATTGTCCGAAGCGGCGACGTTGCGGATGTAGGGATGCAGTTCGCGCGTGGTTTCGTAGGTCTGCCACGTGTGGGGGACGCAGACGTAACTCCAGGCCGAGTCATCGAACGACGGGGATTCGTAGACGCCCCTGACCTCCTCTTCCTGGGGGAAGTAGTTGAACGTCCATTCGGTGTTGATGGTTTTCGTCAGACGGTGGCTTTCGGCCGGGGCGTAGCCCTGGGCCGCCGCAGTCAGCGTAAGGGCCGCGGCGGCGAGGGCCGTCAGTATCTCTCTCTTCTTCATCTAATGGGATTGTTTATGCTTGTTTTATCAGTTTCCGCCGTAGTCGGCACTTTCCGTCACGTCGAATACCACCCGGAAGCCGATCTCCTCGGAGCGCGTGCCGGGCTGGATCTTCAAACGCATCGTCACCTTCACGGCGTATTCGGGCTGGTTCCACGAACCGCCGCGCAGGACTTTCAGCTTGCCGGTGGCGGGACCCTGCGGATTCTTAATGCAGGTATACTGTTCCGGATTGCCCACATTCAGCGATCCGTCCGTTCCCATATATCTTTCGTTTTCGGCGATGACTTCTCCGTTGTCGATGCACTCCTGGTAGTAGTTCGCACCGTACCAGTCTGAGCACCACTCCATAACGTTGCCGCACATGTCCGTCAGCCCGAGGGCATTGGCGGGGGAGGTCTTGCCGTCCTTCATCTCGCCGCAGCGGTGCGCCATGCGGCCGATGCGCTCGATGCGGTTGCCCTGAGCGTCGGTGATGACCGTCACGAGACCTGTTCCGTAGCTCGCATTTTTGGAGTTGAAGAACCAGGCGGCTTTGTTCGAGGAGCTGTTGCTGCTGTATGAGAGGCAGCGGTCCCCTTTTTCCAGGGAGGTTACGGCTTTGGCGGCCAGTTCCCATTCGGCCTCGGTCGGGAGGCGTCCCCCGAGCCAGCGGGCGAAAGCGTCGGCCTCCTTCCAGGTGATGCCGACCACCGGGAAGTCTTTGCGCGAGTTGCCGTCGGGGTCTTCCCATTTCCAGAAAGGCTCCTTGGGCATCTTCACCACGTTCGGGTTGGCCTCGACGAATTTCTCGAACTGCTCGACCGTCACGTTGCCCTTCATCATGCGGATATGCGTATCGAGTTTCACGTAGTGGGCGGGACGCTGGTCGTAAAGCGTCGTCGAGCCGTCGTCGTCGGTGCCCATCGCTGCGATGCATTTGCCGAAATTGATCTCGGTCCATTCTTCTTCGGGGATGATGTCGTAGGGCCTGGCATAGGATTCGAGCACGATGTCGGGCACGTCCTGTACGCTGTCTTCGTGCTCGTAGAGCGAATCGGGCGTGTCGTTGCAGGCTGTGAGGGCCGCGGCGGCCAGAATTGCAAAGCGGAATGTATTGCGTTTCATCTTTTCGTTGGTCGTTTTGGGGTTAGTTCCATCCGTTGTTCTGCGTGAGCTTGGGGTTGGCGATGCGCTCGTCGGCGGGAATCGGCAGCAGCAGGTGCCTGGGCTGCGCGTTCTTGCTCAGCTTGATGAACGGAACGCTCAGTTCGGGCGTCTTTTTGCCGTCGATCGGGTTGACGAAGGACTGTTTCAGGTCCTCGGCGCTCATCTCGACGACCCGCTGCGTGAATTTCTGCATCACGTCGAGGTAGCGGCCTGTGCGGCGCAGGTCGTAGAGGCGGTAGGCGCCTTCGCCGGCGAACTCCCAGCGGCGCTCGTCCAGGATGGCGTCGGCCAGTTCGTCGTGCGGAAGCGTCGCGTCGAGGCCGGTGAGCGTGGCGCGGCTGCGGACGAGGTTGAGGAAGAAGACCGACTTGTCCGGAGCTCCCAGTTCGTTGTAGGCTTCGGCCAGCATCAGATAGGCATCGGCCGTGCGGAGCAGGATGACGTTCGGGCCGGCCAGATTCTGGTTCAGGGCGGCAACGTCGTAACCTTTCAGGAAATGGGGCTTCGAGGAGCTGGTGATCTGGTAGGTCTGGCGGTAGCGCATGTCGTCGGTGTCGTACGAATTGAAGAGATCGTACGAGGGCGTGTAGCTTTGGTAGCCGTTGGTCGCGCCCTCGATCTTCTCGCCGCTTGCGCCCTTCAGCTCCGAGGGAGCCACTTCGCGGTGCCACGTGTTGTTGTACTTGTCTTCGCTTTTGGCGCTGATCTCCCACAGGATCTCCTTTTTGCGCTCCTCGATCTCCTTGTAGCGCGTGTCGAAAATGTACTTGTACTGCGAGCAGAGCCCGTAATCTTCGTTTACCTGCGTATCGTCGGCGAAGAGTCTGAGCGTCTCGATGACGTTCATGTACTCCTTGCGGACGAGGTACATCTGGGCCAGCAGCGTTTTGGCGGCTGCCCGCGAGACCGTCAGCGGATAGCTTACGCCCGAGGAGACGGTGATGGCCGAGGGCTTTTCCTCGACGATCGTCGCTACCCACTCCATGTCGGAAATGATGGTCGAGTAGACGGCATCGACCGACGAGCGTTCGGGACGGATGTTGTCTTCCTTGATCGAGTAGACGGGGACCGTCATCAGGGGCACGTCGCCCCACAGCTGGACGAGGTTGAAATAGGCCCAGGCGCGGATGAATTTGGCCTCGGCGATGATGTTTTCGCTGTTGGCGGGGCTCAGCTCGGGGCGTTTCTCCAACTGGTCGATCAGAATGTTGCACTGTTCGACGACGGCGTAGAACTTGCCCCAGATGTTTTTGACGAGCGAGTTGTTGACGTTCAGCGTCAGGTAGGTGACACCCTTGCGGTCAACGTTGGTCGAGGAATAGTCGATGTTGTCGGTCATCGTGTCGGTGAGGTACATGAAGTCCGTGCCGAATACGGTGTTGCGCACCTGGTAGTATGCTCCGTAGAGGAACAGCATGGCTTCCTCCTCGTTGTTGAAATAGTTGTCGAGGGGGATTTGCGTCTTCGACTCCTCGTCCAGAAAATCGCACGATCCCAGCACGAATGCGGAAAGCAGGATGAAAAGTATCTTTTTCATGATCGGGCAGTGGTTTTAGAAAGTGATGTTGACGTTGAAGGTGAAGCTCTTGGATGCCGGATAGCTGCTTCGGTCGATGCCGAGGGTCGAGTTCGACGTTCCCACCGAGCTGCTCATTTCGGGGTCGAATCCGCGGTATTTGGTCCAGGTCCAGAGATTGGTTCCTTTGAGCGAGAGCATCAGACGCTGCATGCCGATTTTCCGGGAGATCTTCTCCGGTACGGTGTAGGTGAGCGAGAGCGTTTTCAGACGCAGGTACGAGCCGTCTTCGATCCAGCGGTCGATGACGTTCTGGGTGTAGAGGCGCGCCGTGGAGGGCGAGCTGTTCGACGAGGGCAGCGGTTTGCTTCCGTCCATCCAGCCCTGGTCGCCCGTGATCGGGTTCGCGGGACGCCATGCGCCGAGTCCGTCGGCATAGGAGTTGTTGTTGCCGGCCTGGAAAGTGTCGAGCTTGGTGACGTTCGTGTTCACGATCTTGCCGCCGAGGGCGTAGTTGAAGAAGACGGTCAGCGACCAGTTCTTGTAGTTGAACGTGTTGGTGAAACCGCCCATGACGTTCGGAAGGGCCTGGCCCAGCACGACCTTGTCCTGGTCGTCGATTACGCCGTCGCCGTTCTGGTCGATGTAGCGGAGCATACCCGGGCGGGTCTGGATGTTGAGCGGGTCCTCGACCCAGACGGCATCGTCGGCGTAGACTTCGTCCCAGCTCTTGTAGATAGAGGTTTCGTAGCCCTTGATGACGCCCAGCGGCTGCCCGAGTTCGAGGAACGTGATGTTTTGGTTCACACCGTTGCCCATATAATAGAGTACGACGTGGTCGTTGCCTCCCAGATCGGTGATCTCGCTGTTGTTCCAGCCGATGTTGAAGTCGGTGTTCCAACTGAAATTGCGGTGCTCGATGTTGCGGGTGTGGATTTCGAACTCTACGCCCTTGTTGTCGATGTTGCCGACGTTGGCCGAAACCTGCGAATAACCCGTCGTCTGCGGCAGACGGTAGTTGTAGAGCAGGTTGTAGGTCTTCTTATAATAGGCGTCCACCGAGAAGCGGATGCGGCTCTTGAACAGCCCCACGTCCAGACCGCCGTTGTATTCGTGGGTGGTCTCCCATTGCAGGTTGGGGTTGCCGATCTGCGAGATGGTCGTACCGTTGTAGGATTGCCCGTTGACCAGCACTTTGTTCGAGGAGAGTATCGTCGGCGACTTGTATTCGCCGATGCGGTCGTTGCCCGTCACGCCGACGCTGAAACGGGGTTTCAGCTCGGAGATCCATTTCACGTCTTTGAGCCATTTCTCCTTGGTCATTTTCCAGGAGACCGAGGCTGCGGGGAAATAGCCGTAGCGGCTGTCCTCGCCGAAGCGCGACGATCCGTCGGCACGCAGCGAGAAGGTCGCCGTGAAGCGTTCGTTGTAGGTGTAGATGGCGCGCGTGAAGAACGACAGGTGGTTGACCGCTTTGTAGCTCGATCCGGGAACGCCGATATAGGCTCCCGCCCCGAGGTTGTTCCACATGAAATAGTCGGTGTCGAAACGTGTAACGTTGATGTCGAAGCCTTCCGACTCCTGGCGTGACCAGCTTTGGCCGAGGGTCCACATCAGATAGTGTTTCTTGCGGAACGTCCGGGCGAAGTTGATGAAGTTCTCGTTGCTCCACGTAATGCCCTGCGAGGTCTTGCGCGTCGCCTTGTTGTTTTTGTCTATGTTGGCCTCGGTGTTGTATATCGACCGCAGGACATAGGCGTAGTCGTTGCTGTTGTTGTATTTGTAGCCGGCCGTGGAGTTGAAGGTCCAGTATTTCCGCTTGTCGATGTCCCAGCGAAAGACGGCGTTGAGTTCGGCCGTCGTGCGTTTGTTCCACTGGTTCGAGTTCAGGGCCTTGGCGGCTTCGGTGTTGATGCTCTTGATCTCGCCGGTTTCTTCATCTATATAGGTGCCGTCGCCGAGGTCCGTGCCGTTGATCGTGCTGGTGGGTTTCTGCATCAGCATGCGCAGCGTGGCGCCGGAGTCGCCGGAGCTGATCTTCTCGGTCTGCTGGCGGCTGAGCGAGGCTTTGACATCGAGGTGCAGGCGCGGCGAGAGGTTCATGTTGAACTTGGTCGAGAAACTCAGACGCTCGTTGCTCGAATGGCGCAGGATACCCTCTTCGCTGAGCCAGCCGCCCGAGATGTAATAGCGCATGTCTTTCGATCCGCCCTGCAATGCGACCGTGTAGTTGTGGCGCTGGGCGATGTCGCGCAGCAGGCGTTTCTGGTAATCGTTCGTGGTGAGCGTGTCGGGACGCAGCGTGTTGAAACTGCTCACGCCCCACATCATGCGTGCGAAGTTGTCGTACTCGGCGTACTGCTCGCTGTTCATCATCTCGATGCGGTAGCGCGGGATCGAAAGCCCGTACTCGGCATTGACCGAAAGAGTGGGCTTGCCGGCCTGGCCGCTGCGGGTGGTGACCATCACCACGCCGTTGGCGCCGCGCGAACCGTAGATGGCCGTGGCGGCGGCGTCTTTCAGAATCTCGATGCCGGCCACGTCGTTGGGGTTGAGCAGCGACAGGGCGGTTTGGTCCGAGGGGATGTTGTCGATCACCACCAGCGGGCTGGTGTCGCCCGAGATGGACGTGCCGCCGCGGATGCGCATGGCCACTTCGCTGCCCGGCTCGCCCGACGCGGTGATGACCAGCACGCCCGTCGCATTGCCTTGGAGCGCCTGTTCGATCGACGACACGGGGGTCTTGTTGATGTCCTTTTCGCTGATCACCGCGATCGAACTGGTGAGGTTGCTGCGCGGAACGTAGCCGTAGCCGACGGCCACGACCTCCTCGATTTCGACGGCCGAGACCGAGAGCTTGGCGTCGATCTTCGTGCGTCCGTTCACCGGGACGACCAGGCGCGTGTAGTTGAGATGCTGGAATATCAGCGAATCCTTGGCGGGGACGTTGGTCAGCATGAAGTCGCCGTTGACGCCCGTCGTCGTACCTTTATAGGTGCTGGCGACGATGACCGATGCGCCGATGATCGGTTCGCCCGATGCGGCGTCGGTGACAACGCCCGAAACGGTGAGGCGCTGCTGCGCGTGGAGCGAAGTCGTCAGCAGGAGTGCGGCGAGCGTGGCCAGTAGGGTCATTGCCGGGCGCTTCGATTTCGATACGAATAAAAAGTCAAAGTTTTTCATTCATCAGTTGGTTATTTTAGGTTAACGTTTGTTCGTATGAACGGTGATACAAAATTATCCGGGAGAGGCGGAACGGATGTCGAAAATTTTTTCGATTATGTTCGTTTTAGTCCGTTTTTGAGCCGGCGTTTGCTGTCGGTGCCGCCCGGCGAGTTTTCCAAGGCGTTCTCCATCAGGTTGATGACCATCTGAACGGCGGCTTCGTCGTATTCGACGGGGAAGGGACCCGGTTCCGGCGTGCGTGCGACGTCGAGCCGCCCGGCTGTGAGCAGTCCCGAGAGGAGCAGGCAGCCTTTGCCGTCGCCGAACCCGATGCGCAGAACGGGGGTTCGCGTGAGGTTCTTGCCGGCCGCGGCCAGCGGCACGAGCTCGGAGGCGCAGCCCCGGGCCGAGTTGCGGTAGCCGCTGCCGAGATCGGTGACGCGAACCGGGGCTTTAGGGTTGATCGACATGGCCAGGGCCGGGGCGTCCTCAACCAGAAACTCCGCCTTGCGGCGCAGTTCGCGGATCACCTCCTTATTGTCGGGCCGGGAGTCGAAAGCGAAGAATCCGCAGAGTTCGTAGGCGTAGTAGTTCCCTCGCTCCATGCGGGCGACATCGGCGCCGCGGCGGCTCCATTGGGCCGAAAAGGCTTCGCGACTCAGTCCCTGCACGTCGAAATCCGCTGCGGGGACGATCAGTCCGCCCCGGAGTCCGTTCCAGAGGACCGTGTGGCGGGGTGTCAGACGGCGCCACAGCTCCGTGTGGACGGAATCGGGATGCAGGTGGCTTTCGGGCTCGGCTGCTTCGGTGCAGGTGAGCGACAGCCCGCCGAAAAGGTCGTAGTGCGTCACTTTGGGATCGGTCACGCGGGCAACCCCTTGCAGGGGACCCAGCTGGCCGTCCTCGGCGGGGTAGCCCTGTCCGAGGCCGCGTTCGCCGATGTCGAGCATTACGACGCCTGCGCCTCGGGCGACGGCTTTTTCGATCGTCGGGCGGCAGTCGTCCAGTTCCTTCCAACTGGTGCGTCCCAATAACAGAAGGTCGGCTTTTGCGGGGTCGGGGACGGTGCGCAGTCCCAGCCGGTGCGCCAGGGCGAGCAGTTCGGTTTCGGCGGCAGGGATGTAGAGGACGGCTTCGGCCACTGGGGACGGAACTTTGGCTTCGAGGACGCGGATGTCCCACTCCGAGACGACGGGGTATTTCACCTCCTCGGAGGGGTTGAGCAGCGTGGTGCGCAGGATGTAGTCGCCGCACGTCGCGGGCATTTCGATCCGGCACTCGGCGATCCGTTTGTCGTAAGGTTCGACGCGGCATTCTACGGTCTTGGCGAAGCTCCGCCGCAAGTAGGCGTCGGTGATCTCCACGCGGGCCGTGAGGGTCGAACGGCGGTCGGTGTCGTTGAAGAAGTGGAGCGGGAGGGCGATCTCCTGCCCGGGGGTGAAGTTGCAGTTCCAGATGTCCATGCTGACGGCCTGCGGTGACCAGAGCACCGTCAGGGCGTTCCAGACGTTTTTGGGCCGTCCGTCGCGCAGCGGGCCCGTGAACCAGTGGTTGCCGTCGGCATAGCTGCTGGCGATGGTGAACGGGGCGACGCCTGCCGCACCGATCCGCCTCCAGTATTCGGCCACCTTGCCGCACGAGCGGTCGAGATGGTGGAGCCGTTCGGCGGCGGTGTGGCGGCGGCCGAGGAAACGCATGTAGCTCTCGCGGATGGAGGGATAGCCGCCCATTTCGCCGTCGCCGTCGAGGTAGTTGCCGCCGAATTCATCGACCATGATCGCCTTGGGGAACTGCTCCGAGGTGTCGTAGTAGAGTCCGAGGTTTTCGAACAGGCTCCACCAATATTTATGGATGTGCAGCACGTCGCGGTCTTCGAGGATCATGGGCGGATAGTCGCGGACGATCTCGTTCAGGGCGCTCCACGCGGTTTCGAGCTGTTCGCCCTCGGTTTCGTTGTAGGGGTGGAAGAGGAGGACGGAGGGGTGGCGGGCCGCCAGGTCGAACCACTTGGGGTACTGCTCCATCAGGCTTTCGCGCGAGGCGGGCATACCGTGGAAAAAGTTCCATTCGTACTGCACGGCCAGTCCGTATCGGTCGCAGAGGTCCAGCAGACGTTCGGGCGGCACGCCGAGGTGGAAGCGCAGCAGGTTGGCACCGTGCTCTTTCAGCCGCCGGACGATGTTATCGCGGAACCAGACCGTGTCGTAACCTGCTTCGCGGCCTTCGGCGTCGCGCATCCAGCGGTGCCAGACGACCGTGCCGCCGCGGAGTTTGAGGGGACGGCCGTTGAGGGTGAACTGTTTGCCGCTCACGGCGGCGCGGCGCAGCCCCAGCGATTGCTGCCAGTCGGAGAGCGTCTCCCCGCGTTCGTCGAGCAGCTCCACGCGGAGGCCGTAGAGGACGGGACGCTCGGGCGTCCACTCCCGGAGCAGGCCCCGGTAGTCGAAGGCGATTTCGTTTTCGCCCGGCAGAGCCGTGCCCGTCCGGGTCAGAAGCTCCCCCGAGCCGTTCGTTACCGTGATGCGGGCCGATGCGGCGCCCGCGCCGCAGATGCGGTAGCGGAGCTTGACATGCCCGGTTTCCGGGTCGCAGTCGGTGAGCACGCGGTCGGTGCGGGCATTCGTATAGAGGTGCAGCACGACATCGTCCCAGAGCGACGAGGAGCAGTTGCTCCGCCATTGGTCCACCTTGGGGATGAACGAAGCGTCGGTCGGCGGAACGTCGGCCAGCGAGGCGAGCGAAATTTCGAGCGTGATGCGGTTGCCCGGTTTCAGCGCTTCATGGCGCAGGTCGTGCAGCGAGCGGATCATGCCGCCCTCCTGCGACGAAACCAGCTTGCCGTCGATGTAGACCTCGGGACGGAAGCGTGCGCCTTTCAGTTCGAGCGCTGCAGCGTTCCAGTTTCCGGCCGGCAGCTCGATTTCGCGGCGGTACCAGAGCCGTCCTTCGGCGGGGCGCGTGGCGTCCATCGGGATGCCCGGAATCAGCGTTGTCCCGGTGTAGTTGCGGTCGATGCCGTATTCCCACGGGCCGTTCAGCCCGAGGTCGGCGTGGCGGGTCTGTGCCGATGCCGCCGTGGCGCAGAGGAGGAGCGACAGCAGCAGGGATGCGTATTTTTTCATTCGGGTAGTGGTTTGGTGTCCGAAAGCAAAAGTAGGGAGAAGCCCCCGCGCGGATGTTCGGATATTTCCGGAAAAGGTCGGATATTTTCCGGATATGCCTTCCGGGCACTTGCCGGATGGCAAAAAAACGCTATCTTTACCTTTGAAATGAAACCGACCACGCATCTATTTTTCCGCATCTTTCTGATTTTGTCGTGTCTGGCCCTCGGGGCCGCTTCGGCGCGGGCCGAACGGGTCATCGTGCCCGTGGAGGGAGGTCCGGTCGGAAACTCGATCACCGCGCTGTTGCAGGACGACGACGGGTTCATGTGGGTGGGGACCATTTCGGGGCTGATGCGCTACGACATGTATTCCTACCGCTATTTCGGCGACAGCGACGGACTGCCCGTTTCGCGGACGATGATCCGCTGCCTGACCCGGGACGCCGAAGGCAATGTCTGGATCGGTACAGAGAACGGGGCCGTCGTTTACGACCCCGTGCGGGAGCGTTTCCGCCGTATCGGGGGCCGCATCGCCGCCGTTCCGGTGAAGACCATCACCCGGACATCGCGGGGGACGATGCTGCTCACCGTGGGCGAGGGCGTCGCCGTGGTCGATCCTTCGTCGCTCGAATACCGCTTCATCGCAGGCAGCCACCTGAACAATATTCTCGCCGTCACGACCGATGCCGCCGGCAACATTTGGAGCTGGAGCCACGGGCAGCTGTCGCGTTTCGACTTTTCGGACGATCCGATGTCGCCGCGCATCGACAGCCGTCCTTTCGCTTACGAGGTGCGTGCTATGGCGGTGGACTCCCGCGGACGGCTGTGGTTCAACGACCGGCGGCGTCTGATGACCGTGCCGCTGCCGGCGGGGGATGCGCAAATCCCCCCCCCGACCGTGGTGCGAGGCGGTGTAGATGTCCGTTCGATCCGTATTGACGGCGACGGCGTGGTGGTCACGTCGTCTTACGACGGCATCCATCTGTTCCGCATCGCGGAGGACGGGACGCCGATCCCGGACGGCGTCATGTGGATAGATCCCGCGTCGCCCAGCGAGGTCAGCAACAGCGTGCTGTGCGTGGAGCGGGACCGGAACGGCAATTACTGGTTCGGGACCGTAGACGGTATCTATGTGGGCCGCGAACGCCCCCGCGAGATATTCCATAACATGTCCGCCGCCGATGCCGGGGGATTGATCCACAACGTCGTGTCGGATGTCTGTCCGGGTCCCGACGGTGCCGTCTGGGCGGCCACTTCGGGCGGGCTGGATCGCATCCGGCGTGTGGCTCCGGAGCGTTACGCCATCGAACATTTCATGCCCCGCCTCCCTTCGGAGAGGGCCGAACCCGGTGACAGGCGCCTTCAGACGCTGGCTTTCGACAGCCGGGGGACGATGTGGCTCGGCACGAAGCGGATGCTGCTGTTCTTCGATCCGCAGAACCGCCGTTTCTTCGAACGCGGAAAGGTGACCGGACTGCTGGCCCGCTGCGGGGCGCTGTTCAGCAAGGAGCTGCACTGCGACAGCCGCGGCAACGTCTGGATGGGTTTCCTCTACGGCGGACTGTTCGTCTATGATGCCGCTGCGGAGCGGTGCCGGACGGTGCGGTTCGCCGGCGCGGACCTTTACGACGCCAGTCCGCAGGCCGTGTTGGAGGATGGCGGCGGGAATATCTGGGTCGGCACCAAATCCCGGGGGCTGCTGCGTTTCCGGTCCGACGAGGCCGTTCGGGAGGGCGATACGCTCCGTGTCGAACGTTACGACACCTATTTCTTGCAGGATCGGGCGCTCGCCGGATTCGTCAGTATCAATGCACTCTACACCGCGGCCGACGGAACGGTCTATGCCGGAACGTCGCACGGGCTGTACCGCTACGACGCCGTGCCCGACCGGTTCGAAGCGTGTCCGCTCAACGCCTTCGGCGAGGAGGTCTGGGTGCTCGACATCATCGCTGATGCCGACGGTGCGCTGTGGATTTCGACTATGCAGGGCCTCTATCGCTATACGCCCGGTGCGGGGCAGGCTCCGTTCTACGAACTCTCGGATGGAGCCTTCGCCCGTCTCGACTACAATCTCGGAAGCTGTCTCGACGCCGACGGAACGCTTTTCCTGGGCGGTATCAACGGTATCACTTATTTCGATCCGCGACAGGTCGGGCGTCCGGATGAAGCGGCGAAAGTCTATGTTTCGGGCGTTTCGGTGCTCAACCGGGACATCGTGCCCGACGGCGTTCATCTGGAAGCCAGCATCAACCGGTCGCACCGGCTGACGCTCGATTACGACGACTATCAACTTTCGCTCGACTTCACGACGCTGACATTCGCCCCCGAAAACCGCGAGCGGTTCTATTATCGTATCGACGGACTGACTCCCGACTGGATTCCGCTCGGGGAAACCAACCGACTCTCGTTCTCCAACCTCGCGCGCGGGGAGTACATGCTGCGGGTCAAGGCGGCCGACGCCTCGGGCGTGTTGGGCGAAGGGTCCACCGATATTCTCATAACGGTGCTGCCGCCCTGGTGGCTGACGTGGTGGGCTTACTGCATCTACGGTGTGCTGGCGCTGCTGCTGGCCGCGGCCGTGGTGTGGGTGATCCTGATCCGTTATCGTGCGGCGCAGCAGGTGCGCATGGTGCAGTACAAGCAGCAGTTGTTTATCAATCTGACGCACGGGCTGAAAACCCCGCTGACGATGATGCAGGTACCCCTGCAACTGATGTCGGACGACCGCGAGCCGCTGAGCGACGAGGCCCGCCGGGGACTGGTCGCCATGGTGAGCGCCAACGTCAAGAAACTGGCCAACACCGTGCGGCAGCTCATGGAGTTCCGGAAGATCGACCAGAACCGGGTGTCGATGAATCTGGCGGAGGTCGATATCGCGGAGTACGTGCGCCGCATCTGCGACTATTTCCGGGCGCTTTTCGAATCGAAGGGGCTGAAACTCGTCTGCGATCTTCCCGGGGAGACGATTTTGATGACCTTCGACCCTGAGAAGATCGAACTCGCGCTCTACAACCTCTTGCAGAATGCCTATACTTTCACGCATCCGGGCGGCGAGGTGAGTGTCTCCTTGCGTCGCAGCGGCCGGACGGTCCGCATCGCCGTGCACGATACGGGCATCGGCATCCGTTCGGAGTATCTCGACAAAATCTTCCTGCGCTTCTGGCAGGTGCACGAGTCGGACACGATGCCGCCGCTGGGTGCCGGTATCGGGCTGGCCGTGGCCCGGGAGTTCGTCGAGATGCACAACGGCCGCATCGAAGTCGAGAGCCGTTACGGTGCCGGAAGCACCTTTACCATCTGTCTGCCGCTGGAGGCCCGCTACAAGGCCGAACAGTACTATATCCACAAGTCGGACCAGGCGGACGAGGATCAGATTCTGCCGGTCTACACCAAGCAGTACGCCGAATCGGACATCTATGTCGAGAACGACCCCGGCATCGACGAGTCGAAGTCCGGAACGGTTTATGTCGTGGCCGGCGGCGGCGACATCACGGGGCTGGTCCGGATGGTGCTGTCGGATTACAACGTGCTGCATTACGACAATGTGGAAGATGCGCTGCGGGCCGTGCGCGAGAGGCGTCCGCAGCTGATTCTGATCGACATCGTGGTTTACGACCGCGAAGAGGGGCTTGCACTCTGCCGCAGGATCAAGGGTTCGAAACAGACCGACGATATTCCCGTGGTCCTGCTCACGGCGGACGATACGCCCGAGGATGCGCGGATATTCTGCGAAGCGGGCGTGGATGCCTGGATGGAGAAGCCTTTCGACGTGGAGTTGTTCCGGGCCCGCGTCCGGCAGTTGGTGAGCCGCCATGCCGATCTGCAACGGAAACTCAAAATCGGGCAGATACTCGGCAAACGCGAAGATATCGTCGTGGAATCCGCCGACGAGAAGTTCATGAGCCGTGTGACGGAGGTCATTGGGCAGAATATCCCCAACGAGGAGTTCTCGCTGGAGGTCTTCGCCCGCGAGATGCGCGTGTCGCGCTCGGTGCTGAACATGCGTATCCAGAGCATCGTGGGCAAGTCGCCGATGGAGCTGCTGCGCAACGCCCGCATGCAGCGTGCGGCGCAGTTGTTGGCGACCAACGCCTACGACGTGGCACAGGTGGGCTACATGGTCGGGTTCTCGGACCCGCGCTATTTTTCGACCAGTTTCAAGAAGCAGTTCGGGGTAAGCCCCCGGGCTTACATGCAAAATCATCATAACGCCTGATCCCGGCGGATTTTCGACATATTAAGGTATCGGTTAAACATTGATTTCGGGCTTCGGAGGTACTTTTGTACGACTCAGAATACGAACCCGAATGAGAACTTTGCGAATATTGCTGTGTGTCCCGGCGCTGGCCCTGTGGATGACCTCCGCTGCCCAGCGCCAGGTCGAGGACGCCAATGACGACTGGCTTTTTTTCTATAAGGAGGCGACGGCCAAACCCGTGAAGGGCATTCCTCCGCAGGCGCAGGTCGCCTACGACGATGCCGGCTGGAAGTCGGTGTCGGTGCCCCATACGTGGCAGACCTACGAAACGACGGGCGAATTGCATCCTTTCATCGCCTCGCCCCATGCCAAGGACAATCCCTATTGGTGGAACGGCAAGGGCTTTTACCGCAAGCATTTCACCCTGCGGCCCGAAATGCGCGGCCGCAAGCTCTTCATCGAGTTCGACGGCGTGATGAAAAACTGTCTGGCCTACCTGAACGGCAAACTCATCGGCGAGCATCTGGGAGGTTACGGCTGTTTCAGCTTCGAGCTGACCGATTACGCAGACTACGATGGCGGAAACGTGTTCGTGCTGGAGGTTTCGAACCAGCAGACCGATCCCCAACGGGTGCCTCCGATGGATGCCGGGTGCTGGAACTTCTACGGCGGCATTTACCGCAACGTGCGGCTGGTCGCCACGGACGACGTTTTCATTCCGTTTCAGGGGTCGTACAAACACGAGGGCGGTACGCACGTCACGACCGAAAATCTTTCCGATTCCGTTTCGCGGGTCCGGGTGCGCACGTGGGTGCGCAATGAACGCGCCGAGCGGCAGGCCGTGGAGCTGACCACCGCAATTGTCGATGGCGACGGACGGGTCGTGGCCCTTGCGAGCACTCCGCGGAATATCCGGCCGCAGGAAACGGCGCTTTACGACGAGGAGTTCGAGATCGGCGATCCGAAACGCTGGTCGCCGGCCTCGCCCGATCTGTATAAGGTGGTGTCTACGGTGACGGTCGGCGGCCGGGCCTGCGACCGTTACGAAACCGTGTTCGGTATCCGGATCTTCGCGTGGAACCACGACGAACGGCGGCTGTACGTCAACGGCCAACCCGTCAATATTCAGGGCTTCAACCGCCATCAGGAATATCCGTGGCTGGGCGACGCCGTTCCTTATTTCATCCACCGCATGGACTTGCTGGACATGAAGCGCAACCTGAACTGCACGGCGCTGCGCCCCGGTCAGTATTGTTCCGGTCCCGAGGTCTTCGCGCTGGCCGATTCGCTGGGACTTATCACCTTTGCCGAACTTCCCAACGTCAAGAACCGCCCCTTCTCGCCCGAGGCGCAGTGGATGCAGACCGTCGAGATGGTCCGCCGGTTGCGGAACAGCCCTTCGGTCCTGCTCTTCGACATGGGCGACGAGACGGACCGGGCCGCCGACTCTCGCTGGGCCTACATGGAGTCTCCCGGACATTTCATCACCTGCCGTCATTGCGAAGGTTCGGGCGGCCGGTTCGTGGACATCACGCCCGAGGAGCTGCGCATGTCGAAGATGCTTCGCTGTGCTGTGCGCGGCTGGTACGGCGACGACGAGAAACCCTTGCGGCCCGACAATCAGCAATGGACCTCGAACGACGAGTTCCGCCATCAGATCGCGCTCCGGGGCAAGAAGCCCGGCAGCGTCGAGGACCGCATCGACCAGCCCAATCTGATGGTATGGCTCTACGAGGATCACGGCTGCGACCGCGAGTACCGCAATGCCCCGATGCTGCATTACAATCCGAAAGGATGGGTCGATAGCTACCGCGTGCCCAAATACGCCTATTACCTCTGGCAGGCGAACTATGCCGAAAAACCGATGGTCTTCGTGATGCCCCACTACTGGCGGCGGCAGTACATCGGGCAGCGGCGTCCGCTGGTCGTGGATTCCAACTGCGAGGAGGTGGAGTTGTTCGTCGGCGGAAAGAGCTGCGGCGTGCTCCGGCCGTCGGCGGAGAACCGGCATTCGGTGACTTTCGGCGACGTTGGGGTGCGCAATGCGCCGCTGCGCGTGGTGGGCCGCAACGGCGGGGTGCAGGTGGCGGAGTGTGTCGTGCCGATGGCGGGTCCCGCGGAACGGCTGACGCTGCGGGCGTCGCACACGACGGTGGATGCCGCGCCTGGCGGGGTGTTCATCGTGACGGCCGACATCGCGGACAAGGCCGGAAACCATATTTACGGAGCCCGCAATACCGTGCGTTGGGAGGTCGAAGGCCCCGCGACGCTGGTGGGGCCCGCGGAGTATGTTTCGCAGTTCGGCGACGAAGCCGCCCGCACCGGATCGCTCTACATCGACATGCCCGTCTCGAACGTGGTGCGTCCGACCGGTGAGCCGGGCGAAATCCGCGTCCGGGTTTCGGCCGACGGACTTGCATCCGCCGAAACCGTCGTCCGGGCCCTTCCCCGTAAAATCAAGAAAAGCATTACCCGATAGATGAAACGGAATTTATTCACCCTCCTCTTTTTTATCGCGGCGGTCGGCGCCGTGCAGGCGCAGACGAGCCGGACCCTCTCGCTCAACGGGCGTTGGCGGGCAGCCGTCTCGGAAACGCAGCCCGACACCTATCCTTCGACCGTTCCCGTGCCGGGCGTGATGTCGCAGGCCGAGCCTGCGCCGGACATTGATTTCGACGCCACGCAGCTGAAAGACGACGTGGGGTATGATTACGTATGGTACGCCACGGAGTTCGACCTTTCGAATCCGCACGACGGTTATGACAACGGCAACTACACGCATGCCCTGCTGCGTATCCGGGCCAAATACAACGCGCTGGTGATCCTGAACGGCGTGGAGATCGGTTACGACGCCCATTGCACCTATTCGCACGCCGAGTTCGACGTGACGCGGGCGCTCGATTTCAACGGTCCCAACCGGCTGGTGGTGCGCGTGGGGAGCTGGAATACGGCGTCGTTTCCCTCGAAGGACAATTCGTCGGAGTGGTGGCGCAACTCGCGGGCTCCGGGCATCTGCGACGATGTGATCCTCTGCCTGACCCACGACGTGACGGTCCGGCACCTGAAACTGCTGCCCGACGTGGCCGGCGGTGCGGTGGTATGCACGGCGCGCGTGGCCAATTTCGGCGGTGAATCCCGGAAAATGCAGGCCCGGGTGACGATCAACGACTGTCGGTACGATCTGGAGAACGGGTTCGACGAAATTCCCGTCGTCTGTGAGGCCCGGTTGGGCTCGTTGCCGATTCCGGCGGACAGCGTGGCCGAATTTACCTTCCGGATTCCGACCCCGATGCTCAAGCCCTGGACGCCGGGCCGCGAGGGCGATCCGCAGCTCTATCAGTTCAACTTCATCCTCGCGGACGACCGTTCTGCGGATTGCCGGACCGAGACCTTCGGGTTCCGCGATATTCGTGTCGAGGGGCGGGACGTGCTGGTCAACGGCCGCAAAACGCTGTTCCGGGCCGAGAACATCGCCTTTCAGCGGGCGCTGAACCGCTGGGCGGACGTAATGTTCGACGAGGCGTGGATACGTCGTTTCCTGCGTGCGGCGGTCGAGGATTACGGATTCAACTACCTGCGCATCCACCTCGGACACGCCTATAACAAGTGGTATGACATCGCCGACGAACTGGGGCTGATGATTCAGGACGAATGGCGCTTCATGCACGACGACGAACCCGCGGGCGAAGACCTCGTGCAGACCGAAACGGAGTTCCGCCGCTGGGTGGAGCAGAACGTCAACCACCCGTCGATCGTCGTCTGGGATCAGGAGAACGAGGGCAACGTGAAACTCGAAGCGCTGAAAACCGAACTGCGGCTCTACGACCCGACGCGGCTGTGGGGCGAGGACGATTTCGAAGCCCGCCATATTTACGAATACTCCGAAACGATCGTTGATACGCCGGTGTATCCGGTCAGCGGTGCCCGGCCCTCGACCGTGCTGGAGTCCTGCCGCCTGTGGCTCAACGAGCGGGGCGATCTGGAACCGCGCGAGAGCTTCAAAACCAGCCGCACGGCCAGCGGCTGGGGGCTCTATTTCTATACGCTGCCTGAGATCGAGCGGTTGCAGGCCGACATCCATGCCGACTTGGGGACCTTCTACCGCTCGCGCCGCGTGCAGGCGTGGGCGCCCTTCGCGCTGCTGAGCGGGGCGGTCAACGGGCACAGTTACTTTTTGGGAAATCTGGCCGATTCGCTGACTCCCCAGCCCAACCTGCGGGTGCTCGCGCGGCTCAACGAACCGGTCGGAACCTCCGTCGAGATGAACCAGGCCCGGGAGTGGTACAAGGAGAAGACGCTCTACCGGCCCGGCGGCAGCTATGCGAAGACGGTTTGGGTCTGGAACGACACCGACCGTCCGCAGCGGCTCCGGCTCGAAGTCGCCGTGGCCGACGCTTCGGGTCGGGAACTGTCGGTGCGCGAAGCCGGAGTCGAGGTCGCAGCAGGCGGCGCCGAAGCGGTCACGATGAACTTCGTCATGCCCCGCAGGGAGGGTGTCTGTCTGCTGAAACCCCGCCTCGTCATGTCGGAAGGCCGTTGCATCGAAGGGGTCGAACGCCGGCTGATGGTGGCCCGCAAGCCCGGTCCGCAGACCGGGGTGCAGGGGTTCGGCGGACACGGCGAGCCGTTCGAGGGCTGTCGGTCGGTGTTGGAGAATTTTATCGGACAGGAGTTGCGGCCCGAGGTGCAGGCGAAGATCGTGCGTGCGCTCGGCGGAGAACTGATCGACCGGGCCGAACTGCGCCGGAAGGGCGGATTCCTCGTCCGGACGACCCGTTATCTGGGGCCCGGGCATATGTTGGTGACAACGCGCACGTTCGATGAAGGGGGCACGGAACTGGCCGCCGAGCAGAGCGAGGCGCTGACGTATGTGAAACTCCCGGAGCCGATCCGGCGAACGATCGCCCGGGTGGTCGGGATGGTCCCCGTGGACGAATCGAAGATCGTGCGCCGCCGGCAGCATGACACGGACATCTATACGGTCACGACGGTCGGCAGGGATGTCCGCTACACGATTCGGATGACCCCTTCCGGAACGTTGATCGGGTCCGAAATGTCGGGTAAATAGGCTGCGGTCTATTGTCGCGCCTTTTGCTGCGGACCGGGTTTCAGCTCGGGATGACCTTGCGGATCTCCTTCAGGGTGAGTTCGATGCTTTTTTCCACGGTCCGGACCGAAATGCCCAGCATCTCGGCGATCTCCTTGTTGGTCAGATTCTCTTCGCGGCTGAGGCGGAAAATCTCTTTGCGGCGTTCGCTCAGGTGGTCGATCGTTCGGACGACCACCTGTTCGATGTATTGCGACTGAATCAGATCGAGGGCATCGACATCCTTGGTGACGGGTTCGGGACTCCCGTCCAGCGAATCCCTGCGCCGGCGGTAGCCCGATTTGAAGTAGTCCCGCACCTCGTTGCGCGTGATCCTGTAAAGCAGGTGGTTGATGGATTCTCCCGAAATGTTGGCGCGGGCGATCCACAGTTTCATGAAGACGTTCTGGGCGATGTCCTCGGCCAGGGAGCCGTCCTTCACGAACCCTTTCGCAAAGAGGTAGATGCGCATGTAATACCTCAGAAAGAGAATCCGGTAGGCATCCTGATCCCCTGACCTGAGCTTTTCTATCAGTTCCCTTTCCGAGATATAATTCATGGCCGAAACTGCGATTAGTTGATACGTTCGATCCGGATACCGCTGAGGGTGGTCTTTCCGATATTCGGAGTGAATGCAACCTCGATGCCTGAATTGTTCCGGGCAGTGACTTCCGTCGAAAAATCGACAGCCCTCAGGTTGCCGTAGTCGCGGGCGAGGTTCAGGTTGTCGAGGAGCTGCCGTCCGTTCACCGCCACCGAGAACTGGCGCACTCCCGCCGGAACGGATGCCGTGTCGGAGCCCGAAAGGTTGTAGATCAGCTCCTCCGTCGGGCTTTTGGGGTTGCTTTCCACGAAGCACAGCGTGATCCGGTAGGTGCCGTCGGCCACGTCGAAACGGTATCCCTCGATCCCCTCGGCGAAAGTCTGGTAGAACGGGTTGCAGTCGGTTCCGAGGATGTTTTGCGAGATGCCCACTTTGTGCTGGCGGTCGATGCGCTCCCGGATTTTTCCGCCGATGCGTCCCCAGCCGTCCTGCGTGCAGACCTGATCGGGAATCCAGATGACGCCCGTTCCGGGAGCCACGGTCGCCTGATACGAACCGACATTGACGGCCAGATCGTTGCCTTTCCATGTTTTCAGACTGCGCGGTACGACGGTGAAGTCGATGTCGAGACAGTCTTTCACGCCCCGGTCGTCGGTAGCCTCCAGCCGGTTGATCCCGTTGCGGAACGGCACGGAGAAAGTCGCCATATTTCCGTCGAGGGGCCTGCTGCCCAGCGATTCGCCGTTGACCGACAGCTCGATCTTCCGGCCGTTGCCGAATACGTTGATCGTGTGGATGGCGACGCCCGGCTGCCGCTCGACATCCGCACGGCGGGTGTAGTTGCGCGAAGCGATGTAGACGAGCGGGGTCTCCAGCAGGTTGGCCCGGTAAAGCGACGTGACATCTTTCTCCTTACGGTCGTAGGTGACGAGCCCTTTCTGATTGATCCAGGGGGTGGCGTCGGCGCGGGCCTCGGCGCCGAAGTCGGCGAAGTTCCACAGGGCGTATCCCGCGAGGAACGGCATCTGTGCGAACTGTTTGAGGTAGGAGTGGTGCAGCACCACCTGATACTCCTCGGAGTAGTCCCACGAGCGGGGAACCTGACTGTGGTTCATCAGATCGGCATCGGCGCCGCACTCCGAAACGATGATCGGCCGGTCGGGATAACGCGCGTGTTCGCTGGTCAGGTAGCGCGTCAGGTCTTCCAGCTGTTCGTAGTACCAGCCGAAGTAGAGGTTGTAGCCCACTACGTCGGGAATCGTGGAGACCTCGTATCGGTTGTATCCGTCCTCATAGTGGATCGCCATGACCGTGTTGCGGTCGGGAGCCTCCTCTTCGGTCAGCGCTTCGAGTTTCAGGGCCAGCGCGCGGGTGTCGTCGGCGACCTGCTGCCGTTGTTCCTCCGTCAGCCGTTTGTTCGAGAGCATGCGGATAAGGATTTCGTTCATATAGCCGTAGAGGATCACCGAGGGGTGGTTGTAGGTTTGGCGAATCTGTTCGCGCATCATCGAGAGCGCGTTTCGGGTGAAGGCTTCGGAGGGGGTCACCTCGTTGACGACCGGGATTTCGGTCCAGACCAGCAGGCCCAGTTCGTCGCACATGCGGTAAACCTCCGGGGCCTGCGGATAGTGGGCCAGCCGGACGAAGTTGAAGCCCAGCGATTTGATTTTCCGGTAATCGTTGCGGTGGTAATCGTCGCCGAGGGCGTTGCCCAGTCCGGCGAAATCCTGATGGCGGTTGGTGCCTTTCAGGGGGTATTTCCGGCCGTTGAGCCGGAAGCCGTCGCCGCTGAAGCTGAACCAGCGGACACCGAAAGGAATTTCGATGCGGTCGGTTGTGTTTTTGGCGCCCTTCGCCTCCTCGACGGAGAATTCCGCCGTATAGAGATAGGGCGTCTCGGGGCTCCATAAATGGGGCTGGCGGATCGTGATGCCGTCGAAACGGAACGGATTTTTCGAACCGCCCCGGAGCGTCATCGCCTTGACGGCCTCGCCCACGACGGCTCCCTGTCTGTCCCTGAGCACGGCTTTGACCCGGACCGCCCGGGTTGCGTCGCCGCTGTTGACCACATCGCCGCGGAGTACGACCGTCGCACGGGCCGAATCGACCGAGGGCGTCTCGACGAAGACGCCTTCCGAGGCGCAGTTTTGCAGGTCGAAATGGACGGGATCGACGGCGATCAGCTTCACATTGCGGTAAATGCCTCCGTAGAAGGTGAAATCGGCGTTCAGCGGCGGAATGTCCCGGTCGTGTTTGTTATCCAGCCGGACCTTGATGATGTTCTTCTTTCCGAATTCGAGGTGGCGGGTGATGTCGAAGTTGAACGCCGTGTAGCCGCCCGTGTGACTGCCGACCGGGGTGCCGTTCACGAACACTTCGGCGACCTGGTTGGCTCCTTCGAAATGGAGGATGACCCGGCGGTCCTTCCATTGTCCGTTGGGAATGAAGCCGTAGGCGTACCATCCCACGCCGCGGTAGTAGCCCGGGGTCTCGTCGAATGCGTCGTAGCGGTTCCAGGTGTGGGGCAGGTTCACCCGGGTCCATGCGCCGGAGGCGGGAGCGGGCTCTTCGGGGACGGTCTCTCCCCGGTGGAAATACCAGCCGTCGCTGATCGTCAGTTCGGTGCGCTGCGCCCGGAGCGACAGCGTGCACAGCAGAGTGGTAAGGGTCAGTAGGATACGTTTCATGGTTTATCGGTGGTTTTTGTTTTCTGTGTTGAGGCGTGTCGTTCGGGGCGGTTTATTCCGGCCATAGCCTGTTCTTTATCTCGATCGGGAGCGGTCCGCGGTCCCGTGGGTAGAAATCCGCGCACATCCGGTAGCGTTTTTCGATGCGTTCGGGCGAATACTCCCCGAATTTCTGACGTTTCCAGAATTTGTTGAACGCCACCATGTCGGTATGGTCCATCAGGAACGCCCAGCGTTTCATCTGCCAGTAGGAGTCGTAGAAAAGATAGATGTCGTGGCAGTTCATGAAGGTGCCGAGGGCGTCGATCATCTCGCGGCCGTCGTTCTTTTCGGCCAGCAGCCGGTGAACCTCCTGCGCCGCGTCGTTGCATTTGTTGAAGTAGATGCAGCGCAGCTCCTCCATCCGGCTGATGAACCGCTCCACCGAGTCGTACTGCACCGGGGTGAGGTCGAGGTTGCGCACGCACTCCTCCACCTCGGCCAGCCGGCGCAGCTGGATTTCCTGCCGGGTGAGGTTCTTCCGGCCTTTGGGATGCACCTTGTTGAGCACGCCGTCGAAGGTCAGGCCGTTGTCCTTTTTCGATCCGAGCCAGATGTAGGCCGCCTGCAAGGGTGAGAAAATCTCGATGATGTCGCCGCAGTCGTACCAGCGCTGTTCGCGGGTGTATTCCCAGATGTGCAGGTAGCGCAGCCGGTTGATCTGGAACCGGCGCAGTCCTTCGCGGTCCTGCCGTTCGATCATGCCGTCGAGTCCGAGGATCGACTGCGAGAAGGGGTAGTAGGCGTTCGGCAGGATATATTCGCCGTAGACCACCACGTCCCAGTAGTAGGGATAGATGCGCTGGTCGTCCCGGAGACCGACCACCGGGTCGGTCGTCCAGTTCACGTAGCGGAAATTCCGTTCCCGGAGGTAGCGGCGGAACGTCGAGTCCTGCCGGGGCATCACGTAGCGCGGGTTGTAGCGTTTCGCCGGGTCGGCGGCGAATTTCGCCTTGCCGCGCCTGCCTTCGACCACCAGTTGCGGACCTTTGCCCGAGGCGTGTTCCGACGAGTAAAACAGCACGTGGTCGCCCATGACCTCCTCGGGGGCGTCGGTTTTGATGAGCAGTCCGGCGTTCTTCTCGGGTGCCTCGATCCATCGCCGGACCAGGGCCGCCGGAATCTCGAATTCGAGCCATTCGCCCCGGTATTTGGAGGCCGTCGCACGGCCGAGGGGCTCGGCGTCGTGATCGACCCCGGCGACCGAACAGCCGTTCGGCCCTCCGGCCCACTCCTCGCCGTCCGAGCGGCAGAGCCAGCTGGCGGCGTCGTGCTGCGGCATCGACTCCATCGAACCTTCGCGCCATGCGGCGTTGCACTCCTTCACCGCATAGACGGCCACCGGGACTTCGGGAGAGGTCTGGGTGACGTTCCGGGGCTTGTAGATGCGGAAGCGCGCCGCGGAGACCTCCCGGCAGTCGATGCCGCGCAGGTCGAAGCGGACGAGGATGTTGCCCCGCCACATGTTCCACATGGCGATGCCGTAGCCTGCGTCGAGCGTCTGCGACGCCCCGAAGTTCCAGCCGGTCCAGTATTGTTCGTCGTGGTAGGTCACCTCGCTGCGGCGCAGGATGCAGTCCTCCACCTGCCGCGGGTGCGAGATGACGAACGTCGCCGCACTGGTCGGTGCGCTGAGTCCGAAAAGGAGGGAAAGGAGTATGGCGGTTCGTTTCATGCTATTTCGTAACGGTGAATGTTCCGGACAGTTTGGCGTTCGAGTCGCCGCCCGCCCATATGCGGTAGTCGCCCGCCTCCTGCCCGAAGGTCATGTCGGCGCGCCAGAAGGAGAGTTCCCGCGGAGTGAGGACGAAGGTGAGCCGGCGGTTCTCCCCGGCTTTGAGGAACACTTTCTCGAAGCCTTTCAGTTCGCGGACCGGGCGGGTCACGCTGCCCACCAGATCGCGGATGTAGAGCTGTGCCACCTCGCTGCCGTCGCGGTCGCCGCTGTTGCGGAGCGTGACGCTGACGGTGACGTTTTCCCCGATCTTTGCCCGGGGATTCTCGACTTTCAGGTCGGAATATTCGAACGTCGTATAACTCAGGCCGTATCCGAACGGATAGAGCGGTTCGTTGGGTGTGAACAGGTAGCGCGAGGTGTATTTCTCGCTCGACTGCGACGTGAGCGCGCCGACCGGGCGTCCGGTGTTCTTCTGGTTGTAGAAGATCGGAATCTGCCCTGCGTCGCGCGGGAAGGTCATGGTCAGCTTGCCCGAGGGGTTCACGTCGCCCGAGAGCACGTCGGCCAGCGCTTCTCCGGCCATCGTTCCCGGCTGCCAGGCGACGAGGACGGCATCGGCGGTCGCGGACTCCTCGCACAGTTCCAGCGGCCGGGCCGTCACCAGCACTAACACGACGGGAGTGCCGCTTTCCCGGACCCGGCGAAGCAGGAGCTTCTGGGTTTCGGGAAGGGAAATGGAGGTGAGGCTCGCCGCCTCGCCGCTCCATGTCTGCGACAGTCCGAGCGTCAGCACCGCAACGTCGGCCTGTTCGGCGGCCCGGCGTGCGTCCTGAAAATCCGTCATCACGTCGCCGGCCACGACCCGGACGTTCTTGTCGCCGAAGCGCTCTTTGAGGCCTTTCGAGAAGGTCGTTCCGATCTTGGTGTCGGCCGCCACGACCCACGACCCCAGCATCTCGCGCACGTTGTCGGCGAAGGGCCCGATCAGGGCGATCTTCTGCCCCTCCCGGATGGGCAGCACGCTGTTCCGGTTTTGCAGCAGGACCATCGAATTGGCAGCCAGCGAACGGGATGCCGCGAGCGCTTCGGGGGTGTACCAGGCCGATTCGCTGCGGCCGCAATAACGGTAGGGATCGTCGAAAAGCCTCAGCCGGAATTTCATGGCGAGCACCTGCGCGCAGAGTTCGTCGATCTCCCAGACGCTGATCCGGCCCTCTGCGACCAGCTCTTTCATGTGTTTGAGATAACCGTTTCCGACCATATCCATGTTGACCCCGGCCTTGACGGCCAGCCGTGCGGCGTCTTTCAGGTCTTCGGCGACGCCGTGGTTGACCATCTCGTTGATGGCGGTGTAGTCGGTGACGACGAATCCGTTGAAGCCCAGCTCCCGGCGCAGCAGGTCGGTCATCAGGTAGCGGCTTCCCGTCGCCGGAACGGCGTCGTAGTCGTTGAACGAGGTCATGACCGTTGCCGCTCCGGCGTCCAGCGCGGCCCGGTAGGGCGGAAGATAGACCTCGCGGAACGTGCGTTCGGACATGTCTACCGTGTGGTAGTCGCGCCCTGCCTGCGGGGCGCCGTAGGCGGCGAAATGTTTTATGCAGGCCATGATGGTCGTCGGGTCGGCGAGGTCCGTTCCCTGATAGCCCCGGACCATGGCGGCTGCGATGTGCTCTCCCAGATAGGGGTCTTCGCCCGAGCCCTCCGAAACGCGGCCCCAGCGGGGATCGCGCGAGATGTCGCACATCGGCGAATAGGTCCAGGCGATGCCTGCCGCCGACGCTTCGAGGGCGGATATGCGGGCCATGCGTTCGATGGCGGCCATGTCCCAGCTCGCCGAAACGCCGATGTTCACCGGGAAGATCGTTTTGTAGCCGTGGATGACGTCCATGCCGAAAAGCACGGGGATTCTCAGCCGCGTGTTCTCGACGGCCATTTGCTGAATACGGCGCGTCTCTGCCGCCGTTTTTATGCCGAAGACGTTGCCGCAGGCGCCGCTTTTGATGTAGTCGTCCATCTTTTCCGAGCTTCGGGGGCCGGTGACCATGCCGCGCGAAGCGAAGAGGACGCATTGGCCGATCTTCTCTTCGAGGGTCATCCTTTTCATCAGTTCCGACACCTTCCGGGCGGTCTGTTTGTCGCGGTAGAACGTTGCGGCGGCGCCCTGTTCGGGCAGCGCGGGGGTCTGGGCCGATGCCGGGGCGGCGAGAGCCAGGGCAATAGTCAGGGTCAGCAGAAGTTTCATTTCGGCAGCAGTTTGGCGATTAATCGTTGTCGGATGTGAATCCCAGCGCGGTGAGCGCTGCGGTGATTTCGGGGGCGCTCATGAAGAGTCTCCACAACAGCCCCGTGCGGTAGTTCTCGATCATCGGGGCCACCGGACACTGGTTGTTGGCCAGGTAGCGCCGGACGGTTCCTTCGGTGTCGCTGTAAGCGTCCCAGAATCCCCAGGGGCCCATCTGTGTCGGGATGTCCCAGTAATAGTGCGTCGCGGCGGCGATGGACTGTTCGGGGGTGTAGGGCATGGCGATCAGCGCGGCATTGGCCGTGACGACCCCGACATCGTTGTTGGTCCGCATGGACTGGTAATCGGTCGTGACGTTGGAGGTGTAGCCGGCTGAGAATCCCCAGCAGTCGGCGCCGTAGCACTTCCGGCCCTTGGGGTTTTCGAGGCAGTAGTTGTACTGGATCAGGGCGTGGTTTCGGAGCGCTTCCCAATAGTCGATGCCGCGTTCGTCTTTCAGCCCTTTGGGGCAGAACCCGCCGTAGGAGAAGGCGGTCCAGAACATCGGGCCCACGTCGTTCGCTCCCGAATTGTGTCTGACGACGAAGGGGATGCCGTAGCGGCTGCCCGGATTGACGATGCCGCCGCCGCGCGACCAGCCGTTCATATAGGCCTTTTTGGGCTCCGGGAGCGGATGCGTCGGCGATGCCGCTGCGAGGAGGTAGGGCAGCAGACATTCGTTGTAGCCTTCCAGGTGGAAATTCTTCTTGAAGCCTACCGTCAGGGACCAGTGCCATAGGAGGCAGTCGTCCGTATCCGATGCGAACCAGTCCCATTCCATGCCGCGCCAGAGGGCGTCGATGCGGGCCGCGAGCGCCTGCTCCGCCGCCGAACCGTCTTTCAAATACTGGCGGGCGCAGAGGAGTCCGGCCGTCAGGAACGAGGTTTCGACGATGTCGGCCCCGTTGTCTTCGCCGTTCGATCCGGCAAAGGCGATGGTCTTGCCCGTGCGGTCGTCGATCCAATGGGAGTACATGCCGTGCCAGCGTTCGGCGCGTTCCAGAAACGATACGATCTTTTCCAGCCGTCCGACGCCCTGCGCGCGGGTGATGAAGTTCCGTTCGATGCCGACCAGTATTCCCATGATCCCGAAGCCCCCGGCACCGATCGTCAGCGTGTTTTCGTCTTTCGACGGTTCGTCCGCGAAGTAGCGGACCCGCGCCAGTCCCGAGTTGGGACGGGCGCCGCTCCACATATATTCGAAGTGGGTCTTCTGAATCCAGGTCAGCAGCCCTTCCACGTCCTCCCGGTTTTTCGGGGGTGCAATCGCCGGGGTGTTGTCACCCTCCCCCGGACCCTCTTTACCTTCGTCCGATCCGGAGCAGCCGGCAAGGAGCGCCGCTGCGGCGAGCAGCCATATCGCAAATCGTTTCATGCTCTTAATTGTCGCGTGTGAATCCCAGTTTTTCGAGCCCGGCTTGAATCTCCGGGGCGCTCATGAAGAGTTTCCAGATCAGTCCCGTACGGTAGTTCTCGATCATCGGCAGCGCCGCGCACTGGTTGTTGGCCAGATAATTGGGGATGACCCTCTTTTCGGCGGCGACGTATCCGTCGTAAAATCCGTAGGGCCCCCATAACTCGTCGCCGAGGTCGAAGTAGAAGTGTTTGAGGGCTTTCATGACAGCGTCGGGGGCGAAGGGCATGGCCGTAAGCGTGCCCGACGGGGTGATTACGCCGCGGTCATTCTTGGTGTTGTGGGCCTTGTAGCCCTTCACCGAGTAACCGGCCGAGAATCCCCAGCAGTCGGCACCGTATCCGTCGAATCCGTTGGGATTGGCGATGCAGTGGGTCTGCTGGATTCTGGCGTGGGCGACGTTCACGTCGAAATAGTCGATACCCAGTTCGTCTTTCAATCCCCGGGGATCGAATCCCACGTAGGAAAAGGCTGTCCAGAAGATCGGGCCTACGTACTCGCGTCCCGTGTTGTGCTGCACTTTGACGGGGATGTCGTAGAGGGTCGTGTCGCTGACGATCGCCCCGTCGCGCGCCCAGCCCTTGTAGTAGGCTTCTTTGGTGATGGGGTGGGTCGGGGAGCTCGCTCCCAGGATGTAGACCGCGAGACATTCGTTGTAGCCCCGCAGGAGGAAGTTCTTTTCCCACTGATAGTCGGGCGACCAGTGCCAGTACACCACGTCCTCACCGTCCTTCTGATACCACGACCATTCCATTCCGCGCCACAGTTCGTCGAATTTTTCGGCCAGTTCCCGTTCTTTTTTCGTGCCGTCCGAAAGGTATTGACGGGCCGTGATCAACCCCTGGGCCAGGAATGCACTCTCCACGATGTCGCCGCCGTTGTCTTTGCTCGCAGGATTGGCGAACGGTATCGTCCGGGCCGTGCGGTCGTCGATCCAGTGGGACCACATGCCGTGGAAACGGTCGCTGCGGGCCAGGAAATCCGCGATCTTCGCCAGACGCTCCACGCCTTCGCTGCGGGTGATGAAACCCCGCTCGATGCCGACGATGATTCCGGCGATGCCGAATCCCGAACTGCCCACGGTGATCGTGTGCAGGTCCCGCTGGGGATCGTCCTGAATCATGCGGACCCTCGAGAGTCCCGAGTTGGGCAGCGCGCCTTCCCAAATGTAGTTAAAATATTGCTTTTGGACGTATGTCAAAAAATCATCGTCGTTATCGAACGACCTTTTTCGCTTATTTCCCGTGTTGTCGGGGGCGGCGGACGAGAGTGCGGCCGCCAAAAGCGCGATGGTGCAAATCAGGTTTCGGATCATGTTGTGGAATTGTGGTTTTAAGGCGGAGCCGGAACCGGTGAGCTCCGGCTCCGCCGGGTGATCGTCTATTCGGCGTCCGCTTCCGGTCCGAGCGGTTCGACGTTCTTCTCGTAGCCGACGTAGCCGTAGTTCTGGTTGAGCGTCGCCAGCGTATTGTCGTTGATCGCCGTTTCGGGGATCGGCCAGTAGATATGGTAGGGGCTCATGCGGTAAATCTGCACGTTGTTGCCGCCGTCGCCGTAAGCGAAGTTCGACGGCGTGCCGTCTTCGGTGTTGAAATAGATGTTGTTCGTGAAACGCATCCGGTCGTAATACCAGTTCTTCGTACCGATGTTTTCGAGCGAATAGCCGTCTTTGCCGAGTTTGGCCATCGTGAAGGCGATGCGCACCAGTTCGTTGCGGCGGAACTCTTCGAGGAAGAGCTCGCGGGCCCGTTCGTCGAGGACATCTTCGAGGGTGGCCGTTCCCGAGAAGGCCGCGGCTCCGGCGCGGGTGCGGATTTCGGTGAGATCGAGGGCCGCCTCGCCGCCCCGGCCGAGCCATACGAGGGCTTCGGCGCGCATCAGATAAGCCTCGGCAAGGCGGTAGATATACCAGTCGTGGAATCCTCCCAGCAGGTTGTAGTCGCTCGGAAGCCGTTTTTCGTCGTCCACGACGATCTTGTTATACTGGATGTCACCCCAGCAGCGGAGCGTGTCGCTGCAATTCTCGTAAACGAGGGGTTTGCCGTAGAGCTTCGAGGTCTTGACGTTGTAGACCAGCGCTTCCATCGGGTACCAGTTGGGGGCGTTGTGGCGCATGTCGTTCTTGAAGTCGGCGCTTTCCCAGATCTTGTTCGAGAAATACCAGGTTTTCTTCTGGGCGCCGATGCCGCGTCCGGTCCAGAGTATTTGCAGGTCCTGTCCGGCTTCGGACGAGATGCTGAAAGGACCGGGGCCGCCCGACGCTCCGTCGATCGTGCTGCGGATGCCCGTGCCGCTCGTGCGGCGCTGCTGCGTGGCCTGCGCTTCGTCGTACTGGCCGTTGTACCACTCGACGAGGTGTTCGCGCATGCGCTCGCCGCCGCCACCACCGCCGGGAGTCGTCGAACCGCCTTCCATGTAGGGATCGTCCAGCACGACGAGGATCTTTTCCGTGTTGGTCGAGAGCGCCGGGTTGTACTTGTAGAAGAGGTCGGTCATGACGTTCGGGTTCGGAATCTTGGGATTCGCCGTGCCGACGAGGGCCCCGAAGCGGGACTTCATCAGTTTCAGCCCGGGAGTGTTGATGACGGCCGTCGAGCTCGTCACGGCATCTTCGAAATCACCGTTCATCAGGTAATATTTCGTCAGGATCATGTAACCTGCCGCCCGGCTCACGCTGCCGGCGGGGGCGGTTTCGGGAAGGTGTTTCACGGCGTCTTCGAGCATTGCGATCATCCGGTTGATGATACGCTGCTGGGTCGAGGTCCGGAAGTCGAGCTTCGGATAGTCGATCTCCTCGGTGATGAGCGGTACGTCGCCGTAGGTCGTGATCAGACGGAAGTACCAGTAGCCCAGGAAGAATTCGCCGTAGGCGCGGATTTCGTCCTTCTGCTCCTGCGAACCCTTGAGGCTCTCGGAGCGGGTCACGAGCATGGCTGCCCGCGTGATGCTTTTGTAGGTGTTGTCCCACAGGTCCTTGGGCTTGCTGCCGATCGACGGGACCATCATGCCGTCCAGGTCGCGGGGGCTTCCGTTGACCAGCACGGCGAGGTCGGAGTTCTCGTAGGCCCATTTGATGTTGGTGTTGCGCCCCATGACCTCGGCCCGGAGGTCCTTGCACAGTTTGGTCACCAGGCCCATGCAGCCGGTGTAGGTGCTGTACGCATTGTTGGGGTCGAGTTTCGACGGCTGTTCGGGTTCCAGCCAGTCGCTGGTGCAGGAACCCAGAAGCAGCAGGCTGAACAGACATGCCAGGATTTTATGTTGTGCTTTCATCGTGCGTTGGATTATAAGGTGAAGTTAATGCCGAAGGTGAATGTCATGGGGGTCGGAGCCTTGGTTTCGACATCCCAGTAGAGCCAGTCGTCGAAGCAGTAGGCGTTGTCGAGGTTGAAGAAGACCTTGGCGTTTTGCAGGGCGATCTTGTTGATCCACCGCTTGGGCAGGCTGTAAGCGATCGACACGTTCTCGATGCGCAGGAACGATGCGTTGCGGTAGAGCGTTCCCGTGCGTCTGGCTCCCAGCTTGCCCCAGTAGTTCGACTGGTTTTCCGGCGTCCAATAGGGGAATTTCATCTGCGACACCCGGTCGGCATAGCTGCCTACGCAGATCTCGTTGTTGGCCTTCTTGTGTCCCAGTTCCGAGCGGAGCATGAAGGAGACGGTGAGGTTGTCGAAGAGCGTGAACGAGTTGTTCAGGGCGATGCGGTAACGGGGTTTGGTGTAACCCTGCCAGAGGTAGTCGTCCGTCGAGTAGCTCGTGTTGCCCTCTTTGAGGTAGGCCTTGTAGTCGCCGGGCGAGAATCCGAGGGCCATGGCCTCGGCCGCTTCGTCGTTCTGCCAGACGCCGGTGATCTTGTAGCCGTAGATCTCGTCGATGGCATGGCCGATGTACCAGCCGTTGGTCGGGTCGTCGGACTCCTTCCAGTTGACGATGTTGCCGTCGCTGTCCGTCACGGGGACCAGGTCGCCGTAGAGGTGTTTGATCTCGTTGCGGTTGAGCGAGAAGGTCAGGTCGGAGGTCCAGCGCAGGTTCTTGGTGTTGAGGTTCACCGAGTTGATCGTGATCTCCAGACCTTTGTTGTTGACCTGTCCGAGGTTGGCCTTCACCTTGGAATAGCCCGTGAGCGTCGGCAGGCCGCGGTCCATCAGCATGTTGGTCGTCTTCATCTTGTACACCTCGGCCGTGACGTTGAGGCGGTTCTTGAAGAGCCCCCAGTCCAGACCGAAGTTCATGGCCAGCGTCTCCTCCCACATCAGCTGGCTGTTGCCCATGGAGGTGGGGTAGAGCGTCACGACGTTCTGCTTGTCTTCGGTCAGGTAGAAATCGTTGGCCAGACCGGCCAGCGCCGTGTAGCGGCCGATGTTGCTGTTGCCGTTCTTACCGTAGGAGAAGCGGAGCTTCAGGTTGCTGATCCAGTTCACCGACTTCATGAAATCCTCTTCCGAGATGCGCCATGCGGCGGCCACGGCCGGGAAATCGGCCCACGGATTCTGCTGCCCGAATGCCGAATAACCGTCGCGGCGGATGGTGAACGAGAGCATGTAGCGGTCCATGAGCGTATAGTTCAGACGGGCCATGTAGGAGGCTTTGGTGTCCACCTGATCCTCGGACGCCGAGGTCTGTATCTCGGCCATGTCCAGGGCGTGCCAGCCCAGCAGTTCCGAGGTGGTGAACTTGCTCGCTCCGGCGGTCGTCTGGTGCTGTTTCCATTTGGCGGCGCTTTGCAGGAGCGTCACGTCGAAACGGTGGATGTCGTTGAAGGTCATGTTCCAGCGGAGGATGTTCTCGATCGACCAGTCGTATTGACGGGTATTCCGGCGCGAGGCGATGCCTTCGCCGGCTGAGCCGTCGAGCGTCCACGAGGGTTTGTACGAATTGTCGTCCTGGAATTTCCAGCGGTTGTTGAACGAGCTCTCGAAAGCGAATCCCCACGGCAGGCTGATCTTGGCATAGACGGTTCCCAGAATGCTGGTCGTGCGCTTGTAAACGTCCCACTGGGTCTTCTCGAACGGGTTTTTGGCCATGTTGTCGCCGTTCGGATACCAGGTGTAGGTGCCGTCCTCGTTGTATTTGTCACCCAGCGGGCTGTTGTTGTAGGCGACGGCCCAGTCGGCGGGCTGTCCGTCGTTTTTGGCGCTCGACAGGTTGGCCCGGATGCCCACTTCCAGAAAGTCGGTGATCTTGTTGGAGAGGTTCACGCGGGTGCGGACGTTCTGGTAGTCGTCGTTCCGGACCACGCCTTTGTTGTCGAGAAATCCGGCCGACCAATAATAGCTCAGGCTCTTCGACTTGCCCGATACGCTGACGTTGTAGTCCTGAATCACGCCCGTGCGGAAAACGTCGTCTACCCAGTCCGTCGATCGGTAGTTGTAGTAGTTCGTCTTTTCGTTGGGGCGCAGGGCCAGACGGTCCAGCCAGACTTCGGTGGGGTCGGCGTAGGCGCCGGCATTGGAGTAGCCCATCCACGTTGCGAGGTCCACGCCCTGAAGTTTGTAAGGGTTGGTGTAATATTCGGGTTTGGTCTGGTTGATGGCGCCTTCGCCGATGAGTTTGTCGGCGCGCACTTGCAGATAGCCGTTCATGTCGTAGCTCGCGGGCTTCCGGGTCAGGATCGAAAGGCTGGTCTTGGCGTCGAAGCGGATCGTGGGTTTGTCGCCCGTGCCCTCCTTGGTGGTGATGATGATGACGCCGTTGGCGGCATTGGCTCCGTAGACCGCGGCCGACGAAGCGTCCTTCATAACCGACACGGAGGCGATGTCATTGGGGTTGATGTCGTTCAGCTCCCCGTTGAAGATCATCCCGTCAACGACCAGCAGCGGCGAGGTCGTGGTTCCGAGCGAGGTTTGGCCGCGAATTTCGAACGAGGTCTGGCCGCTGGTCGAGGCGCTCCGCTGGATGTTGAGGCCCGCGACCGAACCGCGCAGGTAATCGGCCAGCGAGATCGACTGCTTGTCGGCCATCTTCTCCATGTTGATCTGCGCCACGGCTCCCGTGACATCGCTCTTCTTCTGCGTTCCGTAGCCGATGACCACGATTTCGTCGATGTCCGACGCCTTTTCGGTCAGCGAGACGTTGACCAGGGTCTTGTTGTTGACCGCGACGCTGAGGTCGTCGTATCCCAGGAACGAGACGGTGATTTGGCTGTTGGCCGGCACTTGCAGGGTGTACTGTCCCCGGGCGTCGCAGACGGTGCCCCGCTGGGTTTGCCGGTTGTAGACCGCAGCGCCGGGGATCGGCATGCCGGAGGCGTCCGTAACGGTACCCCGCACGGTGATCAGCCGGACTTTCTGCGCGTCTCCGTCTTTCTCGGGCTCTTTGCTCTTTACGAGGATGTTGCGCCCTTCGACCGAGCAGGCGACGTTCTGTGAGGCGAAGATCTGGTTCACGACCTCGCCGACGGTTTTGTTCGAGGCTTTGACCTCGATCTGTTTTTTCAGATCGACGCCGTTCGTTTTGATGACGACCGAATAGTTGTAGTTCTTCTGCAACAGTTCGATGGCCTGTTGTACGGTTCCCTTGAAGTTCATGGTGATATTCTGCGCATGGAGCTGCATGGACAGCAGCAGGCTGCACGCGGCGAGCAGTAACCGGGAACGTAGTTTGGCGGTGAATACGCGTTTCATGGGTGGTTTGGGTTAAATTGCTTGTTTCGGTTGGGTTCGGTGCTTGTAAATGTCGATGACATTTTTATTCGAGACGTATTGGAACGAACTGCCCAGTTTCAGGAATTTGAGGATGTCGTCCAGCGATTCGTTGTTCACGAACGAGGCGAAGTAACGTTCGTGCTTGAGCTGTTCGTCCCGGAGTATGATCTTTACGTTGAACTTGCGTTCCAGATCGGCGGTGATCTCTTCGAGCGTCTGGTTGCGGAAGTAGAGGCCCCCGTTCTCCTCGCTCCACGAAGTGTAGCTCGCGGGCGAGAACTGGAACGTATCGACGGCGCCCGTGCGGTGGTCGATGCTCATGTAGTTGCCCGGTTCGAGGGTGTACTGTCTGGTGAAACCGTTGAAATTTGCTTCCAGCGAGATGCTCCCTTCGATCAGCGACACTTCGGTCTTCGATTGTTCGGGGTAGGATTTCACATTGAATTTCGTCCCCAGTACCTTGATGTTGAGGTTCCCGACCGAGAGGAAGAAGGGGCGCGACGGGTCCTTCTCGATGTCGGCGTAGACCTCTCCGGTGACGAATACCTGCCGGACCTTCCGGTTGAATTTCTCCGGATAGATGATCTTGCTCCCCGCATTCAGCCAGACCGTCGAGTTGTCGGGCAGCGTCACCTGCATTTTCTCTCCGTAGGCCACGTGTTTCTCGATCCAGTTCTTGGGTTTCTGGGCCTGTCCGTTCAGATAGAGCGCGAAAACGGCGAGCGGCACCGCCAGGCATGCTGCAACTCTCACGGCCCACTTCCCGATCCTGCGGATCGTTTTGCGGGGGCCCGCCGCCCCGCCGATGCCTTTATGGGCCAGCGAGGCGGAAAAACGTTCGAACCCTTTGTGGGAGGAGGCCCGGTCGATGGATTCCGGCAGTTCGTTCCACAGGACGTAGAGTTCGTTCTCGAACTCGGGGTTTTCGCCCTCGGCGGTAAACCACGAGCTGACCTGCTCCCTTTCATCGGATGCCGGGGTGCCGAAGAAAAAATTCCGTAACGTTTTCTTTGAAAATTGCTGCATGACGGTCTGTTTATTTTGCTGCGTCTGCTATCGGGCCGCAGTTCCTGTTGCGTTGTTGTTGTCGCCGGGCGCGCCGAGCACGGTGCCTCCGAAAGTGCAGTTCGTGAGGACTGCCGAGGGAGCCTGGCCCGCGATACCTCCGAACCAGGCCGCCGGAACGGTCGCCGTGGCCAGCCGGACGATGTCGCCCGTGTTGCCGCAGGCGTTGATCTCTGTTGCGACCGTCGTCGATCCTACGATGCCTCCGGCGTTGGCCGCCGAAGTGACCGACGCTTTGTTCTGGCAGCCGGTGAGCGGGGCGGCCTTGGTGATCGCGCCCACGATGCCGCCGGCTGCGACGCTGCTGTCGTCGATATTGCTGACGACGGCGCCTTCGTTGGTGGCGTATGCGATGGGGACCGCGGCCGACATGCCGCCCGAGATGCCTCCGACGCCGCTCCCCGCGACGGGTGCGGTCTCAGCGCCGTTGATCGTGATGACACCCTTGTTCAGACACGGCGATTCGGCCGATCCGATCGAGCTGGAACCCTGGCTGTTTCCGGCGATGCCGCCCACTACGGCCTTTCCGCCGCCTGTCAGTGTGATGTCGCCGTGGTTCTCGCAGCCGAGGATGGTTTGACCGTTCAGCTGTCCGATGATACCGCCGACCTGGGCGGCGTCGCAGTTCGCCCGGATGGTGCCGTAGTTCTTGCAGTCGGAGATGGTGAACGCTCCGCCTCCGGCACCGTTGATGCCTGCCACACGGTTCGAGTTGGAGACGATGTCGGCATAGTTGGAGCAGCCGGTGATGTTGCAGCGTCCGTAGGCGACGATGCCGCCGACGCGCGGATTGGTCGTCGAACCGGTCATGGTCAGCGTACCTTTCGAGGTGCAGTTTTCGATATAGCCGCTCGTCGCAGTTACCGAGAAGCCGACGATGGCGGCAAGATGTTTCTGTACGCTTCCCGTGTAATCGTTGGTCGCTTCGACATCCACTGTGAGGTTGCGGATGATGCCCGTGGGGGCCAGACGCGTGAAGAGGGCCACGATGGGCTGTCCGCCGCTTTCGAGGCGTCCCGAGATCGTGTGGCCGTTGCCGTCGAAGATGCCACCGAAGGCTCCCGATTTGTCGTTGGCTTTGACGTCCTGTCCGCCCATGAGCGGCAGCGGCGTCGCTCCGGCGTTGATGTCGTTGTAGAGATTGATCACGCCGTTTTCGTCCTGCCATTTGCTGTAATCGGGATCGGCCTCCACCGTCGCCGAGGCGATCGCCTCGCCCAGTTCGGTCAGGTCTTTCAGCGAGTAGATGCCCGGCTCGCGGTCTTCGACGACGGGGCCGTCCTGGCTGACGGTGATGAATTTGCGGACTACGGCGTCGGTCGAGATGTCGCCGCACTTGATGGAAATGACGGTCGTGCGCGAACCGTTCTCTTCGCTGAAGGGAAGCGCCGTGACGGTGATGGTCTGCTTGTCGGCGGCAGCGCCGCTTTGCGTGGGGACGAAGCTCACCCAGTCGGACGACGTGTTGACCTCCCATTGGCTGTTCGTCGAAAGGGTCAGGCTCGAATTGCCTCCCTCCTCCGTGAAATGCAGATTGTCGCTGCTGAGTTCGATCGAATAGCGATCTTTCGGTGTCGGCTCGTCGTTGTCGCAGGAGGCCATACTCCCGGCAAGACCGAGTGCAACGGCAAGAAACAGAGTTGATTTCAGACTAAGGTTTCTCATAAGTAAATTTAAGGTTAGTTCGGTCGTTCCGCCCCGGCCTGCGGCCGCGGCACTATGTTGCTTGGTATTGTTACTTACGAGAGACCCGGCGGAACTACGTATTCCGGGGCGATAAAAATTTGCGTCGGATCGCAGGCGGCTCCGGGCCGGGCGGCAGGGCCTTTGCAGGGTGCAGGGAGGATGGGCGGTCGTCCGAATGAAAAAAAATTGTTATATTTGCCCGAATTTTTAATCTGAATTACGATGGCATACAATTTACTGAAAGGAAAGAAGGGACTTATTTTCGGAGCTCTGAACGAGCAATCCATTGCCTGGAAGGTGGCGGAGCGCGCCGTGGAGGAGGGGGCCGAGATCGTCCTCACTAATACTGCCGTATCTATCCGTATGGGAACCATCTCGAAGCTGGCCGAGAAGTGCAACACGATCGTCGTTCCGGCCGACGCCACGAGCGTCGCGGACCTCGAAAACCTCATCGACAAGACGATGGAGCATTTCGGCGGCAAGTTCGACTTCATGCTCCACTCGATCGGCATGTCGCCCAACGTCCGCAAGGGCCGCACCTACGACGATCTGGATTACGATTTCCTCTCCAAGACGCTCGACATTTCGGCCATTTCGTTCCACAAGGTCATTCAGGTGGCCCGCAAGAAGGACGCCATCAACGACTGGGGTTCGATCGTGGCGCTTTCGTACATCGCGGCCCAGCGCACGCTCTACGGCTACAACGACATGGCCGACGCCAAGGCGCTGCTGGAGTCCATCGCCCGCAGTTTCGGCTACATCTACGGCCGTGAGAAGCACGTGCGGGTCAACACCGTGTCGCAGTCGCCGACGCCGACCACCGCGGGAAGCGGCGTGCTGGGGCTGGGCGACCTGATGTCGTTCGCCGACAGCATGGCTCCGCTGGGCAACGCCTCGGCCGAGGACTGCGCCGACTACGTGCTGACGCTCTTCTCGGACCTCACGCGCAAGGTGACGATGCAGAACCTCTACCACGACGGCGGATTCTCGTCGATGGGCATG